>Ga0209723_1000074_pt1 | contig 187156 bp, 140 predicted proteins | sample BiotimSIPDNA_2_FD_185750 | JGI IMG/M metagenome (GOLD analysis project Ga0209723, IMG submission 185750) | Anaerobic biogas reactor microbial communites from Washington, USA - Biogas_R2 time_0 SIP DNA (SPAdes) (version 2) | ecosystem: Engineered > Bioreactor > Anaerobic > Unclassified | place...
TCTTATGGGCAGAATGTTCTTCAGCACAGTAAGGAAGTAGCAATTTTAGCAGGTCTGATGGCTTCAGAGCTGGGTTTGGATCCAAAAATCGCAGTTCGTGCCGGGTTGCTTCATGACATCGGTAAGGCTATTGACAGAGAGACTGAAGGCACCCATTCTGAGCTTGGTGCAGATCTGGCCTCTAAAAACAATGAAAATGAAATCATCTGTAATGCAATTGCAGCCCATCACGAGGATGTTCCCCCTATCTCGGTTTATCCAGTTCTTATACAGGCTGCAGATACAATCTCCAGTACAAGACCGGGTGTTCGCCGTGAAACCCTGACCAATTACATCAACCGTCTCACAAAACTGGAAGAAATTGCTGATTCCTTCAGAGGAGTAAGTAAATCCTATGTAATTCAGGCGGGCCGTGAAATAAGGTGTATGGTCGAACCGGAAACAATTAACGATGCCCAGGCTGAGGAGATGGCCGGACAGATTGCTCTAAAGATTCAGGATGAAATGGAATATCCCGGTCAGATCAAAGTCACTATCATCAGGGAAAGCAGATACACCGAGTACGCGAAATAATGAAGGTACTATTTATTGGTGATATTTTCGGAAATACCGGGAGGCGTATTCTTGCAGAACGCCTCCCTTCGATTATTAATGAGCATTCTATAGATATCTGTATAGGCAATGGCGAAAATGCAGCGGGAGGAAAGGGCCTCACTGGTAAACTATTCAAAAAGCTTCGTAAATACGGTGTACAGGTAGTTACCGGTGGGAATCATTCATTTTTCATACCAGATAATGAGTACAGTTTTATGGATGATCCGAATGTACTCAGGCCTTTAAATTATCCTCCGGGAAATATTGGCAAAGGATTTACCATTTATACTCTTCCCGATAATCGTTGTATCGGAGTGCTTAATCTTCAGGGAAGAACATTTCTCAGCCAGGCTCTTGACTGTCCTTTCAGGACAGCCGATGAAGCAGTCCAGAAGATCCGGGAAACCACCCCAGTCATCCTTATCGATTTTCATGCGGAAGCGACCAGTGAGAAAATCGCATTTGCAACCTATATGGATGGCCGTGTCAGTGCAGTTGTGGGCACCCACACTCATGTGCAGACTGCAGATGAAAGGGTTCTGCCTGGCGGAACCGCTTTCATTAGTGATGCTGGAATGACTGGTCCTGAAGATTCAATAATCGGCATGCAAAAAGCATCGGTAATTCGAAAGTTTCTTTTACAGACACCTGTGCACTTCGAGCCTGCAGAATCCAGTCCAATGCTTAACGGGGTCATTATTGATATCGATGATGATTCTGGGAAAGCAGTTTCCATCGCCAGAATTCATGAACGGGTTGTTTTTAAATGAATGAACATTTTGAGTTTCTTTCCCCACAGCAATCAGATCATCCCTATACAATAAGTGAAATCAATGAAGGGATCTCAATTCTGCTGGAATCGGGTAACACTCTGGTATGGGTGGAAGGAGAAATCTCTAACTGGAAACCGTCCTCCAGCGGGCACTGCTATTTCCGCTTAAAAGACCAGGAGTCACAGATTCCTGCTGTAATCTGGCGAAATTCGGCTCAACAGCTCTCTTTCAAGCCCAAGGATGGAGATGCGGTGATGGCGATTGCATCCATACGTGTTTACCAGAAAGGTGGTTATTATCAATTGGATATACACCGGATGCAGCCTTTAGGTTCTGGAGCACTTCATGTGGCTTTTGAAAAACATAAAAAGAAGTTGGAGAAGGAAGGTTTGTTTGACATTTCCCATAAAAAGCCTCTCCCAGCATCCATAACAACAGTAGGTGTAGTGACCTCAAAAAGAGGAGCAGCTTTCCAGGATATAATACGGGTTATATCATCGCGGGCACCTCAAACCGATATAATCATTGCAGATGTTGCAGTGCAGGGGGAAACTGCCGCAGCTTCAATAGCTTCTGCAATTCGCAATTTCAATGATTACGGCAAGGTAGACTGTATCATTGCAGGCCGGGGAGGCGGTTCAATCGAGGACCTATGGGCATTTAACGAGGAGATCGTGGCCAGGGCAATATACGAGTCAAAAATCCCGGTAATCTCTGCTGTAGGCCATGAAATCGATTTCACCATAGCAGATTTCGTTGCCGACCTGAGAGCCCCTACCCCATCGGCAGCCGCAGAGATGGTTGTTGCGGATAACAAGGAAAGTCAAAGATATTTTACTGCTTATGTCGATAGATTCAGTATTGCTTTTCAAAGATATTTTCTGGGAATACAGGATCGGTATGATGGGTTGATTAATAGAAATGCCCTTCGTCGGCCATTGCGGATGCTTTTAGAGACGAGTCAATATTGTGATGAACTTGAGCACCGATGTTCAAGAGGTTTTGGAATTATCCTCAGACGGGATATTGCCCGTTTATCATCTGCTGCATCAAGACTTAATTCGCTCAGTCCTCTCTCGGTTCTGGCCAGAGGCTATGCTGTGGTATCAAAAGGGAATGGAAAAACCGTTCGCAACTCCAGTGAACTTACTCCTGGAGAGACGGTAAAACTTCGCTTCCATTCCGGTTCAGCCCTTGGAAGCATAATTTCTATTGACAGCGACAAAAATTTGAATACCGCATTTTGACATGCAGAATGCAGTAAATTAGATTAATTAAGAAAGTTTGCATTATGAAAGAAAATAAAACCAGAAGCCGAAAATCGCAGCAGGTATTACCTCTTGATCTCTCCATCATCTCAGAGATGTCCTTTGAGCAGTCAGTTGCCGAACTTGAAAGAATGGTAGAAGAACTTGAGCGGGATGATCTTAGCCTGGAAAATGCTCTTCACTATTTTGAAAATGGAATACATCTGATACGCAGGTGTGACTCTCATCTGAAAAATGCCCAGGGAAAAGTAAAGGAATTGTTCAAGGGAGAAAACGGAGAGTTTATGGAACGGGTGCTTGGTTTGACGCTTGAATCTTTTTTAGCCGGAGAGAACCAGGATGAGTGATTTGAAAGAATATTCCAAAAAAGTATCACATGTCACAGATGCTACCCTCGATAAGGTACTTCCTGCAGAAACCACTTATCCCGATTCGATTCACAGATTGATGCGTTACAGCACATTTGCCGGTGGAAAAAGAATAAGACCGTGCCTTCTAATGGCTACTTATGAGGCTTGCGGCGGAAATTTTGAAGATGAGCATCCACGCCTGGCATCAGCAGCACTTGAGATGTTTCACACATTTTCGCTTATTCATGACGATCTGCCTTGTATGGATGATGATGATTTCAGAAGAGGAAAACCAACCGCTCACAGAGCCTTCAATGAGGCTTTAGCTGTTTTGGGTGGTGATGCCCTTTGCATTGCTGCATTTGAAGTACTGACCAGAACCGGCAGAGTTGATATCATAGCAGAGATCGCCGGAGCTCTTGGAACCAGGGGCATGCTTGGTGGACAGGTGGTTGATCTCGAATCTGAGGGTAAAGAGGTCACCCGTGAAGTTGTGGAATATATTCACCTCAATAAAACAGCGGCCCTGATCTGCTCCTCTATAAGAATCGGAGCGATGTTGGCTAATGCTTCTCAGGAAGTCCTTGACAAGCTTACTTCATTTGGAAAACGGGTGGGTCTGGCTTTTCAGGTGGCAGATGATATTCTGGATGAAGAAAGCACAACTGAGCAATTAGGCAAAGACGCTGGAAGCGACAGGGAAAACGGCAAAGCAACATTCCCTGCAATCTGCGGCATGGAACAATCCAAGAAATACGCTCAGCAACTCATTGATCAAGCCTGTTCAGACATTGAATTTTTGGGTGAAAAGGGCCAACTCCTCAGTGATCTGGCAAGATATATTATTACCCGCATATCGTAATCTTGCCGGTTTCTGATTTTTTAATAATCGGTTTTAATACTGCACTGCAATTTAGCCAGCCTATCATCTAACAATCTGGCTGATATTAATGTTATAATTAGTGATATTTCTGATAATTTGTAACTACTCAGCTATCTATCTTAAAAAATCAGAGGGAAATATTTAATCAGAAATAATCACCGAAGGAATATCTAAACTAAGAATCGGAAATAAAAGTCTTCAGGTCTTACATTAGGTATTCTATGGTCTGATTCAATCCGATTCTATCTGATTGTTTCTGATTTCTTAACAGATATTTGTTTTAGAGCTGAGTAGTTACGAAAAAATTAACTCTTTTTACTGAATATCATGAACCAGTCATTTTCCATATTCGATCTTTTTTCTCTTTTCTGTGGGATTGCAATCTTCCTTTATGGGATGCAGCAAGGAGAGAAGAGCCTGCGTTCTGTTGGCGGAACAGCGCTTCGTAAACTTATCAATATCATCACCCGCCATCGTTTGAGTGCCTATTTGGCTGGAGTTGTAATTACTCTCATCACACAGTCTTCCACTGCTACCACTGTGATGTTAGTAAGTTTTGCCAGTGCCCGTCTTTTGACACTAGGACAATCGCTGGGGATGATTCTTGGCTCTGATCTTGGGACCACATTTACTGTTCAGCTTTTTGCCTTTAAGATTTACCAGATTGCCCCACTGATGATCGCAGTTGGTTTTTTTTCCACCCTTAATGGGAAAAAACAAAAATTCAGTGCTTATGGGAAACTGATCATGGCACTGGGGTTTATCTTTTTTGGCATGTATATGATGACCCAAAGTGTTGCTCCCTTAAGGAGTCTTCCTCATTTTGAAAAATGGATGCATGACAGTCTGTGCAATCCCTGGTTTGGACTTTTAGCGGGGACATTGATTACTGCAATAATTCATAGCAGCGCAGCAACGCTTGCGATCCTTATCACTCTGTTAGAATCTTACAGTACTGGCGCAGGATGGATGCCGACTGCGGTTAATATCTTTCCTGTGATCATGGGTGCAAATCTGGGGACCTGTTTGACCGCTTTTATCTCTACTCTCAACGGTGAACTTGAAGGTTTACGGGTTGCCTGGGCTCATTTTCTTTTCAAGCTGCTGGGTATTGCAGTAGTTTTCCCCTTTACCGGGCTGATTAATTATATAGATCCTTTCTTAAGCGGAACTTCTTTCGCATTACAGATCGCAATATATCATACACTTTTCAATATTATTATCTCAATTCTGTTTCTGCCTTTCCTTCAATTCTTCGAACGGCTTATCCTTAAGATAGTCAAGCCAGGCAAGAAAGAAATGCAAAAATATCATACTCTCTTTCTAAACGAACAAACGCTATCATTACCGGTTCTGGCATTGTCCCAGGCGACTAAAGAAATTGAGCACATGTCCGAGAAGGTAACCATGATGATCGAGCAATGTAAGAATCTGATAGAGAAGTTTGAACTGCACAAAAAAAACCTGCTGGTGGAAACTGATAATGAAGTCGATTTTTATCATCAAAGCATTATCGCATTTCTCACCCGTATTTCAAGGGAAGAACTTAATCCTGAACAGGCTTTCAAGGCTTATCAGCTAATCGTGGTTACTACAGATCTTGAACACATTGGAGATCTTGCATCCAAGGGAATCGCACAGCTTTCAGAGAAGATAGAATTCAGTCCTCTTCCACTTTCTGAAGAAGGAAAACATGAAATAATGGATTTCTTCGAAATAACCATTGCCAATTTAAAAGAGGTTATTGCAGCATTTGTCCTTAATGATCAGCTTTTAGCAAGTACAGTCTTTCAGAGAAAAAAAGAAGTATACAAAATTTATGACCAGCTCTTTGAGCATCACATGAACCGGCTCTATCTCAGAAAACCGGAATCTTTACAGACAACCGCTATCCATAGCGATCTTCTGGAGGAGATACGTAGAATCAATTATTATGCTTTCAGGATAGCTACCCACATGCTTAAAAATGACAAAAATGACATTTACATTCAAAAACCATAACCGATAATCCCCTGCCAGGTTATACCTTGCTGCAATTTGCAAACTTTCCATTGTTTATTATCTGGTTCATGTTTTATATTGATATCTGAAAGCCCGGTTTTATTACAGTTCCCATATAACATATTATCATTTCTTTAAGATGTCAGATTGCACCTTCAAAAGCATTGTCATTCTTGGTGCTGGTATCAGCGGACTTACTGCTGCATACGAGCTCACAGGGATATTTGGGAAGAAAGTGGTAGTTGTAGAAAAAGAAAGCTACACTGGTGGTCTTTCTGCGACACTGAAGATTAATGAATTAAATGTGGATATTGGCTCACATCGTATACAAAGCACAGTCAGCAGAAAGATACGCTGTTTCATTACAGACACTCTGGGTGTTGAGCTTATAAAGCAGCCACGTCGCGGCCTGCTTTATCTGCATGGCATGAAATTGAAGTACCCTCCCAGCTTTTCCAATTTTTTAAGTGTATTTCCAATAAAACAATCACTCTCATATCTGTTGAGTTTTATTGAACGGTTCAGATATCCTTACGATACTTCCAGTTATAAATCTGCAATGCTTCATAATGTGGGAAAAAGAATATATGAACATTTTTATGAAGACTTTGTCTTTAAATTGTGGGGAATTGCACCAGAGCAAATCTCTATTGAGGGCATGAACAGAAGAAAAACTATTTTCAATATGAAATCGGTGGTTAAAAATATAACTGGTAAACACGACTATTTCTATTACCCTCGCCATGGCATAGGTTCGATTGCAGATAAACTCACCAAAGGAATCATCAAAAATGGTGGCAAAATTCTCTCTGACTCACAGATACTTTCGATTCAGACGGACTCTTCAAATACCATTTCAAAACTCACAATTCTCAATAGTTCCAAAAATATACTTTCATATGATTATCCATTAGTCTTATCTACAATACCGTTGGATGACATACATGCTCATCTGTTTCCAGGTCAGAATAATTCTACATTAAAATGGAGAGAGACATGCATTGCCTTTCTTCACATTTCTGAAGAGCTGCAGATTTCCAACGAAACATTCTATTTTCCCGGACGTGATTTCCCCAGTGGCAGGATCTCTTTTATTCAAAAATACTCTCCTCATCTTAACCAGAATATATCAGGAACTGTCATCACCTTCGAATTTCCCGTATCAATTGGTGATAACATCTGGGAAATGGATGATCTGTCGCTAAGCAAAATCTGTATTAATGATCTCAAAGCTGCAGGAATCATCAACAAAAATCCTACAATTGTATATTTTCATGCAATAAGGGTGAATAAGGCATATCCCATTTATGAGATTGACTGGAAAATCAAATTTGACAAATATCTGAATAATCTGAAAAAGGTTAATAATCTCTGCGTATTCGGGCGACGTGGTCTTTTTTTGCATTGTAATGTCGACCATGCAATAAGACAGGGGCAGGAGATTGCCAGTCTGATATCAATTAATACCAGTAACATCAACAAGCAGTGGAATCATAAAATAGACTCCTTTTCATCCTTTTGTGCAAGGGATTAAAACCAGTATGAACGAAAAAGCTCCACCAAAATTAGTTGGATATACTATTGACCATGATCGTGCCAGAGAATTCAGGGATGATGGTAAGCTGTTGACCATACGGCTGGAAACAAGCCGTATCTGTAATCTTAAATGCCTTTATTGTAATAATGATTCCGGTCAATCGGTTCATGACGAAATCTCATTATCAGTAATGAAGAAAATTATTACCCAAGCCAGGCTGCTGGGTGCAGAATCGGTCGTGATTATCGGTGGTGGGGAACCACTGATTTACGATCACATTAAAGAACTGGTTGCGTTTATCTGCAGTTCAGGCATGATCCCGGTGATAATCACCAATGGTTTAGCCCTGACAGAGGACCTTTGTTCCTTTCTTTGGGACAATAATTCATCTGTGCTGCTCAAATGTGACTCTCTCAATAAAGAGAAGCAAGATCTTTTATCCGGTCATACCGGTACGTACCAGTCAATACAGCAGGCGATTGAGCTGTTAATCAAAAAAGGCTTTAATATGCCTGGTTCAAAGCACCTGAAAGCAGGATTATCTTTTGTGGTCACCAGGATTAATTATACTGATATATTACCAATATGGGATTTCTGCAGAAGAAACGGTTTTTACCCCAACTTTGAGGAGTTTATTCCACGTGGGCGTGGATTAATCAATTACAACAAGCTGTATTTAAACAACCAATCAGTGTTTACCATTAAAGAAAAACTCCTTGAGTACGACCGAATTAACTATGGTTACGACTGGTTGCTTCATTCTCCTTTACCTGGCCATGGTTGTTTTCAGCCGATATGTAGTGTTTATATCACCAGTACAGGAGATGTGCGTCCCTGTCCTGATATTGAGGTATCATTTTCTAATATCGGAGTATCGCCAATCAAAGAAATCTTAAACAGTCCTTTTTTCCGGTTAGCCAGAAACATAGAAAAGCATCTTAAAGGCAAATGCTTTTCCTGTAATCACAGCCGAATCTGCATCGGGTGCAGAGGAAATGCATTCAGTGTAGGCATTAACAATGGAATGTCGCCTGAAGATGCTCTATGCAGCCCTGATCCGCTTTGTCTTAAATAAATTCAGATATGGCAAGTCACAGCGATTCCATAAGCTTTTATAATTCACTGAAACAGCCGCTGCTTATTTTAAGCTCACGCGCCGGACGGGGTAATATCAGTATTGCAGAGGCAATACATGAGTATTTTTATCCTGAAGCAAATGTATTTCACAAGTCCATCGAAGATTTCATGCCCCGGAAGATAGTTAATGAAGATCTGCTGAGATATAAATTCATCTCTAATAATCTTACTTTTCTTCTTTCCCTTATCTATACTATTCCGTTTTTTTATTATCGTAAACTTATTCGGGAAAAATTCCGTACTACCAGACTTTATGCATATAAAGAATTTCTGCAATCCAATCATATCAAAACAGTGGTTTGCGTCAGTCATCGACAGGCATTCTGGACTGCAATTTTAAAGCGTAATGAATCCCTTGATATTTCTATCTATGGCGTACTTACAGAATTTGGAAATAATCTTGGCTGGAAATACATTTTCTGGGATATGATAGATGGATTTATCTCTCCTTTGCCAGCCAATACACTTTGCATGAACATTCCAGGAACAATTCACTTTAACTGCCTTGCGCTTCCTGCCCGTTCCATATTCTATTCAATTCCACAAGCTACGACTAAAAATCAATGTCTTTTGATGGGGGGTTTTTTTGGTCAAGGGCAAATAATGAAAACATTGAAATTGCTTCATTCGCATTTTCCGGAAATTAATATACATGTAATATGTGGAGATAATAAAAGACTGGAAAACAGAATCAAAAACAGATATAGAAATGACAGTAACATTTTTGTATACGGATTGATTGATTCAATTAAAGACATCTTATTACACTGCAGTTGTGTCATCACCAAACCAGGTATGGCTACCCTGCTTGAAGCAAATGCCTCCGGACGGAAAATTTTTCTTTTTAGAGGAATACCGGTTGCCGAAATAAATAACGCGCGCTATGCAATCAGCCATTTCAATGCAGAATGGTTTTCTGTTTCATCTTTTTCTAAATGGTTAAGAACATCTTAATTTTGAGGAATCACCATGGGATTAGATTTTCGCTTCAGGGATTTTGCATATCCTTTGGCGATCTTTAATAAAAAAAGACAATTTGACAAGCATCAATATCTCTCTTTGGAAGCACTGGAGCAGTATCAACTTTCCCGACTCAAGGAAATAATTGCTCATGCTTATGCTGCAATCCCTTATTACAGAAAATCATTCGATTCAATGGGAATCTGCCCTTCAGATATCCAGTCCCTCTCAGATACTGCCTTCCTGCCTTTTCTTTCCAAGGATATTCTTAAAGTTTCTTTCTCTGAGCTCTGTGCTCGTGACTTAAAACGATTCAAACCATTGGAATTGCACACAAGCGGGACTACCGGAGGCCAGGTAAAATTCCTGGTTGATAAATCCTCCAATATTCTGGAATTTGTTTATTACTGGAGATTCTGGGGATGGCATAGATACCGATTAGGAGACAAATTTGCAGAATTTTCTGCACAGCATTTTACTCCCATCGAAAAAAACAGTGATAAATTTTTTGAATTTAATCCTGTTACAAACCGCATGCTGATTAACAGCCTGCTGTTATCTGTTACAAATATTAATAAATATGTCTCCATATTCAAAGCACACAAACCTCTTTTTTTAAAGGGCTTGCCATCAAATCTTTATGTTTTCGCTCTCCTGTGTAATGAGGTTAAACACCATGGAATTTCTTTTAAAGCCATATTCAGTCAAGGAGAAAACCTCTTTCCCAATCAGAAGAAGTTCATTGAACAGGTGTTTTCATCTCCGGTTTTTGATTCCTATGGACATCTTGAGCGGACTGTAGCTATTTCTCAGTGCCCTTACGGAAACTATCATATCCATTCTGATTACAGTCTTGTAGAACTCATTAAACCCAAAAACGATTTCCTTTCTTCTATTCCACTTAAAAAGGGGCAATCCATTTTTGAGGTTGTGGGCACCTCTTTGCATAATTACTGTATGCCCCTTGTCCGCTATAAAACCGGGGACCTTGTTATAACAGATTCGGCGCAAAAATGCTGCCCCTGTAAACGATCTTTTCCCCTGATCAATTCGGTAATCGGAAGGGATTCTGATATCATTATCACACCTGATAAAAGGGCAGTAACCGCTTTGTATGTGGCTTTGGACAGGCTTCCAGGTATTACCTGTGGACAAATTATTCAGGAATCGCCTTCCATGCTGGAGATTAGAATCTCCTGTAGTAGCGATAATATCTCTCAACTGCAGAATCTTATCAAGAAAGAAGTGAGTTCATTTACCGGAGATTCGATGAGTATCAAAGTCAAAAGATGCAGTCCGGAGGAGTTGTATACTGCAGATGGCAGGAAGTTCAAATCAATAATTTCGCATGTTGACCCTTCGGTCATTCTCAGTTGAGCCGATTATGTATGCACAGCTTATCGCTGTATCGAAAAACCTTCATGCGTTTCTAATCAACAAATCTATTATTTTCTTAGAATTCAGTGTAACATTGAACATAGCGTTGTTTGATAATACACTAAATAATTGTTCTGCTAAAATCTTTATGCGGCAGCAGAACACATCCCAGATCAGAAGCTGATAATCATCTCATTAATTCATAAAAACTAAAAAGGGAGCGTAGTAGAATGAGAAGAATAACCAAATTTTTGTTTCTTTTAACCATTACAGCCACAGTTTTATTAGCCCAGAGTGACAATCTCCTGACCAATGGAAACTTTGAAACCTCTTCTCAAACTGGCTGGAATCTGTCATTATATAACGAAAATTCAGAAACCGACACCGCACAAGCTACCAAAGAGATCGATACCCTTTCCGGTACAGCTAAAGAAGGAAAGGGATTTATGCGTATCACAGTCACAAAAGTTACTTCAGAAAACTGGCATGTTCAGCTTTTGGATCCAGCATGGCGGGCAAAAGCAGGGTACACCTATTATTACTCGGCATGGGTCAGGGCTGATGCTCCCCATCAGGTGCAGATTAGTGTTTATGGTGATGCACAAAGCGTATATACCTACCGTACCAGCAGCAGCCCTTTCACAGTTGATACACAATGGCAGGAATTAACTATGATGTTCACTGCAGACAAGGACGGTGCAGGTGCACATAATTTTGCACTGGTGTTAGGTTTCGAAACAGGTGTATACGACATAGATAACGTGGTAGTAAGAGAAGAAGCACCTCCTGCCGATGGCGCCCTCTATATAAATGGAGACTTTGAAAAAGGAGGTTTAGGGTGGAATGTTCAGATTCAGGGTGATGCCGAGGCTACTGTCAGTTATCTGGAAGAAGGAGCCAAATCTGGTGACAAATTCTGCCGTATCGAAGTAACAGCACTGCCGGAAAAACCTTATGAACTGCAACTGCAGGATGAGTCCTGGACCTGTGAACAGGACCGGGATTATGTTTTTGAATTCTATGCTAAAGCAGACAATGATACTTCTAAGATACAGGTAGCAGCTCAGACAGGTGAAACGAGAGAATGGGCAACCCTGAATTCAATAGATATCAATTTAACCACCGAATGGACAAAACACACCCTCACCTTTTCCACAGGTTCTATTGAAGGAAAAGATTCGGTCAACGTAAACATCACCTGCGGTTACAATCTTGGCGTTTATGATTTCGACAGCATGTCTCTTGTAATAGTACCGGTTTCGGTTCGCCCCTCTTCCAGAATAGCTTCCATCAGCCATTCTCAGCCTTTTACCATCCGCATACTGCCAGGACAGCTTCAGTGTATTCCAGGTGGAAACAGATATGTTAACAAAATCGATATCCATGATCTGCAGGGGAGAGTTTTCTATTCCGCCAATTTTAATGGAAGTAAGACAAACAATTACCTTCTCCCCCGCCCTTCCAGTGGCACCTGGCTTATAAAACTCGACTCCGGTAAGGACATTCAGCAGCAGAAAATCGTCCTTCCGTAATTGATTAAAGCAAACAACATCTTTACCAAAAACTAAGCCCCTCGAAGCGCCCCCCTTACAAAGGGGGCGCTTTCCCGCAGGGGGTTCTTTCCAATTAACACCCATCAAACACCTGCGCTTAATCAGCCATTTTGAACTCTACAATCAATTTGTCATTTCGAACGAATGTTAGAAATCCTTCAGGGAGGAAGAAAGATTTCTCCTCGAGGACTCGTCGAAACGACATGATTACTCGCAGACTCGTCAAAATGAGTGGACACCTTGAGAACTCTTCGAAATGACTTGATTACCCGCAGACTTGTCACAAACAAAAAAGGCTACATGAATTAAATCACATAGCCTTCCCCTCTTTATTCAGGTGAATTGAAGCCCCTATACAAGTAATACAAACTTACTGATAACAGTTCTTCATTTTAAATATTCTACTCACATATTTGTTCGTCCAGGATTGATCCATGGCATAAATATAATTCCCAATAATAATTACCTGTTGAGGGACTATCGTTCTTGAATAATTGGTAAGCAATTGGCCGTTGGATTCCAGTACGCAAAAACCACCAGCATGCGCTGCAAAGATTCTGCCACTTTGCGGCTCAATTGACATTCCCATTATAAATGACATGGGCGATTTGAGGACATCCAACGAGTTGGGATGTCCACCATCATATAGTATCATAATGTCTTTTGTATTAATCACTCTTATAGAAACTCCATTTGAATCAAAGACTTTTATCCCTCTTTCGAATTCGTAGGCATAGATATTTCCATTTTCATCGGTAGCTATTGCAGTTATACCACAATCATCACTTATTCCGGTACCAAATCTACCCCAGGATCTTATTATAGAACCCGACGTATCGCATATATAGATACTGTCTTTCCTGGAGCTGACCAATATTAAACGATCCTTGTTATCTACTGAAAAAAGAGATGCGCCAATGCCTAAAGAGAAAGTCGTATCAGGACTGCCCACAAAATTGTATTTCCTGATTACCATACCATTATTATCAAAAACCAGTATCTTATGTATATATTCACTATACACATCTGCAACATACAACCTGCCATCTGTACCGGTTGCCAGGTCAAGCGGGTTATTCAGAGAAGTATCACTCAGAGTACGGATGAGATTGAAACTGGTATCAAACTGCCTGATAAGCTTTCCATCTACGACATAAAACGATTCGTCTGCAGCAATCATACAACTGGGGCCATGCCTTTTTCCAGCGATCTTGGGGTATTCATCCAGATATAAAGTATCAAGTAATGAGAATATGGAGATGTTTTGTGCAAATACTACCCCGGATTTAACGCTCTCTGTCGAATCCTTTTTCACCATAGACACTCTGTATGAATAAGATCTATTGGGAAATAATACTGAATCATGAAATTCCGGTTCTACAAGAGGTAATTCATTGTACTTTATATAATCACCATTATTAACACTTCGATAAACGTTGAACCCCAGGATAAGCGATGTGTCTATCACATCCCAGTACAGGTTGACAATCTGCTTTAATGTATCGATCTCTATGGTCAGATTCCTGATCTCCGGAGTTCCAACAAACGGCAGTTCAACATTACCCAGATTTGTAGTGTCTCCTGCAGTTACACTTATATTAGTTCCAAGATATCCATAATTTTTATCACTTGATACAATCCGTAAATCATAATTTCCTTCTGCAAGATCATCCAGACAGAAAAAGCCTTCACTGTCTACAGTTGCAAACCTTAGAAGACAGACGAAGTGACAAACAACGAATGTTCGTCAAAGTAACAAACAACGAAGGCTCTAATCGTTTGTCTTAACCTGTTTTTTTCGGTTTCTTCCTCCTGCACCTCCTATTATTTTGAATGAACATGCCTGGATAGTGTTCTCTGCAGAATTCCGAAGATTCTCGATTTTCTCACTTATTGAAAAACCACAATCAACTCGTATTCAATCAGGGATAACAAACCCGGATGGAGTAAAAACTGTGATTAATCCAGAAAACGATAACCCTGAACAGAAACTTGCACTTGGCTTCCTGCAATACACCTCAGAAAACGTTTTTCTGACCGGGAATGCAGGTACCGGAAAAACCACTTTTCTTCGTAACCTCAAAAAACAATCACCCAAAAGAATGGTTGTGCTTGCCCCCACCGGTGTTGCTGCAATCAATGCCGGAGGTGTAACAATACACTCCTTCTTTCAAATGCCTTTCGGGCCATTGGTCCCGGGCACATCTGCATTAAAAAATTCCTATGCACAACCAGACAAGAATGCTTCAACCAGATACCATAAGTTCAGCCGTGATAAATTGAATATTATCAGAAGTCTTGATCTGATAGTAATCGATGAGATCAGTATGGTGCGAGCGGATCTTTTGGATGGAATAGATGAGCAGCTCAGAAGACTCAGAAAGAATGACAAGCCTTTTGGTGGAGTTCAACTGCTATTAATCGGAGATCTTCAGCAGCTTCCCCCGGTCACCAAAGAAGATGAATGGGAGATCCTTAAACCCTATTATAATACCCCTTTCTTTTTCGGAAGCAGGGCGCTGCAGCAGTCAAAATACCTGACTATAGAACTGAAAAAGATTTACCGGCAAAATGATCAAAAATTCATAAACCTTTTAAACAAAATCCGCTATAGTGACAGAAGTCCGGATACCCTGGCTCAACTCAACAAAAGATATCAGCCCGGTGTCAATCTCGATACTGAAGGATGTATCATCCTTACTACCCATAATTATCAGGCAAAAAGGATTAATGAAGAAAGGATGAGAAAACTCCCGGGTAAGCTCCATAAATTTACTGCTAAAATAGAAGGGGAATTCCCTGAATACTCCTATCCCACCGATTTTGAACTGGAGATCAAACAAAGCGCTCAGGTGATGTTTATCAAAAATGACTCTTCTCAGGAAAAGCGTTTCTTCAATGGTAAAATAGGCAAGGTTGAAAAAATAGAAAATGGCATCATTTATGTGAACTGTCCGGGTGATTATGAAACCATAAAGGTAGAACCGGAAATATGGCAAAATATCAAATATGCACTTAATCATGACACAAACGAAATTGTGGAAACCGAGATTGGCAGTTTCACCCAGTACCCTCTTAAGCCGGCCTGGGCTATTACCATACACAAAAGTCAGGGGCTTACCTTCGACAAGGTGATTATCGATGCCGGGGCTGCATTTACTCATGGCCAGGTCTATGTAGCCCTGAGCAGGTGCAAAACACTCGAGGGATTGATCTTGACCACACCTGTTTCTCCGCGTGTACTTATCAGTGACCCTTCAGTATCTCAGTTTACCCGAAATATTCAGGACAATCAGCCCGACGAACTCCAACTGAAAAAAGCATCTATAGCCTATCAGCAGAAACTGCTTAAAGAGCTCTTTGATTTCTCTGAACTGAATAGACAAATCAATTACTTTCTGAAACTGGTCAATCAGAATCGTGAAAACATTCTTCAGGACATCATCACCTCCCTGGATAAATATGCTGCTGCCACAAAAGCAGAAATTCTTGACATCTCCCAAAAATTCGCATCTCAGATCCTTTCTCTTCTTTCTCAGGACCCTGATGTAGAAAAAAACCAGCAGCTCAAAGAACGGATTAAAAAAGCCGTTCCCTATTTTGTTTTGAAGATTCAAACCTGTATAGGTGGTTTCCTGCAGTCCGCAGAAGAAATAGATTTCGACAACCAAGAAATCAGAAAGCACTTTGAAGACTGTATAAAGAGACTTAATGATCTGTATAACACTAAATTTTGCTGTCTGGAAGCCTGCAGGGATCACTTTTCGGTTGGAGCTTTTCTGGAAGCCAGATCAAAAGCTGCAATCCAAAAACCTGCTGCAGTAAAAGCCAAATCAACCGATACAGTTACTTATGATAATTCACATCCTGATCTGTTTCAGCAACTCAGGCTCTGGAGATCTAAAATGGCCTCCTATTACGATTGTCCGGAATATATGATCCTTCATTACAAGACAATTGTGGAAATAAGCTCCCGGCTCCCCTCTTCAATACGTGAGCTTAAAAAAATCAAAGGGATGGGAAAAAAGAAACTCGATGAATTCGGTTCACAGATTCTGGAAATCATCGATAGCTATTGCAAGGATGCCTCAATCTCACACACTATCAAAAGAGATCTGCCTGAAGAGCTGTCAAAGAGAAAGCTGGATACAAGACAGATAACCTTTGACCTCTTTAAATCCGGTAAAACGCTGCAGGAAATAGCTACTCACAGGAATCTGGCCCTTTCCACCATCGAAGGGCACATATCACATTTTATTACCACCGGCGAACTTGCTGTCGATCAAGTCTTGAGTCCTGAAAAGCTCTCAGAAATTAGCGACTATTTCTTAACTCACGAATCAAAATCGCTTTCTGTGGCAAAAGAACATTTCGGCGACAAATTCACTTACGGGGAGCTCAGAATGGTTATTGCGCACCTGAACTGTGTTGCAGCCGAAGATTATAAGGGACATCCGGACTCAGTGCCACAATAAAATCGCTAAGCTCTGTTATCTGGCGTTTGATACTCTCGATATGGTAATTAACAAAATTCTTTGTGTTATGAGTCTGTGAATTCTTTATTGCAGTCAGCAGATCGATTCTGCTTGAATACATCTGAAAAAGCTGATTGCAACAAACCAGAATCGATGCACTGTCCTTGTAACTGTGCTGCAGCAGGAATTTCATATACCGTATTTTCTCAGATATTGGAAAGGTTTTCATGTTCTTGAACCAGCGATCATTGTCATGGATGCTGTTGCATATACTGTCCATTCGGTTCTGAAGACTGTCTATAATGAGGGTATACTTGTTGTTCTCATCGATTTTTATCGTCCTTGCAGAAAAAATGTCTACACTATCCCGAAATATCCGTTCGCTGGAATCAATTTCAACCGGTTTATAGACTTCCATTTCCTTCTCTTTTCTGATCTTTTCCTCTTTGATTGCAACATCAGCGCGTCGATAACGGGAGATCACAAGCGAATCGGCAACCCGTATGGAATCTGCCACCCTCAGAGAATCGATTCTTTTAAGAGAATCTGCAGCGTGTTTTTCTACAAGTGCACGCGAATACAAACGCAGTTTGGCTTCGCTGGAAATCGAAAAAAGGGCCAACAGCACTATTCCATAGATCAGTTTCATACCAGCCTTTCTGAAAATGTGAAGCTCTTTAGATACCTTGAAGAATTAATAATATTACCATCTTTTATCAACTGGTTCAAGAAAAGTAAAATAAATCAGATACTCTGCCAGATACAGATTCTTTTTCAGTAGTCTTCACTATCATTCAACATGATTTAGGAAATTTTGACTAAAAGAGCCCCCTAACCCCAAAAGGGGGAACTAAGACCCACAATCAAGCTACCCAGCCACATTATGCGATCCTAAAGTCCCCCGATGTACATCGGGGGATTAGGGGACTGGGATTTACCGAGCAGGGATTTAAGAGATAAATTTCTCCAAAGAAATCGTCATAGTACTCCTAGCATCGTTGTTAAGCACACAATGGACTCACCATTGTGCTCCTAGCAACGTTGCTAGGAATATCATACACTCTCCGTTGTACTCCTAGCACTTTTGCTAGGAATGCGATGCTCTCACCATTGCACTCCTATCATCTTTGCTAGGAATACTATGCTCTCTCCATTGTGCTCCTAGCATCTTTGCTAGGAATACAATGCCCTCACCATTGCACTCCTAGCATCTTTGCTAGGAATACAATGCCCTCTCCATTGCACTCCTAGCACCTTTGCTAGGAGTACTATGCTCTCTCCATTGTACGCCTGACATCCTTGCTAGGAGGATTATGCTCTCTCCATAGTAGGTTTTAAACAGTTTTCAGACATACTACACTCTCATCATAGCATCTCAGAAACCAATTTAAAGAACATGAAGTGGAAAACTCTATAGCATGAAGAAGTGTTGAAAGTGTGCTGGGAGATTTCCTTTGCACTGTATTAGAAAATGGTGTTCTCTATTGTGATCAGAGAGAAGTTTTTTTTGGAAATTGTGCGGGTATACAATCAATGGGATCCCCTTCTCTTTAACGGTAAAGAAAGAGAAGGGGAAAAGATCAGTTAGTAAAAACTGTTTCTTCAGCTAAATCGGCTTCTTCCTTGGTATCATTTCCTTTTTTAGGATTAATTGTTGGGAACAGTTTATCAGTGATTTTTTTTCCGAATAACTGTTTGGACTTAAGGATTGTATTATTGTATGTCTGCACCAGTTTAAACTTGGCAGCATCCAGTTCAGCCTTGCAGGAGTTCCTTATTTCTTTGGCTGCACCCAGATTTTGGAACGCCTCTTTTGATTCGTTTACCATTTTTTCCAACTCTGTGGCACTTTGCTGTAGGGGATGATCCGGAGCAAGAGTATGGATACGGTCAATTAATTTCAGGGTATCAGTAATCTGCAACTTGTCATTTTTCCTGATAATTGTAGAAACTGTCTTGGGGAAAATTATGGAATAGATCTGTGATTGAAGGTCGTTCCGATCTATCTTCTTGCATTCCTCGGAGATATCACGAATTTTGTCATCAAGATTATTATCTTTCTGCTGTGTGATATCGTACGCATAATCCACGTTTTCCTCTGAAGCAATGTACATCGCTTCTTTCTGCTGGACATCATTGATAACCTCCTGTACATCGGGTATAAGCTGCTCGGCACCACTGACCTGAGTGCACAAACGGATGAATCGTTTGCTGAATCTTACGCATCGACCTGGTGAAAAGGTCATTTCCAGACTCTGAGCCATGATAATTCTCCTTTTCTGACAAGACATGTGAATGAATAATCCGCATTCATTGATGCGGGGTTGATGATTTTTCAATGGGAAAGTAACACACTAACAATTCAACAAATGACCTTTTCAATATATATGGTGCAGGTCATTTTTAAATACAGGAAAGCTGACTCTATTACAATATAATTTGATTTTACATTGAGTATTAATTTTTTTTAAAAAATTTCCAAACAGATCGGCACGGGAGAATGAATATGGGAAAGAATATCGAAGTGGAAGAAAACCCAAGTACGAAACGTTTAGAGTAAAACCGAATCGGAAATGGGAAACGGGTAAAGAAAGAATAACGAATAACGAATATCGAATTTCGAAGTAGAAGAGAGACCAGAACCACTAACCATCTATCGAAATAAAAGTAAAAACAGATTACCAATTCCTATTCGTGAAATTCGTCAGAATGTCATCTGAATCGGATGTTTGTCTGATGTTCTTAACTTCGATATTCGTTATTCGATATTCATTATTTTTTCCTGTTGCGTTTTCCCATTCGCTGCCGCCTAAATCAATCGATAGCTATTTAATAATGCTGAATCTTGTATGATACTTTTTATCCCCAGTATCGATTCTCAGCAGATATTTCCCGCAATGAAGAGTTTCGGTGCCGGGAATACTGAATTGATAATTAGCTGTACTGGAAAAAATATTCCCCTTTAAAACTGTCCTGCCAGAGAGTTCATATATGGCAAAGCTGATCCCTTTCGATTCTTCAGTTCTCAATCTAAATCTTGGCCCGGACGTGCAATATATTACCTGTAACGCTTCCAGGTTATCCATTGTCCTGGGTTTCTCCTTCTTTACCGATACCCCAGACATCAGAATCGAAGCAGCAGTACTAAGAAGGGGTTGTGTCCCGTCAGATAACCTCCCGGCTTTCAACTCCCAGATAATGGCACCACCAAAACCTTTTTCCATACAGTATTCAGCCTTCAGTCCAATCGATAAAGTATCATCGAAACTGAAATATTCGTTTGTAGATGAAAGACAGTATGGAACCATGGCAGTTTCATCCCAGTATCTGGTATATTCTCCAGACTCTATTTTACTGACTAACACCGAATAGTTTATCGAAGACTGCCCAGATCCGGTAAACGGTTGATTCGGTCCCTGACATCCAGTAAAACTTTTTCCATAGAAAGCCATACCAATATTCAGTTTTGAGGCAGGCACACCTCTTTGTAAATAATATTCCATCGCCCTGTTTAAAGACCAGTTCTCATCCGACCCGTAATCATATAGAGGACTGTTGTGCCATGCATAAGTGCTCCATTCACCGGTATAATCGTATGTCATTATGGAAATGTAATCCACATCATGATGAAACTGCTCTACCAGAAAATTCTTACCATGATACGAACCACCGGGAATAGCCAGGGTGATAAGCTTTTTATCGCCACTCATTGCATCCAGGGTGTCTCTTAACTCGGCAAGGAGCAATACAAAGTTTTGCGCGTCATTAGCTGTCCCTCCATGCTCTTCGTAACAGGGAAATTCCCAGTCAATATCGACTCCATCAAAACCATACTGCTCTACCAGCGCACGGACATTGGAACAGAAGTTCGATCTGGTAGCTGCAGATCCGGCTAAAGCGGGGAAATTATCTGAACCGGTCCACCCGCCAATTGAAGCCAGCACCTTTACATTGTTTTTATGTGCCAGATATATAAGCGATGTAGTTGAATCATGATACTCTTTCGGAGACCAGACCATCTCACCCAGTAAAATCTGTTCATCTGCGTACTCATCAAATGATGTGACCCTGCCATCTGACTCGGGTTTTAAAAATGCATACTGAATGTGGGTAAGATTCTTATATGGGATATCCCTGGCAGTGTAAGGCTGCTCCCCATAAATACCCCAGTTGGTGAAATATCCGATAACATTGGCTGCCTGTAATGTGACAGCATAAAAAGTAACTAATACGAAAACTGCTTTCATTCCCGGTTTCATCTGATTCCCTCTATGGCATTCTTTCATTGGAAAAATTGGTAATTTTTTTAACCTGTATGATTATATCTTCTATAATCTAAAATCAGTAGTTTCCGTTTAGTTTAACAACAGATTTCTGTAAAAACCGCTTTTAATTTGGAATCTCAAACCTTGAAACACCATAATCACAAAGCTATGACTGCAAACAGAAACAGAGGCTGGAAAATTCTTGAAATTTAAAATACGAAAACAGAATCGGAATTTCACTTTAAGAAACTGCTTCCAACCTGACACTATTGATCTGGTTTTTTGCAAAGATGTAAAGTAATTTATAATTGATGATAGATAGAGTCCGTCTGTTTTGATCTGGAATTTACATTTTTATTATCCGGAATGTCTCGTCTTTAAAGATTTGATTTTATTCTTGATTTGGCCTGTTATTCACACTTGGCACCATTCACCTTTCAGAAAGGATTCCGCTATGAAACGATTGATCGTATGTTGTGATGGTACATGGAACACACCTGATCAGACTGACGATGGAATCTGTACGCCCACAAATGTAGTTAAAATTTTCAACGCTGTAGATGATCTATCAAATGACAATGGCATCGGACAAATCAAGTATTATCACCCCGGTGTAGGCTCGGATGAAGGATTAATAAAGAAAATAACCGGTGGAATCACTGGCAAAGGCATCGACAAGATAATAATGAGTGCTTATTCATGGCTTTGCAGAAATTACCAACCCGGTGATGATATTTTCTTTTTCGGATTCAGCAGAGGCGCATTTACTGTCAGGAGCGTCTCCGGGTTAATCAACAAATGCAGCTTGCTTGATTTGTCCGAATGTGATGACAACACTTCATGGGACTGGATCGAAAAGGTATACAGATATGGTTATCGTGGATCAGACAAGAATAAAAAGTGGAAAGAGGGAGTCCGGTTTATCTCATTACCCGAGGGTCTGAAGAGTGTTCCCATTAAGTTCATCGGTGTTTGGGATACGGTTGGTTCCCTGGGAATTCCAGATGATATGTCGATTATTAATCTCATCGATGATAAAACTAAGTATCAGTTCCATGATACTGAGCTCTGCGGTAATGTTGAATATGCAATGCACGCGGTAGCTATAGATGAAATAAGAGCCAGTTTTTCTCCAACCTTATGGACTAATTTTACTAATGGTCCGAAAAGAAAACAGGTCTGGTTTCCAGGAGAGCATGGAAATGTCGGTGGCGGGAAAAAAGAAACCGGCCTCTCTGATGGAGCACTTTTATGGATGATCGAACAAGCCAAAGCAGCCGGCCTGGTCTTTAAAGAAAAAATGGTAAGGCAGATTAAACCGGATCCTCTGGATTTTGCACACACTTTTTCCGGTGTGTATAAGATGTTAAGGACCCAACCCCGCAATATACCCCTTATAGATCAGTCCAATAAAGAAACAATACATGAGTCAGCAATAGAGCGACAACAAAATCCGCCCATATATTTAAACTCCTACAGAAAAACATATATGCTAAAACCAGGAGATGAGATGACATGCACGATATATGCAAAAGATCATTGGAATGAAACCGGGATTTATCTGGAAAAAGATGCCCATTATAAATTCAGTGCGAAAGGTCAATGGACAGATGGTGATATCAAATGCGGCCCTGGCGGTACAGGTGATGGGAAATTCCATTTTGGTGAAGTTGCACTGATGATAGGCAGTACTTTAGGTAAACTGGAAAATCTTTTAGAGAAAAATGCAGATATATTTGGAACAAAACGAATCGAGAATTATCCATGGATGTCGCTTATCGGAATTATTGCCAACTGCTCAAACCCGGGTCTTGACGGAACCCCCGACCAGCATCAGCATTTCCTTATAGGTGACAATTGTGAGTTAAAAAGCATTTCCAGGCCAGGCTATCTTTACTGCTTTGCCAATGATTCGTGGAAGTTCTATTGGAATAACCAGGGATCAGTTACCCTTAACATTAGCAGAATCGCTTAATAAAGCTGGTATTAAGAATCAATGTAAACTGAAAACGGACGATTGCTCTCTCTTCAATCGTCCGTTTTTAAAATCACCAAGTGTATTTCTGCACCGGAGCCCTTGGATCGAGTGTCCACTCCTGAATCGATCCATCATAAAGGCTGGTGTTGGGATAACTAAGCACTTCTGATAACAGATACCACCACGTAGCAGCAAAACCACCAACACCGCAATAAACAATATTTTTTCTGTAACTGGGCAATCCTACAACACCGCGCGCCATTGCAGCAATCGTGTCACGATCTTTATATAAACCATCACTGGTAAAAGCCCATGGTGCAGGAAGATTAACTGCTCCTGCAATATGGCCACTTTTCTCGGTAAATTCGGGTGGAGTCGTCACTCCAAAGAAATCTTCAGGAATCCTGGAATCGATTATTCTGCTATAAAACATGTGGCTGGACACAAAATTTTTACTTGCCAGAACCGATTGGTTAAAGGGTCCATTATAAACAGCAATCTGAGGAGTAACAGACTCCTTTGAAAGCACTCTCCCCTCAGCTATCCATCGGTTATATCCACCATCTAAAATCGCCACATTAGCAATACCAGCATAAATAAGGGTCCATGCGACTCTGGCTGTCTGAGCCCGGTCGAAATCATTTTCTGCAGTGTTAACCAATACGATTCTGGAAGCGGCATTAATTCCAAGTTCGCCGATCTTCGCCCGCAAATCCTCTTCTTCAGGCAGTTCCAGTAAAAGATTATCTCTGGTAACCCACCATCCATCAGCCGGTGAATTCACAGAAGACGTAATATGCCCTGTGGCGTAATCATCAGAACTTCTCAAATCAATAATTTTAATGCCCTTGTTCAGATTTGCAGCCAGCCATTCGGTTGAAACAATCGGGTCAATCTTTCTTTGAAAGTCATTAGCCTGTATTGGTTTAGTGGTAAAAGCCAGAATGGAAATTATCATTAATGACATGCAATAATACCTGGTCATAATCCTCCAAGAGTGATCATGTAATGCTCTGAAAAAAACGATTGTCTCACAAGTTTTGGTATTAAAATCGATACACCTTAATTTTTTTATATCTGAGTGATTATAATCAATATACTAATGAAACTTCCGGAATACAAAATTTTGTTCTGAGCGCTTCCAGCGGGACGATTTGCCAATAAACACCTGCTGATCTCTGAATTCCAAACTTCATACCATTTTTCTTAAAACCTATGGGACGCAGTAATTGAATCTGAAACAATAAAGGTTTACCGAAAAGGTCAGCATCTTCCATCATGGAATATGCTGACCAGAAGCGATTTATGAAAACTTAGTTCAGGGTATTGGTCAAAGCATCCAGAGTTTTCACTCTTTTACTGATCCAGACTCTCAGTGAATCGACCTGCCCTTCCCAGGTTAGATCAGTTACCTCCTGTTTGGGTGAACCCAAATAGCATTCTCCCATCGGATACGCTTCAAAATTCCGATGAGCCACATTTTTAAGTGGTTTAGTAAGTTATCTATAATTTTCTCGATCGCTGCATCACTCAGATTACCTTTACGAAGCTCCTGGTATCGTTGTTTAAAAGCGCTCTTAAATTCTGATTGTATCCACATAATTTCGTGCCAGTCCCGGCTCCAAAGAATAATCTGCCTATAAAAAAAAGTCAACATTTCCGTTAAGGGAAATGCTGACCTAAAAGAGATCTGTAATAAGAGACTTAATTCAGGGTATTGGTCAAAGAATCCAGAGTATGTAATCTTTTCCTGATCCAGACTCGCAGCGAATCGACCTGCCCTTCCCAGGTTGAATCAGTTATTGTCTGCTTGAACATTGAACCCCACATACCATCGTCACGATAACAATCACCCATCGGATAAGCTTCAAAGTTTCTATGAGCAACATTTTTAAGTGGCTTTGTAAGGTTATCGATAATTTTTTCGATCGCTTCATTGCTCAGATTACCATTACGAAGCTCAAGGTATCGGCTTTTGAAGGCGCTTTTAAACTCCGGTTGTTCCCACATCCTATTGTGCCAATCTCCGCTCCCGGCGCGATTGTCCAAAATATGCCATCCGGTTTTTTGGGAAGAGCCACCGCCGCCACCGCCGCCGCCACCCCAGCCGCCGCCGCCCCAGCCGCCGCCGCCGCCAAATCCACCCATACCTTCGGTGAAATTACCCATAGCGAAATTATAATCCCATACCGGCCCGGCGGTTATAGGCATACCTCTATCTTTATACATATAATGGCTTTTTACCCAGGCATCTACGTTACGGGTAATTTCATTGAGCACATTATTATTAACAAAGGAATTCATGTCCACATATTTTTTCCAGTCACCAACCGGTTGTGTATGTAATGCATCGTGAAACTCTTGAATGTAATTGGTGATCCAGTCGATCTGCTGTTGATTAGGCTCGGGAGGATCAACGAGTTCAAGATCGTTATAACAGGTTGAACTTGTTCCTTTACACTTCAGTTTAATCATTCCCTGGTCGTTTACCATCTGATCGAATTTAAAGATGTAGCCACCTGAGAGCAAATTCGGATCTGTATCCTCGGGTCTCAACTGCTTCAGATCTAAAGTACCTTTACGGTTTTTTACAGGTTGAATCAGATTATAGATTCCTTCGTAATCTGCTTTTTCTACAACACCGTTTTCCTGGTTGACGAAAACTTCTGCCCATCCATATTGAACCGTAGCAAGTCCGGCAGCTTTCCCTAATTCAAAAGCTAGGACATTACGGATAAGCGAGTTATCGGTACACAAAGAGATTAAAGCCCAATCGGAACTTGCAGGCATTCCCAATACGGGTAAATCAACATCTTTGTCAAAATTATCCCACAATTCGATGCGATAAGGCCTCTGCGCAAACATCATCATCGATGACTGACCACGGAGGTGGTATCCGGCACGACTTACCAGTGTCGGAGGATTACTGATCGATGCAACCCCGTTTATCGGTTCAAATATCATAAAGGCCAGATCTATGAAGTTATACTTATCTGGTGGTACACCTTTGCCATAACCATCCATGATAATGATTGGAATCTCGGAGGTATAGTCAAAATCGCGGGCAATATAAATTGCAGTACTATACTTACCAGAGAGGGAACCATTCACAAATGCTGCTGCTCTTAACTGTGTGGTCTTATTAATGGTAACAGCATTCCCATCATAGAGAGTTGATGAAGAGGTAGGCAACAGGCCATCTGTGGTATATCTGATCTGAGCATCGGAGATTTTTGTGCTCATTTTAACAGACAAGTTGTCCTTAAATGTTTTGCTCGGCTCAGAAAATTCTACATCACCTAGCATAACCGAGGGTCCAATAGTCTGGCTTTCATCAACTAAAGTTATGATTTTTAGGTCTGCTACCAGCTCGCTGATCGGTATTTTAGAAGTAGCTTTTCCTGCTTTGGAAATAATCAGAGTATCCAAAACCGTTGCTGCAACCTTTTTGAGGTTTGAAGAACCTGGGCCATTTTTGGCCTGATTATTCCACAGCCACTGTGATCCGCATTTTACTGCTTTCAAATTTATCTTTTGATCCCCTGATAAAATGGAAATAATCACGGTTTGAGAATTAACCGATCTGGGGATCAGCTCATCAATTAAGAATCGATTCTGCTTTTCCACATCGATTCTGTTTATAAGTGCTCCATTAATAGAAAAAACTGCAATTGAAGCATCAATGAGATTACCCAGTTCAAGAACTTTATTTCTTATACCTATAAAGCCTCTGGTTTTTTGGATAATGTCATTATTAACTGCAGTGCTGTTACTTAATTTAAATTTGCCAGCGTTATCAGATAAGCAGGAGATACTGATTTTTGATAACTTTATCTCAGCCTCTTTGACCGCCTTACCTTTTTGGTCAATTACTCTCCCCGTCAGATCGATTTCTTGAGCCTGGATTGGAAAAATAATCCCCCCTGCAATTGCAGCAAACAGACCATATTTTAAGAATCGATTCATGTATCACCTCTCCGGAAGGATAATAATTTCAGAAGTATGATATTTGAAAAACACTCAGTTAATTTTTTAAACTGTATTAAATATTCAGAATACCTGATTAGTACTAATATTAGTTAATAAAGAAATGAATAAGGTTCAATATAAGAGGAAGAAAGCAATGATTTTCTATTATTCTGCCAATAGGCTGTTAATTACTTATTTGCAGGCCCAACCGTTGAGTCAGATTTTACCTTGGCCTCTGACTCAGTGGGATTATCAGGTTAACCTGCTTTATATGTTTATTAGGAATCGAACTCAGTCTTTAGTTTTTTCCTGTCTTTATCATGGAATTGTACTCTTCAACTGATTCAATAATTTTGATAAACAATGAAACTGGTTTGCCTAAATTCGAACACGGTGATGTAGCATTGGATTCAGGAGTGTGCAGGTGATTTTGCGCAATTCCTTTCTCCACAAGTACTTCACTAATTTTACTGGCCCTGCTTTTTATGATAGAATCCGGTAGTGTTAAATCACACCAACAGATAAGATAATGCTGCTCTGGGGCGGTTTTTAATAAAAGTGCTATTGAGTCCAGATATGGAAGGCTTTTTTTGGTTAACTTCCCCTTGGTATCAAATTGCACCTTGGCCGTTGCACTATCCAGGGCAGATCTCTGCTCGGGAGAGAACCCCTGAACATTATCAGGGCAACCATCAGTATCGTTGATCAAATTATAAGTCTCGGGTTCGGTTGGACATTGATCAACACTATCTGCAATCCCATCTTTATCTGCATCAATCTCCGGACATCCATCATTATCCATAATGCCATCAAGGTCTTCTGGAGTGTTTATGCAGCTATCCAGAGAATCTGGAACATTGTCTTTATCATTATCCCAATCCGGACAGCCATCGGAATCTTCAAATCCATCCATATCTTCCGGTTGATCGGGGCATTTATCGGTAGAGTCTGGAATGGCATCCTTATCATTATCCAAATCCGGACAACCATCGGAATCTTCAAATCCATCTATATCCTCGGGAACATTGGGGCAGGAATCCTGATGGTCAGGTATTTTATCCTGGTCATTATCCGGATCGGGGCACCCATCATTGTCCTCAAAACCATCGACATCCTCTGCTTCATATGGACAGCGATCGGTTTTATCAGAAATACCATCTTTATCCGCGTCACGATGATAACGCCACTGAGTACTTAAACCAAATGCTAACTCCATACCTCGTCTTGGAAACCATACAGGTGTTCCAACAGCCTTATAACCGATGTGCATTCTGAAATATGGCAGTCCAACGGCAAATCCAGCGGTAGAAGCGATTTTTTCCGCCCCACCGAAAATAAAACCAACATGAAACGGGAGAACTCCCCAAAGAAAGCCGTTTTCGGCTCCCAGAGCGATTCTTGGTACGAATGAGCGTCCAGGCCATGGTGCCAGATTTTGTTCGTACTCAAAGGATGTATTTACAAAATCAGTCAGGGCACGCAATCCGGGTTTTTTATCATGATTAAATTTAAACCGATATCCAAAACCGATATTTAACCTGGTGGGCTGCCAGCTCACAAGAGTTCCACTTTCCAGAGGATCATCCCTATCAGGTAAATATCCACCTAGCTCAGGATCAAACACATCAATTTCATCATCATCATAAAATTTGGTAATATTAATGTCTGCAGTACGAATAGGGAACCTTTTTTCAAGAGCATCATTCCAGATCATCGGTCCAAACCGGTGTAAAGCCACGCTTAAAATGCTGCGCTCACCATACATAAGAACACCGGCATTAATTGCGGCGCCCCATCCGGCCAGTTTGAAACCATCTTCATAAGGATTTCCAAAATCCCAATTGTTTTGAAGACCAGTGCCGGCGGTTTTCAAATCCAAATCTGCATCCATATTTAAGCTAAAGCCATCATCCAATAGATGAATCGCACCATTTTTAGTCTTCAGATTAAGATAGCCATGACCCAGAGAGACAGTGAGTCCAAGTCCCCAACTGGAATATTTGAAATCAGTGAATTCGCGGGTTAACTGATTAAGAAAACCGGTGATTTGAGAGAGGTCAATTGATTGACCATAAGAGAGGCTGATATCGGTACTTACTCTGGCAGATGCTCCCAAATGGGACAATTCGATATCCCTATTACCGCCAGCCAATCCTTCTTTTTCACCATGGAAAAGAATTAAAAAGGGAGCAGCAGGTAGATCCACCTGGGCATCAACAACTGTGCGTACATCGACACCTACCCTTCCAATATTTACAGATGCCAATGGAATATCAGTTCCCATATAAACCGAAGCACCGTCTTTAATTTTGCGGGAGATTTTTTCACTTGTCTCGTCAATAGATTTACCGGTCACTCTGAAGCTACTGTTTATCAGATTTTTAACCAGTGCTTGCCATTGGCCATCCTCATCAATAGAGAAATATTCCCTATATGGTGTCAAAGCCAGTCTGTCGCTCCAATAGCCTGCAGCATAGGAGGTAAACGGTGTAAAGCGTATTCCACCCCATGGTTTCAGTTCTGCACCCAGTATAGCCGGATTGGAATTAGCGGCATTTATGCTATTGTTATATACCACGCTGGCGGTACTCATGCCGGATGGATCAGATCCTGTTTCCGCAACAGCCATACTGTAAAAAATTGTAAAACAGATGATTAGTTTGACGATTATTATTTTTGAACCGGGAAGCGGTTTTGTAAGCAGGGACATTATTTTATATCTCCTCAGTACAAGAGAGAATCAGAATTACCGACACCATCAACAATAGCTTTAGCTTTGATATCGAAATAATCAGTGTCGACCAGGACATCTGGATCAGCACCGGGAATGACAAGGAACCACCTGATATGGCATTTGTTTTTTGAACAAAGCGCATTAACAGCTCTGTGATCCAGTTTGACATTTATACTGTCAACATGACCTCTGGGTGGAAGATTAAGCCCCTGCAATCCAAAAAGTCTGAAAAGAGAACTGTTATCTACATCGGGACTGTACGAATACAGAAGCGAATCCGGAACTTCTAAAAGTTTCTCTTTATCAACATCAGAAGCACCAAGTGCAAACAAGCTAAACTGAATATTGGTATTATTCAAGGCTTTTACAACTAAAGAAATTTCAGGCTGTGTTATCATCTTTTCAACCCACTCCAGATCTTCTTCGAGAGAAAAAGAGGATAACTCAAGCTCGGTTCTGATCGTATCCAGAACTTTCCAGGCCATAGCAATTTTTAGGTCCCAATTTACATTAACACCAATATTAAAACTATTACTGTATTTTCCAGATGCGTCTTTTTGATTATGTAGTTCCAGCCCGGTTCCTTCAGGCAATACAACCTGTGTAGTAAATGCAAGTGTATCCAGCCAGGTATTTATCAGGGAACTTATTTCCATATTGGCATTATGCTGAGAATCAGGGAGGATTCCTATGAATACTTTATCCATAACAACAGAACCATCTGTCTTATTTTTTTCTGCCAGTTCCAGATGCAGTTTCATAGAATCCAGAGAACTTCCTGGATTCATATTTGGAACAAAGCTCAGATTCATCTGTACAGATTCAAAGCGGAAAGATTTCCTCAGAGAATCCAGTATCGAAGCTTCCCAGTCAAAACCGACTTTTTCTTCAGAAGAGAAAGTCTCCACTGTTGAACTGGTAAAATTACCGCTGATCTGAACAAAAGGAAATTTTGTCGGGATCAGCTTGACGCTTATTAAATCATCTTTATTGAAGTGAACCCAGCGACCATCAGAAAGAGAACGTAGCTGGTAACGGAACTTAAGAACGCTTTTTGCCGAATCGGTATCCCATGTGGGAAATAAGCGTAACTTTTTGAGAGGTATCATCTTAACAGCATGGGTAGCTCCACTATACCTGAAAAGTGTGTCATTGACCACTTTTCCTGCAAAAGCACTGCTGTCCATGATGGAACTGAGCTGAGTAATTGACCTTATATTATTTGCTCTGGCGAAATCACAATCCCAGGCATCTTCAACAACACCTATAAATTCTAATTTAAATGCGCATGGATTGTTAATCTCACAGCTTATCATAGCCGAATCAAGATCGATGAAATTGAGGTTGATCGAATCGGAAAGCCCCATGGTTCCGTTGTAAGTCTCCTCATAATCAATAAGAGAATCCTTAATCACAGCATCGGAAACCACCATGTCATCGAGATTAAAATATACCCTCAATCCCTCATCTGCTCTCAACTGCGCTCCAGAAGGAATGGTTGCATTTATCTTTACGGTCAGTGGGCTGAAAATACTTTTCCCTTGTATTTCAAAAGGAACAACGGCTTCTGCAGTTGCAGGCAGAGTTGCCAGAAAGGAGCTATCGATAACGATTCCTTTATTAAGTAGTGTGACCGTTAAATTCTCTAGATTGGCACCCACGGAAGTATTCATTACTTTGACATTCAAGGCAGGCGAGGATTCATCTATTGTAACCGAGTTGATTCCATCAAGATGTTCATCCTCTTGTCTTGTAAATGTATAAGGAGCAGGAACTATTTCCGAACCAGATAAATCACTCACTCCCGGATAATCAAAGAATATATCCACCACAGGAGTGTTTTTCAGAGTTCTGGCTCCGACCACTTCCTCCATTGAACTAGTATCAGTGGCAATCAGTTCTTTGGAAATTTCATAGGATGCAGTGCCTTTTTTATAAATGTATATGGTGTCACCGATAGTATCAGCTTTGCCCATCTGTACGTCCATGTCACCGATATACTCTTTAATAAAAATTTTGCGCATGTCATAGCGCTTATTAGCAACCGGAATCTCAAAATGTATTTTCCAATTTACAGGTTCGATATCTGAAGGCAACGAACAGAAGCAAAACTGTAAAGCCAACAAAAAAAGGGATCCGCTACAAAGCTGTTTTGTTAATTTCATTTAAATTGTTCCAGAAAAAATGTTGATATATTATACATAATTTCTTAATTGTGCACAATATTTTTTTTACTTAATTAAAGAATCTTCATTCAATGAGGAGTATAAAGCAGAAAATCCTCTTGACCACCCCAGCACAGGATGATTAACCACAGAAACTGATACACTAATAGAAGAGACATCAACCAATACCCCAATTCCTATTAAAAATGGATTGTTGGCAAGTGATGCCTCTATAGCAACAATATTAAAAAGGCGATATTGCTCGCCAAGAATAAATCTTACTGGGTGAACCCGTGAGGGTGTGATTTCTATTATCACCCCCTGGGCCCCCATTCGATTACTTACCGTATGAAATCCGCTCTTTATGACTAATGGTGCATCTACACCCTGCACTCTCCCAGATTTTAAATTAATATGATTCAAGGATAATCCTAAGGCGGCTGCTTTAAAAGGGAACCATGCAGAAAATGCACACTCTCCTACTGTACGTTTTTTCTGTTTATACCCATTAAGACCGGTCCTGATGCCGCAGAAATCGATTCCAGCTCTAAAATGAGAAAACAGATCAACACCCGCAGATAAAAAACCAGCCTGTTCATAATACATTTCAAGCGCCGAAAAATGTGAAACTGCCAGTTTAAACCTGATCCTTTTTATTGACCAGAAAACGCCACCAAATGCCCTGTATATAGATTCATCTATAAAGTTATCCATTCTATCATAATAAGAGACTGCCCCCAAAGCCATACCGAATTTTCTGCTGCTATCGCAATATGCAGCAGAAATCCAAGGTTGACACCCTTGCGATCCGTTTTCCCATAGAACAGTACCCTGATTCCCCATGGAAAATCCCTGTGGAAATGGTTCCTGAAGGTTTGCAGTTATTAGTGAATATGTTAATAATATCCCAGGACATAACCACCTTAACGCCACAATATTCCTTTTTTCCTCAATAATGTTGTTCCTGTTGCAGAAGTCAGTTCGGCTACTACAAAAAACGGTCCGCATTGTACCACTTTCCCATTATCAGTCTTACCATCCCAGAAATACTGTTTGCGGGCAGGCCCATAAAAGCAGCGCACCTTTGTCCCCCTGAAGTCATAAATGCAAAGATTCACGCTGGAAAAAGCCGGTAAGCTCAATTTTATGCTCAGCAAATCATCTTTTCCATCTTGATCGGGAGTAAAAGGAACCGGTCCGATTTCAATTTCAGCTTTAGAGACGTTGCGCCAGAAAAGAGCCCCATTGGGATAACCTGGAGTTCCACTTCCTGTGGATATTACCCAATTAGTGGAATCACATCCATCGATTGTGCTATTTACTCTCTCGATTGGCTTGTGAGTATTTCCAAACCAGGAATACCTGTAACACACGATATCCCGCATATTTCCATCGGAATCAAAAATACAGAGAGTATCACTGTAATTATTCAGAATATGCCAGGCCAGTGGTTGCAATACCGGTGAAACGCCAGGAAAAGATTTAAGGAACAGTTGTTTACTTTTTGTAATTACCAGAAATGATCCTGGTTCAAGCAAATACTCACTTTTAGTTATCACAGAAGTATCCTCGAAATTACCGGCCTTCCAATTTTTCAGATTAATTGGCATAGATGAAACATTGACCAGTTCGTACCATTCAGACTCAAACTGCGTTCCAAAAGGATATATTTCGTTTATTTTCAACGGACTATAAGGAAGAAAAATCGAAGACAAATCGATTTTCCATTCAATATTATCTATGTAAAACCTGTAATCCACACTATCCACCTGCAAAGGAGTTATCACCTGTGCCATGTTCTTTTCTAAGGATAACACGCCCTGCAGGACCACTGATCCGTCTTTTTTTAAGGAGTAGTTAAACTTGTTCACCTGAAGGTCTGGATTAACACAGATGCATGAAAGCGTACAGGATACATTTTCCTGAGGATAAACATAAGAACCAAATGTAAATTCTACTATCCACCCTTGTTGCACGATTTCCAGCCATCCGGGAGACACATGAGTTGGGCAATGATCAAAGCTCTTTTTGTCAGAAAGAAGTCTGCTGACAACAATCGAGTATCCCTCGATGTTTTTGGGATCAGAAAAGACTATCTTTGCTGAAACCGGTGATTCTGATTCCAACTGGTTATCAGAGAGCAAACACACAATCGAATCGATACGGTTTCTGCTTCCTTTATATAAAAGTATCCCGTCATCATCTGAGAGCCCATTTCCAAGCTCCGCATCGGCACAAGTAAAAAGAACCGTTCCCTTGCTGATTGGCAAAACACATCCCTGTTTCTCCACTGCCACTTTGTAATCGGAATCTAGGATCAGTCCGATCTGACCAGGTGCAAGAAACGATTGGTTTGTAACACAGGAATCATGGCCACTTATTATCATGCCGAAAGGTAAAATCGAGTCTGCTTCATTTCCATCGCTGAGAAAAAAATTATCAACAAAGAAAGTATCCGGGCCAGGATTGATGATCTCAATGAATTCATGACTCTTTCCACCGCAAAGCGCAGACTCTATCCCGTCTGGGTTTCTGTACAACTCGGTTATTATCAGATTCCGGGGAAATAGCAGGGTGGGGTAAAATTGTATTACAAGGTAGACGAGAACTGAAAGGGGACCGTTCAGTTTACCCGGACCAGCTTGCACTTGTTTCGACCCTCTAAAATATTTATGGGTGGAAGAGATTAGCTTTTATACAAAATAGGAGAACTTCCGGAAGCAATCAAGTTTTATTTTGTGACTGACCAAAACGCTCTTTTTCTTCGACTGACGGGGTCTCAACTATACTCACCGAGTTTTGAGCTTCTTAGTCTCTGGAAAAAATTGCCCATCGAAAAACCTTTCCTGTAGCATTGATCAGTCATGATTGTTTCAGTATTTTATAACTCATAGTGAGATACTAAAAACATAGTGCCTGAGGGAGAAGATATGGCTCTTGCGGATATAATAAAAACTGCGATGGATCAGATTCAAACCATTTCAAAAACTGAGACTGTGATTGGTGAGCCAATACAAGCCGGGGAGGTCATTCTGATTCCCGTATCTCGTCTTTCGGTTGGGTTTGCTGCTGGTGGCGGAGATGGTGGAAAGAGTGAAAAACATGGATCAGGCGCCGGCACCGGAGGCGGAATTAACATAAACCCTGTAGCCTTTATTTCAGTATGTGGTGATAAAGTACAAGTCCATCCCATCTCTCCTTCCGATTCAATGTCACTGAGCCAGCTCTTATCTGCAGCACCGGAATTGTTCAACAAAATATCTAAATATTTTAAGAAAAAGGACGAAATGACTCCAGAGGAAAAGTAGCAAGAATGTTTACTACTACACTGCAGGAGTGACTATAAATCATGTTCGATAGAAATAATCCTGAAATTATATGGGTATCCCCTGATAACAGCAAAGGCCAGGGTACCTGGGAAAATCCGTACGGTTCGATAAAAGAAGCATTGCAGGTTACCAAACCAGGTAATACTATAGTGTTAAAAGAAGGCATATACCGGGAGAATCAGACTTTTGAAATTTCCGGTACACCACAAAAGCCAGTCAGACTAGTTTCCGATGATAATGCCACAGTAATTATCGAAGAAAGCTGCTGGTTTTTCTATGACACCTGCGATCTGATTATCACTGATCTTATCTTCAAAAATGCACCTTTGGGAGCTGTTTCTGTGATTGGAACCTGCAAAAGGAATCGATTCGACTCTCTGCATTTTATAAATTGCGGATCAAAAAAGGAAGCTTCCTGTACGATGTACTTCGGAGGCTCTGGTGGATGTTTCAATGTAGTTGAAAACTGCCGCTTTGAAAGAGAAGATCAGCTCCGCGATCATCTTCAGACCACTGATAATGCGTCCATAGCGGTAATGATCTCAGAAGGCGATGCCAATGAATCAAGTCCGCTAATAGATCATATACTGCGCCGCAATCACTTCTCGAACTACGGTTTTGCGATTCTGATCGGAACCCGCGATTCCACTACCAACCCCTATGGCCATATTGTAGAATTCAACACCATAAGAAATTGTGCTTCCGATGGCATAATTGTTAAATGCGGTGATACGCAAATCCGGGGGAATCTGATAGAAAACTGCAGAAGCTGCTCTATCAACATACAGGCAGGAGTAGGCAGTATCATCGAAAACAACAGGATAACTGATTGTAACACAGGAATAAGTATTAATGGCACCGGTCACAGTGTGACCAACAACTGTCTGGTCAGATGCAAAGATGAAGCTATCAGAGTCTGCGGAAAACAAAATGAAGAGAAAATTGCAGCCAGCAACCTTCTCATCGAGAAAAACACCCTGATTCAATGTTGCGCACCCGATAATCAGCATTCTGCATTCATCAGAATTGAACCCGGCACTACCAGTGTCATTCAGCAAAATCTTTTTCACGGGAAAGGACATCCTTATCGACTAAGCGATTTTGTGATGAACCAGAAAGCAGGTGTTAATTCTGTCACAAAGATTAAAACCGAAGCTGTCATTGATAATAACCTGGGCTCCGGTGATTGCGAAATCCTCAAAGGTATTACAGCAAGAGCTGTTGATTTTGTTAATGAGGCAGACTGTTTTGAAAATGATTCCGGATATGGAGCCAGTGGATGGGTGCTTAAGCAGGAGGGCTTTGATGTCAATGGCGATGAGCACGATGAACAAACCGATTATCTTGAGGCAAGCATTCTGGAAGATGATGACGGGAACCTGATTATACCGGGTGAAAATTACAATGATGATATCTTCAGCAGATATTTTTCAGAATCAATGGATCTTCAGAATTTTAACCTTGAAGAATACGGAAACAGTTTCCCTGAGAATCAATGATCATGGCAGGAAACATCCCTCGCTTTCAACGCCGGATTTTTCATTGACTTTTCTGATTATTATCTGAAGATTTGTCTTTCAGAGATTATTTCACCTGTTCCCAGGATATCTGCTCTACTTTCCTTTTCAGATTTTCACAGTATTTTGATAGATTCGAAAGTACCTGAGAACTGTAACGGATAACCGCTGTTCCGGTACCAAATGTGGATACTTCGCCCTCACACAATGTAACCACTCCACCCAGAACCACAGCATTTCCATTGATTTTGGCCATCTTGTCGGTGATTATAAGCCCCTTGAATACTCCGTTGGTTATCTGTAGTTCTGCATCCTTATACTGGTTATGCACTATCAGGATTCCGCTTGAATTTTCAAAATGCACCGGTCCCACATAATCCTGGGTTAAATAAATCAAACCATGAAATGGTGTATTCAGACTCGAGCTTTTATATTCGTCCAGAGCTCCTTCAGGCAAACCAAGGAATGCCTCCGGTGAAGCAAAAAACTGCTCAACAGAGGCATTCTCCTCGCTGACAAGCGATCGGATATCTTCGAAACCATGTTTCGACAAAGGAGCGACACCATTTCCACCCACAGAAGCATTGCCTTCCAAAAAAAGCAGATTACATGTGCTGACTCCCAGTGTACCAGGACCTGTCATAATGTTGAAAGTATCATAATCCCTGCCATCTATTTGAATGTTTCCTTTCACAGTGATACGACTTCTGGCAGTCAATGCTCCTCTTACCGGAGGAAATGGTAAAGAAAGCTGTGGTGAAAGCTTTGCCACAGATTGCACCATTGTCATCCTTCCCTGAAATACTGCTGCACTATTTACCCATACAGTATCAGCAGATGAATTAGTGCTGCATGAAACCGAAAAACTACCATTTTCAAATGGTTTATCGGTGCAGTAAACAGCCCTGTTATTTTTTACAGGTTTGAATGCCCCACCTTGAATCTGCCCATAAAGATGCTCTTTGCCAGCTTCAGCGATGTTAACCAGATTCGATTTATACCTTCGGGTCTGGCTCTTGCTGGTAGTGTCTCTGGAAGAAATCATAAAACTGGCTATTATGAGATTAAGTATCACTCCAATTACCAGTACAGAAATTACCGCATTTCCATTGTTATTCATTATTCACACGTGCACCTTTAATTGACATTCCTTATGTTTACTTCTGTACTTTCAGCCAGAAAGACCAGATTGTTCTCCTGTCCAATGTACCCGCCGAGTACAACACCGAGGACATTTGCTTCTGCACCAGAGCTCAGGGATACACCGTTCTTATTTTTAGGGACAATCGCGAAAGAGTCGATAACCGTAGAAATTTCTATTTCCCTGCCGTTAAACCGTCTGCATAGGACTCTTTCTGTATTGTTTTTAATGAAATAGGAGATTCTGTCTGCAGAATAGACAGCGGAATTTTGTGGATAAGGCCCAGCATTTAACGGAGCAGTTAAATGGATGGTATCCGGATTACCAGATAAACTTAATCCTACTCTTGCGATCTCTTTAAAGATTGTACTGCCAGCTTCCAGGCAAATCCATCTGCCCCAGGAAGCGGTTCCAGATCTGTTAACAAGAATTTTCGTATCTGTATATAAGGCATTGGAGTATAGAGTGGTCCTGAGCTGATTTTTATTCACAAATAATGTTAATTCATCACTGACAGTATCCGAAAGCTGCAACTCGACACCATTGCCCGGAAGTCCCAGACCTGCCATACGGATATCTTTCTCTATCATATCGCAGACAGTCATTAAATCTCTTTGAAGCATTGCTTTATCATTTTCTCTGGATGCTGCCTTTGAAAAACTGTTATGTGCTTTATAGGCAGCCGAGATTACCACTGCACTTAAGCTCATTGCTACCACCAATTCCAGTAGAGTCATCCCTGATCGAGTAGTAATATGTTTCATACTATGGCTTTGCGATTATGGTGGAGAGTTTTATCGAGTGCTTTCCGGTTGAAACGGGCCAGATAACCATTAGATCGATCTTTTTCTGTACACTATCGCTGGAGACAGTCCAACTGCGGAGAAATCTGGATCTCACTGTGTCAGAATTACTATAGATAGAAGAATATTCGGATCTTCGAAGTTCCTCTAACAATTGATAACCACAGGAAGTAGCTGCAGACAGCTCTTTTGCAGAGACATTGGAATTAATCAGATTAACTACGCAGGCATTCAGTCCTGTAACCAGCAAAGCCAAAATGATCATGGCAATTGTGACTTCAATAAGCGAGCTTCCATTCTGCTTATTCATACTGACACTCCTTTGGTTTAGCCCCTATCTTTGATTATATGTTTAAGAAAGGATAAAAAAACGGAAATGAATATTCCGGTTTTAAACGGTAGATTCCGGTTATGAGAGAGAGTCTGTGACTTAAATGATAATTCGATCGAATCTGTATTTTTCATCTCAGTTGATCTTCATGTTCGATGGCTATTATATTTTTATCTGTTCTCAGGGAAACGGAATACGGTGTAAATCCGTGACGGTCCCGCCGCTGTAAGCGGGTATCGACCTTTTATGAATATTCAGCCACTTCGGGAGAAATTTTTCAGCAAACTCCCCAGGGAAGGTTAAAGGTCGAGCCTGATCCCGCAAGTCAGAAGACGTCCTTGAGTAACTAACAGAAATCTGATGGTAAAGGGTTTCGGTAGATTCCTTATAACTGGGATTTACCGGGACCCTTTTTGTTTTTCAGTTTTCAGCAATCAAAATACCTTGTAATCGCAAACAGAAGGAGATGGAGACGATGGATCTTAAATCAATTCTGAACAAAATAAAACCAACTGCAGATGCAGCTCTGGCCAATGAAATTCAGTCAAGACTAGACGATCTGACCAAACCTCAGGGAAGCCTTGGAAGACTGGAAGAGTTTGTCATGCAGTATTGTTTGTGCCGAGCAGATGCTACAGCTAACATAAGTAAAATGAGCCTGTTCACTTTTGCTGCAGACCATGGAATAACCAGCGAAGGTGTAGCACCATTCCCCAGGGATGTCACTTATCAAATGGTTCTAAATATGTGCACCGGTGGCGCAGCGGTAAGTGTTATGTGTAAAAATGCCGGCATTCATTATCAGGTAGTTGACATGGGCGTTGATGCAGATTTCGATGCACATCCCCTGTTAATTCAGTCCAAGATCGCCCGAGGCACAAATAGTTTTAGAAATAATAACGCAATGACCTCCGGTCAGTGCTCTGAAGCAATTAACAAAGGAATCGAACTTGCCATGAAATCCAATCATGACCTGGCTGGTATCGGAGAAATGGGTATTGGCAATTCATCACCCGCCTCGGCACTCTATGCACTTCTTCTGGATATCGATCCTGAACTGACTGTTGGAGCTGGTACCGGAGCTACCGGTGAACTTCTGGAAAACAAAAAGAAAGTTATCCGTGAATCGGTTCAGTTTCATCGCGCAACATGGGACAAAACGCCATTTGATGCTATTCAGCGAGTCGGTGGTTTTGAAATTGCAGCAATGACCGGATTCTGTCTGGGTTCTGCAATGAAAAGAGTCCCGGTGGTAGTTGATGGATTCATTGCATCATCAGCAGCTTTGGTAGCTTTAAAAATAGCCCCTGATGTAAAAGACTATCTGTTTTTCGCACATTCATCCGCAGAATCATTTCATAAGGGATTCCTGAGCATGTTTGGCATACATCCGATACTTTGCCTCGATATGCGTTTGGGTGAAGGTACCGGATCGGTTCTTGCCATGCAAATCATCTCTCAGGCAATGAACTGCTATCATCAGATGGCGACATTCAGTTCTGCTGGTGTAAGCAGGGATCAGAAATAAACCTAAATTTTCCATTCAGGTAGGTACTCCTGCCTCTTCGCCCAATCTGGAAACACGTAACCTTATGTATGTAATCCAGTTTCCAGGTTGAGGTAACATGTAGCTTCAGAGTCTGCACGGCATACACAGTCTGATGTAACATGTTGAATCAGGGTCTGCACGGCATACATAGTCTGATGTAACATGTTGAATCAGGGTCTGCACGGCATACACAGTCTGATGTAACATGTTGCACCAGGGTCTGCACGGCATACACAGTCTGATGTAACATGTTGCACCAAGGTCTGCACGGCATACAAAGTCTGATGTAACATGTTGAATCAGGGTCTGCACGGCATACGTAGTCTGATGTAACATGTTGAATCAGGGTCTGCACGGTATACATAGTCTGATGTAACATGTTGCACCAGGGTCTGCACGGCATACAAAGCCCGAGGTAACATGTTGAATCAGGGTCTGCACGGCATACAAAGCCCGAGGTAACATGTTACATTATTTGCACAACAATCCACCGAATGGGAGCCCGCTAACCCCCAAAGGGGGAAATAAGAATCCACAAACTGCCACCAGGTAACATTATGCAATCCTTAAGTCCCCCTTCAGGGATTTAGGAGACGAGGATTCAGAGGCTATCTTAAGTCCCCCTTTGCATTTAACACAAGGTTGAGGTAATATGCTATCTCTCAGGCTTATAGCCACGTTACCAGGTTTTCCGTCAAGTGATAATATCACTGCCTAATGGACAATTTAGGATAAAACAACAAAGGTAACTGCTCAGCTATCTAAATGGAAGGAAATTCCAAATGACAATTCTTAAATCCAGAAATTGCTGAGTAGTTACAAACAAAGAATAATTCCCAGAGGTCAAATTAGAGATATAACTATTCGAACACAGATGCCAGTAAGTGCAAACAGAATGGTTGAAAGGTACATTAATTTGTTGGCCTCATTTATATGACAAGCTTTAAGAGGGATGCGATTATCACCGATAAATTGTCCCTGATGCGCATTTCCACCGTAATAATTAAGGCCGCCAAGCCGAATACCAAGCGCTCCTGCAAATGCTGCTTCTGAAATGCCGGAGTTGGGACTGTCATGTTTTGATCCGTCTCTTCGGGCAATCCTTGCTGCTCCTGCAGCATCTTTACCCATAATAGCCGATGCCATTACAATACATGGAGTAGTCAAGCGTGCAGGAAACCAGTTGGCCAGATCATCGATGCGTGCCGAAGCCCAGCCAAACATAAGATAACGCGGTGTACGGTATCCAAATGTGGAATCCAGCGTATTTATCGCCTTGTATGCTATTGCACCTGCAGGTCCGCCAAGAATTGCAAACAAAAGTGGTGCAGTCACTCCATCAACCAGGTTCTCAGCAACCGATTCAACCGCCCCACGAGCCAGCTCCGGCTCATCAAGCATTTCGGTATCCCGCCCAACCATCATACTTAATGCTTTTCGAGCCTCGGAAAGCTCACCCGATTGAAGTGCACGAAATACTCTCTTTGCATGTTCATTCAGATCTCTGGCTGCAATTGTAGTGTAAATAATTAGAATGCCCAGAATATCAGATGCCAAAGGATGAATCTGTCCTGCTGCAAATATAAGGAAAGAAGTCAGACCGGCAGATCCTGCAATTATGATAATTGCAGTCATAATACCTGCAAAACGGGCATTCCCAATTATCTTACGTGTCGATTTCTCCAGAACCAGAGCCACACGACCAATATACCTTACCGGATGTGGAAACCAGCGTGGATCACCCAGAACCGAATCAAGAACAAACGCAATTATAACCTGATATTCAACACGCATCAGAGTCCCATTAATCTGTACAGGTTCTTTACATCAATAGCTTCTCTGAAGATATCTGCCAATCGATCAAGAGCAGGCTCTATATCATAACAGCTCACCACTTTACCAAGCGGCAAAAGTCCCTTTTTACTGCGCAACCGGTCGACAAACCATCGACGGAATGTATCGCAATCAAACACTCCATGCAGATATGTTCCCCATATTCTATGGTCACTTGTACCTATCCCTACCGGATCGTTCTTTTTACTGGTAAAAAGCACTTCCCCTGCATTCATTGTGGTCCGTCCATGATGGATCTCATAACCATTTACCACATGCCCCGATAGTGTATGTATAGCCTCAGTCCGCTGCAGAATCTTGTCAGGCCCCAGTATCGTACAAATGTCCAGTAATCCAAGTCCCTTACAATCACCATCACCTGATTCTATTCCGTGAGGATCGGATATCAAATTTCCCAACATTTGAAATCCGCCACAAATACCCACAATTTCTGCTGTAGCGCTGTGTCTAACAAGCTCTATCAACCTTCCGGCAATTTGGTTATTACGAAGAAATGCCATATCTGCAGGCACATTCTTACTTCCTGGAATGATCACTGCATCCAGTTTGTTAAGTTGATTACATTCACGTATAATGCGTAATTCGACATCGGGTTCAAGCCTTAACGGATCAAAATCAGTAAAATTACTGATGTGAGGCAGATCTATTATACCTATGGTTACCTCACACTGTTCATTTCTGTTACCAAATTGAGATTCTTCACATTTAAATGCTACTGAGTCCTCTTCTGGAAGTCCCAAATTCACAATGTATGGCAATACTCCCAGAACCGGTTTTCCGGTATGTCGTTTTGTGTAATCAAAAGCACTATTAAGCTGTGAAACATCTCCGCGAAACCGATTGACAATAAAACCAGCCACAAGTTCCTGTTCCCAGGACTCAAATGTTTCCATTGTACCGATAAATGAAGCAAACACGCCTCCTCTATCGATATCACCGACCAGCACCACTGGCGATTCTGCATAAGATGCCATTTTCATGTTCACGATGTCATGTTTTTTTAAATTAACCTCCGCAGGACTGCCGGCGCCCTCGAGTACAATTGCATCGAACTGTCTGGCCAGAGAATCATAGCTTTGTTTGACAATATCAAAAGCACTGGACTTGTATTTCACATACTGAGTAACCGGCATGGATCCAATCGGCCTCCCGTTTACTATTACCTGAGAACCGGTTTTACTGTCCGGCTTAAGCAGGATTGGATTCATGCGCGTATCCGGAGCAATCCTGCATGCCTGAGCTTGTAGAGCCTGAGCTCTCCCCATCTCACCACCATCATCAGTCACATAGGAATTGAGTGAAATATTTTGTGCTTTAAACGGTGCTACTCTGATTCCATCCTGCACCATGACCCGGCACATAGCAGCAGTAAGAACACTTTTTCCAGCGTTAGAACTGGTACCCTGAAACATCAGGGCAGCTCCAGTTTTCTTACGTGTCAGCCGAACCGGTCTGTTGTTTAATATTTTATCAAGATGGAAAGCAAGAAGACGATTATCTGCATCGTTACGGACAGCGATCCGCGCGTATGTTTTATCAAGGCCTTCAAAAGAGTCACAAACACGAATAGCTATATGATACTTCAATAACTCATTGCCAATTGCATGCGCATCCATTCCTTCTCTGTTGATTCGCAGAAGAAAGAAATTTGCACACGAGTCGAATACCTTCAAACCGCCAATAGCGCTCAACCGTCGATACTGACGTTTGCGATCACGACAAATCATCTTGCGGACTCTTGCTGCATATTGATTATCACTAAGGCATTCGATACCTGCGGCCTGAGCGAACACATTGACCGACCATGCAGGCAGAATGTCCCGTAATGCACTTATAACCGGCTCAGCGGCATGAACAAAGCCCAGGCGGATTCCTGGGATAGCGTAAAACTTGGTCAAAGATTTAAGAACAATAACATTAGGGAGCTCCTCTGAAATCAGGCTGGCATAACCATTCACAAAATCGGCAAATGACTCATCCACCACGAAATAAGTTGAAGGTGCTTTTTTTGCTGCTCTGACAATTGCATCACGGTCAACCAGACGGCAGGTAGGATTATTAGGTTGTCCGAAAATGACTGCTTCACCACCGGTCAAATCTTTAATTGACCTTTCGATGTCAAAGAGAAACTCATTTTCGGCAGTTAAGTACACTGGCTCAACCGGAACTCGTTCCATAGCGAAAGCTGCAGCATAATCACAGTAAGAAGGAACCGGGATAATGGCACGACAACAGGAAAGGACTCGGGGAAGTGCATACAGAAGCTCGGTCGATCCATTGCCAACAATAATATTTTCACTATTGCATCCATAAAACGATGTTATCGCACTGGTTAACTCTTTGCACTCTCTGTCGGGGTAGTGTACTACTTTATTTATGGTGCGGTTGATAGCAACCCGAAGGCCCAGAGGTGGTCCTGATGGGTTTATACTTGCACTGAAGTCAATCAGGTCTTCTTCAGAACAGCCGGCTTTAGAGGCCAGGAGTCGGATATTTCCGCCATGAGGGATAGGAGGGTTCATGTTAGGAACGGACTATTTTTTTGTTTTCTTTAAGAACGGACTATTTTTTTATTTTTAAGGAATTGAAATATACAATGGCTCAAGTTTTCAGGCAAATTAGGGACGGACCATTTTTTTATTTTCCTGATTTCCTTGTTTTCTGATTCCTGAACTGGCTCTGTTTTTTCTGTTTAATACCAAGATCCGATTGGCATTCTTCCGTTCTTCGGGACGGACTATTACCTTACATCTTAACTTGTTATTATGCAGCGGTTCTGCCTTAAATAATCTGTCCTTGCATGTACAATACACGAAAGGCTAGTTCATTAATATTTTTTCTATCTCTTCACGGTGGTTGTTAAAAAACAGATGTGACCTGCTGTCATCCTGCCAGCTTGTGGTCACCCGAACATCCTTTTTCCCAAAAAGAATGTATTGATAATATCTGAATGCATTTGACAACAGCATGTGCAATTCCAGGATATGTTTAGCTCCAAAACCGGTTTCATTGTACCATAAATTTCGCATCTGCCTGTCTGTTATCAACAGATACTCTGCCCATTGGGTCACTGTGGATGGGTTACGTTGAAGTAGAATATCAATAGAAGCATTCAAGGTATCCGAAGCTTTCTTTGCTGCTTTTTGGCTTAGAATTCCCCGAATAGTATGCTCACAGATAGAAGAGTAGAAAATGTCAAACTTAAATCTACTCCCTTTTTCCATTACCATTTTTGCACCTAACTGAATGCAAGCCGCTCCCTTGCCGGGTGATTGCGACCCTGTTAAGACAATACAGGGGATACAATCCGCATAATTACGCAGAATAAAAAACTCATCACCAGCATAATCGGAAATTCCAAGATCAAGAATGCAAAGATGAAATTTCTGATTGTTATTTATAAATTGCATTGCACTACTGGTAGTTGAGGCTTTTCGGAATACAAATATTTTTACCGGTTCCAGAAACTCCAATATCAGATCCTGATAACCAGGATCATCCTCAAGTAAGAGCAGATTAAGGCATCCATTAAGAAAATTGTAAGGTTCTGTTCCCATATAAAGCCATTAATTCCTTTTATTATTACTGTATTTTCGACCGGAATTGCGGAAGAAGCTCAAAAGTAATCTTTTGGCGCATCCGCAAACTGATACTTCCCCATATTCTGTCAAGTTCAGCATAAACTTCCTTACTCATTATCTTAGGGCTGGGTGTCTTGAAATTTTCTGGGATAGAATCATATTTGACTAAAAGATAAGCCATGTATAAGGCATATTCATCTGCCCCAATCACCTCATCCTGAAATGCTTTTTTTAATTTCTGTAAAGGGCTCTGCATTACATGGGTAACCTGCAGAAAAGAGTCATTATGATTCTGGTGCAAAGGTTTTTTGGATATTGAAATTGTAACGATTAGCACCATTGTTCCAGACAACAAGATAACGGCAAGATTAATTAGAAGAATTTTGTGGTGGAATTTTTTTTTTGCGTTTACTACCGATCCCTCTGCCAGCTTACTAGCCATTGAGGCAATTACTTCTTCACGATTCATTTTCTTGGATATATTTCGCTTCACGGTAACCAACTCTTTGTGATTCAGATTCTACTCAATTATAGTAAGGACGCAACATAACTTTCAATATCTTTAGGAGACGGACTATTCATGAGAAGAAAAACGGGACGAACTATTTTTTTCGCGATTCTTAATTTCTCAATTTTCCTTAATTTTTTCAATTCTCTTTTCCTCATTTTTTGTTTTAGATACTTCGATTAACTGATTCTTGGATTTCTGCGCCTATCAATCCCTTGGCGATATTTAGGTGGCTTACTAACTAAATAAGATCAGTCCGTCCCCATAACTGGTTTATAATTTGCAGTCATTTTTTGCAAACTAAACCCTATCCACCTCTTCTGGAGAGAACCTATGCCTCGAATGATCCGTTTGGAATCACCTGGTTCGCTGGTGCATATCATGGCACATTCGGTTGAGGAAAAGCCTCTATTTGTCGATGACCAGGATAAATTGGAATTTATTTCCAGGTTTGAGAAAGGCCTTACCAAAAGCGGTTTTCTCTGCTACACATGGGCTCTAATGGGCAATCATTATCATCTGTTCCTAAGAACAAGCGAAAAGCCCATGAGTAAACTGATGCGAGGACTAAACGGTGGATATGCATCTTATTATAATAAAAGACATGGCAAGCATGGCCCCTTATTCCGCGGCCGATTCAAAGCGACTCTCTGTCAGGATCAGCATTATGCGGCTGAACTGGTTAGATACATTAATCTTAATCCTTTGCGTGCCGGTATGGTCAATTCCCTCGAACAACTTAAAAATTATACCTGGTGTGGTCATGGATTTCTGATGGGAAATAGTAATGCTTTAGGAAAGACCTTTCAAAAACGGGCGGAATGTCTACGTCGCTTTGGAGAAAATGAAGAAGAGGCACTTAAATCATACATAGATTTCCTGATTCAGAGCTGTGGAGGAAAACCAGAAATCGCGGGTCAGCTCTCAAAAGTAGAGGCAACTGAGATTAGCGGTTCCTGCAAAGGATGGCCAACTGTGATCGGAGATCCAGAATTTGTAACCAATATTATGAATGAGTATAAAAATGTAATTCATCGAAATCATCGCAAAGTTGATTATCCTCATGTACTGGAGACCGCCGCACAAAAAGTATGCCTGGAGTATAACATAACTTTAAAGGAGCTGAAAAAAAGAGGAAGAAATAATACCAGAGCTTTTGCGCGTGCAGCGTTCTGCTATCAGTTACATATTCAGGAGTTCATTCCTCTTTCGGTTATAGCCAATTTCCTGGGTACCACAATTTCTCCAATTGCAATACTGGTTCAAAAGGGGGCTGACATCTGCGAATCTACTTTTAGTGGTAAATCAATTTTTTCTCGAAAAGAATAAATAAATTTTACATACTTTCGGTTAATGTTTATTACCCACCTGCTCAGGCCTCGATTTCAGCTCTTTATATTAAAGAACATCTGAACGTTCCAAACAACCTATACACCAATGCTCAACATAATGATTGAAGTGATAAATGCTTCGATATGCAAGATATGCCAGATATATAAGTTATCCCAATCACCAAAGTCCGTCCCCTTAGGATAAGAGAGAAGAACAGCAAAAAAAAAGTCCGTCCCCTAAGACATCTCCAGCATGGCCCGCAAAGACCTCTCCGCCTTTCTGGCAATCTCCTCATCCAACTTTATAAGCTCTCCACCACTCCCGGCAAGTGCATTCCTCACCGAAAGAAGCGTGTTCTTTTTCATGTTAGGACAGATTATATCTTCCGACAAAGCATTAAAGACCTTTCCAGGATTTGACTTCCTCAATGTATGCAGAATCCCTGTCTCCGTTGCAATAGTAAAATGAGCATGAGAGGATTCTTTCACAAACGCACACATCTCCCCTGTCGAGAAAACATAATCTGCCAAACCCCTGGACTCTGGAGGCGCTTCAGGATGAATAAGTATAAGCGCTCCAGGATACTTACACCTGGCCTTTTCTATCATCTCCGGGGTTATGTGATGATGAGTAGGACAAAAGCCCTTCCAAAAAACCATCCGACGACCGGTTTTCTCCTGAACATATGAGCCAAGGTGTTTGTCTGGTACGAAAATGATTCCCTTGCCCGGGGGCAATTTACTAGCGATTTTTACCGCATTTGAACTGGTACAACAGACATCCGATAGTGCCTTGATCTCTACTGTCGAATTGACATAGCACATTACCAGATAATCAGGATACTCTTCCTTCAGTTTTAGCAGGTCTTCCGGCTTGATCATATCCGCCATCGGACATCCTGCCTTCGGTTCACTAAGAATGACCTGTCTTGATGGGTTTAAAACCGCAGCAGTTTCTGCCATAAATCTCACACCACAGAAAATGATTTTATCTGCTTCAGTTTTACTGGCCTGCACACTCAAGCCATAAGAATCTCCCACATAATCTGCTATGTCCTGAATCTCACCAGGCTGATAAGTGTGAGACAGTATAACCGCATTTTCTTTCTTTTTCAAAGTCTCGATCTGAGACTTTATTTCAGGCACATTTACTCTCTTTACGAAAGGAGAAATGTTGCGTAATTTTTCCACTATTGAAGGCATTACATCAATGACAGCATCTATTTCCGCTTCAGTGGTATACCTGCTGAGTGAGAAACGGGTGGAACTGTGTGCAAATGTATATGGAATGCCCATCGCCCGCAGCACATGTGAAGGTTCCAGTGAACCGGTCGTACAAGCTGATCCCGAAGATGCCGCAATTCCATTCTCATCCAGATGAAGCAGAATCGATTCACCTTCGATAAACTCAAAACTAATATTGGTAGTATTGGGAAGACGGTGCATTTTATGACCATTAAGCTTTGCACCTGCACATCTGGTCATCAGCTCGGTTTCGAGTCGATCACGCAACTGCCGAACTCTGGTGTTTTCCTCCACCATGTGCTTCTTTGCCAGTTCACAGGCCACACCAAGCCCCACAATGTAAGGAACATTTTCAGTTCCGGCACGCCAGCCACTTTCCTGGTGTCCACCGTGAATGAGTGGTTCTATTCTGGTTCCTTTACGCACAAATATCGCCCCGATTCCCTTGGGTGCGTGAAGCTTATGCCCAGACAGGGCAAGTAGATCAATTGATGTCTCTTTCAGGTTGATTGGAATTTTTCCCACCGCCTGAACCGCATCGGTATGGAATACACCACCTCTGCTCTTCACCTTCTTGGCAAACTCACAAACCGGAAATACCACACCTGTCTCATTGTTAGCCCACATAAGACTGACAATTGTGTCTTCATCAATAATCAGGTCATCCAGTATCTCTTCAGGGAGCATCCCCTCGCCATCCACCTCCAGCTCCACCAGTGCTGCACCTTTCTTTTTAAGGTATCTGCAGGTGTTACGCACCGCAGGATGTTCCACTGTGGAAGTAATGATCTTAGATCGGGCTCCATGAACAGCACAAAACCCTTTTAACGCAAGATTGTCGCTTTCTGAACCACAACTGGTAAAAATGATCTCTTCAGGCGAAGCCCCTAAAAAGTCTGCCACCTGCTCTCTAGCCTGTTCCACATATCGACGAATATATCCACCAAAACGGTAAATACTGGATGGATTACCATAGCGGTCCTTAAAAAATGGCAACATCGCTTCAAGGACCTCAGGTGCTACCTGAGTTGTGGCATTATTATCCAGATAAATTACTCTCTCATTCATTTTAAACCCTTTTGCTAACCCCCTGTAAGCAGTATCACATTCACCGGGATTTCCCTAAATGCCCTGCTACCAAAATGAAATTCAGTATTGCGATAAAAAAAATTGTGCAGCCTTTAAAAAATCTCAGTGACCGAAAAAAGATGGTAAAAAACCGGTTTTTTTTCATTACATGCCCGGCATTAAATAAACCGAGTGTATTATCAAGAGCTATAAATAACAACCAGCCAAAAACCATTGGTAGAATTATCCATCTGTTTCTCATCTTCACCCCCACCTCTTTCGATTGCACACAGTGCGAACTGCTTAAAATAAAACCCGACACAGAGTAACTGCTTATAATTAATTTTTAAGAAATAAACAGAATCATTCAAATTAAATACCAGCCATTTTCTAATGAAATTATGACACTTAAAAAAGTATTTGTGTTTTTAATTTTCCTGGTATTCCTTTATCCTCTCCGGGCACAGACCAAACCATCGCTTCCCTCTCTTCAGATGCTCACCAGAAGCGAAAAAATGGCTGACAGCAACACTGCAAAAACTGATAGCACACAGAAAATCACTGCAGATAGCGCTAAAATTATTAATCCGCCTATTCGATCCATTATTTCTGTTGATACCATTCCCATAGAAATTGTCCCTCTATGCCCCGTTGATTCAATTACGATTCTGGTACGTTATTCCGGAAAAAAAACCGATACTCTGGGCACCTTCTCTCATCCTCCCTACCGGGCGACCTGGAACTGTCAAAATATTCCAGATCAGGACCAGATGAATCTGCAGCCAGGATACATCCTTTTCCATAAATCCGGACTGAAAATCATCTCTCCTCCACTCGCACACCGCTGGGTACTTGACAGAAAAGTGGGAATCAGCAAAAAAAAGTACCGCAGTTACCAAAAAGATGCACCGGATACTTCAAGTATCGATGGCGATATTGAAGAATGGAAAAATATTGGTGCAGCCAAAATTGGAGATATCGGGTATTATAAGGTCTTCTGGTGTGGTAAAAATATTTTCCTTGCAGCACGGATTTTTGACAGTTCTGTTACTTATAAAGACTTTATTGAGTTACATTTTGATCTTTACAACAACAAAAACTCATTCGCAGGAATCAATCATCGAAGTATCCGGTTCGGCCCCAAACTTCGAAGCAACTGTTTTACTGTAAATCTTACCGATTCCGGATTCGTGCTTGCAGATAGTGTCAACGTACTTATCAGCCGTGAAATGCGATGGGCTCGAAAAATCTACCCCGATGGTTACAGCATAGAAGTATCTTTGCCCATTTTTGTTCTCTCTGATTTACAATACCCCCCCAAAATGATCGGTTTCGATATCTCTGTAATCGATGTCGATGAGCACAACAATGAAGAATCTTATGTCAGTTGGTCCGGCTCAGAGATCACCAACCGCTATAATCCCAGTCAATGGGGTAATCTGGTTCTGGAACAGGCCATGTTCCCCTTAAGAATGGCGGTAGTATCAGGATTAGCCCTCTTTTTCATCCTTCTTTCCATTCTTATCGGATTTCAACTCGTACAATATTATAAAAACAGAAAAATAGAACAGTCATCCCAGAAAGAGTATTCTGGATTTATGAATAGTGTACTAGAGTGCCTGCAAAATTCCTTGTCCGACCCGCAGCTTTCCCCCTCAACTATTGCCAGTTCACTTTCATGCACAACCGAAGAAATAATCGGCAGTATTCAGAAAGAAGCAGAATGTACATTCGAACAATTTGTCTGCTTCCACAAAATTAAACTCGCCAGAGCTCTTCTGAGAGAAACCGACCACAGCCTTGAGAAAATCGCAGAGATGGCAGGTTTTAGAAATGTAGAAGATTTTAGCCGTTTTTTTACCGAAGCAACCAAGTCGACTCCGGAAAAATACCGACAGGTCAAACGTGAGGAATCTGAATTAGAATCTGAGGAGGATGAATCATGATCTATTCTATGCACAGAATTCTAAACCGGTAGCTTCTGCATATTCTTTCCCTTAATCGCGAATTTCTTATAACCTCCCTTTTTCAGACCCCCTTAAGGAAAACTTTGCGCCTGCTTTTAAACCACTAAAACAACTCCGTCCCTCTGAAGAGAGAATCGCAACGATGTCGGATTTTATGAATAAGGAAGATTTTAACCCAAATTTTCCGTTCGAGTCATTCTGAACGTATGTATGTGAGAAATATGGTATGGCATGCGCCCTTTATTAGCACAGCTAGCCCTATAGATGGGCGTCAGAATACGAACGTCGGTTGCCTTCAAATTTATGAAAACATTTTTTTGTCAAACCGGGAGAACTGGCTGAGCTGGAAGAGGCATTTTGTGTGATAAGATGACAATTCTGTTATAATCCTAAAAAGCGCAGCAGGTGACGACGAAGAATCCCGAATGAATGTATCGGGATAAGATATTGATGCAGAAAGTTTGACCATGCAAATTGTTATAATCCAGCTACAGTACGAAATACTTGAATACCTTGCATAGCAGAAGCGGAGCGACAAAACCTTTCCTGCATTGGCGGGACGTTATCCGAGTCAATCTACTGCAGTTTTTAGGTTTAAAGCAGCTTGCGGTTACAAAAATTTTCAATCCCACTGAAGAGACAGAGGAAAACCAGCTACCTCATTTAAAGTAATTTTCATCTTTTCGCTTCAATTTGGCCAAATTCCATTTTGTTAATTACCAAATAAATTGTGTGATATCGTTTTTTCCGATGAAGAGGTAGCCCACAAAATGTTTGATGGTGTTTCATCAGATGAAATGCCACCTAACAAAAAATTTGGTACCTATTCATTCGCTTGAATGCAACCAAATTTTTTGCATGGTAACAATAAAGCTGATTTGTGACCAGTCTGCAAAATATTTGGAACCTATCTGGAAGATGAAATCAGCGCAAATAAAATATTTGGTATGTATTCAGGTACCTGAATGGCAGGTAATTTATTGTTTGGTAACTATTACCGGGATTAATCGATATCATGCAACTTTTGGGCTTACCCTTAATCTAAAAAGCAGTTATCCTGCAACTTTTTAACTTACTCTCCGATTGAAGAAGAGTTATCATGGAGAACAGGAAGATTATATCTACCAGCGGTATGGTCAAAAAACTTATGGGTAGATAGAAAAGGAATCGAAACGAGGCACGCCAAACAATCGCAGGATTTTGGTTTAAGTCACTAAAACTACTCCGTCCCTATCCATCATCTGATATGGTCAAAAAACTTCTGGGGAGCTAACAAAGAGATCGAAGCAAGTCACGTCAAAAAAATCGCCCGATTTAGGTTTAAGTCACTAAAACTGCTCCGTCCCTAAGGTATCGTCCTAAGGTATTTAATCAATAAGGATCTTAACCCCGTATCCTCTTTGAACTTCTGATATTTAAAATGTAACCGGTCCAGAATATCATTTGCCGACTCTTCCAGGTTCAAAAGATAGGTAGGGATATATTCGTCGTTTATATATGATGGATCGCAGAGCCCAGGATCCGAAAAACTCATATAGATCCTGCAGGTCAAAGGTCTTACCGGGTAAATCATACACAATCCATCAGAACCACACAAAGGACACAACCTTCGGGCCTGATAAAAAACAGAAAGCAGAAGATCTATCTCATCTATAGTTTCATCCTGCTCCTGAGTTAATTTTTCCTGCACAAGAGCATATAACCGTTCCAGTTCCGCCTGATCTTCAATGCAGGAATTTTTAATTTGGGGAATCTTGTCCGGCATATTCTCTCTTATGTAATGCGCAATAATTTCGGCTTCGAATGAGTTTACATCCTCCACCCAGTGAAAACAGCAACTGCAGCATCCTTTATCGCAGGTACAGGTAATTTTGGAATGATCTAAAACCAGCTTTTGGTATCGTTCAAACAATTGCAGAACATCATTGAAAATTACTCTGAATTGAGAATCAAGACATGAAGAGAAATTGCTTTCTTCAAGGCAAGTCAGCTTTGCAACAATCTGCCGGTGAATCCTTTCGGCTGTCTCCGGTACTGGTATTTTATCTCCATACAATTCAGAGGGCAATTCAGTCATGTTATCATTGAGGAAGTTTGACAAAGAGATTACAGTAGTGCAAAGACAGTCCGGCAAATACCGAGGGTGAGAATTCCCAGGCCGATCCCGGAATATTGTCCTTATTTTTTATCCAGCATCCCGAGAAGCCTATTCTTAAATCAATAAAATTGCTGAAGTAAAAATGAGCATCCATACCGGTGGAAAAAGATTTTTCCATAGTGTAAACAGAATCAATGGGCAACCCAGGAATCTGCCCTGGTTCACTGTCTCGCCACCTGCTTAGCACATCTCTGATACCTTTTCTCTGATAAGCTATCTCCGCAGTTCCATACCAGTAATTTTTGCCAACCACCGTAAAAGCAGTACTGAAACGGTCTCCATCATTGGATGGGGCACCCAGACTCTTGCCGTTAAAAGTATAACGCTCGCCTATGTTGCCATCAAAATCGGTAACGGTATAAAGCCATTCTGAACGACGGTTATATTCAGCTTTTAACAGATGATCAAAGGGAATTTTCAAGGGATTGTTCCAGTAAACTCCCATATCTATTCCGTAATGGGTCGGTTCTTTATCGGTGACCAATTCATCATCAACCTGAAAATCATCCAGTAGCACCTGTCCTTTTAAAGTAATACATTTGATAAAAGGATGAACGCTCCACTGAAATGCCAGCATCAGATTCCCGTCTCCCTCCTGATTGGTGTTTACTACCGTATAGATGGAGACGGGGTTGAGGTAGTGCATATCAGGAAAGGATTTTTCCCGTGAAAATACTACAGCTTCACTTATCCCAAAACTGGCCCATTCCCCAAGGATCAGATTAAGAGAGTGAGCAGTCAGGAAACGGTTAGTCTGAAAACCATTATCTGTGGCAAACCATTTTTCCTTGTAGAAAGGAGCAAACAGGTGCCTGAATTCGAAAAATGAGGAGTGGATCTGCCATTCCAGTGCATCAAAAGTATAGGGGTTTGTCGAAAGAATCAGGCTTCTGTCGGCAAATGGCCCCCAGTTACGTTTTTGACGACCCAAACGAAAAAAACCATATTTCCAATCCAATTGAATGAAAGCTTCCTCTATCCTCCCTCTCACCCCCCTGTCAGGGTGAGCTGGATAGAGGGGATCCTCCTCATACCTTTTATCGACATCGAGTGTTTGCCGGATAGTGATATTGTGGAATTTCAAGTTGTTGAGCAGATCAATATGGAAAAATCCAGGCTTTTGCCCCTCATCTGAAGGCACCAGGATTCCTCCTGTAATATTGGGTTCGATATACCAATGGTTGAACTTCAGCTTTTTGTTTATACTCCAAAAAGAAGAATCAAAAAGTGTTGCATCAGAAATCTCATCCCAAAACATCCGACTGGGAGAACCGCTGGAGTAACCGAATTCTGAGGCTATGTTAAAAAATGGTTGACGCCAGTTTTCCAGTTGAGAACCCTGAGTAGCAAACGGAAGGAAAAATGTCAACAGCAACAATTTTCTAATAAGCGCTGTCTCGTTCGAAAATGACCAGCAATGTCTTTGCAATGATCTTAATGTCAAGCCAGATACTCCAATTATCAATATATTTGAGATCAAGTTTAACGATTTCATCGAAATTGGTGATTTTATTACGCCCTGAAACCTGCCAAAGCCCGGTAACACCCGGTCGTATGCTGATGCGCCGATGATGCCATTTCTGGTATTTTGCTACTTCATCAGGTGTAGGTGGCCTTGTACCTACCAGAGACATTTCACCCTTAATTACATTCAGGATTTGTGGGAACTCATCAAGACTGAATTTTCTCATGAATCTTCCAACCAGAGTGACTCTCGGATCATCTTTTATCTTAAATACAGCCCCGTCGCATTCATTCTGATCCAATAGCTCCACTTTGCGCCTCTCGGCATCCATAGTCATTGAACGGAATTTATAGATCACAAATCGTTTTCCATTCTTTCCCACCCGAACCTGTTTAAAAAAAACAGGACCTTTTGAGGTCAGCTTTATGGCAAGAGCCAAAAATGGATAGATTACAATCAGAATCATCAGTCCGAATACCCCCCCAACCAGGTCAAACATTCTTTTAAAAAGCACCTGGTCAGGATCCAGCTCCACGGTGTGGGAGATAAGAGTTGGGCGTCCCATGTAGGGATGATATTGCCAGTGAGCGAAACTGGTGGCTCCCGAAAGATTTAAAAGCACTCTGGCAGGCCGCCCCATCTCCTCACATATCCGAAGGTACTCATCAATCTGAAACCCTTCGCGAGTCAATTTACGAGGAACACAGAAAAACACTTCCTCAACATAATAATTTTTCAGTACATCTTCAAATTCAGCAGGTTTTATGCTTAGATCCAATTTACGAATAACCCTGATTCCCCATTCAGGATGAGAACTGATTTCATGAAATATCTGTGAAGCTTGACGGCCTCTTCCGAAGATAATGATAGGAGTGATGCTGTGGTTTTTCTTGCGTAACCAGACGATACCCCGTTTAATCAGGTATTTCTCTGCGGAAATAAAAACAAAAGAGATAAAAGCAAATGTAAGGTAAAGCAGTCTGCTGTCATAGCTGTTAGGGATAATATAAAGAACCGATGCGCCCAGAATACCGGCAGAAATAAAGATCATAAGGATTCTTCTGAAAAGACCACTCATCCAGTTGAAATTCAATACAGAAAGCAGGGATCTTGTCCAGGCAAAATAAAGGTAAAAGAAGATAAAACCTGCGGTCATTATCCAGTAATTATAGATTGGAAACAGGTTGTGATAATTGGAATTGATAAGGTAGGCCAGATAGAAAGCCAGTATACAAAGCATACAGTCGATTGCAGCAATCGTCTGTTTCACAAATGAAGAATGTTCTTTAAGCATATCCATATCCCAGCAAAATAATTTGGAGCCGGAAAGGTCTGAGAAACTGAAGTAGGTTAATATGAAATAGTAGCAGGATAAAAATACGTTTATTCCCTGACTTATTCACCCCGGCAGAACAAATCCAAGCCAATGATGTCAGCACGTTTTTCTTCCGACAAGGTCCTTCTCACCGGGCAAACCTGATACAACTATTTCCGGTTTATCTGCTGCAAAAATAAAAATACCTTCTGTCCCAGCGACTCCACACTATCCTCATTAGAAATATAGCTCCATTTCCAAGGTGATGGCGGAGAAAAGGTACTTTCCTGTATATCCATTCTTTTAATCAACTGCGCTTCTTTGATATTTGGATTTTTTTTTAATATTCGATTCATTCGGATCTGCCGCGATGCCTCCACCCAGATTCTGAAATCAAACCAACTGTCGATATTCCATAATGGAATCAAAGCAGCATCAAGCACAACTATCCTGGAATCCTCCTTCGAAAGGAGCTTTTTTAGTTTTTTAAGAAGAGGTGGATGAGTGATTGAATTTAGCTTTAAAAGGGGCTCAACAGAACCAAAAACAATCGAACCCAGACGGGAATATGAGATTTTATCATTTTCCAGGATAGAGTCACCAAATTCAGCTTTTAATTCCTGGAGTATCTTTGGTTCGCTCTCCATTAAAGCTTTAGCTTCCAGATCTGCATTTATCAGCATCGCACCGGCATCGGCAAAAAACCTGGCACAGGTAGTTTTCCCTGAGCCCATATAGCCAGCAAGTGCGATTTTGATCGATTTCATTGAATCACTAATCCTAAATCCTAACTACTCAGATATTGAAAACAGATAACTGGTAAAAATCAGAAAGAATCAGAAATTATATCAAATAAGAAATAATAAATCAGAAATAATACTAAATCAGATAAAACAAAGTGTTTTCATTCCTTTTCTTCGTTTACATATTTTTTTCAGATTATTTCAGATTTGATATTGTTTTTATATTAATTCTTATTTTTTCCGATTTTTACCATTTATCTATGGTACTTGATGATAGTGACCCGGTTTCCCTTGTCATTAAAAATTAAGCTGTCCACATAATGGCGTACAATAAAGAGTCCCCGTCCACAATCTTTTATCAGATTTTCAGGCAATGTGGGATCAGGTATAGTATTTGGGTTAAAGCCAGATCCTTCATCCATAATCGAAATAACAGCTTTAGATTTATCAACGATGTGTCCCATTATCACTTTTTTGGAGAAATCTTTTTTATTTCCATGCAGAATTGCATTTACGATTAATTCGGTCAGTGATATTTTCATTTTCCGGATAGCGTCATCACTATATCCACAAGAGTCCATACTGCTTAATATGACTGCGATTGCTTTATCCATGTCCTCATAATACCTGAGAAACTGCAGATAAACCGGATCATCCTTAGAAAAACCCAGCTTTTCTTTTATCTGATTTTTCCTGGATACGGTCAATATCTCAACAGTTATGACAGTCACATCATCTTCAACACTGTTCCCTGTTTCATCACTGCTTATACGAGCTTTGATCTGGCTAATAAACTCCTCTGGTGTATTTCTGTTCAGTGTATCGGAAATAAATTCCTCAAGAGCGGGTCTTTGTAAAGATCCGGAAAAACAGTGGTAAATTCCGTCTGTGAACATTACCAGGCAATCACCCGGATTAAGGTAAACCGAGCATTCCTCAAAAAAGCCATCTGTCAGAACACCTATTATGGTTCCATGGGTCTTAAGCATCTCTAAAGAATTCTGAGCCCGTCTGAATATTACCGGATATGGATGACCGGCATTGCAGTATGTAAGCTTGTTGTCATGAAGATCTAAATACCCTAAAAATGCAGTAATAAAACTGTTAAGTGAAAGCTTTTTGATATCTGCATCTACCTGTTCCATTGCTGCGCCGGGAGAAAAACCGGCTTTCATATAAGAAGAGAATCGGATCTTTGCTGTTGCGGACACCAGGGCAGCCTGCACTCCACAACCAGCTACATCAATTACAAGAAATGCAATGATGTTATCTGAGATCTGTACGACATCAAAAAGATCTCCACCAATGTGTTGGCAGGGGATATATAACGACTTGATCTCCAGTTCCTCTGCTACAGGCAAAATCTCTGGGATCATGGCAGCATGTACCTTGCGGGCAATCATCAGATCAGCAGCACTGGAATGTTCTGTCTTGTTTATCGAGGGCTCATCAAGGCTTTGCACATTTAAATCCGGAATAAATGGTTAACTCCAAAGGAAAAAAGAAAACCAGAGATTCTCATAACTTTCATTATTAAAACCAATTATACTTTTTTTTCACATCAATGTCTAATAATATAGATAGAGCTTTCTGCAGAAAAAAAAACTGTAAAAAGTCAAAAAGAATCAGGTTTTCAACAGGGTTTTGGCTAAATCGATCTGCTCTTTTACACTTTTTGAACCAGTCCCGCCATAGATGTTTCTGGCATCAATCGCATTTTTCCAGGAAAATACCTGCATTACATCCGAATCAAAAAGGTCCGAAAAGTCACAAAGCTGCTTTTGAGTCAGATTGTTCATCGGAAGCTTGTTATCTATGCAATAAGCAACGATTTTGCCGATTACCTTGTGAGCATGACGGAAAGGCATGCCTTTACGTACCAGATAATCAGCCAGATCTGTAGCCAGAAGAAAGGGATCCAGGTCTTCTGTTATTCTCTCTTTGTTCGTCTTCAAAGTTGCTATCACTTGAGTAAAAACCTGAAGAACAAGATCCAACTGAGAAAAACTGTCAAACAAGGGTTCCTTATCCTCCTGGAGATCTTTATAATAAGTAAGACCGATGCCCTTCAGAGTCGTCGCAAAACGCATATAATTTCCAATAAACCTTCCACTCTTGCCTCTTATAAGTTCCAGGGAATCAGGATTTTTCTTTTGCGGCATAATACTTGACCCGGTAGACCAGGCATCGTCAAGCTCTATAAACCCGAATTCATGAGAACACCATATTATCAAATCTTCAGCATACCTGCTAAGATGAATTCCGATTGAAGCAGCCACAGAGAGCGCTTCCAGAATAAAATCTCTGGAGGAGACCGCATCTATACTGTTGTGTGAAGGAGTGGAAAAGCCAAGCGAAGAGGCCAGCCTGAACCGGTCTACATTGAAACCACTTCCAGCCATAGCTCCCGCACCTAGGGGCATCATATCTGCAGTTTCAATTGCATGTTGAAGCCGGCTTTTTTCCCGCTGAAGAAGGAAAAAGAATGAGAGCCAGTAATGGGAAAGCAATATGGGCTGAGCCTGCTGCAGATGAGTAAATCCTGGAATGATTATCTCATAATCATTTTCAGCACGACTGATCAAAACATTCTGAAGATTGACTACAGCATCGCTTATCTTTTTTAGAACTTTTAAAACATACAATCTACAGTCGGTAGCAACCTGATCATTTCTGGAACGTCCTGTGTGAAGTCTGGCAGCGGTGTCCCCGATCCGCTCAATCAATATCCTTTCCACAGCCATATGAATGTCTTCATCCTGAGGAAGAAACTGAATCTTTCCTTCAGAATAATCACGGAGAATCTCCTCCAGGCCCTTTTTTACCATCTGGTATTCATCTGCAGTAAATATTGCGATTTCTTTGAGAGCACCTGCCCAGGCAATACTTCCCTGAATATCCTCTTCAATGAGTTTCTGGTCAAAAGGCAATGAATTATGAAACTGTTCCATCAGACGGTCTGATGGTTTACTGAAACGTCCATCCCACATTTTCATAGAGAAACGCCCTTTACTTTCATTTGTATATTGACTCTGCCGTTCCATTCATTTTCATCAAGGCTGAAGGCCAGATTTATCTCTGATGCACGGCAGATCTCATCATACCTGTCCCCAAAATTAAATCCTATAGCATCCATGCTGACCCCATCACCCACAACCAACATCTTCAGATGATTCTGTCCTACGACTCTGGGGCTGTATTTCTGCTTTAATTTTTTACAAAACAAAACCGGCCGCATATTTCCAGGCCCAAAAGGGGCCATTTCATTAATAATGCGAAAAAATTTAGGATTGAGCTGTGAAAGGTTAATTTCTGCATCGGCAATTACCTGCGGAACCAGATCTTCTACTTTAATCATTTTACCAACTACCTGATTCATCTTTTCACGGAAAAGATCGATATTCTGAGACTTGATATTCATTCCAGCCGCAGCAGCATGCCCGCCAAAACTCTCCAGTAAATCGGAACACTGACTCAAAGCTTCAAGAAGATGTAATCCGGGAACACTTCTTCCCGAACCCCGCCCAACTCCATTGGGACCAATGGAAAAAAGTATTGCAGGTCTGTGAAACCTTTCTACCAATTTGGAGGCCACAATACCGACCACCCCCACATGCCAGCTCTCTTTTCCCACCACCAGAGCGAAATCCCTGTCAAGAGAGCAGTTTTTCTCAACCCAGTCAATAGCCTCCTGCGCAACTGCACTATCCAAAGCCCGACGCTCCAGATTTGTCTCACGCAATTCATGTGCGGTCTGCCAGGCAACTGTCGGATCTTCTGTTAAGAGTAACTCCACCCCCCTGGTTGCATCTCCCAAACGTCCGCCTGCATTAATGCATGGTGCCAGTTGAAAAACAACTTCAGATGTAGAAATCTTTTTCCCGCTTAATTTCTGTAAATCTATGAGAGCTTTGAGGCCTACATGTGCGGTGTTTTGAAGCATCTGAAATCCATGACGTGCGATAATACGGTTTTCACCTATCAATGGCACAATATCCGCAGCAGTCCCTAAGGCAACTATATCAAGAAAAGAAAGCCATAACTGTTCATCGTTGCCGGTATGCCTTGCCAGAGCCTGACAAAGCTTCAAAGCCACACCAACACCAGCCAGATTCTTATCAGGATACTCAGAGTTATTTACTTTCGGGTTAATTATGGCAACCGCATCTGGAAGAGGACCCTGTGGCTCATGATGATCGGTGATAATCATATCCATTCCCAGCTTTGCGGCAACAGCAGTCTCATAAACCGAAGTTATACCACAATCAACTGAAATTATCAATCCGGTCTTTTTTAAGGCGATCTGTCTGATACCATTTTCTGATATCCCGTAACCATCAGTTAGCCGGTTGGGAAGAAAATATTCGCAATCAGCACCCAGTTTCCTGAGCACCTTTATCAGTAATGCAGTGGAAGTAACTCCGTCTACATCATAGTCTCCATATATTACGATCTTTTCACAACGCCTTATAGCATCTTCGATTCGGCTCACTGCCAAATGCATTTGCTCAAAGAGAAACGGGTCATGAAACTGGGATAAATCCGGTCTGAAAAAAGCTTTACACTGCTCAAAAGTGCACAAGTTGCGTCCGGCAAGTATTGCTGCAATCCCGTAAGGAACCTTTAATTCTTGCTGTAAACGGTTTACAATAAGCGGATCGGTCTCTCGCACCAGAATTTTTTCCCTGGGAGAGACAATTGTGCTCATGCTATTTTTGCCCCTGAAGAGATCATCTTTTGGGGCTGAATCAATACCACAGAACCATCTGCATTCTGTGCTGTAAGAATCATTCCTTCTGATTTGTGCCCCATAAGAGTTGCAGTTTTAAGATTAGTCAAAACCACCACCGGTTGTCCTCTGAGTTGCTCAGGAGTGTAGCTTTCTGCAATACCCGAAATGATCTGACGTCGCTCCTTACCCAAATCCACCTGAAGCTTAAGCAGCTTTTTAGATTTTTGTATAGACTCAGCAGAGATAACAGATCCGATCCGCAGATCACAGGTTTTAAAAGTCTCTATATCAATCAGCCCCTCTTTTTGGGGCAGCACTTTTTTTTCACCTGCAGGAAAAAGATTTTCGATATCCTCTTTTTCAAGAGGCTTAACCAGCTTTTCGGTAGGCCCGAGAGCTTTATTTTGCAATGAAAAACGATAATCTTCCCATGAAAAGCTCATGGATAATTGCCGTTCCACTCTGGCGGAAAGTCCTGGAGTAATGGGTTTAAGAAAAACCGCGATCGCCTTTATCAGATTGATGCAGGTAACCATTACTGCAGCAGCTTTATCGGGTTGAGTTTTAACGCTTTCCCAAGGCTTATTATCCTGGTAGTATTTATTTCCCAGACTCCCCAGAGAATGGATCTTTTCCACAACCTGTTTTATCTCACACTTTTCATAATGTCCGGAGATCTCCGATGCAGCCTCTTCGACTATTTCTGCGATTTGCTGATCCCAGGGCTGATCCGGTATTTTATTATCGAAATACCGTTCACAAAAAACCATTGTTCTATGATGGAGATTTCCGAAGTTATTGGCCAGAGTAGTATTAATTCTGCTAATAAACTCATCAGGACTCAAATCAATATCTGCAGTGTTAGGCATCAGTTTTGTACCGAAGAAAAATCGCAGATACTCCGGTGCCTGAGGGTGATTGACTTTTTGCAAGTATTCCTTTGCCAGAATAAAAGTACCCCTGGATTTGGACATTTTCTGCCCCAGGATACTTAAGAAGCCATGAACCACTATTGAAGAGGGCAGTTTAAAGCCCGAGTTTTTTAGCATGAGCGGCCAAAACAGTGCATGAAAGTAAACTATGTCCTTGCCAATAAAATGAATTATCCGGGTGTTACTCTCTGGAGCCCAATAATCCTCGATTCTTTTTCCGTTCTCTTTGCACCACTTCTCAGTGGTAGAGAGATATCCAACAGGTGCATCCAGCCATACGTAGAAATACTTGTTTTCGGTCCCCGGGATTTTAAACCCGAAATATGGGCCATCCCGCGATATGCACCATTCCTGTAATCCCTGAGAGATCCAATTTCTTACATAATTTCTTATTTCTTCCTGTAAAACACCGGCGTTTTCAACATATTCTTTTAAAAAGCTACTACAGCTATCAAGCTTTACGTACAGTTGACGGGACTTTTGTATCAGAGGCTCTTTCCCACAGATATAACAGCGTGGTTTTACAAGGTCAACAGGCTCGTAGGTAGTCCCACAAGCCTCACAAACATCACCATACTGATCTTCCGCTTTACAGTTAGGGCAAGTACCGATAATGAAACGGTCCGGAAGAAAACGGTTATCATGAGTACAGAAGAACTGTTCGGTTTCCCTTTCAACAATCAGCTCATGTTTTTTAAAATTATTGTAGATAAGCTCCGCATATCTGCGGTTTTCCTCAGAATTGGTGGTATAGAAAAGATCGAAGCCAATATCAAATCCGGCATAATCCCGAATATGATTCTGTCTTACCTGATAAACCATCTGTTCAGGGGAGAGTCCATTTTTGTTTGCTGAAAGTTCAATAGCAGCTCCATGAGTATCATCTGCGCACACAAAAAGGACCTGATTGGAGCGGAGTTTCTGGAAACGCACAAATATATCAGTCATTACAGCTTCCAGCAGATGTCCCAGATGAAGATCTCCGTTTGCATACGGAAGAGCGCAGGTAACCAGAAAACGTTGAGACGCTTCAGGTGACATTTTCTATCACTCCTTTCCGCAACTCATCAGGAGTTAACCATTCCTGCCCGCCTTCGTCATAACTGACCAGTCCTTTTTCCTGGAAAATATTGATAAAGGAAAGAGTACCGGTTTTCCCATTAAGGGTTATTCTGCAGTTAAGAGGAGGAAAGTTTTTGAAAATGTCCAGATATGTATCGTTTTCAAACCGCATGCAGCAAAGGAGACGTCCGCAGTTTCCGGAAATCTTGCTGGGATTTAGTGCAAGCTGCTGGTCTTTTGCCATTTGTGTGGTTATCTGCTCAAATTCATTAAGAAATGCACTGCAGCACTGTTTTCTTCCGCAGATACCACAACCACTGATCCGTTTCGCCTCATCTCTGACACCTATCTGACGCAGCTCGATTCGGGTCCTGTATACAGAAGCCAGGTCCTTGACCAGTTCCCTGAAATCCACTCTCTGAGCAGCAGTAAAATAAAAGGTTATTTTACTGCCATCGAACTGGATCTCTACATCTACCAGTTTCATTTCAAGGTTATAGTCTTTTATTTTATCTTTGCAAACATTAAAAGCTGCGGATTCCTTCTCTTTGTTTTTTTGATAAGTATCCATGTCCTCAGGCAGAGCTTTCCGTATAATACTACGGGTTTCGCCTTTACCACGTTTAAGTCTGACCAGAGATCCTACTAATGAAGCTTTCCCCAGATCCAGGCCACGTTCTGCTTCCACTATGACATACTCACCTTCAACTATATCCAGATCATTGCGGTCCCTGTATATGGCCCTACGTTCTCCCTTGAAGACCACTTCTACTAGTTTATTGCTTTTGCCCATTAAGTATCTCCATCGCCGAAATGGCAAAATTTACCAGAACCAGTGAGATATTTACTCTGGATCTGACTTGTTTTATCGCTTTCTCACATAATTGCGCCAGTAATTCAAGCTGATCTGGTGATTTGATCTGCTTAAGCTCCATGGTTAAAGATCGGTCGCCCATAATATAGTTTTCAGTTCCTTCGATATTCCTGAAAAACGCATTACGAAGCAACCGCATAATATGCAAGAACATTTTTTCATACAAGCTATCATTATTGATAGCACAAAGAGTATCAATCATTTCCGAAATGGCTAACCAGTTTTGTCCAGCCGTCAGATTCCAGAATTCATAGGCATCCTTTATTATTTGTTCATCAGAATTCTCCAACAGATAAAGCGCCTGCCCCAAAGAGCCGGTATAAATGACCTCCTCCAGGCGGTGATCATCCGGTTTAAGCGAGAATCTGGTTATCAACTGTGAACGCAACAGTTCTGGTGCCAGATAAGCAAACCGCAATATCTGACAACGGGAAACGATTGTAGGAAGAACAGCATGAATTCTTTCGGTCAGAAGCAGCATCAGTGTACCTGCAGGCGGTTCCTCCAGCGTTTTTAGCATGGCATTTGCCGCCCCTTTCTGCATACTATCTATCCCGTCAATAATCACGATATTTCTTCTATTGTCAACTACACCTCTAAGAATTGCATGGTTCACCTCCCGAACCCACTCCAGAGGAATTGAAGGCAAACCGGTGAGATTCTGTTGTTTATAAGGTTCGGCAATACGCTGACGAACACTGGTTGAAAGCAGATCCCATCCTGCGGCGGTTAAGCCTTCACCTGACTTGTGCTCTTTTTCAAACACCATCGGCATAATTATATGAAGGCAGGGATGAGCAAAATGAAGAATCTTCCTGCATGAATCGCACTCATAACATGGTCTGCATTCCGAATCCTCACATAATAGTGCCATAGCCAGTTCAACCGCTGCTGCAAATTTACCTGTTCCCCAGGCACCACAGAAAAGATAGGCATGGCCTATTGTGTCAGTTTGCAAAGCAGATTCAAGAACGCCTTTTATCCGCTCCTGTCCGATAAAATTTCTCCATTTGATAACCGGCATCTGATACCTACTTTTCAAGCCATTCTGAAGGATCAAGTGGATCTGTTGATTTTCTTATCTCAAAATGAAGTCTTGGGCCTTTTGAGGTACTTCCTACTTTTCCCAGGACAGTTCCTTCCTGCACTTTTTGATCCAGATTTACGGAAACATTCTGCAACTGAGCATACACGGTCATGTATCCGGCAGAATGATCGATTATCACCATCTGACCCAGTCCCCGCATAAATCCCACGTGTATCACGGCTCCGGGAGCGACACACTGTACCGTCTGCCCCTCTTTCACACTAATATCAACCCCATTGTTCATGATAACCGTTTTATAAACCGGATGAACAATCTTGCCAAACCCATCCGCAATCGTTCCCTTTACCGGCCAGATTAATTTCCCTTTTCTTTTCTCAAAAGAAAGTACACCTTTGCCTATACTCTGCTCTTTGGCCTGCTTACGCTTTTTCTCCAGTTGCTCAATGATTTTCTGCAACTGTTTCTGTGAAGCCTCCAGATCAGCAATCATCTTCTGGAAAGCATCTTTCTCAAGTCGAACCTTTTCCAGCATAGCCTTTCGCAAAGACTCCTCTTTTTGCAGAGAATGCTGCTCATCTTTTTTTTCTGATAAAAGCTTCTCCAGACGAGCCCGCTCTTGCTGTCTTTCATTTTTCCTGTTATCGATCTCTTTGCGGGAGGCATCGATATCACTGACCAGTCCCCGATCGTACCTGTTAAGCTCTTCAATATACCGTATCCGGTCCAGAAGCTCCAGTGGACTTTTTGCAGCCAGCACCAGAAAAAGTGGATGCGGAGAACCTGTCATGTAAGCCTGACGAATCCGCTTTTTCATAATCAACTGACGTTCGAGCAGCTTTTGCTGAGCATCAACTAAAGAATCCTCCAACAAAGAAATTAATGAACCGACTGAATCAATACGATGCTCCAATAATTCCAGATACGTTCTGGAGGCCTTTATATTTTGCTCAATCTGCTCCAACTGCTCCAGATAGCTGCCTTCCTCTTTCTGCAATCCCTTTAATCTTTGGCGCCCTTTTTCGAGTTCATTCTTAATGGAATCCATCACTGAGAACTTCTGCTTTATCTCCTGCTCATAACTATTAACCAAATTATCCGTAGCCGTAGCAGTAATTGCCATAACCGCAACAGATAATATCAAAACCTTTAAACCAGAAATTTTCTTACAGCACTGATACTTCCAAACCAACCGAAAAACACCCCTATAGAAAAAATTCCGGTGATAATTTTAATAAGAGAAAAACTTTCAGTTTCCCAAATAATAGGCATATGAGCCAGAGATCCTTTTGTTATAAGCAGCATAATTACACAAATTGTGGCACCAGCCAACCCCTGCAACATTCCCTCCAATATAAAAGGCATGTTGATAAATAACCTGGTTGCTCCAACCAGGTGCATGTTACGCACCAACTCATTTCTGGCATAGATAGTAAGTTTAATGGAATTGGATACCAGAAAATAGAGTACTACAAACATTATCGTTAAAAAAGCCAGTGTAACCAGACCAAAATACCATCGGAATTTTTCTACCAGGTCGATCCATTCTCTGGAGTAGCGGACACTTTCGATTCCAGGTAGCGATTTGATGTTCTGTTGCAAAAGATTCGCCCCCTCCGCCGACTGATACTGTTTAAGCAGAAAGATTTCCAGCGAAGCAGGAAGCGGATTATCATCAACCGATTCCAGTATTTCATTCCCATACAAAGCAGCAAATCTCTCCCAGGCGGTATCTTTGGAAACCACGATGACTGTATCCACCTGCTGCATCTGTCCTATTTTTTCCAACAGCTCATCCAGGGCGATTGTATCGCCTGCAATATCATCCGATAGATATGCAGCGACATCAGCCAGTTCAGAGGTTCTGTTGATCAGATTTTGAACATTTATTAAAGCGAAAACGACCAGGCTCGTGAAAAAAAGTGAAGCTGCGATGGAAACTATAGAGGCCACAGTCATCAGTTTCGCCTGATAAAATCCCCGCACCGCTTCTTTAAGGAAGTAATAAAGAAGTCTCATTATTAGATTTATTTGTCCTCAATAGGAAAACTCTGACGATCCACAATTATAATTCTTAGCTGAATCAGGTATAAGATCAGCTTTGTCGGGTTGGGATTAATCCCCAACTCATTAAAATAATTTGAAGCACATATAAGCGGTGAAGCTCCGGAGGTATAAACCCATGCTTTTTCCGTTTATTGAACCCTGAGAAACCCACCCTCTGTGACTTTAAGAATTGATGCCTCTGTGTTCTCTCCAGTAACACTATCAAAAGAGATTAAACCGGAAAGGCCCTGATAATTCTGAGTCTTTCTTAGGTTCTCATTGATCTTGGAAGGATCATTTCCTGTTCCGGCCAAGGCTTTCATAACCAGAGCTGCAGCATCGTAACCAAGTGCAGAAATCCGGTCAGGTTCGGCATTAAATCGGGATTTGTAGGCAGATTTGAAATCAAGCCACGTTTTCTGGTTTTGATTTAATTCAAAACTGGTGGAGATAATCGTATTGGCAACATATCTTTTTCCATCCTTAATCACTTTTTGATTATGCCATCCATTTGAGCCAAGCATCTGAGTACGAATACGATGAAAATAAACCTGAGGAGCAAGCATAACGATATCATCTGCATCGCCGGGCATAAATAGGCCACCTACAGAAAGAGTCGAATCAAGGTATCTGAGGCTGTCTGAGCGACTGACGCTGCCCTTAAAGTCCAAACCTCTCTCCAGAGCAGTTTTCTCCAGATGACGCTCAAGAAGCTTTGTGCGTAAATTTAAAAAATGGGTAGAAAAATCATTCGCTCCTTCTTCATAGTAGTCCTCGAAAACCAGTTCAAGATTTCTCTTTTGAATCTCAGCCTTGAAACTTTCTGCAAGGATTTTCCCATAGGCATTGTTAGGTGCAAGTATGGCATAATCACCGATATTTAGGTTTTCAGCGGCATAACGGGCCACTTTTTTCCCAAGCACTCCCAAAGTAACATTCATCTGGTAGATGTTTTTACCCAAAGCAGAAATTCCATCATCGGTAGCAGTAGGAGAGATCATAATTGTCTGTTTACCCATAAGCATGGCGGCACTAACAGTCGCAGTATGGCTTAAAACAGGCCCAATTATCACCGGAACCCTGTGATCATCAACAAGCTCTCTGGTACGGCGTACCGTCTCAACCATGTTACCTTTGGTGTCAAGCACAATCGCCTTGGCGGTTATCCCATTCATTTGGTTTGCCTGATCAACGGCTAACTGCACTCCCTGATAAATGCTTTTACCGATTTCAGCTTCATCACCAGAAATAGGAACAAGCACTCCGATTTGAACCACGCCCCGCTGTTTCTGTTGTGCTAAAGAGATAAGCTCTCTTATTTTTGAATCATAAACCGAACGGGGATACATGTTACGGAATTCTTCAGCATAATTTTGTGCCTTAGTAAACTGACCCATCAAAGAGAAATTGGCGATTTCGTGAAATTTGACCACCTCCAGAAGCTTCATATTCAGAGGCATTGTGGAGAGTATTTCAAAATCATTGGCTGTAAGCTGCTTACAGATCTTCTCGGTATTAGAAAGAATAAGGGAATCGATGGTTCTTGAGACTCCGGATTCCAGTGCACTGGAAAATGAGGTAATCGCCTGCTGGTATTTTTCTCCCTTTGCCAGAGCAATTCCGGTAACATAATAGAGGCGTGGAAGAAAGGGGGATTGAGGGAATTTCTGACGGAACATGGAGAATAGCCGGTAAGCCGAGGCGTATTTTTCTTTTCTAACCAACGCCTCGATAATTAATGGAACCATCTTTTCTGATTCCGGATTCCTGCCATATTTTCTAAGGTAGATGCGTCCAACTGCGATTGTAGAATCGTACTTACCTTGACTGTAAAGCTTAACAGCCTTATCAAAATCGACACTGCTTTCAACCCTGGCCGGGATAACTAAAAGCCCTAAGACAACAGTAAGTCCCCAAATTGACCTTTTCATATTCTACTCCAAAAAATACCTGCCAAACTCCGTAGTATCCAACGATGAAATGTTTCGACGCAGTTTTTCCTGTTCAGAGGCCTTTCCTGGGATATTCTTTTCCAAAACAGAATCACTTACAAATATTGGTGTGGAACATCTCATGGCCAGTGCAATAGCATCACTAGGTCGGCAATCGATGAAAATCATGCTGTTTTCATGCGCTATCTGTAATCGCGCCTGAAGACTCTGTTCGATCATATCATAAATTACGACTCTGCTCAAGACTCCGCCAAGCTGTTCAAGAATAATTCTTGCCAGATCAATTGTGAGCGGTTTTTCTGGAACCACCTTCAAACTCTCAATGGCAATTGCGCTTGCTTCCAGAGGACCAATGGGGACAGGAAGAGTACGCGACCCACTTATCTCTTTAAGTATAATCAATGGTGAATTACGGCCCGGATCAACTGCAAAGGATGCTACCTCAACCTGAATCAGCATGTATACTCCTGCTGCTGTAAAAAATTACGGTTACTGACCTTAGACTCAATCCAAATAATTGGTCGCTGAATCAGGTCCTACAAAAAATACACTCGCTTTAGAAAATTACCAAAAATTTTGCATAGCAGCACTCTCCAAAATAGTTGATTTATCCAAGCTGATGTAACATTATGAACTCAGACAGATTTCTGATTTTCTGAATCTGGCAATTGATGAACTCAAGCAAATTTCACAGTTTCTGATTCGGGCAATCGATAGAATCAGACTTATTTCCCATTTTCACGATCGGGGAATGGGGAATATTGTAATAATCAGACTTATTTTTTCTGAGCGCATTTGAGCAAAAGAATCGTCTATGCACTTAGAGAGAACAGAGGAAGGTCTTCCGATATGCCATGAAATTATATTTGAAAGCTGTACTCTCTCAATGAAATGGATTGTTATGAAAAACCTGGTTACATTTATTGTCCGCTTCCGTTTGCTTATCGCCACTCTGATATTATCAGGAACTCTTTTTTTCGCCTACTTCATTACCACCATTAAAGTTGATAACGACACCTTTAACTCCATCCCCAGTACACTGAAAGCAAAAATCGATTACGAAAGACTCAAAAAAGAGTTTCCCACCCATTTTACCATTCTCTTTCTGGCGGAATTCAGTTCAGGAACCCTTTCCGAAAAGATCGACTCACTTCGCAGTTGGAACCAGGAATTTAGCACTCTTCCAGGAATTTTAAATATTGCAGATCTCAACTCTGTGCAGATACCGGTAAAGGGCGGCTTTTTAGTCAGAAGTGATTTTCTGGTATCCAGGAAAAACCCCTTGAAAGAGGATCAGATCCGTGATCGAATAGGTAAGAATCGAGAGCTTTCTAAAGTATTTATCTCTGAAGATGAATCGGTAGTTGGAATGATTCTCAATGTAGAATCGATGTCCGAGAGAACCACGATCTTCAACAGGATCATTGCAAAATCCGAATCCATCAACCAGAGTCCTTATATAAAGACCTATATGACCAGCGAAGGAGCTGCTCCCTATTCCATAACCAAACTTATGCGCAGAGATTTCAGTTTGCTGCTACCATTATGCTTCGGATTGATTTTTTTGCTTTTATATGCCATATTCCGCAACTTTCTCCATGTTTTCGCCACCCTTGTCCCTATAATAATTGCACTGATCTGGACATTCGGTTTTGTCGGCCTGTTTAGAGTTCCCTTCACAGTTGTCCTTTCAATAATTCCGGTCATAATATTTCCAATCGGAGTAGCCGATTGTATTCATATTTTGAAAACCTTTTCAGAGCAGAAAGCTGTCTGTAAAGGGAATATCGTTGAGGCACTGAGTATCACCTACAAAGAACTTGTCAAACCATGCTTTCTGACCTCTCTCACCACCCTTATCAGTTTCATGTCTTTTGCCTTTACCGAGATCTCCTGGACCCGATACTTTGGAATATTCACCGGTGTAGCGGTACTGCTGGCATTTGTTTTTAACATAATGATTCTTCCGATGTTTTTATTACTGGATAAATCTTCTGTTTCCTATAGAAAAGCCGCTGCCACTAATAACGGACCGCTCGACTACCTATGGAATGGCATAACCTGGTTTACCCTGGAGAGTAAAAAATGGATCTTCATTCTCCCAGTGCTGATAGTAGCATGCATAATCGGTTTCAATATGGTAAAGGTTGACAGTAACCCTATTTCCATGTTGCCACAAAACAGCATCATTCGCCAATCGGATCGGTTTATTGATAAGCACTTCGGTGGCACCCGTTTTTTTTCAGTTATGCTGGAATCTGGAGATAGCGCATTTACTACCAGCGAACAATGGCAAAAGGTTCAGCAGATTGTCGAATTTATTAAATCACAAGATGGAGTAGGCGAAGTTACCTCTATCATGCCTCTTATCACCCGCTTGAGTACCATGTTGAGCAATCAACCGATCTCAAGTGCAGCAATCTCCATGATTGCATCCACCAAAGATTTTTTCGGGAAAGGATACTCTGCGTACCTGAAGGGATTTTTGTCTGAAGACAGACACAAGACCCGGCTCAACGTAACCTGCAGAAATACCGGAGCAAGTACTCTGCAAACTGTAGAGGCTATTGAAAAGTACATTTCTGAAAATTTTAAGGATTATAAAGTTACCATATCAGGACCTGCAATACTCTTGGATGCCATGGGAGATCTACTGGTGAACACTCAAATCTCCAGTCTTATTACCACCTTTATCCCGGTATTTCTGTGTATGGTGCTGTTTTTTAGATCGATCCGAATAGGACTTTTTTCGGTTTTCCCCATAATTCTGGCTTCTACATTTATCTATGCACTCATGGGGCTTATGGGAATAACCATCAATTCCATTACAGTAGTTACTATGAATACCTGTATCGGCATAGGAATCGATTATTCGATTCATTTTATTTCCGGCTTTCTCTACACCCATAAGGGAGGAAACCGCAAAACCACCCTCAAAACGGTTATTAAAAACAAAGGTACTCCGATTCTTTTCAACACACTGGTGGTCGGGTTAGGATTCTTTGTTCTGGCTTTCTCCAGCTTTCCACCAAACAGGGATTTTGGAATTCTGGTATTTATTTCCATGATTGTGAGCGCCCTCTTTTCAATAATATTTTTAACTGCACTGATTAATAAATACGGAATAAGCATAAATAATTCAGGAAAGGAAACCGTATGAAAAACATCGCCCTGATTATAACAGTTTTTTTGGTCATAACATCGGTTATTAGCGCAGAAAAAGCGCCATCTCTTAATGGTACCTGGTGTGTTGGAGAGGAAGGCTTTATCCTGAGATTTTCCGGAAAAGACTCTCTGCATGTAACCAGCAGTACCGATGAGAGCATACAGGCAGAAGGTTCCTATAATAAAAATGACACCAGCTTCACCGCAACGGTTAAAAATGGTGATGTAACAATGAAAATGAAATATCTATATCGCTGGTGCAGCAAGGATTCCATAAAGGCAAAAGCAGAACAGTTCACGATCAATGATGAACCAGTAAATTCACCAGAAGAGTGGATGTTCATGGTTAGATGCAAAGAATCTGCGAAGTAAAAATGCAGCCAATTTTATAGCAACCGCAGAAACTTCCGCATGGAAAAAAACTTAGAATTTTCGATACCCCATAAAGTACACAAAGTATTTTGTTAGGCAAATTTAACAGGAAAAAAGATTAGAAAAATAAATGAAGATTACTTTTATTTATCCCAAGTTTGACAAATTTCTTGAGACCTACCCTGAGTTAGCTGAGTTCCCGGCAATAGCAGCGACTTGGGCTTTCAGAATGCCCCCTGCTATGGGAATCCCCATCCTGATAAACCTTCTTCCCCCGGACATAAGCTGGCGAATAATCGATCAGAACATCGAAGAGATGGATTATGATGACGATGCAGACCTTTTCGCAATCAGCTTCTTTACTCCCCAGGCCGCCTATGCATACGAAATAGGTGACAAACTAATGAAAATGGGGAAAAAAGTGGTTATGGGTGGAATGCATCCATCTATGGCTCCCGAGGACACAGCGACTCACTGCGATTCTCTGTGTATTGGTGAGGCGGACACGATCTGGTTGGCAATCATTAATGATTTCAAGTCAGGAACATTAAAAAAGGTTTACCAGGCCTCATTCCCTGAACCTCATCAGATAGCATCCCCAAAACCAGACATTTTTGCCGTTGAAAACAAATATGACTGGCATGCTTCCCTTATTTCGGTAACCAGGGGTTGTCCATTTGGATGTGACTGGTGTAATGTGCCTCATTATCAGGGAAATAAAATCCGCTTGAGACCAATGGATACCGTAGCAGAAGAGATAAAGAAACTCTCGGGAAAAGAGTTTTACATTACCGATGACATGATAATGCTCAACAGGCCTAAAATCCAGAAATATGTGATGGAGCTTTGTGAGAGGATAAAAGATTATAAAGTAAATATGTTTCTTTCCTGCTCTCCGGCGATGAATACTGATCCGGCATTTCTGGATGCAATCGCATCGGCCGGTGCCAAAAGCATGTACACAGTTTTTGCCAGCGATCCAATAAGCCAGCGTTTTTATGCCCGGCACCCAGGAATTTGGCAACGAACCCTTGATCTGGTAAAACAACTGGAAGACCGGGGGATCCGCTTTTTTGGCTCTTTCGGTGTTGGTTTTGATTCCTGTATGGAAGATCAGTTTGATGTTATCCTGGAGTTCTGTGAAAAAGCTTCAATTAAAACTGCAGAGTTTTTCATTGCGACCCCTTTCCCAGGTACTGCATTCTGGGAGAAGATAAAAAGTGAAAACCGTTTTATCGAGACCGATTGGCGGAAATTTAATTGTGCTAATGTGGTGTTCAAACCAAAGCACACTACAGAAAAACAGCTTCGGGATGGTTTTGTAATGTTATGGCGGGAATTTTTTAGTAAAGTCGATTATGAAGAATCCCTCTCCTCATTTCACCAGAAGTTGGAAAACATTCTGAAATCAAGAGAATTTTCTCAAAAAGTCAAAGATGCAGTATCGCGAGGAATAAAACAAAATCAAATAAAGTTAAACAGCCCCTCTGTCCAACATTGATTAACCGGAGAGATTATGAGTAAAAAGGCAATTGTAACTGGTGGTTCACGGGGAATCGGTGCTGCCATCGTAGAAACACTTACCAGAGAAGGTTTCGAAGTAGTATTCAGTTATCTTTCCAACAAGGAGAGTGCAGAAAATCTGGTACAGAAGATCACTGATCAGGGCGGCAGAGCTGCTGCCTTCCAGTTAGACACTTCCGATTATGAATCAGCCGTTAATTTTGTTAATCAGGCCAAGGAATTTCTCACAGAAGTTGATGTCCTGATAAATAATGCCGGTATCACCCGGGATAAAAGCCTCTTTATAATGCAGAAAGATGAATGGGACAGCGTCATTAATACCAATCTCAGTGGTTATTTCAACGTCACAAGACAGTTGATCGGATACTTTTTTAAAAATAAGCGTGGATGTATTATAAATGTCTCCTCTGTGAGCGGGTTGGTGGGAATTGCAGGACAGACCAATTACTGCGCTTCAAAATCTGGTATTATCGGTTTTACCAGAGCACTTGCCAAAGAAGCAGCCAAACTGGGAATACCGGTAAACTGTATTGCCCCAGGATATATAGACACCGAAATGACCCGTCAGCTCCCGGAAAAACATCTCGAAGAGATTAAGAATATGATTCCTATGCACCGAATAGGAAAAGCTCAGGAGGTAGCAGACCTGGTCTCTTTCCTCTGCTCAGAGAAAGCCCGCTATATAACCGGGCAGGTATTTGCCATCGATGGCGGACTCACAGCCTAAACCTAATGGAGTTCTCATGTTCGATATTTGTGAAATAATGGAAAACGTACCACACCGATACCCGTTTCTGCTGATTGATCGGGTCATTGAATTTGAGCCGAATCAGTCAGTTACAGTTTTAAAAAATATCAGCATAAACGAAGCACAGTTCCAGGGTCACTTTCCTGAGAAACCTGTATTTCCCGGAGTTTATATTATTGAAAATATGGCTCAGGCATCCTGTTTTCTGCTTTCTAAATCCAGCGGTGGTCTACAGAAGAATGCAGTCTACTTTCTGGGGAAAGTCTCTAAAGTCTCATTCATGCAGCCGGTAACCCCTGGGGATCAGTTAATCACCACCGTAAATATTGAAAAACTGATGGGTGAGAGTTCAATGGTTACTGCCAGATCCACTGTCAACGGTAAACTTGTCGCTAAGGGCGAACTCATGTTCGGAATGCGCAAAGAAAAATAAAGCAAACAAGCAGTTTGTTTTTATTTTCCTAATTAACTATATTTACCATTCTTTTTAAAAAAATCCCATTCGGGATAGAATCAAAATATGAGCGAAAACAGAGTTGTAATTACCGGATTAGGCCTTGTTACCCCAATAGGTACCGGGGTCCAGAAATTTTGGCAAGCCGCGGTCAATGGTGAAAACGGCGTTCGCCCTCTTAAGATCTTCGATCCTACAGAATTCCGGACAAAAACCGGCGGTGAAGTTTTAGACTTCAATCCCACCGATTTTCTCACTCAACAGGAAATCAACCGTATGGGTCGTTCGAGCCAGTTTGCAGTCGCAGCGGCGAAAATGGCTATCGAAGATTCGGGTATCGATTGGGCAAAGCTCAATCCTTTCCGGGTAGCTGTCAGTATGGGCACTACCATGGGAGAGCCGCAAATTCTGGAAAAAGGAATTAAAATAAAATATCAGACTGGTGACCCGCAGCAGATCCCCGCGGAACTGCCCAGGCAATATCCCTGTGGTTCAATTCCTGCAAATGTAGCCCGTAAATTCGGGATTAAGGGTCCGCACATGATGATCCCTACTGCTTGCGCTGCTGGTAACTATGCTATCGGATACGCTTTTGACCTCATTAAGTTAAATAAAGCCGATGTGGTTATTGCAGGAGGAAGCGACCCGTTTTCCGGCATCGCTTTCACCGGATTTAACCGTCTGCTGGCAACTACTCCAGATGTGGTCAGGCCATTCGATCTCAACCGTTCAGGGATGGCTGTCAGTGAAGGTTCTGCGGTGTTAATTATTGAGAGTTTAGAACATGCTCTGGCCCGTGGTGCACATATCTATGCAGAAATTCCCGGTTATGGTTTGGGATGTGATGCCTTTAAAATGACTATCCCCGATCCCGAAGGCTCTGGTGGTATTATCGCCCTTAAAAGATCTATTCTCAACTCCGGAATTTCGGTTGAAGATGTCGATTATATCAGTGCACATGGCACTGGTACCGGAGAAAATGACAAGTCTGAAACACTGATTGTAAAAACCGTTCTGGGAGACAAAGCCAAGAGTACCCCGGTTTCGTCTATTAAATCTATGCTTGGGCATACAATGGGTGCAGCATCAGCTATTGAAGCTGCAGCATGCGCATTAATGATCGAAAAAGGAATTGCCCTTCCCACTATCAATTACCAGGAACCCGATCCTGAATGCGATCTTGATTATATTCCAAACGAAGCCCGTGAGATGAAACTGGATACGGTTATCTCTAATGCGTACGCTTTTGCTGGAAACACCTCTTCACTGGTCCTCAGAAAATTTAAAGGATAAGAAGTCAAGCATGCAATCCAGAAGAATTGTTATAACCGATGTAGGAACTATCAGTGCTTTAGGAGTGGGCTTCAGCAATATCCCTGCGGCTATGGCTCTTCCACTGTCAAAAGTAGCTGTAAAAGACTATGAATTTCATCAATTGGAAAAAGAGATCCAATGCTTTGTAATCCGTGATTTCGATCCTGTCGCAGTGCTGGGAAAGAAGGGGTTGCGCACAAAAGACAATGCAACCAAGCTGCTTCTTGGTACTTTCGAAATAGGACTCAAAGAAGCAATGGAATCATTAGATGAACAGAACCGGCCTGGAATCTGTATTGGAACCGCTTTCGGAAGTGTGCAAAGCATCGGAGATTTCCTCAGTGATTCCATCGTTAACGGGGTCAACTCCGTGAATCCTCAGGCCTTCGCCAATACAGTTATAAATTCCCCTACCGGTAACTCAAATATTCGCTTTGATGCAAAAAACCTTAGTGCAACCATAGCTACGGGTTTTAATTCCGGAATCGATGCTCTCATCTATGCTTTCGATTACATTCAAAGAGGTTATATCGATAGAATTGTTGCCGGTGGTCTGGAAGAGATCAGCTATTATAGTCTTCTGGGATTAAGCAGAACCGGACTCATTTCTCCTTCTGCGAATATCCGTCCTTTTGCTATAGACAGCGATGGCATAGTTGTAGGTGAAGGATGTGCATTGTTTCATCTGGAAACAGAAGAAGCAGCAAAACAGCGGGGAGCTCAAATTCAGGCTGAGATAATTGGGGCTGCAAATGGTTTTGACCCGGATGCCGCATTTGGTGATTCACCAGATGCCCAAACTGCTGCTAATATCTTTAAAACCGCCTGCCAGCAAGCTCAGATCAGTCCCGAAGAGATCGATTTTATCGCATCCTCTGCAAACGGAAACCCACGCAGCGATTCGGTTGAAGCCACAGCTTTAAAAGAAGTTTTTGGAAATAAAACTCCAATCACTACTTATAAATCCCTCACCGGTGAGTGCTATGGAGCTTCGGGCGCAATTGTAACCGCATGTGCCCTCTCTGATCTTAAAAACGGCACTATCAGTGGAAATACAACCGCTTACAAAACTCTTCACGATCTGCCAGTCGTGTTTGATACTATCAAAAAAGATTCTACTATCGCCATGGTAACTTCTGTTTCCTGTGATGGTAATTGTAGTGCAATAATCATAAAAAATCGTAAATCATAATTAATATCTTATAACCTCAAGCCTGTGAGGAGTTAATAAATGGAGAGAGACGAAATAAAAAAGAGTGTAACTGAACTGATTACAGAAATCGCAGAAGATATGGATATTGATGAAAGTGCCATAACCGATGATGCCAACTTTGTTAAAGATATGGGTTTAGATTCAATGGCCCTTCTGGAGGTTCTGGCTACCATGGAGAAGAAATTCGGCGTTAGTATCCCCGAATCGGAATTTCCCAATATTACCACCATCAATAAATGTACCGATACAGTCCAGAAATATCTTGCTGCCAAATAAGGTTACTTCCAATTTTATTGCGGCTGCATAACTGCTGCCGCAATCTTCTTCCTTTTTTTTCATCACCAGCGAAAGCTCCCTGGTTCTACTCTGTATAGACAGAAATATGGTTTTATACTATAACACTATAGCTTTAGCCAGCTTTTATTATGTATTTTTGATGCTCATACATAATCTGGTCAGATTCATCGAGAATTGATGTCCTCTCTTTTTTCAGGTGAATAACTGCATTCGAGAAATTTAGGCAACTGTTGTAATTTCCAGATATTTACTGGATTTTTACAACTAAAAACCATTGGAGTACTTTTTGGCAGATTTTGATGTTGCAGTTTTAGGTTCAGGTATAGCCGGTCTTACTTGTGGAGCATTTCTGGCAAAACAGGGAATGAAAGTTTTAGTGTTGGAAAAACATTATCAAATCGGTGGTTACACCCACTCTTTCAAAAGAAAAAAATTCCATTTTGAATCGGCTGTTCACTCCGTCCCTCTGGGCACCAATGGTCTGATCATGCACCTGTTGCGACAACTGGGAGTCGACCAGCAAATAACTCCGCTGGAATTACCCTCCATGTACCATGCCGAGTGGTACGATTACTCTTTTACCATGCCCGTATGGTACGATGATGTCAAATCTAAGATGCAATCGGTTTTTCCTGACCAGAAGCAGCAGATCACAAAACTTCTCGATGAAATGCGACAAATTTACGATGCATTCATCACTCCGGTTCTTCAGGGCTCACTCGAAGAAACCAGCTATTATCGGAATTTTATCTATCAGCATTTAAACCAGTCCTACAAGGATTACCTCTGCTCATTTCTTAACGATCCAAACCTCTTGCGAGCTTTCTATTCGCAGTGGCCCTATGGAAGCAACCCTCCTTCCAGAGCACCTGTTATGTATTATGTATTGATGTTTACAGTACACGCCTTCGAAGGCTCCCATTATTTAAAAGGTGGGTTTGGAACCCTGGCAAATGCCCTGGCATCGGTCATTACCTCAAATGGAGGTGAAATACGCACCAAAGCAGAAGTGACCGGATTAAAAAACCAGGGGACAAAAATAACAGAACTGACTTTAAACTCCGGAGAGGTTATCTCGGCAGATCGCTTTATCTCCAATCTTAGTCCCTATATTCTGCATGATCAACTTTTAGATCCTTCAATACGCAATAGAATCTGGTTACGCAGACTCAATAACCTTAAAACCTCATTCTCCGCCGTTGCTCTTTATCTGGGACTGAACACATCCATTTCTGATCTTATTCCCAATAATATCCATTTCCACTTCCTTGATAACGATGATGATCGCATCTATGAACGCATAATCAATAACCGTTCATCGGATATCGACCACTTGCTCTTTCTGCACCCAAGAACCTCAGATGAAGATCACACGCTGACAATTCTTACATATATCCAGAAATCGTTCTCTTCCCAATGGAAACAGGATAAAAAGGTATTTGCAGAAAAGATGCTCTCAGAAGCAGAAATTCTCTTTCCAGGTCTGAAAAACCGAATTGAACTAACTGAGATTGGTTCCCCTGCTACTTTCGAGCGGTACACATCAAATACCGATGGCGCTCTTTATGGATTCGAAAACACTAATGAGATCTACGGTGAAGCTAAAATTCCCTCAACTACCCATCTGCCAAATCTATTTCAGACGGGTCATTGGGGGAAACCCGGCGGCGGTGTCTGGAACTCCATATATAACGGGTACATTACTTTTCTGACCATAATGCAGAAACAGTAAAATTATGACCCGTTAACAGGAGAAAACATGCTCTGATTATTTCTGCTGGTAAGTTGACAGAAAACGGCCCATTTTGCCAATTGCCTCTTTTAATTCATCAACTCTGGGCAGAAACACAACTCTGAAATGATCTGGAGAACCCCAGTTGAAACCGGTACCATGTACTAGCAGTATTTTTTCACTTCGCAGCAAATCAAGCACAAACTTTTCATCATTCTGGATGTTAAACTTCTTGATGTCAAGTTTAGGAAAAAGATAAAACGATGCAGTCGGTTTAACACAGCTCAAACCATCGATCTGGTTAATCATAGAATAGCAGACATCTCTCTGCTCCCGCAACCGTCCACCGGCCCTGGTAAGATCAAAAATACTCTGATATCCTCCCAGAGCAGTCTGAATAACGGACTGTCCCGGAACATTACTGCAAAGCCGCATGGATGCCAGCATGTTTATCCCTTCCAGATAATCTTTTGCCATGCTTTTATTGCCGCTTACAACCATCCATCCGACCCTGAAACCGGCAACGCGGTATGCTTTGGATAAACCGTTAAAGGTAACAAAGAGAATATCATCGGCCAGCGATGCTGTTGATACATGAATCGTATCATCGTAAAGAATCTTGTCATAAATTTCATCTGAAAAAACTATCAGATTGTGCTGACGGGCAATCTCGACAATCTCTTTAAGCAGTTCTGCTGGATAGGTAGCACCAGTTGGATTGTTGGGATTGATAATGACAATACCTTTGGTATTAGCTGTTATTTTTGACTTTATATCATCGATGTCCGGATACCATAAAGATTCTTCATCACAGATATAGTGAACGGCAGTTCCACCAGACAGGTTTACTGCAGCAGTCCACAGAGGAAAGTCCGGTGATGGCACCAGTATTTCATCACCACTATCCAGTAATGCCTGAAGAGCCATGACAACAACTTCACTGACCCCATTTCCTATGAATATGTCGTTGATATCTACCCCGCCAATTCCTTTCTGCTGGCAGTACTGCATAACGGCTTTTCGAGCCTGGAAGAGGCCTTTGGAATCCGAATACCCCTGAGTATTGCTGAGATTAATGATCATATCATGAAGTACTTCATCTGGAGCAAAAAGCCCAAAAGGTGCAGGGTTACCTGTGTTTAATTTCAGTATCTGATAGCCTTCCTCCTCAAGCCGTTTTGCTTCTTCCAGAACCGGCCCGCGAATATCATAAAGCACATTATCCAGTTTTGATGACTTTTTGATCATAGTTTCTACTCCGAAAGGATTGGCAATATGTAAAAAAGATGCTGCTCCGTCTTAAAGCCTCTTAAATCCAACAATACTCTAAAGCTTAAATCCCCCAATGCCCTAGATCCCCCAAGGGGGACTTTAAGAGCCCATAAAGCCACTGAGTGAACTTGTTTCCGGAAGTCTTTATCTCCGGTCTTAAGCTCCCTTTAGGGGATTTAGATGGCCGGATTAGGTGGCGTTTTCCAGATTAAGCAGAATCGATTACATCTGTTAAAATACAATAAATCTTTTAGAAGAGTCCAAAGATGTTTAATTAACCTTCTGTTCTCCCGATGTACATGGGGGACTTTATGATCATTTATTGTAGCTCGGGTGAAATTGATTCCTAGGTCTAAAAAAAGATGCTTTAATATAGAAAGCAAAAACGTTCGCATTCTGACTAACTGGCTAAATGGCTAGCCGTAACTAATAAAGGGCGCATGCCTTACCAGATTCCGCACGCATATTCGAAATGAGGAGGACATTAGGATTTCTAAAGTCACTGAGTGTATAGTCTTAGAAATCTTTTTTCCGATTTAATCACTTTCCGATCTCAAGCCTCACTTGAGGGATAATGAGGCATCGTACACGCCATGTGAACGTTTTTATCCATGGTTCTCTCATTTCACTCAACCTAGGCGATTAAACAGACTATATTAAATCATAATAAAACATAAGAATTATCAGTACATAAAAACAATTCGTTTAATTGACAGTGCAGATCAAAAATTCAATTTATTACGGGGGTTGTATATGTTTATTGTCTGCAAAAAAAAGAGGTTGATCCTGTTTTCCCTGCTCTCTTTTTTTAATCTCTCAATCAATACTTCTGCAGCTACGGATCAGGAAGTGCTCACCTCGGCCATTGAAAAAGGAAAACTGGTTGCAGATTACTGGCTGAAAAGATCCGGTGTACAAACCAGCTCTGATTATTACGCTGACATCTGCTCATTCTACGGTGTCTGCATTCTTGGTGATGCAATGGGTGACAGCTCCTATTTCAAGGAGATAAATAAAAATTATAACAGAACAGCACCTATCAAAACCAATGACATTGACCAGAATTCCTGCGGAATTCTTCCACTTCATCTCTTTTTACACACCCAAAACCAGAATCATCTTAAACTCGGAAAAGATGCTGCAGATGCAAACATCAGTAAAAATGGTCATGTCAGAAACGCCATAGATGATACTTACATGACCGGTTCACTTATGATTCAAGCGTACCGGGCTACAAATGATACCAAATACCTGGATTTTTGTGTCAATTACCTTACTTCCTATATGAAAAATTTACAGCAGAGTAACGGATTATACTGGCATCATAAGGATCTCTCCAAGCAATTCTGGGGAAGAGGTAATGGATGGGGAGCAGCCTGTGCCGCAGAACTAATTCAGGTACTGCCTCAAAGCCATAGTAAATATCAGCAGGTGATTGAAGGATACAAAAAGCAGATGAATGGTTTGATCCAGATTCAGAATGAAAGTGGAATGTGGAATCAGCTCCTTGGTTCTTCCAGCCCAAAAAACTGGGAAGAGACCTCTGGAACTGCCATGTTTCTTTTTGCTATCTTTACCGGCTTACATCTCAAATTGCTAGATGAAGAAACCTATCTTGAACCGGCAAAAAAAGGATGGATGGCACTAATCCAATATCTCTCTTCGGATGGCAGACTGAGTAATATCGCTGATGGATTCTGGCCAAGAAGCGGCACTGCAGACGAATATTTAAATGCCAGTAAAGGTAATCCAGGCAATTCCCACGGTACCGCAGGTATACTATGGGCAGCAGGCGCCATTGTCAAATACTATAGTGGGATAGTTAATATCTCCCCTAAACAGCCATATAATTCACAGAGACTCCAGACGGTTTTTCCATCTAAAACTGACTTATTGTTTGATCTTACCGGACGGAAAATTTCCTCTTCAGGATTGTATTCCAATTATGACCGGTTAACATCAGGAGCCCTGATCCGCATAAACAACACCAGAAAAATGACAATCACAATTCATTGAACCAGGATCATTATTGATAGAATCGCTCAATAATCTTACATGGAGGACTTATGAAGTTAACACTTGATATATTTGCAGCTCTGATAATTATCTCTATTTGTAATTTACCGTCTTATTGCCAGACGCAACAAAACTGGGTTGATGGTCAGCTTATCGAATATAACAAAAATGGAGCCTGGTGCTGGTTTCAGGATGAGAGAGTGGTTGTTGACACTGTCAATTCCAAACTTGTCATCGGATCTGCCGCTAACGGTGGAGGTGTCGATGTGGTAATCTATGATATCAAAAACCAAAAAATCGACAGTAAAACTCAGATAGGAAAGCTGACCAGTGATGATCATAATGCTCCAGGACTTCTGGTGCAGCCCAAATCCGGTGGTTATATAGCTATGTTTGCCGATCATTACGATAAGTATTGCAGCCGTTACTGTATTTTCAATGGAGAAAAATGGTCAAGTGAGAAGCAGTTCGACTGGACAAAAATTCCAGGTGGAACCAATTATACCATCGCCTACTCTAACCTCTATTACCTTTCATCCGAAGATCGTATCTACAATATGGCCAGAGCAAATGATCGTGCACCAAATTTTATCTACTCTGATGATGAAGGTGTTACCTGGCAATTTGGTGGCCAACTTACCACCAACAGTAGCCAATCTTATAACAAAGGATACTATAAATACTGGGGAAACGGTGTGGATCGGATCGATATGGTCTTTACCGAACAGCATCCACGCGATCATACCACCAGTATCTTTCATGGATATATTCAAAACAGAAAAGCCTACAACACCGAAGGTAAAGAAGCTGACAACGATATCTATGATCGTAATTATATCCCAACTTTTGACAAATTTACCAAGGTATTTTCGCATGGAACCCAAGTCAATGGTATTACCATGGGACGATGCTGGCAATCGGATATAATGCGCTACGATGATGGTACCATTGCTATCCTTTTTAAAGCCAGGGCCAATAATTCCGAAACCGACCATCGCAACTTCTACGCCCGCTACGATGTCAATGAGAAGAAGTGGAAGATTACCTACATTGGAAAAGCGGGAACCAAGATGTATGACAGCGAGCAGGACTATACCGGTCTGGGTGCATTGTGTCCTGACGATCCGAACCGGATTTATATAAGCTCACCTTTTAACCCAGGCGATGACAACAGTAGAGCTGGCAAACGGGAAATCTGGAGAGGTACTACTACTGACAATGGCCAGACATGGCGATGGGAAGCAGTAACCGCCAATTCAACAGAAGACAACTTCAGGCCAGTGGTACCCAAATGGAAAAATGGGAAGGAAGCACTGTTGTGGTTCAGAGGAACCTACAGTACAGCACAGATTTTCAACACCCGAATTGTGGGTACCTTTTATGATTATGAAACTATTACTGCAAAGAAGAAATCGGATCCGCTCTTACAATCCCGCGCCCGTTTTTCTTTATCAGCAGCAGACAGAGTCTATTCTCTTGATGGAAAGCTTGTAAAAAGAATGGGTTCTCAAATAAAAGGAGCATCTGGGGCTGCACTGAAACCGGGTAATGTTTATTTGGTAAGAGGGGAAGATGGGATTCATAGGAAACTGATGCTTGTTCAGTGATGATATTAGTGAAAGGATGTTTTTCTGAACTGACTGCGGGTTTGTTGGCAGTCGGGCATATTCAATTGCCCCAGAGATAAAACGTTTACAGTTCATAAATTTACCTCTGGGGTTTGTGGCCCGGCAACGCTCCTCTTGCCTTGAAATCCTTCATAGAAAGAGATACGCACCTCTATTTTTCTCGCCAACTTATCAGAGTGAAGATATTGCCTGAGGAACCGGGAGCCTGAGGAACCGATTTCTCATAGGTTAAAAAATCCCAGCCGCCGCTTTTTCTGAAGTTTCCTTTGCAGATAATCGAACCAGTGACATTGCCACTTCCAGTCTTCTCAAAATCCCCGTTCATAGCAAAAAGCAATCCGTGAACTTTACCGCTACCGCTGAAATCAATCTTGCCATTTATGCTGAGAGCTACAGGATAATTCTGTACCTTATAATAATCACCGCTCCCGGAAATGTCTATGTTACCTGTAGCGATGATACAACCATAGAAATCTCCTGAACCGCTACGCTTAAAATCACCATTTACCCACATCACACCGCCTGGAACATGGTGGGAAGCAGACCCGCTCAAATGTTTATCAGAGTAGACCTGACCATTAGCCATTGCATGCTCATAATATGGAGTAGTGTTTATAACAGGAATGCGTATGGTATCTATAGGCCCCAAATTTTTAGTACCGGTTATTCTTCCGCTACCGTTTTCGGTGATCCAGGGAGTCCAGACATCGCCGTAAATAAAACAGGAGCCTTTTTTTTCCATCCCTGCACAAGCAACAATAAAAGCAGTGATCTCGCTTGAACCGTTGATGGAAAAAGTTTTATTGCAATGCACAACTGCAGTTCCAGCATTCAGCCATCCGCTTCCAGACCAGGTGATCGATCCACCCACAGCGATTGCTTTATTATAAGCATCCTCGACAGAAGAAGCCCAGGAGACCGCATAGGTGGTCAATACCGATTTTCTCCTGTTATTATAAACTGCATCTGAAAAGAGCCACAGAGTATCCAATGCGCTCACAGAGGAGCAACAGACAGTGTATGCTCCTCCATTGAATTCAGAATCTTCTACGATCTTTATTTTTGAATTGGCCACCGGGCTTATCTGGCCGGATTTCAGGATTGACAGAGCATGTTCATTCCCTGCTTCTGCGATATTAAGCAGGGTGACATCGATTCTGCGATCTGCGGTACGATTTATGGAAACGCGGGTTGATTTAAACATTATACTGCTCATTATGATCCCAATTATCCCAATAATCAGAACAGTTATTAGAGCAGAGCCGTTTTGGTTTTTCATCGAACCTCCCCCTGGTTTGCATCAGAGGTTAATTGGGAAAGCAGTATAGTCAATGTTTTAAGTATATCTTATTATATGTTTTAAATTACGGAAATGCCATTTCCGGTTTTAGGGGATAGAGGTGGGCTGGTCGATTTATTGATTATGGCATTGATTTTCTGATCTGCGTTTTTGTTTTTACTCTGGTTCTTTTTTTCTTGGTCGGAGCAATCCCCCAGAGATGATTTCTTAATTTGTAAAAGGCTCATCTCTGGGGTAAGCACTTGGAATAATAATTGCAGCTTTATTTCCCAAATTCACCTCGAAAAGGAGTACACATCCATGAGTACAAAACCCAGAATCGTCGCTCCTGGCGTTATCTATCAGGTTTACTCAAAAGGTGTTCAGGAGCTCCAAATATTCAAAAAAGATGAGATTAAAACCTTCTTTCTAAAACAGTTACAAAAAAGCCTAAAAAAATACGATTTCTCCTGTCATGCATTTTCCATCTCCTTAAACCAGTACCACATGGTGCTTCAGTCCAATAAGCAGTCCATCTCCCTTGCCATGCAGCATTTTAATTCCATTCTTGCAAAAAAGATTAATAAAGTTCTTGGCCGTGGGGGCACTGTTTTCTCCTCCCGTTTTAAATCGGTGATAGTAGAAGATGATCAACTTAATAGACTTGTTCGTGAAGTTCATCTGGAATCAGTGCAATTGGGTGAAATGAGCCTGGAAGAACTGGAACACTATAAGTTTTGCAGTCATTCCATTTTTGTGGGAAACAGCACTTCCGATCTGATAGATACGAAGGTAACTCTAAAAAAAATGGATATAGATTCCAAAGAGAAGTATTACCAGTTTATAAGAGATACAGGTAATATCAGTGATGATTTCAACTCTAAACTCAAAGATGTCAATAATGCAAAGCAGGGATTCAGAGAACCGCATTTGTATGTGATAGGAAAGCCGGAGTTTGTTAAAAAAGTGATAGAGTTAGATAATTGCAGGCGCTTTCAAATTGCCCGCTATATCAGTGAAAACGTAAAAATGGAATCGATCCATGAAAAAGTAGCCCGGTTGCTGGTTATGGAAAATGAAGATCTTTTTCGTGCAGGTCAGTCCAACGAAAGATCTACCGGAAGAGAACTCTTTGTTACCATCTGCAAGAGTTTGTCCTGCCGAAGAGAAATTTGGGATTATCTCACAGATGAGGCGAGCCGCATCATCAATTCCTGCAAACATAGCAGAGGGGCAGGCCAGGAATACAAAGGGGGAGTTTCTTCAGTTTCTTGGTATTGCGCGGGGCTCAGTAGCGGAGTTGGAAACATTTGTGACACTCTCAGAAAAGCTGGAGTTTTTGAATCAGAAGGATTCAGAAATCTTGTTTCACGACTTGGAAGAAATAAACAAAATGCTTCATGGCCTGACCAAATCACTTTCAACTCACCACTGAAAACTAACAACTATGTTCAGGTAAAGATAAATGGCGTTGATGTTTTCCATCCGAATACAGGTGAGATTATAAGTGACAATGCCGATGGTATTGCCTGCTGGTTTGTAGATACCGATTACAATGAAGAAAGTTTCTTTGTGCGTCAGGCATATTTCCTGGGTGCCAATGATCCCTATAAATCGCTTAAAACGACATTAAAAGCGGAGATAAATCAGACGTTAAACTAGATGTTATTGTGTTCAGCATGAAATAATAAATTACTTTTCCGGATTAATGGGTATTAGGATAGCATGGAATTCCGAATATCAGACACATTCACCGGCAGTCTGGCTAAGCTTACCGGTCAGGAACAGAAACTGGTCAAAACCACTGTGTTTGACCTTCAAACCAATCCTTTAAATCCAGGGCTGCGCTTACATAAACTGGATAATGCTCGCGATCCCAATTTTTGGTCTGCTAGTGTCAGCATGGATATCCGCATCATTGTTCACAAAACCGATTCAAGCATGCTGCTCTGTTATGTTGATCATCACGACAAGGCATACGAATGGGCGCAGAGAAGAAAAATTGAGATTCACCCCAAAACAGGTGCTGCTCAGTTAGTTGAAATCCGTGAAACCATCAAAGAAATATATGTACCTAAATATATCGAGAATTCCTCTTCAGCTTCTAAAACAACACTTTTTTCTGATATATCCGAAGAAGAATTCCTTGGTTATGGCATACCTCATGAATGGCTCAATGATGTTAAGAATGCGGACGAAGATTCGCTGTTAATTCTTTGTGAGCATCTTCCCGGTGAAGCAGCCGAAGCTTTGCTTGAGCTTGCTACAGGTAAAAAGCCTCAAACAGCTTCAGCTCCAGCAGGAGTAACCGACCCATTCGATCATCCGGATGCCAGAAGAAGATTCCGGGTAATGAACAATATCGAGGAACTGGAACAGGCACTCGATTATCCATGGGAAAAATGGTCAGTGTTTCTGCATCCGCAACAATTGGATTTTGTGGAAAGAGAGTTTAATGGGCCGGCACGGGTATCGGGTTCTGCTGGTACCGGAAAAACAATTGTAGCACTACATCGTGCAGTATTTCTTGCTAAAAAATATCCGGATGCAAGAATTTTACTTACTACATTCTCCGAACCACTTGCGAATGCACTTCGGAACAAGTTAAAAATTTTGTTAAAACATTCACCACGAATTGGCGAAAGACTGGAAGTCTACCCGATTGACGAGTTGGGATTACGCCTGTACAACTTGAACATAGGTAAATGTAAAATACCATCGGATAACTGTATTCGAGAGTTAATTCAAAATGCTGCGCAAGAAAATCCTGAATGTCACTTTACAACTCATTTCCTTTTTTCGGAATGGGTACAAGTTGTTGAAGAAATCTTTTCTTCAGGCAAGCCAGTATAGTGAGCGATCTTCTCGATAGATTCACCATCTTTTCATTGCGATGGGGTCGGACCAGGCTTATCCTCTTATTAAACCAGGTGGTATGTGGTATTAACCGTCAATTTTTAACCGATTAATCCGGATGCCTCCCATGTTGTCCTTACAGAATCAGGATTATTCATTGGGGAAATTTTTGGATATTTGGTCTCTTACAGGAAAATCTGGATTATGTCGGACCATACAATTTTTCATGAGATTAAGTAAAACAAAGAATAGAGTAAAACGAGTGAGAAGCATTAAATATGCGTGAAGCTACGTGCAAAAAGTTCATTTTTCCTAAACGCTTAAAATTTTACGTATGAAATCGGTTAATAAACTGAGATTGCAGTAATTTACCGTGGTCCGACCCAACTTAAACAATAAGAGAGGACAGGTTACACTTCCTGAAGATTTCATATCTCTACGACAAAAACGGGATCCAATATCGGATTATCCCACCCCCTCAGGGCTATCCAAAATCGCGGCTATCTCGTTAACCCAGGCCTGTGGCCTGGTCTGTTATATAGCGCCCTTCAGGGCTGGTCGGGAGAGAGGGTCAGACCTTACCACTCTAACGGAAAACCTTTTGGGTTCAAGCTACAACCTTAGGGGTTACTTTACAGACCTTTTAATTTTCTTTACAGACCTTTTAATTTTCTTTACAAACCTTTCAAATTTTTAACGAAAAACCTTAGGGGATGAAGTGGAAACCTTTGGGGGTAAGCCCTGAACCTTACCACTTTAACGAAAAACCTTTTCGAGATGAACCCTAAAACCTTTTGGGGTAAACCCTAAACCTTACCACTTTAACGGAAAACCTTTTTGATTGCTTTACAGACCTTTTAACTTTAACCCAAAACCTTTTAATTTATCGAAAAACGGCATTTTTTTAATCAGATGTGCCCTCCTTGTAGTGGACTGCAAGGGAGAGATAACAGAATTCTCCGTAGCAGAAGCTACGGAGAGTAAAGGTCTTACACTGTGGCAGTTGAAGTTTCAGGTGATTCTGTTTCTTCAGACTTGTTCTCTTTTCCTTCGGGTTTAGATGTTTTTCCCTCAGATTTTGTTTCTTTATTTCCGATGTTCTTATTGCTATCCTTTCCCATATTCTGATAATAATCAATATAGAAAAGCTCCTGAATTTCCGGTTCTTTAAAGAAAACATACTTTCCTGCTGCGTAAATTTCCTTCATCGATTCCCAAAGATAAGTCCAGGCTCTATTGCACATCTTTTTTGCCTCATCGATGCGCTTGGGATCGATATCCAGTTTGGCAGTTAACTGGGATAGTTCTTTATACAATTGTAACGACTTTTCAATAAGGGACTGATCGACATGTGCTTTACTCAATCTATCCGCATTTTTCATACACAACATGTGGATCGCATTCAAATCTTTTATCATGTCAAGATCACCAGCTCCCCTCTTTATCTTTTCAATAGCATCCAGAGTCTTTCTGTCCGATCTGAATACATATTCCAGAGTTTGTATAAGGTCTTTTCGTACCTCATATCCCTCTATCTTCTTTTTCGGATAAATTTCTTCATGACTCTCGGCTATTTTCACAAAAGAGTCCAAAACCCCCACACAGTAAGCAAAAGCCCCGGCTCGCTCGAAAATAGTGTCAAGATGGACCGGATCTATATCCGAGCATTTTAGCCTTTCACCATGTTTGTTAACCAGCGCAGCCACCCGCTGTCCTTCCTGCATCGCAACTTCATAAGGCATCGTGGTATACACGATCTCTTTTTCTGGAATCGCCAATAAAGCTTTTTCCAGCTCGTCGAAACACTCTTTTGGTGTTTTTTCATTTACCATGAAAAACTCCTTTGAAAATGGATTTAGACATGTGTCATGCACGTTCTTCGTGCGTTATTTAGAACAGGGAAATTTAACGTAACTATATAATAAAGGAACCGTTTTTTTCAAAAATGTAGAGCAATTTTTTATAATAACGGACAGAAGCGATAATCTAATTGTTAAACCAATATAGTGGATAACCCGATTGGTGTCAATAAAATATTTTTATTTTTTGAGAGAAAGGTTCATCGTTTTAATCAATCATCAACCCCCCAGATCAGCGTACAGGAAGTCCGTGATGCAGTCGAGCTGCTAAAGAAGGATTCTGTGACTCTGTCAAAAACATCTCAGAACAGAGCCATACCTTGTTCGATTCATTAAATGGTACCTATGATACAGAAGTCACTACGATCCCGAAGTCATGGCCTATCTGAATTATACTATCGCCAACCGCTCAATGATACAGGTTCAACCCAGCATGACAATAATAACCGATCCTAATGCTAATTTAGAAACATTCGATTATGCCAAAGCAGTAGCAACAGAGCTTCAATGGCTTACAAGTCATAATATCATTACCGGTGTAACAGATACGACTATTTCCAGAATCGAAGCGGCGATTGACAAGCAGATGGGTCAGTTCTGGACTCTTCAGGACACCCTCTTATCCTACAATGCCTACTATCCACTCACTATTGACACTATCGGCGATTGGTTCTGGTTAGGGGCTATTGTTGAGAGAAATGAATGCACTGAGAGTGTTCAGTTTGTTCTTCCCGTCGATTCCCTCAGGAACGAAATCACATCGGTAAAAAAGCGCCCGGTGAATTCAGTTGAAAGAAATTTTGCAGTCAGGATAACAGGCAACCGGTTATCCATCGATTTTTACAGGAATCTCCTATCACCCGCACACATTGAAATAATCGATCTTAACGGAAGGCTTCTGCACAGAATAACTGTGCCGGTAAACCAGAACCGTTTTGTGATGCAATCTCCTTTTAAACCTGGCAGGGGAATTTACCAGATGATCGTTTCCACCAAAGAATTCAGGGAAACCAGAGCGCTGATTATAAACGAATGAAAAAAAATACCCGATATCATGCGGAGGGTCCCATCCGAAGCCTGTAAGGCTTCACTTAGGTTAGCGTGGGGCTCCTCGCCCCGCGACGGGTGCCCGTTACGTGAACGGCGTTTCGAAACGGAGAATATCGGATCAGAACAATAAATTCCGGACCAGAATACAATCATCTGAATTTTAGGACAATTAATTGTGGTCCGATCCTCCAGGATCTCTCGGAAATAATTGTTCTTGAAGAGAAGTAATTTTTTCTTTAGGCAACTGAGTATAGTGCGCGATCTTTTCGATTGATTCACCATCTTTTAACATATTAAGAGCGACTTGTACGATTCCTTGTACGATTCCTTGTTCGATTCCTTGTTCGATTCCTTGTTCGATTCCTTGCTTGATTCCTTGCTTGATTCCTTGCTCAGTACCCTGTTTAAACCCTTTCTCAAACCCTTTCTCAATTCCTTCTTTTAGACCTTCCTGTTTGAAATATTCCTTAATTGATGACATTTTCTTTTCTCCGGTAATTATTGCTGTTTTAATCTTCTCACGTACCTTTTCTCTTAAATCCTCTGGTGCTGCAGAATCGATATAAGATGATAAATCATCCACATATTCTCCTACCTCCCTCTTATCACCCTTATCAATCATCTCTTTTAAGATTACGATAATCTGATCGATTTTCTTTATTATCGATCTGGTTCTGACATACTTAAGTCCCAAGATTGCCAACCGAAGCTGTGGTGAACCAAGAATCTTCTCATCGGGTGTATGAGAAAAATCAAAAAGCAGATATTCAAGCTTTGAAAAATGTTTCTGGAGAGCAGGATTTGGCAGATCCAGATTTAACGATAAAGAGATGTTCCATTTTCTTCTTCCATGGTAAATTACAATGAGTATTGGACCTTCATGTTTTTCATCTTCAGAGATATCGTTTTCGATAGAGTTAAGATAGTGTTTCAGTTGAATTATTGTTCTTTTATCGGGACTGCTTTTATGCTCAAAGAGAATATAGATGAACAGCGATCTTGTTTTATCGAATAGTCTGTAGACAATATCAGACCGAAATTCATTCAGAAATCCATCTACCGTGTCATTTTTTATCGCACAGGAAAGGTTATAATCGATATCGAGGTTACTATTTGGAAAAAGATAGGTGTTTACAAAACTGGAAATTACCGCTGTTTTGCCAAACATTGCCTTAAAAAAACGATCGTGAGGTGTTTGTAACCTTTTTCTTTTTGGGAGAGAGGGTCGAATCATGATTATCCCCCTTCTTAAACAAAGGTTTAGGTGGTATTAACTATCAATTTTCAATCGTTTAATCTTCGGAGGGCGATCACTGGTTGTGGGGTTCCTCAGCCCACGAACGATTCCCGTTACGGGGGAACGACGATTCGAAACGGGAATATCAATCGGAACAATAAATTCCGGCCCGGAAAAAATTCCGGACCAGAATATAGCAATAAAAAGAGGTATTTATTGTGCAGTCAAAGTCATACGTCCATCAACAGCAGCCGATTCCTCTGCACCTGGAAACGCCATGAACGGATTAATATCCATCTCTTTGATTTCCGGGAAATCAATCGCCAACTGGCTTATCCTGGCGATGGTATCGGCAATAGCTTCCACCGCAACCGGTTTCTGTCCGCGATAACCCGACAGTAAAGGATATGTTTTAATCTGCTTTATCATCTCCAGAGCCTCGGTGTTGCTTACCGGAGCAAGTGCGAATTTGACATCCTTAAGCAGTTCCACAAAGATACCACCCATTCCAAACATTACCATTGGTCCAAACTGCGGATCGCGGGTCAAACCGATGATAACCTCTTTACTTCCGGGGTTAGACATCTTTTCTATATAAACACCGGTTATACGGGCATTGGGCACATTTGTCTTAATCTTTTCGAGCATTGCAGAATAGGCTTGTGAAACCGCTTCAGCAGTTTTCAAATGAAGCATCACTCCGCCAACATCCGACTTGTGGATAATATCCGGAGAAACAATCTTCATGGCAATAGGATAACCAATCTTCGCTGATTCCTTTGCAGCCTCCTCAGCACTGCTTACCAGTGCACCAGCGGGAGTATTAACTCCGTATGCCCTCAGGATTTTCTTGGTATCACTCTCATTTATCTGAACCTGGCCAGCAGCTCTGTATTTCCCGATGATAGCAGAAACTGCAGCACGATCACCCTTAATCTCCTTAGACTCCACAGAAGGTTTCTTTTTCCATTCAGCATAACTGACCATGGCTTTTAAAGCATTAACCGCTTTTTCAGGTGAACGATAATCTGCCAACCCCTTTTCCATCATATAATCACGGGAAGGAGTAACATCGGTACCACCCATAAAACATGCTAATACCGGTTTTGAACCATCTAATGCTCTGCAAAGCACCTGTGCTGTTTCCATAGGCTTTGTTACTGCCTGAGGGGTAAGCAGGATTATAATAGAGTCTACATTGGGATCTTTCTGAAGAACTTCCAGCGCTTTTGCATAACGCAAAGGATCTGCATCACCCAGAACATCTACCGGGTTTTTGACACTTGCAGCCTTGGGAAGAAATGCTTTCAGCTCTTCAGTAGCAGATGGAGAAAGTTCTGCCATCTTTAATCCGGACAACTCGATGGCATCTGTAGCCATGATTCCAGGACCACCGGCATTGGTTATAACCGCTACATTTCTTCCTTTTGGCAGGGACTGAGAATTAAAGGCGGTGGCATACTCAAACATCTGTTCATAAGTCTGCACACGGATGACTCCGCATTTGTTGAAAGCGGTTTCATAGGCGATATCGGCACCTGCAAGGCTCCCGGTATGCGATGAAGCAGCCTTTGAACCGGATTTTGTAACACCGGATTTAAAAACGATGATCGGTTTTTTCTCTGATACTTTCCCGGCGATCTTTACAAACTCCTGCCCGTTATCTATACTTTCCAGATAACAGACAATTACATTGGTAGAATCATCATCAGCCAGTGATTCAAGGAGTTCTCTCTCGGTAAGGCCTGCCTTGTTACCTATGCTTATCATCTTTGAAAGCCCGAAACCTCTCTCTGCAGCACGGTCCAAAACAGCAGAACAGAGAGCACCTGACTGGGAAATAAAGGCGATATTATCTTTTTTAGGCCACTTGTTACCAAATGACACATCCATGTTAAACTGAGTATTTAAATGTCCCAGACAGTTAGGTCCCAACAGATACACCCCGGAATCTTTACAGAGAGCAGCCAGTTGCTTCTCCAGCTCCGCACCTTCATGATCCTGTTCTTTAAAACCTGCAGTAATAACAGAGACTGCCTTTGCACCTTTTGCAATTGATGCCTTCACTGCGTCCATCACCGATTTTCTTGGCACAACGATTACACTCAGGTCAATTGTGCCGTCGAATTCGTCTAATGATTTGTAACTTTTAAAATCAAGGATGCTGTCAGCAGTGGGATTAACCGGTACGATTGTCCCCTGATAACCGGACCGCTTCAGATTAAAAAGAATCTTGTAGCCTACTTTGTCGGGATTCTGTGATGCACCAATGATGGCAACAGAGCGCGGCTCATAAAGCGACTTCAGTTTTTTGGCTTCAATATCAATGAGTTCTGACATGAAAATTAACTCCTGTTATAGCTGTAATTTATAGTTGGGTTCGTTTTTTTCGGATGTGGGTACACCTAGCAAGCGATGTGCAATTACCGCTGTACCAAAGAAAGCCTCGTTAAGATCCCTGATTTCCACATATTCTTCAGGACTGGTTGACATGTTACCCGGACCATATCCTATGGTGGGAATCGAATATTCATTTACCAATACACTGCCTGCAGTCCCCATCCCCAGATTCTTAAGTTGCCAGGTTCCGCCTTTAATTTTACAATCTGCGGCTCTTAATGCAAGCCTGGCCTCCTCAAAAAAGCTGTTAAGCGGATCAGTCATCCAGGGAACAGACAACTGGCGGGCTCTCAACTTACAGCCATTCTCTTCAGATATGCTTCGCCTCTCAATGCCGCAGGAAATCAGACGTACTTCGAACTGTTTACATATTAAACGGGCGGTTTCCCGATACCGTCTCAACAGAAAAACCGGCTCATTCTTATCCCGTAATCTTTGCATAACCCCGATCACACATCGGGTGCCCTGTTTGTCACTGCTGTATTGGGGATCACCGACCGATACCTCTTCAAGCAGATCTTCAGAAGAGGAAGATGAACCTTTACTTAGAAACAGGTTTAGCTCCTTTACACAGGCCTCAAGTCTGGCTTTGTCCTCAGAAGTCAATATAAGCTCTATGCACATCCAGCCATCATGCCCGTAATAAAGCCCCAGATCGGTAGGCTCACCCAATAGCGCAAAAGACGGCTCCAGTCCAATCGATGGCAGTGTTTCTTTGAGGAACTGACGGATCCCAGCGCTGCAGCCACTCTGCTGTGCCACAGTAGAAACCAGTATCAGATTCCCATACATGGGAAAACATTCTTTCAGAAGCCGCCCTGCATACATCTGTGCAGCCAGCCCACCCTTACAGTCCGATGCACCGGCTCCGTAAAGTCTTCCATCTTCCAGTCCACATTTCTTTATTTTGGAATTGTCAGAGTAAGTATCCAGGTGAGAAACCAGAAGAAGCGTGGGGTTGTAGTTTCTGCCAAAGATGCAGCCTACCACATTACCTGCATTATCCTTAAAAACCCGATCATAATAAAGAGAATCAAGTGCAGAGATGACATATTCGGCAATTCTGCTCTCAGAAAAGCTGGGACTGGATGTTGCTACCAGTTTACAGGCTAGCTGATTAAGATCCGGTTCCAGAGCAGATGCTTTTTGCCGAAGTAAGGAATACATATTATGGTAGTTGTCCGTCTCTTCTGCTAATTCTTTCCCTCATGCCCTTTATTGATACATTTTGGGAAAATGTTATGGTTTTTTTTATAAGAACGCATAAGAGGATGCAAAAACCAAGCCAATTTCATATATTACCTCCAAGACCCCATTTTTCCTGCTCGATGCCATCGAAGTATTTCAAATTGAAGTAATTGTACCTTCATTTTGAAATTGTGTATTTTCATTTTGAAATACTTAAATTCTTGGAGTCAACAAATGTTTGCCAATGATCTGAATCTTTCAGAAATAGTCGAGTTCAATGAAGGCGATATAAATCTTCAGGGCAGAAGGCTTCTGTTGCATGATCTGCAAGCCTTCTCAGAACTGAAAAAAGATCTGCTTGAGGTGCTGGATTTCGAACAGGCCAGAAAAATCCTTATTCAGTTCGGCTACTGGTGGGGTAAGGCAGATGCTGCTGCCATGAAACGGGTTTTTAAATGGAGATCGATAGAGGAGCTGCTGAAAGCCGGTCCCAGGATGCAGGCCCTTGCCGGCTTAGCCAAAGCCGTTGTAAAGCATCTTACTGTCGAACCCTTCCATATGGAACTGTTATGGCATGAATCGGTAGAGGTCAGCGAGCAGATCTCATCACAGGGAGCAGCAAAAGATAATACCTGCTGGATTCTTTGCGGTCATGCCAGCGGATACGCCTCTTTCTGCCTCAACCGGGAAATCTATTTTATCGAAGAGCAATGTGTTTCCAAGGGAGACCGGATCTGTCTGGCAGTAGGCCGGGAGAAGCGTTTCTGGGGTGAACAGATCAACGGTCATCTCTCCGATTTTAAATTAAAGGATATTCGCAACCGCGTAGAGCAGCTCTCAGAGAGTCTGCGGCGCAAATCCTCTCAGCAAAATGATCAAAGGAAAAATTCCGTAATTAAAAACCCAGCCCCCTCATCGGTGATTCAACCTGAAATTCGTAGCACCTCTTATATGAGAGTTCTGCATCTTGCAGAGCGGGTTGCCCCTTACGATTCTGCCCTGTTAATCACCGGAGAAACCGGCACCGGAAAAGAGATTCTGGCCCGCCATATTCATTCCCTTTCCAACCGGCGCGATAAGACATTTCTCCCCATTAACTGTGGCGCACTACCCGAATCGCTTCTGGAAAGTGAGCTTTTCGGACACACCGCAGGGGCGTTCACCGGAGCTAACCGGGAGCGGGCAGGAATTTTTGAAGAAGCTGCAGGAGGTACGGTTTTTCTGGATGAGATCGGAGATATCTCGCCGGCATTACAAGTCAAGCTCCTCAGAGTGCTTCAGGAGCATGAGATCGTGCGAATCGGTGAAAACCGGGCCCGCCCCATAGATGTAAGAATAATGGCAGCCACTAACCGCGATCTTCACCAGATGATAATGGAGGACAAATTCAGAGAAGACCTCTATTACAGGCTGGCTGTGGTGGAAATCCACACCCCACCTTTGCGGGAAAGAGTCGAAGATATTCTGCCCCTGGCCAGGCATTTCGTGAAAAACTACGCCAATTCCCTGAAAATGCCTCAACTGCGTCTTGATGCCTCCTGCCTGGATTATCTTCAGGAGTATAACTGGCCTGGTAACATCAGAGAACTGGAAAACGCTATCGAACGCGCCGCACTTCTTTGTACCGGCAACGTTATTCTACCCGAAAACCTCAGTTTAAGATCCAATTATCTGAAATACAACATCCCGTCCAGTGATGAAAAAAGCGTCCTCTCTCTGGAACAGCTTGTGAGCCGTCACATAGACTCGGTGCTAAAGCTCACCCAGGGAAACCAGCGGAAAGCCTGTGAAATTCTTGGAATCAGCCCCACAACCCTGTGGAGAAAACTTAAAGAACTGAAAAGATGAAATTCAAAACAAAACCAGAGATAAAGCACGAAATCCGAAGGTAGTGTGAATTTTCAGTCTCCTGCTCCCATTTCGGATTTCGAATTTCGAATTTTCTGCTCCCACTCCGGTTTCGGATTTCGAATTTCGAATTTCGTATTTTCCACTCCCACTCCGGTTTCGGATTTCGGATTTCGAATTTCGTATTTTCCACTCCCACTCCGGTTTCGGATTTATCAGAATCAGAAGTTGCACTTACAATGGAAGTCATCTTATATTGTAAAAACCAAAACCGAAAATTTTTTGCTGGCAAATACTAATTATCAGTGTATTTCCATTCCATTCTTACTTCTTATCAAAGAGTAAAAAAATGTCCGATGCAGATAATACTATGGCACCAGGTACCATAAGCGACAGTTCTGAAAAAAACGAACACGCAGAACCAGACCAGGAAATATGGAACCGTTTTTGGCGAAACAAGAAAGAGATCGACAAAGTCTACCCTTCATCACCTTCGGTACTCAAAACGATAACAAAACAGCTCGATGTGAAGGGGATGAAGATTCTGGAAGTCGGTGCAGGATCAGGCAGAGACAGTATTGAATTAACCCGCCTGGGAGCTCAGGTGACAGTGCTGGATTTCGCCCAGGAAAGCCTTCATATTATTAACAAGCTCAAGAAGGAACATAATATCGGTGACGAGCAGCTTTCTCTTATCCGGGCAGATGCTTTCTCTACCCCCTATCCGGATGGAACCTTCGATCTGGTGTTTCATCAAGGCCTTGCCGAGCACTTTCGTAACCCTTTACCCTTGCTTGAGGAAAACTACCGAATCACCAAACCAGGGGGATATTGTCTTTGTGATGTACCACAAACCTTTCATTTTTATACGATCATTAAAAAAACTCTGATTGCCATGGACAAGTGGTTTGCAGGCTGGGAGACTCAACTGACCATGCCGCAGCTCAAGAAACTCATGAGCAAATCCGGTTTTGAAATCACCTACACCTACGGGGATTGGATGCGGCCAAATCTTTTCTATCGCATTCTCAGGGAGGCTTTGCTTAAATATGGAATACAATTGCCAAAATACCCTCTTGAGAACTCTTTATATGCCAGACTCAAGGACAAACTTCTGGATTCTCTGGCCGACAAGAATCTGGCACACTGGACTCAGCTTTCTATCGGGGTTCTGGGGCGTAAACCACAAAACCAGGCATGATTCGGCTGACATTAGACAGTTCGATCACTCTTTACAAACCCATCTCCTGGAATTTTTTTAAGATCTGATCCATTGAGGTCTCTTCATTGAAAAAGTCCCTCACACCCAGTTTCACCAGCGGCACCAGGTCTTTTTTCTCACGGTTGGCAAATGCAACTACGAATCTGGCCCGTTTGTGATTTGGCATTGTTTTTATACTTTTAATAATATCTTCACAGGAAAGCAGCGGAATATCCATGCTGATAACCAGCAGGTGCAGCTCATCTTCCATTGTTCTGGCAAGATTAACCACCTTGGGCCCCTCATTGGCTTCCTCAACAGTATAGCCTCTCTGTTCAAAGTATTCCCTTAATTTGCTTCGTGTTTCACTTTTATAGTGTCCTATCAGGACATTTTTATTGCTCAGCTTTATTTTAAGTGAATCTGCTGCCTTCTGCAAAGCCAGACTTCCTTTCTCATTGAGAAGCTGATCTGTAGAGAGATTGTTAAGCAAGCAATGAATAGCCAAATCGATGGTCCTCAGATCCATAGAATACCTGGAAGAGATAATGCCTGAAGACTGTTTCTGTTTGATAAACTCCATATCCAAACCAAAAAGCAGGATTTTTGCAGTATTGGAATCAGTACTGTTGTTATTGTCTGTCTGAGCATTTCCATTTTCAGAACAATCGGTTTCCCGTTTGAATGGTACCATGTTGAGCCGGGCGATCTGATTAAATTCCTCTTCCAGAGTATTATCAATACCGGTCAGAATCGCGACATGGGAGGCTTTACATTTCTCGATCAGCTCCTGAAAACTGTTTGAAAGGGTGATATGATAACCCTGGGTTTTAAGATATTCATAGACTGGAATAAACACTTCATCGGCAAAGGAATGGCAAACAAGGGCAACCTCTGACGCATATTTGATCTGATTACAGGCACTTGGAAACGTTCTATTGTCTATTTTAAGCACACTATTGTACATATTCAGCTCATAATAGACCTTTTCCATAAATGCTTGTTGAATCCCATAGGGGTAGCGAAACAAATGCATCACTTCTCTGGATATTGGTTCGATACAACAATCGACACTTCTGCCCAATTGAAAACTCTTGGCGATAATGTCAGCAACCGTGATAATGGAAGCCAGCTTGTGCTCGTTTACAAATTGAGGTGTCAGGTTGATTGAACGGCAGACAAATTTGATATCATTGCACAGGATTTCAGGAAATCTCCATTCTTCAAACAGCTTTGAGATCAGGTCGTTATGATTAAACCCGGCCAGTTCCTCTTCACATTCAATAAAGCGGATCCCCTCATCGGTTGTCTTTTCCAGGACTTTGAGAAACAGGTCATTGAAATATTCGTTAAAAAGCAAGCTCCCCAGATCATGAAGTAAACCTCCGATGAATGCCTCCTCCTGAATGACCAACTGGCTGTTTTTGGCAATCATTTCAGCTATTATGGCTACCGCCAGACAGTGAAACCAGTAATCATTATGATTAAAGCCGGTGGCATAATTCTGATCTTTGGAGATTTTGAAAACCGAAATGGACATGGCGATTTTCTTGGTATTACCAAAACCGATTCTTACTACTGCGTCCTTTATATCCAGAATGCGACGTCCACCTCTGGAAAAGTAGACCGAATTGGCAATTCTCAGTATTTCTGCAGACATTGCCGGATCAGATTGAATGACTTTTGCCAGTTCAGCAGCGCCGCTCCTTTCGCTCTGGCTGACCCGTAGAACACTGGCCACAGTCGCAGGAAATGCCATCATTTTATTTATATGCCGACTCATTATTTCCATCTTTTCAGAGCGGCTGATCGTGGGATCCGTCAGTTTCCCCCGTTCATCATCTGTGAGCTGATTTTCTTCTTCAACCTTGTATTTTCTTTTTGATCCCGATTTAACCAGATTCCTGATTTTGTCGATCAATATTTTGATATCCAATGGTTTGGGTATAAAGTCATCGGCACCCGCATCGAGTATGCTCTTGGTGCATTTTTCATCGAGTGGGGGACCATAGAGGATAAAGGGGATCTGTTCGATTGCCTTGTTGCTTCGAATGACACGCAAAAACTGAAGATGAGTTTTGTGGTCTTCCGGAATCTCCATGATTACCAGATCCGGATCGTATTGCAAGGTTTTTATGTAGCTGGCATAAGAAGGAATTGAAGAAATGATTTTTATATTGGCCTTAAGAAATAATTGACGCAGAAAAACTGCCTCTTTAGGAGTTTGAACAATTAAAACTATGGTTATCATTTTATTCCCTTTTGGTAACGATCCGCCAAGATCGCCTAATATTATCTCTAAGGGTAAATTTTTTTCAAGACATTTTGAAATCGCCTTAAAGAACAGATTTTACTTCCATTAAACGCATTTCGTTTTAAATAACAAACTTATATCCACCTGACAGGAAATGGCATCTTTTTTGTGGGCATAGTTAATAAATCCTCTTGTTACAAAGAAGAGAATGGGAGGAGATTTTTCCGGTCCGTTTTTCTGAAGTAGTTTTCTTAGCTAGCCTGCTGCAGACGGGGCTAAACCATTGCTGATTTTCCAGATGAATCTCAGGATAAACTATGACCCAATGCAATAGAACCTTCAATGATACCAGACTGGAAGTCCTGGTTTTTCTGTTCCTGATCGTTCCTTCAATGTTTCTTTCCTTTATCTTTGTAAGCCCGGGTTCTTTCAGTTTTTCAACTATGGCTATTTCAACCATTACCAGGGATCTGGGCATGCTCTTTCTTATCCTCTTTTTTCTTCATCGCAACCGGGAACCTCTTAAATCGGTTGGATTAACTTTTAAAAATGGGGGTGATGAATCCCTGATTGGTGCGATACTTTTCTTTCCTGTTTACTTTTTGGCATTGATGGTTCAGCAGATACTGCAGAAGTTTGGATCCTGGATACCTGAGAGAGCGATCTCTTTTTTAACCGGTCCCAAAGACTTTGGGCAGTTAATCCTGGGGTTGATTCTGATGCTGACTGTGGCAATAACTGAAGAAACAATTTTCAGGGGATATCTGATCAAAAGGTTTCAGGAGTTTACGGGCAGTAAAACCAGTGCGCTGTTTTTCTCAACTGCCATCTTTGCCCTGGGTCACAGCTATCAGGGTTTTGCCGGAGTCAGTATTGTATCGGTTCTGGGGTTAGTTTATGGACTTGTATATTTCTGGCGAGGCAGCCTGACTGCTCCGATCACCATGCACTTTCTTCAGAATTCGCTGGGGCTTCTGGCAAACAGGTAGTTACTGCCCTGATTCCGGCAAAAAACTTTATCCAACTCTTTTTGAAGAAACTTGTTAATGACAGAATTTCTTTATCCGATTCTTTGTTTAGATATTTTTTCAGATTACTTCTGATTAGATATTGTTTTGATATTAGCTCTTATTTTTTCCGATTTGATATTATCACGTAGACACCTGAGCTGTTTTCTCATCGGTCCTGGTGCTAGTTTACTGACTTATATATTTCTGGCGAGGCAGCTTGTCTTCTCTATCGCGGTACCGCTAATAACTTCAATCAGATAAAGAAGCATCTTGGATCATTAAAAACGGGAAAAGGAATTTACTTTGTTAATATACGTTCTCAGGCGGGGAAACAGATAGGAACCAGGAAAATCGCTGTTTTTTAATCGATGTTTTACTCATACAGGATCCCGAACCTCGTCTAAGGGATCACCTTATTACATCTCAATTTTGGCAAATAAAACCAGTGTTCTGGCAAAGCAGTCTGAAAGCTCCGATCACCATGCCCTTTCTTCATGATTCGTTTCTGGTAAATAACTTTATTTAGAAGTTATTTCCTGCCCTCATCCGATTTGGATTCTATCTCTTTCACTTCAGAAATAAACTCACTGATATCTTTAAACTTTCTGTATACCGAAGCGAAACGCACATAAGCCACTTCATCCAGTTGATAAAGTTCCATCATCACCAGTTTTCCAATCTCCGAGCTTGGGATCTCCATCTTGCCCGATTTTTCTATCTGATTCTCGATACAATCCACAATGCTTTCGATTTTTTTCAGGCTGACCGGTCTTTTTTTACATGCTGCAACTATTCCCTGCATCAGTTTCTGCCGATCATAGGGTTCACGCCTCTGGTCATTTTTAATGATAGTGAGGGAGACATTTTCAATGTATTCATAAGTGGTAAAGCGCTGTCCACAGCGCAAACACTCTCTGCGTCTTCTTACAGCACGTCCCTCCTTACTCGACCGGGAATCAACCACTTTATCTTCACCATGGCTACAATAAGGACATCTCATGGGGAAACTCCTGGAAAAAGGTTTCAACTGATTTAATATTATATACTTATGATTCGGAATATAGTATAAAAATCAAGGCAAGGCAGAAAGTAGAAACATTTTTTTCTGCCAGAATAATTCCTGAATAGGACGATTGTTCAACATTCGCCCGATTAAGGTAAGAATTAAAAGCCGGTAGAGATGTTAATGCCTGCGGCCGAAAAATCGGAGGAGAAACTGGGTGATACCTTTAAGGAGAGGTTTCCCTGCTGCCGGGCTTTGTATCTGGTTGAAGCCCTGATATCTACGATAGAGATGAGCCGGTTGATTATCATTGCCCCTATGCAGATAGAAGCTGCTGTGTGAATTTTACGGGAACCATCCCTTAAATCGTTGTATCTTTTCTGATACTGTTCGTCTGACAACTCACCGTTTTGCCATTTCCAGAACATGGATTCACTGGTGTAAACATTCCCTTCTTCACGATTCGACCAGTTCTCTGAATTATGGATATGCATATCGGCATATCTACCCACAGCAGTCCAGAACCGCTCATCTTTACCTCTGACATCTACTCCGGCATGCAAAGCAGCATAACCATGGGCATCGTTTTCCAGTTGTCTGGAATATTTTTCCAGAAACACCGCTCCAAAAATCGACAGCACTTCTATCCCGAAAAAGGCCAGTGCAGATTTGCTCTTGCCCAGATACTGCTGCCCTGTCCCAGGAAAAGCAGCCGAGGCCAGCATAGCCAGTCTGGCCGATTTAATCGATCTTTCCGATTGCTCTTCCTGCTCAAAAACAGAGATAGTATCGGTAGTCATCTCCACTACGGTTACCTGTCCATTTACAGGCAAAGAGAGCATTAAGGGAATTAAAAGAAATACTTTAGAGAACTTCAAGATTACACCGCCTGAGATTAAAACCTGAGTACCAGAGCATAACCTGAATAAGTATCCCATCCGGAATTAACCTGTTTTTGCTCTATATTAATTCTTTGCCAAAAGCTCTGTTTCCCCAGCATCTCATCATTGTAAGCCTTGGCAGTTATACCTGCATCTACAGCACTGACGATCCGGTCTAAAAGAAGCAGAAAGAAAACTTTCTGGGAAATATCGTAAAAGTTATTGGCCCTGGAAAACTTGGATTCAAACTCCTTCTGTAGTTCTGAAAAGCCGAACCTGGCCTCAGATCTGGCATCTACAGTGTCTCTACCTTTTATGTAATAGACCAGATAGGCAGTATCAGGATCATAGTTTTTATATTCATCAGGGTTGTAAGGAGTAAAACCGGATATAAACTTAGGAGCGACATCTATCCATCCTCGCACAAAGGGATTATCGTTTCCCTGAATAGTTTTATAGAATTCGTTATCCCTATCCTGTGCCATCTGCAGGAACTGATTGACTGTCAGGTTACCGTTGCCAAAAATACTGCTATGGACAGTGTCAGGAACGCTTGGTTTAAAGTGATCGTAATAATAGACTTTAAAAGTATCGACGCTATAGTTTGCATCTGCAAATTGATGAGCTTTTTTCATCTCTTTTCGGCCTTTTACAGCCAAAGCAGTACCAGTACCGATAATGGCCAGCTCTGCAGCACCAAAGATAGCAGCTTTCAGTTTGTGGCGTGCGTACAACTGACCGGAACCTGGCAGAAGAAAAGAGAAGAGCATGGCGAGTTTTGGAGAACGGTATTGTTTAAGATTTTGAGCGAAGTTGATCGATTTGACGCTCTCTACTTTAACATCTTTGGCTTTAACCAGTTGCTGGGGCCTGGGGAGGGTCGCATTAACCGTTTCAGTCTGATCAGAGGCTGAATCTTCTGCAGCCACTTTTTTATCCTGGGTAATGGAATCACTTGCTGCAACGGAACTGGTTTCGGAGGTATCGGCAGAATCAGATGTACTGTTTTGCGGCTTTGCCACAGTTGCAGGTGCAATCAGATACTCCTCTGAGTCATCCAGAATCAATTCCTCATCGTTTTCTATTACTGAATGACTTTTCTGAGATTCCTGATCTTTTTTTTCAGAAAGAATCGATTGATCATTATCTTCAAGAATCAGTTCCTCTTCATTTGACTCGATAAGATCTGACACCTCTTCAGCTTTTTCCTGGGCAGAAAGAGAAGCCAGAAAAATAACCAGGACAGAAAAAAGGAAAACTTTCATAAAACTCCCCGAATGAATGGGTTACAATCCAAGTACATCACGCATAGAATACAACCCGGGACCTTTGGTGGCAAGCCATTTAGCGGCAGTTACTGCTCCCTGAGCAAAAGTCTTGCGACTATGAGCCATGTGTCTGAGCTCGATACGCTCTCCCATGCCGGCAAAAAGAACCGTGTGATCTCCGACGATGTCTCCTCCCCTTACTGCGTGCATTCCTATCTCAGAGCAACTGCGATTATTATCGGTAATTCCTTCACGTCCATTTTTCACAGCCTGCTCGTAGGTAAGCCCTAAGGATTGGGCTACAATTTCACCCAGCCTTTTGGCAGTCCCGCTTGGAGAATCCTTTTTAAATCGATGATGAGCTTCGATGATTTCGATGTCGAACTGATCTTTAAGGCTTGCAGCTACTTGAGCAGTTAAATGAAAAAGCAGATTTACCCCTAAGCTCATATTGGGACTGACGATCAAAGGGACAGTCAGAGCGGCTTTTTTTGCCAGCTCCAGTTCTGAATCACCAAGACCGGTAGTTCCCACAACCATTTTAAGATTTTTCTCAGGAACCTTTTGCAGAAACATTCTGCTGGAAGGAATAGAAGAAAAATCTATAAGCACCGAATCTTTACAATCCAGTGCATCTAAGGAATCAACCACATTAACATTTATAGGACCTTTTCCCAGAGCGATACCATAATCTTTTCCTATAGCGGAGTGCCCGGGATATTCTAAGCAGCCAGAGAGTAAAAGAGAGTTATCATCGAGAACGATTTGGGCGATTTCCATCCCCATTCTTCCCAAGGCACCGGCAATGATAATTTTTTGGGCCATCCTACTCTCCTGTATTCAGATTATACTTTTTGAGTACGTTTATAAGTTCTTGTTTATTGCTTTCATTCATAGGAACCAAAGGAAGGCGGAAAGTGCCACCAGATAATCCCATAATGTTCATAGCGGTCTTAACCGGAATGGGATTGGTTTCCAGAAACATTGCTGCGTTAAGAGGAAGAAGCTCCTCGTGAATTTTTAAAGCCAGAGAGAAGTTTCCTTCAAAAAAGGCATCGATCAGTTTGCACATTTTCTCTGGGACTATATTGGAGACTACAGAAATAACTCCAATACCCCCAACCGAAAGAATAGGCAGGGTGAGGGCATCATCACCAGAAAGGATTTGAAGCCGATCTTTGCATCTGCTATGTATTTGAGAGATCTGACTGACATTGCCGCTGGCTTCTTTTACTGCTACAATGGTAGGCATTTCACAGAGTCTCTCAAGAGTTTCCGGCAGCAGGTTCGTTCCGGTTCGTCCAGGAACATTATAAACCACTATCGGGATATCGACATTGGAAGCGATGCTTTTATAGTGCTGGAACAGGCCTTCCTGAGTTGGTCGGTTATAATAGGGAGTAATGCAAAGGATTGCATCTGCACCGGCTTTCTGGGCGTGTCTGGCAGCAGATATGGATTCGGCAGTGTTATTGGATCCAGCGCCAGCAATGATCTTAACCCGACCATTGACCTCATTTATTACTATGTCGATTACGCGATTGTGCTCTTCCCAGCTCAAAGTAGCGGACTCTCCGGTAGTCCCGCAGGGAACTATTCCAGCGACTCCTTTTTCAACCAGGAAATTAACATGTTTGCGGAGTGCTTCTTCATCAATTTTGCCGTTTTGGTCGAAGGGAGTGATTATGGCTACATAACAACCTTTTAAGTCCATCAGGGTTTCCTTTCATTGCCATTTAACAGAAAAGATGCCGGAAACCCTATAAAGAGGGACCCGGCATTTTTTTAAAAATAACCCGAAGCAAATGACATTCCGCAATTATTTTTCTTCTTTTACAACCCACACCTTCAGTTTGGCGCTCACATCCCGGTAAAGGTTGATATCGATGTTATATACACCCAGTTGCTTAATAGGCTCATCCAGAGCGACTTGACGCTTCTCGACTGCGAAGCCTTCTTTGTTAAGAAACTCGGTAATTTCAGCAGCAGAAACCGATCCGTAGATCTTATCTTCCTCACCCACTTTAACCGATATGGTGCAGGGGGTTTGCTCGATTTTCTTGGCCATTTCACGAGCGTCAGCGATCTTTTTCACTTCACGGCGCTCTGCTAAGGCTTTGGTTTCAGCAACTTTCTTTTTATTTCCTTCGGTTGCAGGGACAGCGATACCCTGGGGAATGAGATAGTTGCGGGCGTAACCGTCTTTTACCGGCAACACATCCATGGCTTTACCCAGTCCCTGATAGTCTTTTATTAAAACGACTTCCATAGCCAGACTGCTCCTCTAAAATTAACTTTCTTGTTGTGATAAACTTCAAGAGTCACTCTCATAGAGAGTAACTTTTTACAGCTTAATATTGGTTACTTGATGTTTTCAGCTACAAATGGCAGAAGTCCCAGATGACGGGCCCGTTTAATTGCAACTGCCAGCTTACGCTGATTTTTTGATGTTACTCCGGATAGACGCCGGGGAACGATTTTACCCCGTTCTGTAATGTAACGTGAAATAATCCGGATATCTTTATAGTCTGGTTCTACATTGTTCTGCTCAAACCAGCAAACCTTTTTAGCCCTTCTTCTACCCCCCTGGGCAAAATCCGACCTTTCTCCTCTTTTTTCACGATGATACATAATACTATTCCTCTTTTTCTTCGTCGATTTGAACTTTTTCCTCTTCAGCGGCTTTCTCTTTTCTGGCAAATACCGCTGCTCTGGCTTCATCATTCTTGACATTCCGCACAACGGTAAGATGGCGCAGAACTGCCTCGTTTAATTTAATAAGACGGGTAAGTCCCGAAACCACCTCGCCATCACCTTCAAAAAGAAACATACAGTAATAACCGGTTTTCTTTTTTCTTATCTGATAGGCCAGGTTTCTTTTTCCCCAAACATCGGTTTTTTCAAAAGTTGCATTGCTTTTGAGGAATTCTTCGATCTGCTGTTGTTCTTTTTGAAGAACATCGTCGGGCAATGTCCCATCAAAAACTATCACTGATTCATACGGCTTTTTCAAAAGTAACCTCCTTTGGTCAATTGGGCTGCAGACTGCCGTAGTCCGCAGCAGGATTATTTATTAAATCTGTTCATAACTGCATCAATATCGGCTCTGGTGAATTGCATCGATGCCTCGGCTGCTTTTTCAACAGCCTTTTGAACCTCAATTTCTTCTTGAGCAGAAAAATCACCTAAAACAAAATCAATCACATCGACGTTTTGTGGTAATGGTCCAATCCCAACTCTCAGTCTGGGAAATTCGGTCCCCACATAAGATATGATTGATTTAAGTCCGTTATGCCCGCCATGGGTTCCGTTTTTACGTAAACGGATTTTTCCAAGAGGCAAATTGAAATCATCTACCACCACCAGCACAGAGCGGACATCCAATTGAAAATGACTGATAAGTTTTTTAACTGCTGCACCAGAGCGATTCATCAGCGTAGTTGGCTTAGCTACAACTACAGTCCTGGAATCGATAGACCCACAGAAAAAATCAGCTTCAGGAATTTTTCCTTCTTTTTTCAGGTCAAAGGTGTTAATCAGCTTATCAGCTACCCTGAATCCAATGTTGTGTCTTGTAGCTGAATATTGTTTGCCGATATTTCCCAGCCCGATTATCAAAAAATCAATCGGTTGGCAGCTATTTTTTGATAAAAGCCGGGAGAAGAAGGAAAAAATCCCCATTTATTACGGAGAATCCTACTTTTTAGCTTTTGGTGCTGCTGGAGCTGGAGCGGCAGCCGGTGCTGCTGCGGCTGTTGCAGACGCTTCCGTTTTAATCTCCTCAGCTTCACGTGTAGCACGTGTGACTACAGCCAATACCTCATCCGGAGCTTCTTTGATTGTAACATTTGGTATCGAAATATCACGGACATGAATAGAATCACCAATACCAAGATTAGTCACATCAACTACAATTTTTTCCGGAATATCTGCAGGCATGCATTCGACCTTAACGCTTTGAATAGGATGACCCAAAACACCACCCTCTTTTACTCCGGCGGCAACCCCGGTAATCTCCAGACGACAGTCTACGATTACCTTTTCATTCATGTCAACATGAAGAAAATCGATGTGGTAAAATTTTTCATCTTTAAGGACATGCTTCTGAACTTCTCTGATTACCGCAATAGATTTCGATTCACCCTCGCTGATGCCCAGATCGATAAGATGGGACTGCTTTTTACCGCGTACAATAGCAGTAAACTCCTTGTGATTAACTTCGATTTTAATGGGATCGAAGTTATGACCGTAATAGATTGCCGGTATCCAACCCTGTGCACGAGCCTTCCGCGTATAGGACTTACCTATGCCTTCACGTTGGCGGGCAGTCAATTTAATGATGTCCAAAGTAATACCTCCTTGGAAATATAAAAATCTGTTATTACCCCATCAGGAATTCAATTGAAGTGGCTGGGGCGGAAGGATTCGAACCTCCGAATGCGAGGACCAAAACCTCGAGACTTGCCACTTGTCGACGCCCCAGCAATAAAGAATCTCTGAATATAAATCAGGGAAAATTAAAAGCGGAAAGAAATCTATGTCCCCGGAATGACTTTTAATCTGCAGCAGTAAGTGATATACCCCTGTTCCTAAGTTCTGCTTGAAATGCCTCAAGGATTAATTTATCCATTTTCAGTCGCATCTCTTCGCGGATTGGATGTGCAATGTCCTGAAAAGTTCCCCTGCTTGTTCTGCGGCTGGGCATGGAAACAAACAGACCCTCAGGCCCCTGAATAACCTTGATACCGCGAACTACAAAGCAATTATCAAAGGTTATACTCACAAATGCCCGTAACTTACTTTCGTTAATCAGTGCAATTCTGACTTCTGTGATCTCCACAGTGCCTCCTAACAAAGTTCTGGAATTGTTGTCAGCACCGTTATCTAATTTTTTCTACAAAAACAAAATAATTAAGATTTTTCCCTGATGCCAAACAGTTTGTATTCATAATTTTGCACTGAATAACAAGAAGATTCGCAAATACTTGCAGAGATACCCTGTGAAACAATTATTTTACTATTTTTCTTCATGAAAATGAGATTTTATTTAACTGTATAATGGAAAAGATCATGAGTTCTCCTAAAAAAGACCTGCTATCCCTTCAGGAACTCTCCACCGAAGAGATCAAGAGCATTATTGCAGGTGCTATTGAGTTGAAAAAACAACGTCTAAACAATGCTCCAACTGTTTTGCAAAATAAAACCGGAGTAATGATCTTTGAAAAGCCTTCATTGCGGACACGCATTACTTTTGAAACCGCCATCAATGAACTGGGAGGTCATGCAATAAATCTTGCCTCAGAGATGGTGGGAATGGGCAAAAGAGAAAGTGTTACCGATGTAGCCAGAAATCTGGAAAGAATCGTTCATCTGATCGTTGCCAGGACTTACAGCCATCAGACAGTGGAGCTATTGGCAAAACATAGTTCAATACCAGTAATTAATGCTCTAACCGACAAATTTCACCCCTGCCAGGCACTGGCATTTGGAATGACTCTCCAGGAGCATCTCAAAGGCGATAAAAAACCAAAGATAGCCTTCATTGGAGACAGCAATAATGTGTGCAATTCATTAATGGTACTAAGCGCAAAACTCGGATACGACTTCTCGGTGGTCTGTCCTGAAAAATATTGCCCATCAGCAGACCTTTTAAACACCTGCACCACAATAGCAAAATCAACCGGGAGTGAAATAAAAGTCACCAGCGATTTAAAAGGTGCAGTTAAAAATGCCACTGTCCTTTATACAGATGTATGGACCAGTATGGGACAGGAGCACGAATCAGAGCAACGCCGCTGTGATTTTGCTTCTTTTCAGTTAAATGCAGAGATATTGTCAATTGCCCCCAAAGAAGCGCTGGTATCCCATTGTTTGCCGGCACACCGGGGTGAAGAAATTACCAGTGATGTTCTTGATTCAGAGCAGTCGATAGCATTTGATGAAGCTGAAAACCGGCTTCATGTGCAAAAAGCAGTTATTGTACACCTGTTTTCCTGACCTCAAGGGAGCGGATCTATGAGTGAACAGAGAGTTGCATTTGGAATTAAGGCTCTTGATAAAATGATTTCCGGGGGGTTTCTCAGAGGCTCTGCAAACCTGCTTGAAGGTGCTCCCGGAACAGGTAAAACCACCCTTGCGATGCAATACATTTATAATGGAATTAAAATGTATGATGAGCCGGGTCTGATTATTACCTTCGAAGAATTCCCTCAGCAATATTATCATGATGCAATGCAGTTTGGCTGGGACCTCAAAAAACTGGAAGCTGAAGAAAAATTAAAAGTTATCTTCTCCGATCCACAGACTACCCTTGATGAATTTGACAAAATGGATGGCGAGTTTGTTTCTCTGGTAGAAAAGCTGCAGATTAAGCGGGTAATAATTGATAGCATGACCCATTTTGAATCACTGGTCAGCGATCAATATGAACTCCGGGAAATCGAAACCCGCCTGATTAATGCCTTAAAAAGAGAAGGTGTCACCAGTATCCTGCTTAGAGAAAACGACAACCTCTTAGGACAGGTCAGCCACGTCACCAGTAAAGTACCCTTTATCGTAGATTCCTATACTCTGCTAAGATATGTAGAGATCGATAGCGCAATCGAAAAAGCCCTTTGTATTCTGAAAATGCGCGGTAGTGATCACCAGAAAGATATCCGCTGCTTCCGCATTACATCCAAGGGAATCGAAGTAGAGTCGAAATTCAGCGGCAGAGAGGGTATTATGAGTGGAATAACTCATTCAACCCCCCAGGATGCATTCGTTAATGTGTTCGGTAAAAAATAATGAGCACTTGGCATTTAAGCATGGATATAATTATCCTTTCCGGATATATTATTTTTAGCAGTTGTCTTAGTATCATGGCGCTGCTTATCTCTGCTTTCTATCAAAAACGGCTTCATCAGCCGTCACCAAAGCTGGTATTTATAATATCAATCTCTCTTTCGTTACTTTTTATTATTTCGATTATTTTAGAAAACATGGGAGTAGTTCGATTACAGATTGCTTCCTCTTTATTATTGACTGGCAGTAGTTTCTCATCAGCAGTTGGAATTATAAATCTTTTTTTCTCCATGAGGAAAACCAGAAACAGGTAATTATATGATATCTTTACAATTCATTTTCCTCTTCGATATCTCTACAATACTTCTTATGCTGATATTGGCCTATTTGAGCAAACGCCTTGGTGAGGCCATGAAAATTAAATCCTATTACAAGATTCTCTATTTTACAGCATTTCTGGTTGCCACAGCAACCGGCACCGATTTTGTCACAAAAACATTTGGTATTCAGTTGCCATTTTATTTTTCTTTGATTATTAGACTAATCTCCAGTATTACAGCATTTCTTATTTGCTTGAAATACTGGCATTGGCTTTTTCCAGAATTTATCAAAAGTTGAGGTGCGATATTTATGGCTAAAAAAATACTAGTAATTGAAGATGACAGAGATATCGCAGATTTAGTAAAGCTGGTTTTGGAAACCACTAAAGATTTCGAGGTCCAAACTGTACTCGATCCGCTTATTGCTTATCAGAGTGCAAAAGAGTTTCGTCCTGAAGCGATACTGCTAGATCTGACTATGCCCAAAATGGATGGCTGGGCAGTTTTCAGGTTGATCAGGAGTGATTCCTCATTCACCGATGTACCAATCGGTATTTTAACTGCCAAAAGTCAGCAATTCGATGAAATGGTAGGTTTACACATCATGAATGCAGATGCCTACATCACTAAACCATTTGGTAAACAGGAACTTATAGATAAGACTTATGAACTCTTCAATAAAGCAAAAAAATAACCGAATACTGGTTGTGGATGATGAAGCAGATGTCCTGGATTTCCTGAAAATCTATCTGGAGTCTTTGGGATGGGAAGTTACCACCATCTCATCAACATCCGAGGCCTTTGAAGAGCTGGATAAGAATTCTTATTTTCTGGTCCTCACCGATATCGCCATGCCCGACATGGATGGTTATGAGTTCATAAGTAAAATAAAAGACAAGAAGATCCCCTCTCAAATGGCTCTGATGACCGGTTTTGGCTACAACCCCAGACACACTCTGGTTAAAATCTATAAAACAATCCGTTATCCCTGTTTATTCAAACCATTTAACAGAGCCAAAATCGCCGAAGCTGTCCAGAATGCCTGGGATGCTTACCATGAAGATCTGCAATCCGACAACGAACAACCACCCACACAAAAAGACAAAGATAACACTGCATCAGATTAAATTTTACAGGATCATTTTTCAAAACTAGCACATTCTCTTTCATAAATATCTCAGTTGAAAAGACTTTCTTCATGCAAGTACGTGATATAAAAATTAAAGGAGCCAGAGAGCACAACCTTAAAGGAATCGATGTTACCATACCCCGTAACTCGTTTACAGTCATCACCGGTTTGTCCGGATCAGGTAAATCATCTCTGGCCTTTGACACTCTCTATTCTGAAGGGCAACGCAGATTCGTTGAGTCTTTATCAACCTATGCGCGGCAATTCCTTGGATTGCTGGATAAGCCGGATGTGGATTCAATCGAAGGCCTCTCACCGGCAATCTCAATCGAGCAAAAAACAACCGCACATAATCCCCGTTCCACAGTGGGGACCATAACCGAAATTCATGACTATTTCCGATTGCTTTTTGCACGAGTCGGAACCCCCACCTGCTATAAATGCGGCAAGGTAATCTCCCGCCAGACTATTCAGGAAATTACCGACAGCATCCTGTCACTGCCCGAAGGATGCAGGTTTCAAATTCTTTCTCCGGTTGTCTCCGGTCGTAAGGGAGAGTTTCGGGAACTGCTGGAAAAGCTCAGGAAAGACGGACTGCTCAGAGTACGAATCGATGGTTCAGTTTACACTCTGGATGAAGAGATTATCATTGATAAAAACAAAAAACATTCTGTCGAAGCTGTTATTGACAGGCTAATAAACAATCCTTCCATCCGGACCAGACTTACCGATTCTCTGGAAACTGCATTAAAGCTCAGTGTCAATGGCACAGTTCTGATTGATGTCACCGGTAAAGAGACCCTGACCTTCTCTGAGCTGCTTGCCTGCCCTGACTGCCAGATCAGCTACAATGAACTCTCGCCCCGCATGTTTTCCTTCAATAATCCCTTCGGGGCTTGTGAAAACTGCAGCGGTCTGGGTTTTCTGATGGAAATCGATCCGGAACTTTGCGTCCCAGACCCAACTCTCAGCGTTAATGATGGTGCAATTGTAGCATGGAACGGTGCAGCTACAATTGGAAGCTGGAATAATCAGATACTTTCCGCAGTTTGCAGGCACTTTAAAATCCCTTCTGACAAACCATTCTCCAGTTTGAGTGAAAAACAAAAGAAAATCCTCTTTTACGGTTCCGGAGATGAAAAAATCACCATTCAATGGGAAAACGGGACCAGAGAGGGAAGAGCAGAATTCAAAAAAACCTTCGAAGGTGTTATCCCAAATCTCTTACGCCGCTACAAAGACACTTCTTCAGAAGAAATCCGTCGCTGGATTGAAGAATTCATGACTCAGAAGCAATGCCCTGTATGCAAAGGTGCCCGCCTGAGAAAAGAGAGCCTGGCCATTCTATTTGGAGATAAAAACATTGCAGAAATCTCTTCTATGCCAATCTCCGAGATAGCAGCCTACTTATCTTCAATAAAATTAAACCAGCGACAGTCAAAAATTGCTCAACCGGTTCTAAGGGAAATTTATAAGCGGCTGACGTTTCTTAACAATGTAGGATTATCCTATTTAACACTTAACCGCACCGCCTCCACACTTTCCGGAGGTGAAGCACAGCGAATAAGACTTGCAACACAGATCGGATCTCAACTTACAGGAGTAATTTACATTCTTGATGAACCAAGCATTGGATTACATCCAAGAGACAATTCCAAACTTATTGACACACTGATTTCTCTGCGAGATCTGGGAAATACCGTTGTGGTGATTGAACATGATAAAGACACCATGCTGGCAGCCGATCACCTTATTGACATCGGACCAGGTGCCGGCATTCATGGCGGGAACATCGTTGCCCAGGGGACTCCCCAGGAAGTCTCTGCTCATCCGACATCACTGACCGGTGCATATATCTCCGGCAGAAAAAACATCCCACTGCCTCCATCAAGAAGAAAGGGAAACGGGCTGCACCTTACCCTCAAAGGAGCCAAAGGGAACAATCTCAGATCTGTGGATGTTAAAATACCTCTGGGTATGCTGGTATGCGTGACCGGAGTGTCAGGATCTGGAAAGAGTACTTTAATAAATCAGACGCTCTTTCCTGCACTCAGGAAAAAACTACACTCTTCCAAAACCCAACCACTCCCCTACCGGTCTATAGAAGGTATCAATAATATTGATAAGGTTATCGATATCGACCAATCTCCAATCGGGCGCACTCCCCGTTCCAATCCTGCCACTTATACCAAATGTTTTGATCTTATTCGCGAACTGTTCGCCTCAATGCCCGAAAGTAAAATCAGGGGATACACCCCAAGCAGATTCAGCTTTAATGTAAAAGGCGGACGTTGCGAGACCTGTCAGGGAGATGGTGTCCTGAAAATTGAAATGCATTTTTTACCAGATGTCTATGTACCTTGTGAAACCTGCCAGGGCAAACGTTACAACAGAGAAACCCTTGAAGTTCTATTCAAAGGCAAATCCATTGCTGATGTGTTAAATATGACTGTTGATGAGGCCTTGCTCTTTTTTGATAAAATTAACTCCATTAAAACTAAACTTACCGTCCTCTCACAGGTCGGTCTCGGATACATACACCTGGGGCAGGCGGCAAACACACTGTCCGGTGGTGAAGCTCAAAGAATTAAATTAGCTTCTGAACTGGCCAGAAAAGCTACAGGCAAGACGCTTTACATTCTTGACGAACCTACAACCGGACTTCATTTCGAAGACATTCTAATGCTTATGTTGGTGATTCATGAACTGGTGGATAAGGGAAATTCAGTTGTCATTATCGAGCACAATCTCGATGTAATAAAATGTGCCGATTACATAATCGATCTGGGCCCGGAGGGAGGAAGCGGAGGAGGAGAAATAGTAGCATGCGGCACTCCTGAACAGATAACAAAATCAGAAAAATCTCTTACAGGTAAATTCCTGAAAGATTACCTCCGTGCAGAAAAAAGCAGATGACAGAAATCTATTATGAAATTTAGCATATATTTCTTTTCAGCTTAGACACATCTTGTAACCTTTATACGGGAGTAAACATGTCAGGAAAAAATGTAGTCTTGTTTGGCCCTCCGGGAGCAGGAAAAGGAACTCAAGCGGTAAAACTGAGTGAACTGCTCTCCGTTCCACACATCTCCACCGGAGATATGTTCCGTTATCACATTAAAAATGATACCGAACTTGGCCGCACCGCCAAAATGTACAGTAATAAAGGAGAGCTAGTTCCTGATGAGGTGACTATTGCCATGGTTAAAGAACGGCTTTCCCAAAAGGATGTCGCCAACGGCTTTCTTCTTGATGGATTTCCACGAAGTCTCCCGCAGGCAGAAGCATTGGATAAGATTCTCACAGAGCTGGGAATCAAACTTGACCATGTTATAAACATCTCTGTTGCAGATGAAGAGATTCGCTCGCGACTCGCCAAGCGTGCTACGATTGAAGGCCGTGCAGATGATGCTGATCCGCAGATTATTCAAAACAGGATTAATACCTATAAAAAACAGAGCGAACCCTGCCTCTCATATTACAGACCAAAAAATCTGGTAAAGGATATCCAGGGCTGCGGCACAATTGAAGAGGTATTTAACCGGATCCGTTCCGTTTTCAGTTGAGATGCAGTCTCGGATAGATATGCATGATCAGTAGACACAGGTTAATTTAACTAAAGCTCACGGCTAAAAGCCGCTTGGGATTTGGAATTTCAAACCTGAAAGCGCCAACTCACAAAGCTCTGATTCCAAACAGAAACAGGAGCAGGAAAGATTCAAAATTCAAAAGAATCGAAACCTTCGCTCCTGTCCTTTCCTTGTTTGGAGTTTTAGCTCAGATTACCAGAAAATAAAGATATCCGTAAAGACCTGCCACGATGGCAGGTCCCCAATGACAGATTACATTCCTTTTTGAAAAAAGTCTTACCGGCGACGCAGATATTATCGCAATAACAGACGCCAGAGCCGTAAAAAGATACCTTCCCTCCGGATTGGCCCAACTGATGTTAAGCCTGATATAAGCGATAACCGCCAGTATTAAAATCAACCAGAGGATCTGTTCTTTAATGTCCAGTTTTCTCTTCCATGCCCTGATCGAAACATCCACTATGGCTAGTCCAACATACAAAAAAATCAACATTGGCCCCATGACATTTAAAGCATTCACCAGAATGCCATCTTTTGGCACATGCTGCATAGGGAACCAGAATAATCGGGCTGTTTCTGCCACAAAATGAGCTATCTCATCAAGCGAACGCAGATAAGAACCTGGTGGTCCAAAACCGATATCTATAGCGAAGAAACTTCCATAAAGCCGCAAATTACGCCAATACCAGGGGGAAACCAGTATCAGTGAAAAAGCAATGGAAGCCATTGCCCACCAGAGTAGTTTTATTTCCCCTTTTTTGCGGAAATAATAGAAAAATGAATATGCTACAACCGGATAATATATAAATGAAGAGCTTTTGGTCATCATGGCAAAAGCCAGTACAAGTGAAATGCAACTGAAGTATATCCCAATTTTTTTTTCAGGCAACTTATCAAATGACATAATAAGGTAAAGTAACCAGATACCTGCAAACCAACTGATAGAATCATTGGAAACAAATGAACAGAAATAAATGTGAGCAGGAAAAAATGCGCACAAGAGCACCCCTGAAGCTACTATCTTTTTATCAGGACAAATCAAATAAAGAATATTACCCAATATCAGTAGAGTTAAAATCCCGAAAAACCAGGAGATCATTCTTCCAGCATATAATGTGCCCTTTAAACCGGTTAATGGAACAAAAAGAGCGTTTACAATATAATAGAGTGGTGCCTGATAATACTCAAAAACATTATGCTCAAAAGCCCCAGGACTCTTGCTGGACTCTGTCTGTACAGGAAACTGACGATTTTCCGCCAGATATTTTACATAATTGTAATGTGATGGTTCGTCATTCAGGCCTTCAAGTCCATATTTTACAGTCTGTCCAAAAGGAAGCACCCAGACCAGAACCAGTCTCAATATAAGGGCTACACCAAACAGTAACCAGAAGAGATTGCTTTTTAAAGTAAAGAGAGAAAATTGTTTCACTATGCCCATCTAACATCATTACCAATATATGATGAAAGGAAATATCTGCAAGAATCATAAAAATAAAACAGGGGCGCCAAAACAACACACCTCTTCAGCAGTGTCCGCTTAATTAACAAAAGATTAAATCAGACCAGAACAAGTCTGGAAGTAATCAAAAATCATTTTTTCTGTGATTTTCATCCTTAAAGGACATATTAACCGTCGGGCAACTCAGAATAGAGTTCTTTTGGATAAAAAGACGACTCGTTTGGGTAAAAGGAGGAAAATGTGGTTGCTGTGAGGTGAGAAAAACACAATCCTCAATTTACTGCTTAAACGATAATAATGACGGATCTCCAAATAATCTCACTTTCTTGATGTAGATCAATTTAATGAACATGCTACCAAGTTATATTGTTATTATAAACCTGGTGAATGAATTTCCGGCAAACTTTCATCACCATTACACAATAACCTTACTTAACCTCAATAGGAGGAGTTCAATATGAGTATGTTTTGTTTTCAATGTGAACAGACAGCCAAAGGTACAGGCTGCACTATTTCAGGAGTTTGCGGAAAACAGCCTGATGTAGCATCACTTCAGGATTTACTTATTCATCAATTGAAGGGGATCGGTTATCTGGCAGATTCACTTCGAAAAATTAGCATAAGGGACAGCGAAGCCGACATATTTACTATTGAAGCTTTGTTCACTACTGTTACCAACGTTAATTTTGATTCCCAAGCGATAATCGCAGTGATTAAAAAAGGTGATACCCTGAAAAAGAGGCTTTCTAAACTGTTAATAGATTCTGGCGCCGATATAAACAATTTCCCTGAGGCTGCGCGATTCACTATTGGTTCAACCGAAACAGAAATGATTGCTCAGGGAGCTGAATACGGAATCCTGTCAGAACAACCAAATGAAGATATCCGTTCACTGCAGCAACTTCTGACTTATGGCCTCAAGGGAATGGCTGCGTATGCTGATCATGCCTATATTCTGGGAAAAACCGATGATGCCATATTTGCTTTTTTTCATGAAGCATTGTCCTATCTTAATAATAAAGAACCCGCTGTTGATGCACTTGTCGCTTTGGTATTAAAATGCGGAGAGATCAACGTACGTACCATGGAGATTCTGGATGAAGCGAATACCGGTCGTTTTGGTCACCCACAACCGACTCAGGTATCTACTGCGTGGAAGAAAGGACCTGCCATTATTGTTAGCGGTCACGATCTTCTTGATCTTGAGGAACTTCTGAAGCAGACAGAGGGTAAAGGTGTCAACGTTTACACTCACGGCGAAATGCTTCCTGCCCATGGATATCCCCAGCTTAAAAAATACAAACATCTGGCGGGGCATTTTGGTACAGCATGGCAGAATCAGCAGAAGGAGTTTGATAATGTTCCTGCAGTTTTTCTTTTTACAACCAACTGTATCCAGAAGCCACGGGATAGTTACTTCCAGAATGTTTTCACTACCGGACTTGTTGGGTGGCCCGGAGTAAAACATGTAAAAAATCACGATTTCTCGGAAGTGATAAACAGGGCAAAAGAACTCGCTGGTCTTCCGGAAAAAGCAGGTTCAACTCTTACCACCGGATTTGGACATAATGCAGTTCTGGGTGTTGCAGATAAGGTTGTCGAAGCAGTAAAGAGTGGGAATGTCAAACACTTCTTTCTGGTTGGTGGATGTGACGGAGCAAAGCCAGGCCGAAACTATTACACAGAATTCGTGGAAAAAACACCAAAAGATACCATAGTACTGACTCTGGCCTGCGGCAAATTCCGTTTCAATCATCTTGACCTTGGCACCATCGGTCAACTTCCCAGGCTTCTGGATGTAGGGCAGTGCAACGATGCATATTCTGCCGTAAAGATTGCCCAGGCATTAGCAGGTGCCTTTGGTTGCGGTATTAATGATCTTCCACTTTCTCTGGTTCTGTCTTGGTATGAACAGAAGGCGGTAGTCATTCTTTTATCTCTGCTTTATCTGGGAATTAAGAATATTCGCTTGGGTCCATCTCTTCCCGCGTTTATTACTCCTGGAATACTTTCATTTCTGGTGGAGAACTTCAATATAAAGCCAATTAGTACTGCAGAAGAAGATCTTGATGCTATTTTGAATTCGAAAGTCGCATAATTGATTCGTAAGAAGAGGGGGAAATCCCCTTTTCTTTACACCTAAATCGGTCGGTTCACGCGCCCCGATTTTTTTACACTTTCCACATTTTGCAATAAAAAACAGAAAAGCAGCTTTTCTCTTGAGAAAGAAAGCTGCTTTTATTTAAAAATCACTTTTTGTTTGGCAACTATTTCACATCTATTACTTTAACTCCATCCGGAGCAGTGCCTTTGGGTATATATCCCACAGCGTTGGAATTTTCTTTAATGAAAGACAGCATATCTGCTTCACTTTTCTTCACAACCGGTGCACTGCTTCCCCCTCTGATCTGCTGAGCAAGCCAGAAGGATTTGTAATCTGTATTTTCCATTCCCACAACTTCTTTTAGAAACGAAATTGCAGCAGGATTGTCCAGAGACAAATTGACTGGAATCGCACTGTTATTATCGATGTTATCCAGTTTTCCAGTATAGAGTCGTTTCAGATCAGTCATAGAAACTGAAGACAACGGATTGTTTTTATTAACAATCACCACATAATCTCCACAAAGAGCCATAGTAACCCAGCTCCAGGTTAGTAATGTTGCGATGATCCATTTCATAAATATTACCTCCTAAAACGCTATGTAAAATTGAGCACCAACACCTGAAATTTCTTCTTCCGAGCTCGATTCAGACATCAACAGCTTGGTAAAATTATATTCCAGTTTTATTCCGTAGTTAGTAAAAGCTCTGAAATTGATTCCGCCCATAAATTTGTGATAACCATCAGACATTACGGTTATATTATTAAGTGGATTTTGTAAACGGTCTCCATATTTCAAATACTCATAATAAGCGTAAGGAGTTATTTTCAAAGCTTCTTTTTTCAAGACATCCACTGAACCGATTACATAAGTGGCTAAAGTTCCACTTGTATTATTTGATGACTTCCGGTGATCAGTAATATGCTGATAGTTAACCTCTGCCTGAAGAGTAGTTCTCCATTTGTTTAAGCGGATATCGCCACCTACAACATTTTCCCTGTACTTGAATGTATCAATATCTGTAAATTGAGATTCAAATGCAAAAGTTGCTAAATCTTTTATAGTATATACAGCATAGCGCAATTTAGTATTTACCCTTCCGGTGTAACCACTGAATCCAATAGTGAATTCATCCAGAAGAGGAAGATTTAGCCGCATCTGACCTCCAACAGAGAGATCTTTTACTCTATATAAAGATTGATTATCTCTGCCTGAGGAGAGGTAAAGGGAATACGACAGATCAGCATCACCGATAAAGATTTTGCCATCTTCCATTATTCCCAACTGTGATTTTGGATAAATCTGAGCATAACTGTATTGTGTTGGCTGACTTATAGTCATTATTACCGGTGAACCGTGGTCTACATTCCAAATCCCGGCCGGAGTGATAAATTTTCCAAAAGAAAAATTAAAATATCGATTCAGATAGACTGAAAACAAAGCCCTCTCAACTGAAAACGATCCCCAATCAAAAATTGTTATACCTCTTTGAATCTTGTTTTTGGGAGCCAGTTTAGGCGTGACCCAAACTGAATCCGATTCAGGAATAAAGAAATCCGGCATTGCAGGCATTATCCAGCGTTGGCCAACTGAATCCTGGAAATAAACCGGCTCATCCTGAAAACTAAGTTCAGCTAGAAATCTCAGATGTTTATTGGGTCGGAAACTTGTGTACAAATTAACATGATCAAGGCTGAAATTTGCCTTTTCATCCATCTTATCGATTGACCGCACAATCGATTTTTCCTCGGGGAAATACTTTGTTATGGTCATATCGGAAAATCCATAGATCTGGAATTTGTCATCACCCTGTGTATAAGCTGATAGGGAAAATGCTAAAACAGCAAGTATGCACGTATAACTCTTGCCAATCATTTTTTTTGAAGGAACCATACATTTACCTCTTCTTTTAAGACAATGATCTAATAAACTGCTATAGGAACTTTTTCTGGCATCCATGCCAACTCCTTTCTATTAAAGACATTTTAAGGTATTAGTAATCTTTTATTCAGAGCACGAATTGTTCAACTGTATTGGTTAACTCCATCGAAAGCTGCTGAAGTTCTTTTAAACTGCTTTTTATTTCTTCAGCTCCACGGGCAGATATCGATGCGGCTTCATCAACTGTGAGAAAGCCGTTGGAGATCCTGCTCATCTCTTCACTCCAACGGATAACATCTGATGAGATCATCTGCGCATTTGAGGAAGTACTATTTCCTAATCTGGCAATTCCGGAGATAGTAGAACTCTGCTGCTCTACTGCTGCGGCGATAAACTGAGAAATAGTATTAATTTCATCAACGACTGAAGCGATCTCTGCGATAACTTCAATGGCATTTTTCGCATTTGTCTGAATGCCCTCAATCTGACGAGCTATTTCATTGGTGGCACCATCTGTCTGCTGTGCCAATGTTTTTACTTCCTGAGCTACAACAGCAAAGCCTTTTCCCGCATTGCCTGCACTGGCCGCCTCAATAGTAGCATTGAGTGCAAGGAGTTTTGTCTGTTGAGCTATGTTGTTAATTACATCATTGATGGTAGTAATCTCATTAGCAGCATTGCCCAATGCCTGCATCACAGTCTGGGCTTCACTGACTTTGGAAGATGCTGTAGCTGCAATATTAGATTCGTTGGCGCAATTCTTAGCCACTTCGTTCAGTGAAGCATTCATCTCATCTATCGAACTGGCCATTGACTGTATGGATGCAGTTACCTCGTTGGATGAATTCTTCATATTTTCTATTCTGGTCATTGCTTCTGAGATGGCCTTAGAAACGGTTTGAGATTTGTCAGCCATTTTTGCTGAATTTGAAGCCATAGTCTCAGAAACACCTGAAAGTATAGTAACTGCAGTAGAGATTCTGGTTGCACCGCTGGAAGTAACAGATAATGATTGACGGAGAGAGTCGATCGCTGTGTTGACAGATTCAGCCATCTGAGCGGTCTCGTCTGCAGTATTAACTTTACAATGCTTTGTAAGATCACGCACCCCCAGAGCATTCATCGCATTCTGAACAGATGTTAATGGCTCCACAATACGTGAGCTGAATACCAGTGACACTAGTATTGAAAGCACAATCAGTCCTGCTCCTATTGCCAATAGCAATAGAAAAGAAGAACGCACATTGGCATCTATGGATGCGATGGAAACTCCAACTACCAGTGTACCGTAGGCTTGTTTTCCAAATCTTATTTTGGTGGCTTTTTCCAGATATTCCCCGTTTTTCACTGGTTTATGACTGAAATCTGTCCTGGATTCACTGATTTTTATGCTGTCCGGATTATATGCACTCAAAAAGTTATTTGCATTGTCATATATAAGTATATAGGAAACAGCTCCAACTCCTTTAGTTACATCGAAACCTTCAGCTATTGCATCAAATCGATCCGAGTCAAGAGCTACTCCCAGACCGAATGCCAAAAGATCTGCAGTTGCTGTAACCTGCTCAGAGAGAACATTCTGCAGTTCCGTTTTTTTGTTAGTGGGAAAGTAGATCAATGTGAATATAGTCATAACCAGCACTGCAATGACCGGTAATAAAGCTATTTTATTTCTGATCCGTGTACTGAAAAACGCGAACATAATTCCTCACTGGAGGTTAAATAATTGGAGGTTTTTCCGCAAAATTATTTTCAATTTTACTGTGACCGCTTCTTTGAGTCAAGCGAATAATGTTTCCAAAAAACGGCAACACTCATAAATTCATGAATTCTATAGTTAAATTTTTGTACTTGCTCCGTTAAATAGCAAAAAATTTTATTGCTACTCAGAGGTATTGAAACCTTAAACAGATAAGCCCTTAAAGAAGTTTTAACAATTCCGGTTCTTAGTTCAGATTATCTATTCAGATTACTTCTGATTAGACATTGTTTTGATATTAGTTCATATTTTTCCAGATTTGATATGATAACATTATTTTTCAGCCATCAGATACCTGAGTAGTTACAAATTTTTTCTTAGGTTATATTATTATCTTATCAGCTTAAGAGATATAATCCGGGCAAAATAATAGGCTGGTAAGTGGATAAGTCGATTTCATTTAATCATTTTTTTACAATAACCAAGGTAATTGTTATGATAATTTCTGAATTAGCTGAACCATTTTTTCTTCAAAGAGACCTGAAAAGATTTTTACCGCTTATAGTCTTTTTATTTTTATTAATGAATTCCGGAATTCATGCCCAAAACAAGCCTTTTCCGCAGCAGGTTAACTTCCCCGGATGTATTAAACCTTCCAATGTAACCCAGATTGAGATGAATGAGACGATAATAGACTTTTATCAAAAATGGAAATCTAAATACCTTAAAAAATCCGATGGCGGAGAAATTGGCAAAGGATATTACATAAACATGAAAGGAACCGGAGGTTCAGGCACAGAGGTGACTACTTCAGAGGCTCATGGTTATGGAATGATAATCTTTGCCTTGATGGCTGGTTTTGACGATTCTGCAAGAATTTACTATGATGGGATGGTTAATCTTTATGATTTACATAGAAGCACCATAAACAATAACCTCATGTCCTGGGTAATCGATCCGGCAAACGGTAACAGTGATGGTGCAACCGATGGCGATATGGATATAGCATATTCGTTTCTCCTGGCCTCTAATCAGTGGGGAAATGATGGAATTATCCAATATAAGGCAAAAACTGACTCTATGATCAATCTGGGTTTAAAGGGAGATGACGTAAGAAAAAGTGGATCAAAGCGAACCACGCTTGGAGACTGGGATGGTTCTCTTTATAACACCCGCTCATCAGACTGGATGGCTGATCATATGAGAGCATATTATTCATTAACAAAAGATCTGTTTTGGTTAGAAGCTGCAGATACCATCTATTCACTGATTAACCAGATTTCATTCAGTCACTCTACCACAACCGGCCTAATGCCCGATTTCGTGGTGGACAAGATTCCCACCCCTGCCAAACCGGACTTTCTGGAAGCTCAAACAGATGGCGATTATTCCTGGAATGCCTGCAGATTTCCCTGGAGAATTGCGGTTGACTATGCCCATTACGGAACTGCCACTGCAAAAGAGCACCTTAATAAAATGCTCAACTGGTTGAAAAACAGCACAAATAACAACCCTGAAAAAATCGTTGCAGGATATAAACTGGACGGCTCTAAACTGGTCAATTATTCGGATATGGCATTTACCGCACCATTTATTGCTGCCTGTGTTTGTGATGCCACTCATCAGGAGTACCTGAATAAGGGCTGGAGTATCATTAAAAAACCTCAGGGCGACTATTATGGTGACAGCATTGCCCTTCTGTGCCTTTTATTTATCTCAGGAAACTGGTGGAAAGCAGATTTAACTGCAACTAATACCCCTTCTTTTTCATCCGCACCTCATACCAGAAGCAATGGTAAATACAAAGTACAAATTAGAAATTCCATTTTGACGGTGCAGTATAACCTGCCCTCAAAGCAAGCTGTAAGGCTCACTCTTTCCGATATATCAGGAAGGATTTTTAAAAAGGTGCAGATGTGGAATCACGGTTCTTTTCAAACAGCACAATTCGATCTGAACACTTTAAAATTACAGTCCGGCATTTACCTTATGAAGATTTCATCTCCTACCGTCAATGATGTAATAAAGATTAATTATACAGGGAACATCTGAACAGAAAAATGGCACATTCTTAGCGTCCTCAATCAGTAGATATTTCATTATTGATGGAGGAACAAATAGATGCATAATGACCTTTTCAAACAATTACAGGAAGAGCATCAGCTAGTAAAACAGATTCTTCTTAAGATGCTGAAATCACCAGAGGGTTCCAGGAAAGGTCTTCTGGAAGAGCTGAAATTGAATTTACTACCTCATATGGAAGGTGAAGAGAAGGCATTTTATCCTGTGTTATCGAAAAAAACAGAAGCGCACCAACCTTCTCTGGAAGCACTCGAAGAGCATCACATAGGAAAAATAGTACTGCATGAGATTGAAAATACCGATTCCAGTTCCGATACTTTTCTGGCAAAATGCAAGGTATTGAATGATCTGCTTAATCATCATATCCACGAAGAAGAACATGAAATTTTTGAACTTGCCAGAAATAACATCTCTGAACAAGCCACTGAAGAGATCTACAATAATTACCTAAGCCAAAGAAATGATTACAAAGGAAGGCTGGCTGCCTGAAAAATACCTCTATACGCTGTGTATAATATATTCCATAGTTGATGGAATACTTGCAAGTGAGGACTTTAAGACTGTGGGATACAGTATCTCCTCATGTAATCTGGATATTTCTACCCATCTGAAATGCAATCTGGTTATCCCATTCTCCAAAACATCAAACTCATTTCCTTTTTTTAACAATTGTTCCGGACAGCTAACCAGGAAATAAAAAGCTATTTCGTGCTGTTTTACTTCTTTATAGGAGAAAAAGTTCTCTATTATCCATAACGGTCTGACAATTTGACACTCGATATCCAGTTCTTCTTTCATTTCCCTGATCACTGTTGCAGAGGCACTTTCCATAAACTCTACTCGTCCCCCGGGCAAGGACCAGTAGGGATTATACCCGACCCGATGAAGAAGTACCTTTTGTTGATCTATAAACACGGCGACAGAACGGTAGTTGAACCTTTTATTATCCTTCTGAAAAGAAAGCATTTCTGAATCCATTATTGTAATCTCCCCAAAAAAAATAAGGGCGGCACTCTTTCCGCCGCCCTTCATTATAATCAAACAGAGCTTTAAATTTTAGTCCACAACTTCAAAATCGGCATCAACAGCTCCGTCGCCTTTTTTGCCCTGATCTTCCTTCTTTTCTTCTTTTGGCTGCTCAGGACCTGCCGCACCTGGCCCGGCTTGTGCACCCTGTGCTGCTGCTCCCTGTTTATAAAGAGCTTCTGCCATGGAATGGGATGCCTTCATCAGAGAATCAATACCGGCTTTGATAGCAGCAATATCGTCGCCTTTTGCTTTTTCTTTGAGATCATTCAGAGCGCTGGTAATCTTGCTTTTGTCATCAGCAGAGATTTTACCTTCAACTTCTCCCAGAGTCTTTTCAGTCTGGTAGATAAGCTGATCTGCCTGATTTTTTACCTCAACCCGCTCTTTTTCTTCTTTATCTTTGGCAGCATTTGCTTCGGCTTCCTTTACCATTTTTTGAATTTCAGATTCAGAAAGGCCACTTGATGATTCAATACGAATCTGCTGCTGTTTTCCAGTTCCCAGATCTTTTGCACTGACATTAAGAATACCATTTGCATCGATATCAAAAGTCACTTCGATCTGAGGCATACCACGAGGTGCAGGGGGAATACCGATAAGGTCGAATTTTCCTAATAACCGGTTGTGAGCAGCCATTTCTCTTTCACCCTGGTACACCATTATAGTAACTGCGGTCTGATTATCTGCTGCAGTCGAGAAGATCTGGCTTTTCTTGGTAGGAATTGTGGTGTTTCGTTCGATTAATTTAGTCATTACACCACCAAGAGTTTCGATACCCAGTGAAAGTGGAGTTACATCGAGCAGAAGTACGTCTTTTACGCTTTGGTCTCCACTGAGAATTGCTCCCTGAATAGCGGCACCAATAGCTACAACCTCATCTGGATTGACACTCTTGTTTGGTACCTTACCAAAGATCTCCTCAACCTTTCTCTGGACAGCCGGCATTCTGGTCGCACCACCAACTAGAATAACTTCATCAATATCTTTTGCTGAGAGATGAGCATCGGAAAGAGCTTTTTGACATGGTTCTACTGTACGTTCAACCAGATCAGATGCAAGCTGCTCGAACTTAGCCCGGGTGATAGTCATTTCCAGATGACGAGGGCCACTGGCATCTGCGGTTATAAAAGGCAGGTTGACAATAGTTTGCATTGCAGAAGAAAGTTCGATTTTGGCTTTTTCTGCTGCTTCCTTTAACCTCTGAAGTGCCATACGATCGTTTCTAAGATCTATGCCATTATCTCTCTTAAATTCTTCTGCGATATAATCAATAAGTACCTTATCAAAGTCATCACCACCCAGATGGGTGTCTCCATTAGTCGATTTAACTTCGAAAACTCCTTCACCCAATTCCAGAATAGAGATATCGAAGGTGCCACCACCCAGGTCATAAACAGCTATCTTTTCGTTTTGTTTCTTTTCCAGACCATAAGCCAGGGATGCTGCGGTGGGTTCATTAATGATACGTTTGACATCCAGACCTGCAATTCTGCCAGCATCTTTAGTAGCCTGCCGCTGTGCATCATTGAAATATGCCGGAACCGTTATTACTGCTTCGGTGACCGTTTCTCCCAGATAATCTTCTGCGGCTTTTCTCATATACTGAAGAACCATGGCGGAGAGCTCAGGTGGAGTATAGTCTTTTCCTAAAACATGAACCTTTACAGGATCATCCGGACCACCAACCACATTGTAAGGGACACGTTTCTCTTCAGATTGCACTTCGTTGTGTCTGCGTCCCATAAATCGTTTGATAGAATACACTGTATTTTCAGGATTAGTTATTGCCTGGCGTTTTGCAATGGCTCCAACCAGTCTCTCGCCGGTTTTAGTAAAGCCCACGATAGAGGGAGTTGTGCGGCCTCCTTCTGAGTTAGCTATCACAACTGGTTTCCCAGCCTCCATGACAGAAACACAGGAGTTGGTGGTTCCCAGGTCTATTCCTATAATCTTGCCCATAAAGGTCCTCCTACATTATAAATAAGCTGATAATTGTTTTCATTTGGTATAAAAGTATTCCAAAACCAATCAAATTCTATGCCATTTTTGATGTTCAATTCTAAATTTTTAAAATTATTTGCCCGTTTTGGTTCTGCCAATTTGATTTTTATTAAATTTTAAATCTATAGATGGTTTTTAGAGAGCGGAAATCCTAATTACTGAAAATGCTTCCTCTTTTGGATATGGGATTTATCTTCAGAAAAATATCTCATAATGAAGCAAGCGTTCCAATTTGAAACACTTTGAGAGGCAATAACTGCGACTATAACAATCGCAGTTTAACGATTTGAAAATCAACTTTTTCCAGTATCTATTTTATCATCAATAAAGTCTTGCTATCCTGATTATGAGCTCTGTGCACAATCAAAGCAGAAGGCTTTATCGAACGGTTTTTAATCAGTCTGCCAGATAAATCAAAATACTGATCAATTACAACATGTGATGCGATTCTGGTAGATTTAGAGGGTCTCTTTAATCGAATATTTGATCCATTCATAAAATCATAAAGAAAATTAGTTGTAGTAATTGGAATAGTGATTCTAGGTTCACCCTCCAGATAATGATCAGCCCCTTCAAAGGTAACCAGCTTACTTGGTATTCCAAGCGCTTTGGCTTTTTGATCAATCGTAAAACTGCCAAAAAGAGCTACTGTGGAAGGATCATCAAAGGCATAACCGGTACCATAGGGAACGATCTTGTCATCGGTTCCATGAAAGCTAAGTACAGGTGTCTCACCCGGGCCCATGAACGAAGTATCTGCAATAGCACCACAGCAGTTAATGATACAATCTATTTTACTGGAGTATTCCAGATCATTGCCCTGATCCAAATTACCCAATGATGATAAAACCGGGTTAAGCAGAGGATTCTGAGATGCCTCTTCCTGATCGAGATAAGCATGATGAATAATGGTGATAGCACCAGCAGAATACCCCATGGCGAAAATCCGGGAAGTATCGATTTTAAAGATAGCAGCATTCTTTCGAATGAACCGTATTGCGGCTCTGGAATCCTGAACTGCTCTATATAATGCCTTTACCAGCTCTAATTGAGGTGTGGCTGAAATTGGATTGAATCCGATCCGATAATCGATTGCAAATACAGCATATCCGCAGCTTGCAAAATAGCTGCTATATGTAGTGATAAGGGTATCTTTTCTGCTGCCGGTTAAAAATGCGCCACCATACAACATTACAATAACCGGCCTCAGAGAGGCAGTATCGTTTTCCGGTTCATAAAAATCCATAAAAAGGGAATCATCTTTTGATAAATAATCTTTTTCTGTCCTGTAATGTAAATCCGCCTGGGTTAAAATAGAAGTAAAACAAACTTCTTTATAACGAAGGTTCCCAAAAATCTGGCTGGTGCCAATTAAGGCTATCAATCCCAAAAGTCTGAACACTTTGAAATCTGAATACATAAAAAACGACCTCCACTAAATTTTTTTAGGGGGAAATGCGCTTTGATTAAATAGAAATAATATAGTACGGCCTATAAAATATCAATAATTGTGGAAAGAAGAGCAATTATTGAGGATAGATTGATTTAACCCAGCGTAGGTAATTTCAGTTTAACATCAATAAGCTCTGGTCTTCGGAAATGAATTATGGAGATTATACCCACAAAGAGGAAGCCTGAGGCATAAAGCACCAAAAATGGGCTGACCAGAAAATTAGTGAATCCAAGGAACATTTGAAAGCTGGTAAGACAATAAATCCCCACCAATAATTCGACAATACAGGTCAAATCTTTTATAGGTTTATATGTATTTTTCGATCTGGCACCCTTTTTAGGTGTTCTATGAAATGGCGAACTCATTTTTAGCAAAGCTTCAAGGACCGCTTTTCCGTTATTTACTGCCAGCCCAGTCCCGATAAGCATCATTGCAGGAATCAGAAATATCTGTTTTCTTACTTTATTGCCTATAAAAAATTGTGAAATCATGTACATTGTCGAAGGGCCGCTGGTGGCCAGAATCATACAGAACACAACCATTGCGAACCAGAGTGGAGAGAGAGACACTTTAACAAAGTATAAAACCGGCATGGTCAGGAGAGCGAGAATCAGCATTAGTGGATGTACAGAGTAATGAGTGAGGTGCAAAACTGCCTGTATGACCTTAAAAGTTGAAAGCTTTTTCTTTAGCAACATCGGAATTATTTTCATGGCTGTTTGAATAGAACCCTTAGCCCATCTGAACTGCTGATTTTTGAAAGCATTGATATCTTCCGGAATTTCAGCAGGCACCTCCAGATCAGGAACATATTCGGTCTCCCATTCGGCCAATTGCATACGATAGGACAGGTCCATATCTTCTGTCAGAGTATCATGCTGCCAGCCGCCACTGGTTTCTATGGCTTTACGCCTGAAGATTCCTGCAGTGCCATTAAAGTTCATGAACAGACCATTCCAGCTTCTGGCTGCCTGCTCAATCATAAAGTGACCATCTATTCCCATTGCCTGGCCACGAGTAATCAGAGATGATTTTCTATTAAGATGAGTCCAGCGCCCCTGTACAAGACCAAGTTTAGGTCTATCAACAAAAAATGCCATCCCCTTTTTCAGAAAGTCAGGGTTGGGAACAAAATCAGCATCAAAGATTGCCACAAATTCGGCATCTGTATAATTCAAACCATTCTGCAGCGCGCCTGCCTTAAATCCGGTTCTGTCACTACGACGGATTACATTTATATTTATTCCGGAAGCACGTAACCGGGCAACTGTCTCATTAACATAGTTTATTGTTTCATCATTGCTGTCATCTAGGACCTGGATTTCATGGCGGGATCTGGGGTAATCCATGGCAGCTACCGCTTCTATCACTCGGCTGGCCACAGATTTTTCGTTATACATTGGGAGTTGGGTTACTACTTTGGGGAACTTGCTCTCGTCGGTTATTTCGTCATAGTATTTCATCGTTTGACGTTGTGAGGTAATCTTTGCTTTTCTTTTTCTTAGAAAAAGAAATGTAAGAACATAACATTGAATACCATACGCCAGCAATATAATTGAACACATAACGTATAATGTAATAACTATCGATAGTGCTATCATTTTTATGCCTGCATGAAAAAATTTACGAGAGAATTCTCCATAGTTTAAGAAGGAAATAATATAATTATTGCATTTTTGTACAACAAAAGATTCTTTTAGTGCTTAAATCAATAACTAAGGAGAAAACATCATTTCCAACTCATTTTGAATCTCCTTAAATAATTGAATATCCTTGATGATATCTGCCATCCTAAGATCTGCCCAACCAGACTGTTTTATCCCGGAAATCTCCCCTGGTCCTCTGTTTTGAAGATCAAGTTCTGCGATTTCAAAACCATTGTGATTATTACAAAACAGCGACAACCGTTTTCTAGCAAACTGGTCAGCATTATCAGAAATCAGTAAAAAACAGTAAGATTTTTTGTTTCCCCTCCCTACTCTTCCCCTGAGTTGATGGAGCTGAGCAAGGCCGAAACGATCCGCATTTTCTATTACAATAATAGAAGCATCAGGCACATCGATACCCACCTCTATTACAGATGTGGAAATCAGAAGCTTTATTTTTCCATGAGAAAACCCACTCATTACACTTTGTTTCTGCTCGTAGTCCATTTTCCCGTGAATAAAACCACAGGAAATATCGTTAAATCGATTTTGAGTAAGTTTTAAAAATGTGGAGAAGGTATCTTTGAGCAGAGGTTCATCGGATTCATCAGATTCGATTCTGGGGACTACATAGTAGGCTTGGGCATCGCTCTTACGCAGTTGCTCTGCAATATAATTTTCCATATCGGTTCTCTTATACTCTGGAACGATATGGGTAGAAACCGGTTTTCGGCCTGCCGGTCCCTTTTTTATAGTGACTATTTCCAGATCCCCATACAGAGTCATAGCAAGGCTTTGAGGAATAGGAGTTGCTGACATAAGAAGATAATCACAATGGGAATCCTTCACCTGCAGACTCAAACGCTGTTGTACACCAAATTTATGTTGTTCATCAATAATTACCATCCCCAGAGCCTTAAACTTGACTGATGGCTGCAACAGAGCATGAGTTCCTACTACAAATTGAATCTCACCGGTAGAAAGATCCTTTATAAGTTTCTGTTTTTCAGACGCTTTCGTTGCCCCAAGAAATAGTGCTGCTTTTAAACCGATGGTTGAGAGCCATAAAGAGAGTTGATTCCAGGTCTGACGTGCCAGTACTTCGGTTGGACTAAGCCAGGCTACCTGCAGATTCTCATTGAGAGCAGGTAGGCATCCAAAAAATGCCACCACTGTTTTACCTGATCCCACATCGCCCTGCAGCAGCCGATGCATCCTCTGCGGACTCTTTGCATCGGCAAAAAGCACATCAATCGCCTTTTTCTGGTCCTCTGTCAGAGTAAATGGAAGTTGACTGGAAAAACGGGCCGGGAGATCTCCGGGATTCATCGATCTACCTGGCAAAGTAAATTTCTTTTTGCTGAATCTGAGAACAATAGCAGTCTTGTATAGCTCCTCATATTTGATGCGACTCTCAAACTGCTCCAGCTTATCAAGACTGGTTGGAAAATGTATCTCTTTGAGACACTCACATAAAGGGGGAAAACATTTCTTGTCTTCTATAGTTTTAGGCAAAACATCGGGATAATGCTTAAGATTGTCGATCACCCACCTGATAATTTTGCCAATTAACCGCTGCTGAATCCCCACTTCACGCATCAAAAGGTTCAGCGGATATACCGGAATAAATTTTAATTCACTGTTTGAGGCAACTTCCACATAAGGGTGTATCATCTGAAAATGGATATATTTGACAACTTTTCCGGTAATAAGATACTTTTGGCCTTGCTGGAGTTTATTTCTGTAGAGATGACCACCCTGAAACCATATAAGCTCCATTTCCCCAGTCCCATCATCCACCAGTACTCTCAGACGGGATTTTCTGCCCGGTTCATATCTTACTCTTTTGATGGTTGCATTTATGGTGCAGGTCTGTCCTAATAATTTTTCCAGATCAGTAATCGAATGCAGTTTTGACCGGTCGATATAAGTCCTTGGAAAATAGTAGAGAAGATCTCCAATATTCTGGATTCCGGATTCGTTTAAAGCTTCTACTCTTTTTGGACCCAGCCCCGGAATAACAGAAAGAGGAGACAGAAAATCCATCAAGGCACTAAAAGAACGTTTGGTCATAGCAGCATTGGTATTTATTTCCGGTGATATTTTCGATTATTGAGAATCATTGCGGCCCGATAAAGCTGTTCCAACAAAAGAAGTCTGGCGATTTCGTGAGTAAAAGTCATTCTGGAAAGAGAGAGAAGCTCGCTGGAAGCACTTTTAACCTCTTCACTTAATCCATCAGGACCACCTATTATAAAGTTTATTCTGCCGCTAATGTTTGCCAACCTTTGGGCGAAACTTACAGAATCATATTCTTTGCCCTCCTCACTCAGAGCAAAAACATAGCCCTGATCTTTGCGAAGTATGTCCAGTATTTTGAGTCCTTCGCTCTGTGGAGAACTGTCTTTAATTTCGATGACTTCCAGACGAAAGTCATGATTTATGCGATCTGCAAACTCCTTTATTTTATGCTGCAGGTAAAAATCTTTGATTTTACCAACTGCAATGATCCGAATAAGCAGAGAAATTACAGTCATTACTACTGTTGAGGCGGTCGAAAGGTTATTTGAAATAAAGTGGTATTTTTAAATCTTCCAAAAGACACACTGCCAGCCATTGGAGATGAGAAGATTTGGCACTAAGGAGTATATCTACCGGATGAACAATCTCTGAATCTGTAAAGGCTTTCAGCAGATTCAATAATTGATGAGCTTCAGTGATTAACTCTTTCAGGTTGTTAGAAATCCCTTCATCAAGCTGAGAAATGTTTTTTTCATGTTCTGATTCCAGAAATCCTATACAGGTAGCAAGTTGCTCTATATTATTATTTCTATCCTTGCCCAAGCCCACATGATTTATACATTCTATGAAATAATTTAAGAGATTCTGGTACTTCAGTTTGGATGTAAGATTAGGGTAATTGACCAGATAAGCATCAACAGCACCGATCTTTCTTATACTCAGGCCAGTCTTTCGGGTGGTTTTCTTAATATTGGAGACTACAGAAGTCCTCAATGGAAGCTCCCTTTGAATTAAAAAATTATCTTAAATCCAAGATAAAATACGGCAACAACCCTGGCAATCATCTGAGGGAGCTTTTTTAAATAAAAGGTAACGTATGGCCCAAAAATGATGTTAATGCCTGATTTTCCATTAGAGCCATTTCACCAATATATTTAAGATGTTATTCAGAACGTATGTGAGGAATCTAAAGGCATGGCCCATTATTGGTTACCGCCAGCCACTATGCCAGTAAATCAGAATACGAGCGCTTTTGCCTTCTAATCTGAGGCATCTCATTTTTAACCTTGGATACGTTTTATATATAGCGTAAAAACATCAGAAAGATTCAACCTCAGTCCGATATTATTAAATAATTGCGTCTTACACCTAAAATGTCTCTTCCACTCCAGTATAATTTGTGTCTGGCCATATATATGTTTTAAGGAAGATTAACAGAAGAAGTCCTGTATCCCCTTTTTTTAGAGCAAGCCGGCCTCAGTGTTATCGCAGACCTCTTTCAACATCACCGATCGGGCATAAAAGTTCTTTTTTTCCCACTTGTATTCGTTTTTTAACGTATCCTCCTGTTATTTTCTTCTATGAAGACCCTAAATGCCATAAAAGTTGTTCTGATCGGTAGGTAAGTTTTTTACAAGGCTTCCTGTCTACATAAATCATGCAGCCCACGTTAACAACAGGGAATAAGTCTGGACATTAGAAAAAAAGGAGAAGAGAAATGCCCTGTTGTTAAGCTTTTTTATGATTAATAAAGGGCTTTTTTCAAAAAAGGTCATCCCTGCGGCTCAGGAATTTTCTATTCGCTGTAGGACTTGTTCAGACCATCAGGAAAATCTTTTTGCGCTGAAAAACTAAAAATTTTTTAAAAAGGAGATCTTCTACGTTTGAAACAGACGCAAAAATTTACAAATAACATGTTTTGCCTTAAAAAGTTCTGTTCAGGGTGACCTGGAAGCGTCCTCTCTGCCAGGATTTCAAGTCCCCAAATAAAGAACCGATGCGTATTGGATTTCTTACCAGGTATTTGTTTCAATAACTGAGTAGTTTCTTTTCACCCAAGACATGGCATTCTAATTGCCATGCTCAGATATGACCAGTTTCCCACCACCAAAAATCTGTGATGGAGTTATCATGAGATTTTCATCTATAGTGAAACCGGCATTCTTGAGTACAGATATAAAGGCAGAAACGAAAGAAGATGCTTTTAAGGAAATTGTCTCCAAATTCCATATCAAACATCAGAATATTGCATTGAGGAAAATCATAGAACGTGAAAATCAAAGCAGCACTGGTATCGGTGATGGTTGTGCTATACCACATGCCAGGTTGGAAGATATAAAAGAGGTCTATTTTTTTGTGGGCATCTCCAGGAAAGGTATCGACTTTAATTCGATCGATAAAAAGCCGGTCCACCTGATCTTCCTATTTATAACCCCTCTTTCCGAGACTGCCACCCATCTGAAAGTTTTATCCAGAATCAGTCAGATAATTAAAAAACCAAACCTGGTGAGAAGGTTGATTGAGGCACATGACAATCAGGAGCTTTTCCAGATAATGCTTCTTCAACGATCTGAAAAAGAAAGCTACATCTCTTTGACAGTTGAACAGGTATTCCAGGAATTGGCAACCGGAACGGAGGGCCTGACTGAAGAAGAAGGCTCCAGCAGAATAAAGGAATATGGCCCAAATCTGCTTAAACAGAAAAAGGGCCCATCTCTGGTTAGAAAGTTTATTCACAATTTCACCAACCTGCTTGCTCTCTTAATGTGGGCAGGCAGCGCTTTGGCATTCGCCATTGATCTCTCCACTATCGGATGGGCGATTATACTGGTTATAGTGGTCAACGCACTGTTTAGTTTCTGGCAGGAGTTCAAAGCAGAAAAAGCTATCGAAGCTTTGCGGGGTCTTATCCCCAGTTTTGCCAGGGTAATCAGAAATGGTAAGGAGGAAAAAGTATACAGCTCTGAAGTAGTCCCGGGAGATATTGTCATTTTTGATGAGGGGGACAATATTCCTGCAGATGCACGTTTGATTTCCACCCATGAACTCAGGGTCGATAACAGCGTTTTCTCCGGTGAATCCAGGCCTGGTTACAAAACATCCGACATGTTTCATCACACCGAGGAGTTTGTCTGGACTGAAATGCCTAACCTGGTGTTTGCCGGTACCAGTGTAGTTTCCGGAAACGGTACTGCGGTAATAATCGCTACTGGCATGTCCACAGAAATTGGAAAAATCGCCGCCCTGACACAATCGGTCAAGGAAGAACTCAGCCCGTTGCAAAAAGAAATTAACAAACTCACCAGAATAATTGCAATCGTGGCCATGGCTCTTGGTGCGTTCTTTCTGGCTATCGGAGTGTGGGTTGCACAACTCTCAGTTGCTGCATCTGTTCTTTTTGCCTTGGGTATCATCCTGGGTAATATTCCTGAAGGGCTCTTGCCCACTGTTACCTTGTCACTTGCGGTAGCAGTACAGCGAATGTCTAAAAGAAACGTGCTGATAAAAAAACTCTCATCAGTTGAGACTCTGGGGTCCACCAATGTTATCTGTACAGACAAAACCGGAACTCTGACCACCAATCAGATCAGTGTACGTAAAATCTGGATAGATAATAAAGTGGTGGAAGTCAGCGGGTCCAGCTATGAGCCATCAGGAGAGTTTCTCTGGAGCAGCAATAAAACCAAAGTCCCTGCAGACTTCCACAAAAGAGCCGATTTCTCTCTATTGGCCAACGTTTCGATTCTATGCAGCACAGCCAATCTTTTCCCCCCTTCTGCTGACAGAAGCTACTGGTCTATTTCAGGTGATCCTACCGAAGGAGCGCTGCTGGTATTAGCCGGCAAAGGAAACTATTCAGTTTCTGTCCAGAGGGAAACTTATCCTCTGCTGAAGCGATTTCCGTTCGAGTCCATACGTAAACGGATGAGCTCCATTCATTATCTTCCGGGAGGTATCAGGCGAGCATTTGTAAAAGGCTCTCCTAAAGAGATGCTCTCTTTATCTACCAGAATAATGATTAATCAACAAGTCGTTCCCATAAATGAGAATCACAGAAAAGAGATCGCGAGAGTAATAGATTCCATGGCGCGGGATGGCTTGCGGGTTCTGGCCCTGGCCTATAGAGATATTGAAGATGGGACAGATCTGAATAAAATCACAAATGAAGATGTTGAACGGGATCTCACGCTCATTGGAATCACCGCCATGTACGATCCGCCAAGACCGGAGGTCGAAGGAGCTATTTCACTTTGCAGAGAAGCCGGTATCCGGGTGGTTATGATTACCGGCGACTACGAAGTGACCGCCCTGTCTATTGCCCGTCAGGTAGGGATTGTCACTTCCGAAAAAGCAAAAGTAATCACCGGTACAACCCTGGCAGCCATGTCTGATGATCACTTGATCGAAGAGCTTAAAGGTGAGGTGGTCTTTGCAAGAGTTAATCCTGAGCACAAATTCCGTATCGTAAAAGCTTTGAAAAACATGGGCAATATCGTTGCTGTTACCGGTGATGGTGTCAATGATGCTCCGGCGCTTAAAAGAGCGGATATCGGAATTGCCATGGGAATCCGGGGAACCGATGTGGCTAAAGAAGCTGCGGACATGATTCTTTCGGATGACAATTTCGCCAGTATCGTTGCCGGTATCGAAGAAGGAAGGGCTGTTTTCGATAATATCCGTAAATTTATCACCTACATTTTTGCCCACCTGGTTCCTGAAGTAGTTCCCTTTGCAGTTTTTGCCATATTCCGAACTCCGGTTCCCATAACGCCTCTTCAGATTCTGGCAATCGATCTGGGAACAGAAACCTTGCCCGCTTTGGCACTGGGAACTGAGAAGCCGGAAAAAGGTATAATGAAATTGCCCCCGCGTCCTAAATCCAAGGGATTGATCGATAAAAGCGTACTCATCAGGGGATATGCCTGGCTGGGGTCTTTAAATGCCGTTTTCATCCTGATCGCTTATTTCTGGGTTCTTTTCAGGGGTGGATGGCAACCGGGAATGCAACTTGAGCCGGATGATCTCACCTTCACCAACCCCCTTCATCTGGAAGCTACAACTATAGTATTTGTAGGAATCATTGTACTTCAGTTTGCCAATCTTCTAACCATAAGAAGTGAAACCAGATCAGTTTTTCAAATAGGATTTTTCAGCAATAATCTAATCTTCTGGGGAATTGGTTTCTCTCTGGTTTTTACTGCTGCCTTAATCTACATCCCATATTTTCAGAAAATTTTTAATACCACCGGCTTGGGAATACTGGAATGGACAATTCTTTTTCTGTTTGCAGTGGTCATCTTTTTAATTGAGGAATTCAGAAAATATGCTTTCCAGAAACAATGGGAATCACAAAAACGTAGAAAAATGCATCTGAAGACCGCCTGAGAAAGCACACACAATTTCCAGAAAAAAAGAGTGAGGATAGTTAAATCCTCACTTCAAATCCTCAATAATGCTTCTGGCTGCCGATTTCCCTGCGCCCATGGCCAAAATGACAGTTGCAGCTCCGGTAACGATGTCTCCACCGGCGTAAACTTTCTTCTTGGTAGTTCGGCCGCTTTCCGTGTCTGCTACTATAGTCCCATGTTTGGAAACTTCAATATCAGGAGTAGTTGAAGGAATCAGAGGATTGGGACTGTTGCCAATTGCAATGATCACCACATCACATGGAATTTCGAATTCGCTTCCAGGAATTACCACCGGGCGACGTCGCCCAGAAGCATCCGGTTCTCCAAGTTGCATACGCACACAACGCATTCCGGTTACAAACCCCTGTTCATTTGCGTAAATTTCCAGAGGATTACAAAGCAGATTGAACTCTATTCCCTCCTGCTTTGCATGATGGATTTCCGCTTTTCTGGCAGGCATTTCGGCTTCACTGCGACGGTAAACAATCATGGACTTTTCCGCACCCAGCCGCAAAGCAGTCCGTGCCGCATCCATAGCTACATTTCCACCACCAACAGTTACAGCCCTTTTCCCTTTCATCACCGGGGTCTGAGCCTGATTCTCATAAGCCCTCATCAGATTACTGCGGGTAAGATACTCATTTGCCGAATATACACCGATATGGTTTTCGCCCTTTATTTTCATGAATGAAGGCAGTCCGGCACCGGAACCCACAAAAACCGCATCAAAGCCCTCTTCATTTAATAGCTCATCAATAGTAGCAGTTTTTCCAACCACGAAATTCTTCTCGATCTTTACCCCGAGCCTTTGAAGGTATTCGATCTCAGTTTTTACAATAGCTTTGGGAAGCCTGAACTCAGGAATTCCATACACCAGAACCCCACCAGCCTCGTGCAGCGCTTCAAAGATAGTCACTCCGAAACCCTCTTTTACCAGCTCACCAGCGCAGGTAAGTCCTGCGGGACCGGAACCAACTATGGCTACTTTTTTCCCATTGGAAGGTTTTACCTGTGGTATCTCCACCTGACCATGTTCTCTCTCGTAATCTGCAGCAAATCTTTCCAGATTGCCAATTGAAACCGCATCACCTTTCTTGCCAAGGATACAGCGAACTTCGCATTGCTCCTCCTGCGGGCATACTCTTCCGCAGATCGCCGGCAAAGCATTGGTTTCCTTGATTTTCCGTGCTGCTTCAATAAATTTGCCCTCTGCAATAAGGGCAATAAACTCAGGAATTTTAACATTTACCGGACATCCCTGAACGCAAAGCGGCTTCTTGCATTGAAGGCAACGCTTAGCCTCATTAATTGCCTCCTGTTCAGAGTAACCGTATGGGACTTCTCTGAAGTTACGACCACGTTCAACAGGGTCCTGTTCACGCATCACAGTACGCTGAAAACGTTGTTGTTTTTCCATCTCCACTGCCATACTTCAAACGCTTTCTATTCTACATTTATGGTTTTCACGAGCCTTGGTTTCAAACATTCGGTAACTGTTAAGTCTTTTGATCAGCTCATCCCAGTCGATCCCTGCGGCATCAAATTCAGGTCCATCCACACAGGCGAATTTTGTCTGATTGAACACTGTCACCCTGCATCCTCCGCACATACCAGTGCCATCAATCATGATCGGGTTAAGGGATGCATACGTTTTGATTCCTGCAGCAGTGGTTAAAGATGTAGTCACTTTCATCATCATGACAGGACCGATCACAAATGCAGTATCAAACTTCTCCCCGGAAGCTTCTAGTTCGTTGAAAACATCAGAAACAAATCCCTTGTTCCCGTAAGATCCATCATCGGTAGTAATGAAAACAGAATCCGAGACTTGCCTAATCTCCTGTTCAAGAATGATCAGATCCTTCGAACGTGCACCTATTATAGAAACCACCTGGTTGCCTGCCTGATGCAGGGCTTTAATAATAGGATAAAGCGGGGCTACACCCACTCCTCCCCCGATGCAAAGGACTTTTCCGAATTTTTCGATATGGGTGGGATTCCCCAGAGGCCCGGCCAGATCCAGAACCGAACTCCCTATTGCGGCTTCTGAAAGTATCATGGTGGTTTTTCCAACGACCTGAAATATTATCTCTATCCACCCCTCATCCGGGTTTGAATCCGCAATGGTCAAAGGAATCCGCTCACTATCCTGAACCGGTCTAAGAATCACGAATTGACCTGCTTTCCTTTTACGGGCAATTCGGGGAGCTGATAACCTATAACGATAAACCTGTGCAGAAAGCTGTTCCTTTTTTAAAATGTCTGCCATGATGGTAGACTCTCCTTACCTGATAAAAAATGCTGTTGCGATCTCTTCTGCTCCACTTTATTATTAAGCAATTGTTTATCCGGCAGGGTGTTGAGCATTTTAACACTTTGATTGCTCGCTATAATAGTAAGCGACAAAGCGGATGATGGGGTATCTTTAATTAAGAAAAGCTTTAAAAAGATCATTTTAATTAATCTGCTCCATTTCACGACACCAGGGGACGGGTGCAAGCCTTAACCCCGTTATTAACGATAGCTCCACCGTCGTTTTATTGCCATACACTGTCGGATACCAATTAACGAAATGAATCAGCAGGGCAGGACGTTACTGCTATAAAATGATATTTGGCAAAACCGTCGCTTGAGATTTATTTGAAAATGCGACCGGCATTGAACCCTTACCTGTACGCAGCCCTCCAAATCCGCTTAAATTGATTCCTTTTAATTATCACCAGAATGTCAAAATTAGTGCCAGTAGCCTGGCTTCGATTCTATTACACTATCAATCATACGTTTTTCATATCCTGATTGTTTAAAGGATTGTTCAAAATTAACAGGTTTATAGCTCAGGTTGTTGCCGTTTTCTGTGGGAATGCATTTTTAAATAAAGCCGGAAGGTCAAATAATGGCAGATTGACCGGTAATCATATTATATTTGCCTTATGTTTTCAGGGTTCAGAAAAAATCTCGTACTATTACTTTTATCAGTATATCCTGTTTTTTCCAATAATATTCCGTCGCGACCACAGGGGCCGGTAGCAGACTATGCTTCTATTCTTGACGCCGGTACTGAAGCAACACTTGCCAGAATCAGTCAGTCTTTATGGCAACAGGCCCAATTTGCCCTGGTAATAGCCACAGTTCCCTCTATCGGTGAAGAATCGATCGAAGAATATTCCTCATTTCTGTACGAAAAATGGGAAATAGGGGCTAAAGACAAAGATGAGGGAGCTCTCATCCTGTTATCAATGGAGCAGCGTAAAATCAGAATAGAAGTAGGTTATGGGGCTGAAGGTTATCTGAATGATTCAAAAACCGGCCGTCTGTTAGACAATTACTGTATTCCCCACCTTAAAAAGGGGGATTACTCAGGAGGCATACTTTCTTTAGCAGCAGCCCTGGCAAAAGAAGTAGAGAAGGAAAAAGGGATCGCATTATCTGTACCAGTAGCAGACTATCAACGGGTCGATCAGGAACAAACAGTCCAATTGTCTCCGTTTCAATTAATTTTCATTCTGATAGCTTTAATCCTTCTTTTAAGTACCCGCTTTGGTCGCTCGCTTTTATTCTGGATGATTGTTACCAGCATGTCTGATTCCGGCAGAAGGCGAGGAGGATTTGGTGGTGGATTTGGCGGTGGCGGGTACGGTGGATTTGGTGGTGGCATGAGTGGTGGTGGAGGATCTTCCCGCTCATTTTAACATTAGAGGATTCATAATGAAACCTATTCTTAATCCTGTCGAATATGCACAAAAAGCGGTACACGAGTACATATCTCTTTATGGACCCGATCTGGTATCTGTAATTCTGTATGGCAGTGCTGCCGGAGGTGATTACGATCCACTTCAATCCGATATCAATCTGCTCATTGTTCTGAGCTCTATGGATCTGGAATTGATTTCCAAATCGGCAGATATTCAGATCAAGCTTTTTCAGAAGCGGTTCAGCAGACCTTTGTTTATGGATAAAAAATACATCGATTCTTCGTGTGATTCTTATCCATTGGAATTTTTGGACATGAAAGAGCATTATGTGGTGTTGGCAGGAGAAGATGTTTTAAGTACAATAAATCCACAGATCGCTGACCTCAGACTTCAGGTGGAACGCGAGCTTAAAGGAAAATGGCTTCATCTGATTGATGAATATACTTTTGCCTGTAAAAATCAAAAGAACCTTGTTCAGCTCACCGATATTTCTCTGAAGACATTCATGCCACTTTTCAGAGCTCTTCTCAAGTTTAAAGGTGTTCCAGTCCCTGTAGCCCGAAAAGAGCTTCTCCCAGCAGTGGAATCGGCTTATTCGATTGATGGAAGTCCTTTTCAGGCTATGGATAAACTCAGAAAAGGAGGCAATCTTACGGAGCTGAAAACGAATTTTTCTGATTATTCCAAAGCAATTAAAAAATTGATCGACACGATAGAGAACATCTAATACGGAGTAAAGAGAATGAAAGGCAAAACGAAAGTTCTTATTGGAATTGGCATTGCAGTCTTACTGATTATTATAGTGGGTGCAAAAGCGATAGGATGGAGAAACCATCTGGTCGAGCTTGAGGAGCAGGTTAAAAAATCGTGGGCTAATGTAGACAACCAGTTACAGCGGCGAATGGATCTGATCCCCAATCTAGTGGAAACAGTTAAAGGATATGCGGCTCACGAAAACGAGGTCCTCACCCAGGTGACTAAAGCCAGGGCCAGCGTTGCAGGAGCAAACACCCCTCAGGAGAAGATCGATGCCAACAACCAATTGACCTCAGCACTCTCAAGACTGTTGGTGGTGGTGGAGAAATATCCGGATCTCAAAGCGAATCAGAATTTCTTGGCCTTGCAGGATGAGCTTGCCGGAACCGAGAACCGCATTTCTGTGGAACGTCGCAGATATAATGAAGCAGTCAATTCATTCAATGGAACCCGTCGTAAGATTCCTTACAACTTTTTTGCAGGCAGCTTTCCTCAGGCTGCATATTTTGAAGCTGCGCCAGAAGCCAAAACTGCTCCCAAGGTATCATTCTAAATTTCTTTCTTGCTGCACCGTTTTGTCGGTGCAGCTTTTAATCAGCTTTCTTTATAAGCAGCTTTCCTATTCGGTGAAGAAAGGGCACACCGAAGTCGTGAAGGGTTGAAGATTGAGAAGGTTCAAGAAGTTGATTTATAGCCGCTCGGTACACAGTCTGGATTTTTTCTTTGCGGGCCCTGCGCTCTTCTTCCGACTTGATCGGTGGCAGCTCTTTATCTTTCCTTCGCGCCTTCGCGCCTTCGCGTGAGGCAATCTTTTCCTCTCCGCCTGTATCTCTTTCATCAGTTCAATAGCCCGGTTGATCCTTAGGACTTGATCAGCTTCACCTGCATTCCCAGGGTGAGAATTAGTTCCCGTAGTTTCTCTACCCCACCGGGCTTTCAAGAGGTCAACATTACCTGAACGCCACTATTACCGCGAATTTCATATACTGGTAAATGCACTCGGCATCCCTGAATCCCGATTCCCTTAACATCTCTATTGTTTGTGAAACAGTATTTTCTTTATCCAGTTCTCTTCGTGCCAGCCACGAATTTTCCTCGCTTTTACCGACTTTGTTTTTAATCCGTTCATACCAGCTTTTCGTGTAAAACTCATTGAGCTTTTCTGACTCTGCATTAAACTGGTCCAGATTGATGAAACAGCCATTTCTGTTAAGTTTCTTGAAGATATTTTTGTACAATGATTGTTTCTGAGATTCGTTCAGATGATGAATAGACAGGGCAGAGATGATCAGATCAAAAGCGGATTCAGGAAGACTTTCACTATAATCATTGATCTCATATTTTACATTTTCACATCCTGTAAATCTTTTTCTGGCGATTTCCAACATCTGGTCGGCCAGGTCAACCAATACATAAGATGCATTTGGAAATACCTGCTTAACATACATGGCCAAAAGGCCTGTTCCTGCCCCAAGATCAAGAACGGTTTGAACTTCTGGTCTGATAAATTCCAGAAACGTTTGAACGATTCCATAATAATCATCAAAACAGGGGATAAAAAGTTCCCTTTGCTTATCATATTCACTTGCAGCACTGTTGAATTGGGATGCTATTTTATCACTTTCCATTCTAACCTCTCTTTGTTTGACAGTTTTTCTCTCGCCCTCTTTGTAAAGTGCCATTTCCGGCCAACTCCATAATATTATCTGTGACAAAATAACATGATTCTTATTAATTAGGTGGTTTTTTAAAAAAATCTCGCTTGAGATCCCTGTTCCTGCCAAAATAAATGGCCTCTTTTTTGCCATGATATCAAGTGAAACGACCACCCGTCTCTACGACTGTCGGTCGTTTTAACGCATACTTCTCTTTCTAAACCCAGTACCCAACAACCGACTATTATGCAACACAGAATAAAGCTGCTTAAAACATCTGAAGTTTATGAAAAGCTATCCAGTTCCACAGTCAAACTGATCGATGTCCGCTGTGCAGAGGCTTACAATGGATGGTGCCTCAAAGGAGAGAGAAGAGGTGGGCATATTCCGTCTGCAAAAAGTCTCCCATTCAAATGGATCCGCTATATCGACTGGCCCGATATCCTGCAGTCAAAAGGAATCGAACCAGAAAACGAACTTATTGTTTACGGATACAACATCGATGAATCAGAAATGGTTGCTGACCATTTCCTCAGAATCGGATATCAAAAAATCGCACTGTACAACGATTTTGTTAAAGAATGGTGTACCAACCCGCAGCTTCCATTGAACCGTCTGGCCCGGTATCGTCAACTGGTATCCGCTTCCTGGCTTGATCAGCTCTTAAGCACCGGTTCGGCTCCACATTACGATTCGCAACGCTACGTTTTGGTTCATGCTTTTTACCGGGACCAAAGCATCTATGACAGCGGCCATATCCCAGGAGCCATTGCCATGGATACCAATCAGTTGGAATCCACACAAACCTGGAACCGGCGCAGCCCTTCTGAGCTGAAAATTGCTCTGGAAAAGGCTGGCATCACCTCTGATACCACGGTAATCCTCTATGGAAAATTTGCCTATCCTGATAAAAATGATCCTTTTCCAGGAAGCAGTGCAGGACAATTGGCTGCCATGAGGTCAGCTTTTATCATGCTTTATGCAGGGGTAAAAGATGTGCGACTGCTTAACGGAGGAATGCAATCCTGGACCGATGATGGCTACGAAATCACCTCTGAACCTGCTCATCCCCAACCGGTTGGGGATTTCGGGGTCTCAATCCCTCATCACCCTGAATTTGCAGTAGATATCTCTGAAGCCAAACAGATTTTAAAGTCCAAAGATAAAAACCTGGTTTGTGTAAGAAGCTGGAATGAATACATTGGAGAAACCAGCGGATACAATTATATACAGAAGAAAGGGCGCATACCCGGAGCAGTATTTGCAGAATGCGGTACCGATGCCTACCACATGGAAAACTACCGTAACCTTGACCACACCATCAGAGAGTACCAGGAAGTAGAATCCATGTGGGCTGCATCTGGAATTCTTCCACATGTTCATAACTCCTTTTACTGTGGAACCGGCTGGCGGGCCAGTGAAGCTTTTATCAATGCCTGGCTCATGGGATGGTCCGATATCTCTGTTTTCGATGGTGGATGGTTCGAGTGGAGTAGTGATAGTAATAACCCCTATGAAACCGGTATTCCTTTCAAACCTCTCTTCTGAATGCAAACCTTAAAGCAGGCTATCTTTTATGGAATTAAATAAAGCACCTCTTTTCTCCAGCCCTCGTATCGTTTACAGTAATTTTCTTCATCTCAGAGATCCCAGGGAGACTGTCAAAAAAATTATTGATGATCTTCTATCTATCCCCAGAACAATATCCAGCACCTTACTTTACGACGATGTTGGTTCAAAGCTATTTCAACAAATCACCCGCCTTCCCGAATATTATCTGTCCCGTATCGAATCGGAATTGATCAGAGAGTTTTCCCAATCCTGTAAGAATTTTCTTCATAATCTGGACATAATAGAACTTGGCAGCGGGGATTGCTCCAAAATATCCATAATCCTGGATTCAATAGATCCCAGAAACTTCCACTCCATCTGTTATCTTCCGGTGGATATAAGCTCCCAATCATTGAAAGAATCCGCCGAAGTGCTGGTAGCGAAATACCCCGAGATAAGGGTTCATTGTATTGCAGCAGATTTTCTGGGTGATTTTTTCAGTTTACCTCATAAGAGAAAGCGCTTGTTTTGTTTTTTTGGCAGCACAATCGGCAATTTTCCTTCTATGCAACGTGTTGAGCTCCTCAGAAGAGTAAGCAGCCAGATGGAAAGTGGAGATCTTTTTTTGCTTGGAGTTGATATGGTTAAAAAAGTTAACGATCTGGAAAAGGCTTACAATGACCACAACAATATCACTGCCAGTTTTAACCGCAATATCCTGAATGTGGTTAATTCCATAATCGGTTCCAATTTCAATCCGCTTCTTTTTGAACATCATGCACATTTCAACCGGGATTTATGCTGTATAGAGATGTATCTGAAAGCGCAGAAAGCGATGGCGATATCGATCCCCTGCATTGGTTCCGAGATTCTCATTGACAGGCTGGAAACAATACGTACAGAGAGTTCGTTTAAATTTACTGTCGATGTTATATCCGAGGACATCAAAGCCGCTGGGCTCAAGATCGATCTTCACAGAACCGACAGTTCCAACTGGTTTTCTTTATTTCAGTTGTCGAAAGAGGCTTCATGAAAACACCCTTGGATGCTCAGAAGATCAGGGATGATTTTCCAATTTTGCAAACCAGAGTTTACGACAAGCCACTTGTCTATCTGGATAATGCGGCCACCACACAAAAGCCCCGTCAGGTTATCGATCGGGTGATCTCCTATTACTATCAAAACAACAGTAATGCCCATCGGGCAAAATATTTTCTTGCCGAAAAGAGCAGTGAGCTGTATGAATCCGCCAGAGAGACTGTCAGAAAATTCATCGGTGCAGCGAATTCTCAGGAGATCATATTCACCTCCGGAACTACAGCCTCCATTAACCTGGTAGCACAATCGTTGCGCAAGTTTTACTTCAAAAAAGATGATGAGATTATCATCACCGAAATGGAACATCATTCGAACCTGGTCCCCTGGCAGATGGTCTGTAAAGATGTTGGAGCATCATTGAAGGTGATTCCCTTTGATGATGAAGGGGTTTTGCGTATCAAATCCCTGGAGTCCATGTTTACTGAAAAAACCAGACTGATTGCGGTTACTCATGTATCCAATGTAACAGGAGTCATTAATCCTGTAAAGGAGATAATAGTCAGGGCACATGCATATAATATTCCAGTGCTACTGGATGGAGCACAGTCGATCTCTCATCTGCCTATCGATGTCGAAATACTGGACTGTGATTTTTTCGTTTTTTCCGGACATAAAATGTATGCAGAAACCGGAACGGGTGTGCTTTACGGGAAACAGAAATGGCTGGAGCAGATGTTTCCGGTGCAATATGGTGGAGGTATGGTTTTATCGGTAGATTTTGATAATACCACTTTTGCGGATCTTCCTTTCAGATTTGAAGCAGGAACTCAGAACATAGCAGGTGCAATAAGCATTGCTGCAGCTATCGATTATATGAATGATATCGGTATAAATGCGATCCACTCCCACGAAAAGCAATTGTTGCAATACGCAGCAGATGCTTTGGGTGATATTGACCAGGTAACTCTTTATGCTGAATCTGCCACAAAATCCGGGTTACTTTCCTTTAATATTAACAATGTTTCTCCTTTCGATGTCTCTATGATTCTGGATAAAATGGCTATAGCGGTTCGCTCTGGTACTCATTGTGCGCAACCGGTAATGAAACATTTGGGGATCGATGGAACCGTGCGGGTCAGTTTTGCATTATATAACACTGTGGAAGAGGTTGACGTACTGGTTAAGGGAGTCAGAAGAGCTGTTCAGATTCTGCAGTGAGCTTTAAATCTAAAAGCAGGAACTAAGGACAATGACTATTGATGAAGAGCAGAATTTGATAATAACAGAGTTTTCCAGACTGGATGACTGGCTGAAAAAGTATGAATTTCTTTCGACGCTGGGTAAAAATCATACAGGTATCAATCAGGAGATGAAAACGGATCGTAATGCTTTGCGGGGGTGTCAATCGCAGGTGTGGATTTGTGCTCAGATGATTTCCGGAAAGGTAAATTTCAGGATGGATAGTGACTCTTTGATAATAAGGGGGATTCTTGCGCTTCTCCTCAGAGTAATTGACTACCGTAGTCCTTCTGAAATAGTGAACGCGAACTTTTACTTTTTAAGAGAGATCGGTTTGAACACCACTTTATCTCCTTCCCGGGCAAACGGTGTAGCCACTATAGTCAAGACTATAAAGCAGTTGGGGCAAAAATATCTGGAGGAAATATCAAATAACAAAGATTAAATATCAAAACAAATCCTAAATAGCAAATCTTTAAATTCTAAACAAATTCCAAATCACAAAGCTACAAATTCTAAACAGGAGCTGGAACAGGAAATTCAAAATCCAAAATTCGAAACAGGAACAGAAATATCAGATAAGCCCCAAAGGAAAAAGTGTTTTTCTATTCTGATTCTTTGTTTAGATATTTTTCCATATTCCTTCTTATTAGATATTGTTTTGATATTAGTTCCTATTTTTTCCGATTTGATATTTGCTATCAAATACTTCATCAGTTACTATTTACGTTGTTTGCGGCTTTATTCATGAATAGCCAGTTTTGTTTTACGTATACACCGGTTCATCCAGTCAAAAGCCAAACCTGCTGTCACGCCATACACGCTATGATGCATCAGTTCGATAAGTATAGTCTTTCTTTCCCATTCACTGGCAGGGGGAGCGATTTTCAATTTTGGTAAAATGATCATTGAGAGAGCTTGTACTATCGAGATATGCATCAGGGTTGCAATGAAACCCTTGATCCCCAGAATGCTTAATACACCTCTAATAAGGCCCAGTGCTGTGCCATAAGCGTAATGTACCATATTGTTTAGTTTTTTCTCAGCAATTTCGTTTTGAGGATTGATCTGAAATACTTTTTGAGCGGCTAAAACAGGAGTATTGCTTGGTTGGCGCCCACTTTTTTCCATCTCTATTTGTTGGGAGATGGTGATGGCAATGGTTCCCAGGACTCCTGCCACAAGACCTTTTCCCAAATACCCTGCGGCTCTCCCAGACCAGGACTCATCGCAGAGGACAAATGGCTTTTCTTTCATAACTGTACCTCTTTTTATTCTGACAATAAACGACAGTACACAGATTAAAAATGCAAGAACAATACCATTTTCAAAAACCTATGGCGGACCGCTATTTGCTTTTACTAAAGAAAAAAGTGAAGATGGATTGCTTCAAAATTAACTAAAGGTGAATTATGGGTTATCAGATACTTCTTCAGAAAGTCGCAGCACTGAATTTTGTTTCTGATGAAAGCAGGGCAGATGCCATGATTAAATCGGTGCTGGGTCAGTTTGCCAGCAGGATGACAGAAGAGCATGCACAGAAATTTACCGCAGATCTTCCGGAACCTCTGGATTATGAGAAATTAAGAGGACACCAGGCATATGTCTCTTCAATATCCCTTGATCAGTTTATCACAAATGTCAGTGAACAGTTCGATATAAGACAAGAGCAGGTTCAGACCCTTGTCAGCACTATTTTCCATACCATAAAAGTGGATATTTTAAAAGAGAAAAGCAGTTTCTGGCAGCAATGGCTTCCTTCAGATTGGGCAGTGGTAATAAAAGATGCATGATCCCAAAAGCAAAAATCTGCATTAAACCGGGGGAAACTTAATTCCCCCAGTGCTATTTCATTAAAAAACTAACTCCTCAAAAAGAGTCCATATAAATATTGCTGACTGATGCGTGAGTGGCCTCAATGGGTCCCAGATCTAAAAGCATTTTCAGGCTTGGGGTATTGAAAGCCAGGTTTGTGAGTTTTTCTATATCTGTCAAAGCGAAACCGATACTGCCCAGACCCGGTTTTACTCCCATTTCGAACAGCCATTTTTTTAATCCCTCGTATACTATATCTGCTTCATTAGATTCTCCTTTTAATCCACATAGAATCGGAGAGAGGAGATCTGCCAGAATATGTTTTGAAGCCGGGTAGATCTGTTTTATCACAGCGGGCAGGATCATTGCAAGTCCCAGGCCGTGAGAGATTTCCGGTCTTACTGCGCTCAGTGGATGCTCTAGGGCATGAGTGTAATGAAGAAGTCCGTTATCAAAGGAGATGCCTGCTATTAGTGAAGCATAGAGCAGATAATAGCGGGCGGTGAGGTCTTGAGGGTTGCTCAGGGCCACCGGCAGATATTGAGCAACCAGTCTAATGGTTTCCTTGGCAAGCAAAATGGAAAATGGTGTTGCAGTAACCGTGGTTGAGGCTTCGATAGCATGATTGAGAGCATCAATGGAGACATAGGCAGTCTGCTCCGGAGATAGAGAGGTCATCAGTGCGGGATCATCGATAGAGTAAAGCGGGTAGATGCAATCGCATGCAAATACCGGTTTTGTCTCTTTCTCAGGAATACTGACTACCGCAAAACGATCTGCCTCTGTTCCGGTCCCATGTGTAAGATTTATGGCCACTAAAGGTATTGCTTTATTTGGGGAAAACTGGTTTTCAAAAAGTTCACGTGCATTTCTTACCGGATATTCTTTCAGAACCGCAACACATTTTGCTGCATCAATAGGACTTCCTCCACCTATAGCCACTATAGCCTGTGCACCATAGAGACGGGCAAGATCTGTTGCTTCATCCACCTGGTCAACTGTAGGATTAGGTGTGATTTCGCTATACATAGTATAATCAAAACCATTTACCTCAAAGGCTCTGGCTACATAAGACCAGGCACCCGATTTTATGTAGGAGTTTTTTCCGGTGATTACTAATACTCTGGAAACCTGCCTTGTTTTTTTCAAAACAGAACAGATATCACCGATTTTCCTGATAGCCCCTGCACCCAGATACACTGTAGATCTCCCCCGGATTTCACAAACTGCATTTACGTTGATCTTGCTTTCCCACATGAACCATACCTCCCTGATAAATATTTAGAACAATATGATTAGGACAAATAATCCTGTCAGTAAAAGTGCAGGACCGACAAACTACAGCTAACGAAATAAAGAAACGGGACCTTGGACTGAAAGCTTTTGCTATAATAAAATCATTCCTGCCTATAGTTAAGGCAACAACTATGATTTCGCATTAAAAAAAAAAATTTAAAAAATTCCGGATAAAGTAAGATTGAGGCGATACAGAAACCGAAACACTCTGTAGATATCAGCTATTCATATCTTCTTTGGTACAGAACACAATTGGAAAAATTGACCATTCCCCTTTTACAGCTATTCACATCTTTTTTAACATCAATCCATTACAGGATAGAAAGCAGATCAGCCTGCTATTCTGTAGCACTTTTTTATTTGAACTTTATTTTCACATTCTCAAACAAATATGTGTATGCTTCAATTTTTTTTTGTATACTAACCTAAGTTATGACTCTATTTCTGGAGAATAGATCAAAATGATCATAGATTCTTTTCTGGAGTAATAAAATGCCAGACTTTCTGAAAAACAGTTTATCTATTCTATTATTAATACTGTTATTCGGTTTTACCAAAGTCGTAATGGCCCAGTCCGGTCTGATTAATCTTAATCCTGACCCCAATGGTGAACCATGGATTGCCGGTGGTGTAAATGAGAAAGAGTGGGCAGAGTCGTTTTCTGATGCAAAAGAGCTGGAATTGCCTAAAAGAGGTGCATTATCAAAGCGTGCCACCCTGCCCTCTTCAATAGACAACACCACTCATCCTGCATTCAGACCAATATTCAATCAAAAGGGAGGCAGTTGCGCCCAGGCAAGTGGTGTGGGTTATGTTTTCACTTACGAGATCAACTGTATCAGAGGTTTGCCATCAAACACTCTGGAAAATCAGTATCCATACGATTTTACTTATAACTTCCTTAACAGTGGAAGCGGAGACAACGGTACCAACACGAATACCGGATGGGACATAATCAAAGCCATTGGCGTACCCAATGCACGGGATTATGGTGGTTTTGGCCTGGGGAAGTTTAAGGAATGGGTGTCAGGTTACGATGTCTACTATAATGGAATGTATAACCGCCTGAAGGAATACTTCTATATCTTCATTCGCAAGCCCGAAGATATTGAAAAAATGAAGCAATGGCTTGTGGACAGGGCAAATGGATCACCGGAAGGAGGATGTCTGGTTTTTTCTGCAAATGCTACCGGTGAACAGCTTGTAAAACTGGCATCGGGAACTCCTGAGGCCGGCAAGACTGCTCTGGTTAAATTTGGCACCAGCGGTGGACATTCGATGACTATTGCCGGATACAATGACCAGGTCTGCTATGATTACAACAATGATGGAAAATATACCAATGACATTGACCTTAACGGGGATAATAAACTGGATGTAAGAGACTGGGAAATCGGTGCAGCTTTATTGGTAAACAGTTGGGGTAGCAGTTGGGGCAATAATGGAAAAGCATGGATAATGTACAAGGTTCTGGCAGATACCAGCACCAATGGCGGTATCTATTACAATAGTTTGACCGGTATAAAGCTCTATGAAGATACCATAATAAAACCTAATCTCACTTTCAAGTTCAGTCTTGCCCACCCCAACAGAAGTTCCATAAGAATAAGAGCCGGTTATTCGACTAACCTTCAGGCAACTTCTCCTTCCACCTCAAAATCTTTTGCCTCTGCATTCTCATTTTCCGGTGGGGCATTCCCCATGCAGGGAGAAACCAATGAACCTATCGAAATAGGTCTGGATATAAGTGATCTTCTGGTGAAAATCGGTGACAGGGCAGCCAGCTTTTTCCTGCAGATCGAATCCAAAAGCGGCTCCGGTACAATCAGTAATTTCTCTCTGATTGACTACACAAACGATCAGCACATTGAATATCCCTATCATAAGAGTCAGGAAGACTTTTCTAACGGTATAACCTATTTCAAGATCATCAAACCCGCGGTATCTATAAAGGTTGTCTCACCCAATGGCCAGGAGAAGTGGGAAAGAGGCAACACTTATCAGATCAGGTGGAATACCACTATCGAGGATAATGTCAAAATAGAACTGTTAAGAAACGGAACAGTCTTTTCAACACTGGAAAAATCCCTTCCTAACAGTGGTGCTTACCAGTGGGATATTCCTGAGGATCTGGAGCTGGACACCAGCTATCAGATCTGTATAAGCAGTGTCAATGACACAAACAGTAGAGATAAAAGCGATCTTCCATTCAGTATCCAAAGGAACTCTGCTCTTCTGCTTACCTCCCCTGACCATCAGCAAATGCTTCTGACCGGTTCATCCGTAGTTATCTCCTGGAAAGATGACTTTAATGATGATGTCAAAATAGAGATTTACAGAAATGGTGTTTATACCCAAACCATAACCGACACGGTAAGTGGAAGTAACTCCTATCAATGGGTGATACCTGACTCGTTTGCCAGCGGTTTTGATTACCGGATTCGTGTGATATCAATTACAAACGAGGAACGTTTTGATGAGAGTGATTCGAACCTGATTATAATGCATCAACCCAGGACTGCCCCCTACGTTCAGGACTTCGATGCTTTCAAGGAAGGTAACAAGGTTATTGATTCCTGGGAGCAGATTGTAACTGATGATATCGACTGGACAGTAATAAAAGGACCGACTCCATTCAGAAAAACTCATCAGGGTGGAACCGGAGCACATTCCGATCATTCCGGCAAAGATGGAAATTATATATATGTGCACTCTTCATCACCCAATAATCCCGGAAAAACCGCAACTCTTCTCTCCCCGCTGATTGATTTTCGAAACAGCTCAATAAAAAACTGTGTTTTCTGGGTACACATGTTCTCATCGGAAAGCAAAATGGGAAAGCTTGTGGTTGATGTAAATGCAAACGGAATCTGGATTGACAGTGTTCTTTGCATAAGTGGTAATCAGGGTGACAATTGGATTCAGCAGATACTGGATCTCTCGGCTTTCAATAGTGATTTTTTTCAGATCCGTTTCAGGGCCCTGACCGGTACCGGTGATGAAAGCGACATTTGTATAGATGACTTTATGGCGGGGACGGAGATAACTTCTACACTTGTGTCCAGACATCTTGTGCCTTCAGTTCGTGTCTTCTTTAGAGACAAGTTCCTTCAATTCCAGAACTATGAAGGATTCGCCAGGATAATATCTCTTGATGGCACGGTGCTGAGCTCGGTGAATAAAGTAAGACATAACTACACGATGGATATCTCTGGGTTGAGAAGTGGTACTTATTTGCTGATGATTGACAAGAAGGTTATGAGGTTTGTGAAATCGGGAAGGTAGCCGAATTAAGAATATTAGATTTGAGATATTTGATTTAAGATGTTCGGAAGACGTAGCATTACTTCTCAATGGCATGTGATAAAAGTGTCTAACCAAATGGAGCCCCCTAACCGCCAAAGGGTGAACTAAAAACCCATAATCAAGCTACACCACTTTATGCGATCCTAAAGTCCCACCTCGGGGATTTAGGGGTTGGTATTTACCTAAGCAGGGATTTAGAAAATTAAATTCAACAATGAAATCGTCATAGTACTCCTAGCATCGTTGTTAAGCACACAATGGACTTAAGCTGCAACAGTTCCATTACCATTTATAATCGTTTTCCAATGTCCATATCCTCAAGAATCATCCTGGTGACCTCATTTCCAAACAGTAACACCTCTTTACTGTACCGTGCAAAAGCTGTTAATTGTTTCAGAAAGGCAGAGAACATCTTTTTACCGATACTTTTGTTGTAAAGCAGGAAATTAAGCATCATAAGTGAATTATAGAAAGTAATGCCATTTCGGGAGGCTTTTAGTAGTACTTTTCTGTCTTCTGAAACAAGCGGTAATTGTAAACTTTGTGCCAGGATAAGAAGCTGTTGGTCGGCAGTGGGGACGGAGGAACTGATTTGATGGACGATGATTGGTAGGCCTGAAAAACCGGTTTCTTTCAGACAACTTTCAGGCGCATGGAGTTGAATGTCTCGGGTGAGGAGATCAAAAAAGCCTGATTTTACCATGTAAATAATAGAAGAAGCATCGATTACTGCAGCTTTCAGTGATTTAAAACCAAAAGAGGATTGTCTTTCATGGCGTGTTATCAAAGAAGCGGTTTCCTGGTGCTGTTTAAGGAACGGATAAAATGGAAATAAGATGCATCTCTGTGAAAGGAGACTATCTCAATATAAATGAGGTAATCAGGTCTTGTGGGGAACAATTTCTTTGTATGCCAAGGTAGTTCTCCGGCATTGGAGGTTAGCTCTGCTTTTTATTTTATCATAGCCCCGGGGTAAAGGAACTTTGGATCACTACAGCTTCTGCAGGTCTGTGGGGGGGTGAATAAAAAATTCATTTTTAGAAGCCCAGGTAGGAGGTAGTATAGGGACGGAGGAAACTTGATAACATTTTCATTAGTTAACTTCCCTCTTAGAGAACAAATTCGGTAAAGAAATCGATTTTTATTGCTTAAGGGATTGCAGTCAATATGTTTAGATTATATGCTCGGTTTTGGATTTCAATTTGCAGATGGTGATAGCAGTTTTATTGAAATTTTAAAAGCGGAAATCCTGAATACTGTGTTTTTTAATTGTTTTTGAAAAAGTTTGCAGCATATGCAAATAATTCTGTAGATGAATCATAATCTCATTACTAAAGCAATCATCAAATCAGGCCACCCTAAGCTTCTTTTTAGTGAACAGGAAACTTCATTCCCTCATTTTTGGCAATTTTTTCTCCAAGTTTCGCTAATCTACACACTGCGGTACTGGTTAAATTCAGCCTTTCCGCTGTACTTAGAGTTGTCATCTCCAGTAAAGTAACTGCAAAGTAACAGTATAGCTTGCGAGCTGTTGAGAGCGTATTCATCCTTCCTCTTTTTTTCATATCTAAAACAGAAACTGGCAATCTGGAAAAAACAAACTCTGCCAGTTTGTCATGATCCCAGTTAGTTCTCACATAATTGGCCATGCGGATTCTTTTCTCTTTGTCCTGTTTTAGTGCATCTTTTTTAAACTTGGGGCTCCCGATAATCCAATAACCGGACTCATACATGCTCTGTTTATCTTCTTTGGAAGCCTTTAGCATATCGAGAAAATCCTGAAATCTGTCGCATTTTTCCATCATCTGCTTTATAGTTTTGCTGTATATGACTTTAGGATCCACATTTCCATCGCTGGAGTAAAGCTTACGTATCTGATCGATTTTAAGATTTGGAAAACGACTGTTTCCCATTACTGCAGAATGAGTACAGTCTTTGTAATTATCCAATTCTTCGATAGTTTTGCATATTCCTGCTCTGGTGGGTCCGGTGTGAAGATAAGCGATGAGCAGTTGTGCATAGAGACCATCTTCAACCGGTATAGATTTAGGCCTTCCCTGAAAAAGATAACCTTCAAAACTATGTTTTTTATTATAGTAGCGCGCATAAGCGCTGTGAAATCTCTGAAAGAGATCTTTCATTGGACGATCATTTAATCGCAGGGCCATTTCATAATGTTGTGGATAGAAAACTATTCCTAAGAGTTCAAATCCGGTTTCAGCCAGGTATTTGTTAAGAAGATCGATAAATTTATCTTTATCGGTGGAATCACGAAAAAGGACCCTGGAATCTATGACTTCGGAAGTGACATGGTGGATAACATCTGAAACAGAAAGTCTTGGTTTTCTGGCCATTTTCTACCTCGATTTATATTTGTGGTGAAGAAAAAAGAGTATAGAGGAAAAGGTATCAATATTTGGGCCAAGGTTGGATATTTGATAATGGAGGTAGCGAAGCGGAAACGTTGATAAAAATTCCTCCGTCCCCAGAAGACGAAAGAAAAATCAGAGTCCCCTCTTTTTATAGCATTTAAGAATCATTAGTGAACTTCATAAAACCGTTTTTACTTAAATCCAGCCCAAAGCGTCTGTTTATTAGGAAATATTACTTAATTTTCTGTAGTAAAGCCAAAATGAAAAAATAGTCTTGTTTCCTCCGTCCCCAGCAAAGCTGCCGCAATCAGCAAACAAATCTCTCCTGTCCAGATTAAAATATGAAACATCTGCCATCGGTGAATCAAAGAACTCCAAAACTTACCCCTGTGCTCCATCTAATTCTCTTAAAATCGTTCTGCAAGAGAGAGCTGCATGGACCTTCTTAAACTTCCCCTTATCTTCCTATGCCAGTTTGCTCGTGAAAAGGAAATCAGGAACCAGCTCATCTTTTCCCTATAAATAAGCACATGCATATCTCGACTCCTATACTCATCTTTACAAACCTGAACTTGTTGTTGGATGACTTTTTTGAGTGTGCTATTTATTTTCCGAGGCTCCTTTTATTCAAATAGCTAACAGGGCATCCCCAATCTCTCCAGCAGCTTATTGTAAGTATACTCAATATTCGCTGTCGAGACTCCCAAAGATTCTCCATACCTTATCAATGTGCCTCCGAAAAGATCTCCCTCATTTATTTTTCCCTTTTTTTCAATATCTCTGTGAAACGATGTCTTTGTCGAAAATGGAAATTGCTTTGCCTTCAGTAATGAAGTATCGACAATGCCTGAGCCCAAAGGGATCTTTAGTTTCCTGGCTATAGATTCAATCTCAACCATAACCTCTTTAACCTTTTGACTCAACTTCTGGTTTTCCAGTATTTCCCCTAAAGTTTTCTCATAAGCAGCACCAACCAGGCCATAGGCAGCGATGAACATGAACTTTGACCAGATAGCAATCTCAATATTCTCTTCCCAACTAAAGTCAATATGAGATTCATTCAAAACGTTAATCAATATTTCTGGATAGTATTCAGGAAATTTGGGATCCTTCCCGATATGAATCCTGCAACTACCGCCTTTTTGATAAATTACTCCAGGACTCTCTATATGTGTCCCCACATATACGCATGAAGGCAGTACGACTCCAAACGAAAGATGCTCACGAATCCTTTCGTATATGTCTACGCCATTAAGCAATGGAAGGATAATGGTCTTATCATCAGCAATATTTTTTATCATATGAACTACATTTACCAGATCATAGCTTTTTACAGCAACAATAATCAAATCACATATTGGTAAGTCTGTTACAACATCTGTACACATTTTAGGATGAACGTTAATAATTTCATCACCGCCGGATTTTTTAAGAGTTAATCCATGTTCAATAATTTTTTCTTTATGCGTACCACGCGCAATAAAATAAATGTCATGCTTACTGCCCAGTTCCTTTGTGATGATTGCACCGAAATATCCTCCTACACCGCCTACTCCATAAAAACCAATTTTCATATTTGCTTCTTTCTTTTTTACAGGCTTTTTTGCTTGTTTTATACTGCACATTATCCTTTTCTTTACACTCTTAAAGCCCATTTGACTTTCTTTAAGTAGATGTCATATTGACATCGTACCCTGGTCCTCCTGGTGAATCCTGGAAAAAAGAGATACGTCAGTATGCTGCAGCCGTAGCTTACGTTATGCACACTCCACCCCTCAGTGATCCGAACCTCTTTCACTTCGCTATTGGTTATTCGATATTTCTTACCCCTGGCGGGCTCTCCAAATAAGAGGAATAAAACAGTGCTGATTTCTGTTTATGAGATTCGCACTAACTAATGTAAATTACATCTTCTTAAACAACTTTAAAGCCTGCATGGGCAAATACACTTTTCCGGACTTTTCCGAATACACCGTGATCCCATCCATCTGCAGAACTATACCGTTACTCAAGTGGATCTCATTTTTAAAGAATGGAAATACCGCTGATTTGCCGGGAATTGCCACCGAGACGCTTCCCTTCGCCTCCCCGGCTTCTGAAGAATCGATAATGATAGTAATATCCTTGAATTCTGCAAATAACTCTTTTACTTCCTGGAACAGTATACTGTTAATGGAATCGGATGATACGCCCAGTTTTTCAAAGCAGATACGGGCTATATCGGTATTGTCGATTAGAGAATCAAATTCAACTCCCAATCCGTAAATCCATACATTTGTTCCGCAATGGCCATGAGTGGTCCATCCAATGGATGCTCTTCTGGAGATGATTCTTCCCACTGCTGCAATATCAGGATCGGATCTTTTACCATTTTTGACCGAAGAGATCAGCTCTTTTACATCCAGACTATCCTGAGCATCAAGAGATTCTATCCCCATGAAATCTTTCAGCGCAGAAGTAACAAAGCCGAAATCTGCAGATGCTGTCTTTTGTGAACGGATAAGGGTATCAAGAAGACCGCCTGCTGTGATTCTGGCTTTTTTCAAATGGGGAATAACCTTTGAAGTCGGCATATCGGTATATGTATCTCCCCGAAGTCCAAGAGAGAGTCCGCCGTTGTCATGATCAGGAAAAACCATCACTATTGTATTCTTATTTTTTCTGGCAAAATCCAGAGCCACCCCCACTGCGGAATCAAAGGCAAGGTATTCGGTTACCACACCTACAGGATCATTGTTGTGTGAGGTAAAATCGACCTGACTTCCTTCTACCAGCAGGAAAAAACCTTTGGGGTTACGGGAAAGAATCGAAATCGCAGCAGAGGTCATCTCTGCCAGAGAGGGTTCCTCTTTTCCAAAATAGGGACGGTTAATGTCATGGTTCAGATGGCTTCTGTTGAAGAGTCCCCATACTTTTCTGGTATCGGATGGGAGTTTTTTGAGTTCACTTTTTCTGGTGATTACTTTGTAGCCTCGTGAAGAGAGTACATCCTGAAGATTCTCTCCATCACTGCGTTTGCCCTGAGGTAATGAATCGGGAAGAAGGTGGCTCATTCCTCCCCCAAAAACCACATCGATATTCTGATAAACCTGTTGCTTTATAATTACATTTTCATTGTCCCTCTCATGCCAGTGGCTGGAGAAAGCGGCTGGAGTTGCATGGCTGACTCGTGCGGTAGCCACTATTCCGGTCGATTTACCACAAACACGGGCTGCTTCCAACACTGTCGCCACAGGTCTCCACTGCTGCTGCGGGGGTAATTTACGGGGCTGAGGGAAAACCAGAGAGTCCGGAAGAATTCCTACGCATTTGACCCCACCCTCCTGCTCCCAGGTTTTGTGTCCTGTGGCAAAGGCAGTGGCCGCGGCTGCAGATCCGGTGATCATCGAATTGCCGCTATGGGTAATGCAGAGACCGGAGTTTAGCTTATCACTGGCCAGAGGTGCACCTTTAAACCAGCGGGCGAGCGTTTGATGAGACACTCCGCATCCATCCGGAACCAGCAGAATAATATTTTTTCCATCCGCTGCAAGACAAACTGCAGACTGAAGCACCAATAGAGCAACTGCGATTATCTTTTTAAAAGAAAAAAGCATAGAATTCCCTTGTCTCCTGATTAGTAGTTTCGCTCATATTCTTGGTATGCAGTGATTAAAACCTGATTCGGACGATTCTTTGGCGTGAATCGGTTACATCGGAAAAATTGTTATTTGTAATATAATTCAAAATATCATTATCTGCTCAATCTCTGATTAAGAAAATGGTATGATAATTGCGGTTATGCATCTGATCACCATCATTCACCTTTAAAACCGTTTGCCAGGAGATCAAGGATTGGAACGGAAGAGGTCTGTAATGGATTTGCTCAGGTTGGTATTCTCGATTGTAGGAGCAATAACCTGCTTTCTGTTAGTGGCTTTGCTTTTTCTGCTTTTCATGTTAAACCTCAAAAAACCCAGCATACATGCCAATACGGTCCTGGAAATAGATTTTGAAAAGGGGCTCATCGAATCTGTGCCTGATGCCTTTATTTACAGGTTAAGTGGTGGCGGGCAATTGCAGATAACCAATGTAGTAACCGCACTGGATATTGCATCAAAGGACAAGCGAATAAAAGGAATAATCGCGCACATTGCTGCCAGTCCTTTCAGGTATGCAGATGTACAGGAAATCCGGGATGCAGTGATCCGTTTCCGCAAATCCGGCAAACCTGCTTTCGCTTTTGCAGAATCCTTTGGTGAAGCAGGCGCAGGCAACAGTAACTATTACCTGGCTTCGGCTTTCGATTCAATTTTCATGCAGCCATCCGGATCTTTGGGATTAACCGGATTCATGTCTTTGTCTCCCTTTTTCAAAGGCACTTTGGACAAACTGGGAGTAACACCCCAGCTTGGGGCACGAGAAGAGTACAAAACCGCTAAAAACCAGTTTACTGAAACCGAGTACACCGATGCGCACCGGCAGATGAGTCAGGATATTATCAATTCAGTGCTGAACCGGTTCGCATCTGATCTCTCTTCCGATAGAAAACTCAAAGAACAACACCTGAAAGATCTGATTTCACAAGGACCATTCAGTGCTTCAGAAGCACTCAATAACGGGTTGATAGATGCCCTGGAATACAGAGATCAGGTATATGACCGTATGCGCCAAAAGATCGGAAAACGAATCCGGTTCCTCTATTTAACCAAATACCTTCAGCGCTTCAGGGCCAGACCTGCCAGAGGAAAAGCAGTTGCATTAATTCATGGTGATGGAGCCATTGTTCAGGGAAAAAGCAGCTATAATCCTCTCAGTGGTGAAATGGTTATGGGTGCCAGAACAATCTGTGCTGCATTCAGGGCTGCAATCAAAGATAAATCGGTAGGTGTTATCATTTTCAGAGTCAACAGCCCGGGTGGTTCCCATATAGGTTCAGACATGATCTGGAGAGAAACGGTGAGAGCACAAAAGGCAGGGAAACCGGTTATTGTCACCATGGGTGCAGTCGCAGGTTCTGGAGGATATTTTGTGGCAATGAATGCTGAAAAGATCATTGCCAATCCTTCCACTATTACCGGTTCGATCGGAGTGGTCAGTGGTAAATTCGTAACCGAAGGTTTTTATAACAAACTCGGTGTTACTACCAGTCAGGTAACCACCAGCCCCAACGCTACGATCTGGTCCCCTACCAGCAAATTTACCGAAGAGCAATGGAATTACATTGAGCAATCTTTGGATACGGTGTATCATGACTTTGTAAGTAAAGTAGCTTCCAGAAGAAAGCTTCCATTGGAAAAGGTTAAGGAAATAGCCGGAGGAAGGATTTATACCGGTGATGAAGCACTCAGGTTGGGACTGGTCGATACTCTTGGCGGGTTTTACGAGGCGATTCAGTCTGCCAAAAAAATTCTGCGTATCCCTGATAAACGCATGGTACTGATTAAAAAATTCCCCAAACGTCCATCGTTTTGGGAACGTTTTTTTGGCAAAAGCCCCGATAGCAGTGAAGATACTGAGGTGGCATTCCAGGAGGATGTTTCGCTATCCGGTTCTCTTTTATCAAAATTACAAAAGGCTGCCGGCATGATTACTGAGGAATTTGGAGCTCTGAAAATGGAAATTCCGGTTGTTTATTGACAGCCCCCTAATCCCTCTATACCCCCTAAAGTCTCCCGATGTACATCGGGAGACTTTAAGATCTCATGATGTAACTGTGAACTTGACCATAGGGTTTTATAAAATGTTACTTTGGACGCTCTTAAGTCCCCCTTTGGGGGATTAGGGGGCCGCAAACCCCTCCGGTTCAATACAAAAACTGAAAACCCACTCTTCCCACAACTATCACATTCCCCCCTTTGTCATCAGGGAAATTCACATTGGCAAGCTGATCGTTACGGGCTATCAGATCTGCACCTATCAGAAATTCCCATCTTCCATAAATATCCTGAATCGGTTTAAGAGATAGTTTTGCGTTCAGTCCTGCGCTGAGGTATCCGGAAAAATCGGTCTCTGGTACATGATATCCAAATAGACCTGCTCCTATTCTCAGGGGGAAAGAAAGGGAGAGAGGTAATACGCTTTTCTGAAAGAACCTTATCGATGGATCAACTCCAGCCTGTATCAGAAATCCTCTGGATTCGCTTAAAGGAATAGCTGCTTCCAGGGATGGATTCCATTGACCTAAGGACCCACTGCCTGAATAGGAAACTGCCAGTTCGAGTTCATTGGCCACAGCTCCGGCATTAGGAACTGTTGCAAGTAAATAAGAAACGGCGCTACTGATATTGTGGGGAAAGACAAACACAAATCCTGAGAAAAAATTAGCTTCATACCACCATTGAAGCTGATTTGAAGAGAGCTGATTATCGGTTAGCCCCTGCTGTGTTCCGATAGTAAAGGCGATCTGCCGGAACAGACTTCCTGATCTTAACAACTGAAATATTGGGGCGATGGTTACAGAATATGCGAAATTGCCCAGTTCTTCTGGAACGCCATCAAAAGCGGCTCTGGAATAATCGGCATTAGTGAAGTTAAACTCTCCCCTCACATGAACTCTGCTTGTGTTGGGGGTTGTGCTTTTATGTATTGTCCCCAGGACTCCGGTATAAAAGAGCGAGTTATCCCTGGCAGGCATTGCGCTAATGGGCAACTGCTCTAAAGAACTATTCTGACTCTGAAGTGCACCGGTTAAGGATACCAGTAAAAAGAACCCGATTCTTAAACTGAATGGCAGCTTATTCATATATAATTTTGCCCTTCCCAATAATATGATCTGCTCTTCAGATAAAAGAGCACACCACGTACCATTTTCGAGCAAAGTAGAAATCTTTTCGAGATAGTTTCTTCTGGCATTTGTATTGCAGTCCGCAATGCTAAAAGAACACATCCTTACAAAGGGGCAGTGGTGAAGTGGATTGTTTTGGTTATAGCAGTATTGCTATGTGTTATAGATGTTGATTCCCAGAGACCAGAGCGAGGATCAATAAAGTTTGGGGCCGATTCAGCTCCGGTTGAATCAAAAGATGTAGATCCGGGACCTTTCAGCAAAGCTTTTGTGAGAATCGCCCAGGCGGTGATCCAATCGGTGGTATCGGTGATCCCGACTCATCTGGACAGCTCGCTGCCAGCTCAACCTCCGCAACAACAGGAGGAGCGTCGCATTCAGAGCCTGGGGTCTGGTTTTATCGTTTCTGGAAAAGGATATATTCTTACTAATTTCCATGTGATTGCTGATGCAGACAAGATCGAGGTACTTCTGGCTAATGGGAATTTGTTCCCTGCAGATGTCATCGGTTTTGATTCTCTAAGTGACATTGCAGTATTGAAACTTAGCGGAAAGTTGCCGGAGCTCAGACCGGTTTATCTGGGTAATTCCGACAGCTTAGAGGTAGGTGACTGGATAGCTGCTATAGGAAACCCCTTCGCCCTGACCTCGACTATTACTTCAGGGATAGTTTCAGCACTGGGAAGAGAGGTGGTTGAACCTTTAACTTTCCAGAGTTTTATCCAGACCGATGCAGCGATCAATCCTGGGAATTCCGGTGGACCTTTGGTGAATCTGGATGGTGCAGTAATGGGAATGAACACGCTGATCTTCTCAGAGACCGGTGGATTTATGGGTGTGGGTTTTGCCATACCAATAAATCTGGCAATCAGGGTGATGGAGGATCTGGTTTACGAAGGAAGAGTGATCAGGGGATATGCAGGAATCTCTGTTCAGGATATAACCCCTTCGCTGCAGAAAGCTCTGGATCTGAAAACTACTGAAGGAGCCATTGTTGCAGATGTGGTTAATGGGCAGCCTGCAGATAAAGCTGGTATAAAGTCGGGTGATATCATCTTAAATGTATCAGGAGAAGTTGTAGAAAATGCGAATCAGTTGCGCAACCAGATAGCATTTGTAAGGCCGGGACAGAAAGTGCCCCTTACACTTCTAAGAAACGGTAAAAAAAGAGAAATTACACTGATTCCTATCGAACGAACAGCAGAAGTGCTTAATAAGCAGCAACCCATACAGCAGCGCTCACGACCCCAGAGAGGAGAAGTGGGTAACCGCCTGGGAATCGGGGTTACAGAACTTACACCCGCTCTCAGATCCCGTTATAAAATTCCCGATGAGCTCTCAGGAGTAATCGTGACCAGAATAGCCCCTGACATATTCGATGAGCGTACTCTGCTCTCACCCGGAGATCTTATCATGCAGGCAAAGGCTTCAGGAGGTAAATGGGTCAATATTGATTCACCCGCTGATTTTCAGAAGTATGACAAAAACATTAAAAACGATCAGGCAGTAGTGCTACAGATTTTTCGTGGTGGTCAACGTTTATTTATTTCCTTTGAAGTAGAATCTTAAGAGTAGGTTAACCTTCCGCTATTTTTGCCGCTTCGATTTCAAATGTCCATGCATCACCAATAGTTTCCATTGCCTTTTCCAGGCAACACCGGTACAATATTAAATAGTGGCATATTAGATAATCTCTATAAAAATTGGCAGTCTGAACAATATAGACCATTTCTGATTTGCTTCCTGAATGTGGCTGTTTATTATCTGAATTCTTATTTGGGGTACCACGCCACATATGCAGAGGGCTTTTAATTTTTAATGAAGAGGTTCTCAATGTGTGCTAAAGCTAGTAATTCACTTGAGAAAACACGTGCTGAGATGTCCAAGATTAAAATAGAGTATCCTTCGATACAGCTTAAGGCTTTGTATTTTGATCTTTTTCTTCAAAATATACCAGATGACCTCTATTTTAAAGATCTTCAATCCCGATTCACCATGGTTAATCAGGCATGGATGAAACGGCACAATGTCACAAATCTCAGTAGTGTAATCGGCAAAACTGACTTTGATTTTTTTCCTGCCAGCTTGGCTGAAGAATTCTATCAGGATGAACAGCAGATCATCTCCAGTGGAAAACCGTTAATTGGGAAAGTAGAAAAAATTGAAATTGAAGGAAGTGCAACCTGCTGGGTCACAGTGTCCAAGTTCCCGGTAATAGATCAACAGAGCAAAGCCATTATTGGTACATTTGGCATAAGTCATGATATTTCTGCATTAACTGAATCAGAAGCAGCCCTGGTCCATGAGCGCGACATGCTCCATATACTACTGAATTACTCAAAAGATGCAATTTATTTCAAAGATCTTAACAGCCGTTACACAAGAATCAGCCGGGCACATCCGGCGATGCAATTCGTTAAATCTCCTGAAGATGCAATAGGGAAAACCGACTTTGATTTTTTCCCCCCCGAACATGCACAGGCAGCTTTTGCAGATGAGAAACGTATTATTGAGACTGGGGAACCGGTTCTGGGGAAACTCGAACGGGAGACTGCTGAAGGTATGCCGGAGAAGTGGGTGTTTACCTCCAAGCTTCCTATTAGAGACGAGCAGGGTAAGATAGTTGGGACATTTGGAATATCGCGGGATATCACTGAAATTAAAATGTATGAAAACGAGCTGCAAAAGGCAAAATGCGAGCTCGAAAAGCGAGTGCATCTACGCACCTTAGATCTTCAAAAGGCCAATGCCAACCTTAAAAAGCGTATTTCGCAACTCGATTTTATTACCGCAGCATCTTTTCAGATGGCCCAATGTAACAATATAAAGACTCTGGCGAAGGTAATTCTCAAATCCTTCTACTCAATTATTGGAGATTCAGTAGCCTCTCTTTGTATTAGCGGCAACAAATGGTTTGAGTGCGTAGGAACAAGCGGCCTGCTTACTCCGGAGATCCAGCAGACAGTCTTCAAGGAGGCAACGCAAATATTCTCTCCCCATAACTGCACAACTCCGGTAATAATTAAAAACTGGATCGAGAATGTATCTGACTTAAACCTTTGGAGTCAATTGGGTCATTTCCCCTATTATATTGGAATTCCACTTCTGGCAGATAACCGAACTGTCGGTTATCTGCAGTTTTTTGCTAAAAAAGGTGCTCATCGCCGGTTCGAGGAAGAAAAAAATGTGGTTCTTACTCTTGCCTCGCAATCTGCAGTCAGTCTCAGTAATGCCATCTTTCAGAAAGAGCTCAACGAAAAGGCACAGCTAAAAGGTGAGCTCCAGGCAGCACGCAATATTCAGCAGCAGTTGACTCCAAATCACAAACCTCCTATACCGGGTGTGAATCTTAAAGGCCTTTACTCACCTGCTTATGAAATTGGCGGTGATTACCTTGATTATTTCCAGAACGATCTGGGATATTGGATTGTAGTTATTGCTGATGTGTGCGGGAAAGGTGTTCCTGCGGCCATGTTAATGACACTACTGCGAAGTTCTTTCAGAAATGAGGGCCGCAACGAAACATCCGCAAAGAATCTGCTCTGTGCAGTAAATGATACCATGAGAGTTAATTTTAATGAACGATTGTTTGCTACTGCAATCTGTCTGATCATTAGTCCCGATGGTAAATGTATGTCATACGCACAGGCTGGACATCCCCGGCTGATCCGTATCGATGGCAAAGGGAAGGTGCAGACTATCGAGACTAACGGCATAGCACTGGGAATTCTCTCTGACCAAAACGCTTTTTCAGAAATATTGAGTGAAGTTTCTATCCCGTTAGTTGAAAACGATCGTTTCTTTCTTTACACTGATGGGCTCACAGAAGCATTCAATCCCAATAAAGATCCTTATGGGACCGCCAGACTGTTAAACCTTCTCGAGGGAGATATCGGCAACACTCCTGAGAAGATATCCAGGAAAATTCTTCAGGATATCAAGGCATTCACTCAGGGAGCTGCTTATCATGATGACCTGACCTTCATTGTTATGTGTATCGAAGGACGATAGGGGATAAAAGAGTAGAAATTAAGGAGTACTATTAAAAACGGGTCTGTAGAAATACAGACCCTTTTTTAATTTCATTCGAAACACAGATGGTTATTAGCCAACCATTTTTTCCAGTTCGATTCCTTTTGTCTCATGAGCAAGTTTCCAGACGAAGAGGAAGGAGAGAACTGTTAAAACTGCGTAAATACCGTATGAAGGACCAAGGCCCATGGATGCCAACATTATGGGGAATGTCATTGTAATTGCAAAGTTGGCTGTCCACTGAGACAATCCGCTGACCGCAAGACCGGCTCCGCGCATCTGATTGGGGAACATCTCACCAAGCATAACCCACATCACAGGACCCCAGGAGAAATTGAAGAACATCACAAAAAGATTTCCTGCTACCAGGGCAATAGGACCACTTGCACCTACTAATTTCAGTGCGCCGCCCTCGGTTTGAGCTGATGTCCAGAAAATAATTGACATAACTGCAAGGCAGAATGCCATACCGATTGAACCGATAAGAAGCATAGGCTTACGGCCAATTTTGTCGATAGTGAAAGTTGCAATAAAACAGGCTAAAATGCTTAGTGCACTGCTTATAACATTGATTAACAGAGAATCGGCTTCGGTAAAACCGGCTGACTGCCACAGAACTGCTCCATAATAGAAAATGATATTGATACCGGTAAATTGCTGGAATGCTGCCAAACCAATACCAAGCCAGACGATCGGACGGACTTTACCGTTGGCACCGAGAAGATCTTTGAGACTGGGACGGTGATCTTTTGCCAAAGAGTCTTTGATTTCATTGTATTTGGCTTCAGCACCAGAACCCATAAGTTTTTTAAGAACAGACATCGATTTTTCTTTTTTACCGGCTGCAACCAGAAAGCGGGGACTCTCTGGAATAAGAAGAAGAGCAAAGAAAAATAAGACGTTAAAAATGAGCTCCACCCAGAACATCCAGCGCCATGCTTCAAAACCCATTATCCACTCTTTGGTTGATCCACCTGCTGCAGAAGCAATCGCATAATTGGAAAGGAATGCCGCAAAAAGACCGGTGATAATTGCAATCTGCTGAATAGAGGAGAGCGTTCCACGCAATCTGGCAGGTGCCACCTCTGATATATATGCCGGGCATAGTATCGATGCTGCACCAACGGAGAATCCACCAATAAGCCGGTAAATAACAAACTCAAAAGAACCATGGGCAATACCTGAGCCCCAGGCGCTAACCGCAAAAAAGATAGCAGAAATGATCATAATAAAACGGCGACCAAACTTGTCAGCCAGATTTCCGGCAATGAATGCACCAACCGCGCAACCAAGAAGCATAGAAGCAACATTAAATCCGGTAACCACACTGTCTGATTTAAAAGCCTGCTTTAAACCATCTACAGTCCCATTGATCACACCAGAATCAAATCCGAATAAAAAACCACCAACAGTTGCTACAATTGTTATTAAAACGATGAAAGCGAAATTGTGGGTGTCTGCTGCTGCTACAGTTCCCGCCTTAATTGCAGAATCCGCTACAGGAGCTCCATTCTGTTTGGAAGGCTCTTCCATTACCGTATTTTCACCTTTATAAGAAGAATCTGACATAACCAAATTTCCCCTTTCCTGGAAGAATATTGATTGTTTTTTATAAAAGAAGAGACTTAGTGTTTTGCTAAGCGTCCATTACATTCTTTGTAATATATTTAAAGATTACATTTTTGTCCAACTACTAAATGTAAGCCTTCGGTTTAAACTATAGGAATGTAATATAACTTTAATGAAAACTTACGCAGGTAAAAATATGATTCAACATTCTACTTACTGATATATTATTATATCAAAAAATTCCCACAACTTTTTCTGGCTCTTTCCTGTTTTCCAATAATAAATATTGCGGCAATTCTTTTAAATTCAGAAGACATGCTATCAGGAAAATACCGGCAAAAGTAAGCTTCTCCAGTACGTCCAAATAGAGCAGAACAAGTCTGTCTTTATCTTAGCATGATCCTGGTACACCAATGCCTTGTTAATCCCGAGATAAAGGTAATATGATACGCTCCAGGTGGTATGTTTGACATTTGAATTCCGGCCACATTACCCGAAACCTCCTGTCGATGCACCTCTTTGCCACAAAGATTGACCACTGATACTATTCCGGATGATTCTTTGGTGCCCAAAGCCAGCTCAAGAGTCTTTCCATTCCAGCGTAATATTTTCCCCTGATGATAAATTGAGGATTTGACCAGAGTTCCAACCGGACCCCATTTGCCAAGCAACGCTTTTTTTTCCTTTTCGGTAATAGGAATCACTGTTCCATGTCTGGGAGTGAAATTAAAGGAGATGGGTCTGGGATCTTTTGTGAAATTTTTCAGGTCGGTGCTTATAGCAAATTCATACTTTCCGGAATTGTAAACATCATACATAAGAATAAAAGTATCCGAATCGATCAGAGGAAACACACAGGAGCCTTCAACTGCCGCATCTGTTACCTGCAGGTACTTATCATATAGTACATATCCTTCGGTCAGTTTTTTTGATGTAGCCGATTTAATGCCATTTCCGCTTCCTTCGGTTTTAAAAAATAGATGATATGTGCCATCTTTATAGACGATATCCGCATCAATTGCTGCCTTGTTGTTATATTCATAAAGCAATTTTGGAGAAGTCTCAAGTTTGGTGAAGGTACTGTCTGCATAACTATAATAAATCTTGTCTGTAGAATTGGGTCCCAGTCTCATTGCGAAATATACCATATATTTACCAACTTCTTGATCGTAGATGACCTGTGGTGCCCATACGCGATCTGCTGAAGAATAGGTTGGAAATGTCTTAGGAATGTTAACGGCACTGGAAGTCCAATCAATCAGATTAGTTGATCGAAGCATCACCAGTCCTCTGTTGGATGCCCATCCATTGGCTGAAACCATATCAGTGGCTACCATGTAATAATCGTTATTTTCTCCACGCAGTATATGAGGGTCGCGTACCCCACCGGTGGAACTGATTTCCTGGGAACTGATTACAGGATTGTTGTTGTTGAGTGCCTCGAAATTATGGGCATCATCACTGATTGCAAATCGGATCGCCTCCTGGCTCTTGTTATTTCCGGTAAAATAAGCAAAAAGATAAGCAGTAAATGCATCGTCTGCAAGACTGGGTAAGACTGAAAAAAACGGTAAAAACATGAAAACTGCCGGAAATTTGATTAGTCTTAACATACCTCACCTTTTTTATTTGACGTCTGCCAAAGACTTCCATATATGAATATTCAAGTGAATTTAAAATAGCTAAAACTGGTGATAAAGCCCTACCTTTTGGCAGTAAAATATTATTTCTTTTCCAGCCTAACCGGACGATCTTATTCTAAGATAACTCTTTTTTTCAGCGAGTTTTGAGAAATTATTCATTTAAAAAAATCCATTCCAAAGATCTTTATAGGTGAATCTTGCAATTAATCTTGTTTAACTTAAATTGTATGTCGTTTAAATTAAATTGATTATTTCATGCAAATCAGTTAGAATTGAGTTTTATGTGAAGTCATGATCTTAAAAAGGAAGTGCTTTGATAGAAAAACGACTATTAGAAGAGGAACACAATTTTCCTGTATTCATACACGCTAAAAAGGCTCTTATTATTTACAAGTATTGCATTATGGAAGTGATAATTAAACATGGTACATGGTTCTCTTCTTTTCTGCGGGCTATTCAATAATTTAGCAATATTTATAGTTCTGATAACGGCTTACAGCTACCTTCACCGATTCTTCGCTTCACACAGGCCACTTTATCGCCATATCATTATGGGATTGGTATTCGCAGCAGCAGCAATAGCTTGTATGCAGCTTAAAATTCCGATCTACGAAGGTGTTGTTTTCGACCAGCGCAATGCGGTTATTATTCTGAGTGGAGTGTTTGGAGGGCCGGTAGTAAGTCTGATATGTGTTATACTCGCAGCAATTTACCGGATATACCTTGGGGGAACTGGTACACTAGGTGGCATATTAACAATGATCCTTGCCGTGGTTGCAGGTATAGTATTCTATTATAAACGAAACAATATAAATACGGTTTTAAAAGCCGCTTTAGCTGCCATGGCTTCCGTGTTTTTCATTCTTCCGGGCTTTCTTTTCATTAAAGATTTCCAGACAGGAATAGAAATAATCAAAGAAACGGCCATCCCTTATGGATCGGCCATTTTCATGGGGGTGTTTCTAAGTGGACTGCTGATGTCTTTTGAGGAGCACCGCTTTAGAATGAAAAAAGAGTTGGAGGCATCCGAAAAGCGATATCGTGATCTCTTTGAAAATCTTATTGATCTGGGGTTCCGAACCGACCGTGAGGGAAAAGTGATCATTATCACTCCATCTTGTGAGAAGATGCTCGGTTTTAGTCCGGAAGAATTACTTGGAAAAAGCATAAATGATTTCTGCAAAGAGTCTGATTCAGACAAGCCACTTTTGTCGATAGTGTGCAGATCAGGTAATATCAGTAACTTTGAAACAGAGTTTAAAAAGAAGAATGGCAGTCATGTCTGGGTATCAGTTAATGCCAGAACATATTTGTCAGAGGGAGAATTCTCTGGTATTGAAGGGCTGGTTCGCGATATTTCACTGATAAAAGATGCTCTTAAAGAAAAGAATGCACTTCAGGAGCGCATAAAGCACATTCAGAAAATGGAATCGATTGGAACTCTGGCCGGAGGAATCGCTCATGATTTTAACAACACACTTGCTGGAATTATCGGAGGCGCAGAACTCCTGCGGGATAATGACCTAACAGATCAGCAACACAATCAATATGTGGATCTTATTTTGACATCTGCTGAAAAGGCGAGTGTACTTACCAAAAAGCTTCTGACCTTTTCTCGTAAAGGGTCCACAGTGATAAAGCCGATTGATCTTATTCCCATTTTGAGTGATACTGTATCGATTCTACGTCACACGATCGACAAAAAAGTAAACATAAGCGAGGATTTTCATCTAAATTCGGCTTGGATACAGGGTGATGGTTCACTTTTGCAGAACGCTTTTCTAAACCTGGGAATTAATGCTGGACATGCAATGCCCAGTGGCGGTAATCTGATTTTTGCTGCAAGAACGGTCGAACTAGACAGCAGGTATTGTGAGTTATCTACATTTAATATCTCTGCAGGTACTTTCGTAGAGATAACGGTAAGTGATACAGGGCAAGGGATGACACCGGAAGTGATGTCCAGAATTTTTGAGCCGTTTTTCACCACCAAAGAACATGACATGGGAACGGGATTGGGACTATCAGCTGTTTACGGTACCGTTGCAGAACATCACGGGGCGATCACTGTCTATTCTGAGGTCGGTAAAGGAACCGTTTTTCACGTTTATCTGCCAATGTCCGATCAGCATGTGCAGCAGCCAATCATAGAACCTGTAGTGCCTCAAGGCAGTGGAACGATACTTCTTGTGGATGATGAAGAACTGGTGCAAGCGACTGCATCTACGATTCTTACCAAGCTTGGTTATCGGGTCATTACTGCTGAGAACGGTAAAAGGGGTATCGAACTTTACAAGGAGCACCGGAAAGAAATCAATCTGGTAATTCTGGATATGATTATGCCAGTAATGGGAGGTAAAGAAACGTTTATGAGCATACACTCTATAGATCCTTCATTGCCGGTAATTATCTCTTCCGGTTTTTCCAGAGAGGAGGATCAGGAAGCATTAAGCAGAATTGGAGTATCGGGATTTCTGCGTAAGCCTTTTCATAGAGTGGAACTGGCAGAGATGATTTCAAAGCTGTTATTTTTATCAGTAGAGCACACCAATAATAGTGATTCTCCTGAATAATTTAACGACCAATTCTCCAACCTCAAGAGCCTTCACAATCTATCAGAGAAAAACAATGTAAATATTCAAAAGGAAGAGAATCGGGGGAATTATTATATTTAGAAGCAAAAAAACAGGGAATCTCCAGTCTATTGGACTGTTGCAGGAAAAATGAGGAGATAAAGTTAAAATGAGTGAAGCAGAAAAAATCGATTATGGAACATTTGAAGCTACAGTTGAACGCAGCAAAAAACTTGAAGAAGATTTAATTGTTAATCCACATAAATACCGTGTTCTTACTGGGGATCGTCCCACCGGAAGACTTCATATTGGTCATCTTTTCGGATCTATTCAAAATCGTGTCCGACTTAATAAACTTGGAGTCGAAACCTTTATTGTAATTGCTGACTATCAGGTTCTTACAGATAGAGACACATTTAACTCCATATCAGAAAATGTCAAGCAGCTCACCATTGATTATTTATCTGCAGGTATCGATGTTGAAGGGGGAAAGACTGTCATTTTTCCGCATAGCCATATTCCTGAGCTCAATCAATTGCTTTTACCATTTCTTACATTAGTTACCAATGCAGAACTGGACCGTAACCCTACAGTCAAGGAAGAAATTCTTGCATCGGGACAAAAAAGAATCAATGCAGGAATGTATACTTATCCGGTTCATCAGGCTGCAGACATCTTGTTCTGCAAAGGGAATGTGGTACCGGTCGGAAAGGATCAGCTTCCTCATCTTGAGCTCACGCGGGTGATTGCACGCAGGTTTAACGACCGTTTTGCAAAGAAAAAACCGGTTTTCCCGGAACCTCAACCATTATTAAGCAGAGCACCTCTTATTCTTGGTCTGGATGGTTCACAGAAGATGAGCAAAAGCAGAAATAATGCTATTATGTTAAGCGCCACAGAGGATGAAACCGCGAACCTGATAAAGAAAGCAAAAACCGATTCTGAACGTTTCATAACATACGATCCTGTAAACCGACCTGAAGTTTCAAATCTGTTGCTTCTCGTCTCTCTTTGTACAGGTGAGACCCCTGAGAAGATCGCCTCTGAGATAGGCAATGGTGGAAGCGGACAATTGAAAAAAATCTTATCAGAATCGCTTAACGAATACCTCAGGCCATTGCGTAAAAAAAGAAGCGAACTGGAATCAAACATGGAATATATCCGCCAGGTCTTGAAAAAAGGAATTGAAAAAGCCAGAGAAGTTGCATCTGCAACGCTTGAAGAGGTTAGAGAGGTTATGAATATGAATATATAGTACCTGGCAGTGCTTGACGCAAAGTCAGAACTGTAATTCCAAACGTATTTGAGGAACCTGGTAAGGCATGCGCCCTTTATTGGTTTCTGCTAGCCCCACAGTCAGTAAGTCAGAATGCGAGCGCTTTTGCCTTCTACATTAGGACACCACTTTTTTTTCTGCTTCGGATAGTTTCTATAGCCCGTAAAAAGATCGGAAACAGTCCTGTTTGACAAAGAAAAAAGCTTTCATAAATTTGAAGGCAATGGACGTTCGCATTCTGATGTCAATCTATAGGGCTGGCTGTAACCAATAAAGGGCGCATGCCTTACCGAATATCTTATTTTTCAGAGCTTATGGGAGATTGCTGCCCTGATAGAGGGTGGGGAAATTATAGTGTCTTGATTTCTCTGACTTACCCCCAAAAAGGTAGTGCGGATTACTGCATGGGGCGGGCCTTGTGTTATTAATTTACCCACGAGATTATTTTCCGGCTTCCATATCACCCAGTATTGGAATAATGGCATCCACCAGCGCCTGCTGTAAAAGCAGCATAACAGTAAAGAGGACATCGGGTTCTGTACCCTGCACTTTCATTTTTACTGGTATTCTGGTAACAACCCTCTCTTCCTCGTCTTCAATGATTTCTCCCACTAAATCAGAAATTCCCTCTTTTAACCTTTCTAATATTCCTCCTTCATTTTCCGGATCACTAAAACTCACATTCTGGTAAACCGTTTCTATAAAACCTCTGATAAATCCATTTTTAGCATCGAGGTTCATATCGATATTCAAGGTCCCACCTTCAAAAGTGATCCCAGCTAAATCACTGAGAAAGCTATTCAGTTTCAGAAGTCTTATCCCTTTTATTTCACTTTTTAAGGTAAAGTAAAGATCCTCAGCAGCAGGGGCGAATTTCAATTTTAAAGACAATTTCCCACTCTCCAAAACAGTTCCGATGATATTTGCAGAGGCAAAGAGATTATCTGATAGTTTCCGGGTATTAGTCAGATTACGAATATCACCATTGATTTGGGTGATATCGATCTCTAAGGGCGCAGGTTGTGTCTGGTCCAGCATTCTCAAATCGCCATCAGTGATTCTAATCAATTCCACCTGGCTCGGTATAAGCTTTTTGAAAGTTTTAGCTAAAGGAGGACCTTCGGGAGCCTTCTCTTTCTGAGGCGGAGATTTTTGAATCGTACGAAAATCAGGTTTGATGATTTTCATATCCCCGGACAAAACACCGGAAAATAACGTTTTCCAGTCAAGGTTTAAAACAGCACTCCTGATTTTTATTACTGGTATATCTGTGGCATCGCCGGTGTAGCTCAGATCAATATCTCCAACAGTGTAAATACCTTCCAATGGATTAATACTAACCGTTCCAACATTTCCGGAAATTTGATCAGATTCATCTATTTCTTTATTTATATACCAGCGAATACCAAATTCCAATGAAAACCATAATACTACCAGGCTTGCTATAACCAATAATACAAGGCTCACCAGGATTTTCATTTTTCTTTTCATTTTCGGTACTCTATTCGAGATTTCACTTTTTTGAAAGGCTTTCTAAGCCCAGGGAAAAGAATTATTGAACTGATAAAAGCAGTGAAATTCCTGGTAAACTCAACTGTCTATAGGGTTCCATAGCAGTACCCGTGAAGCGGAAACGGTGGCCTTCGTTAGTCCTGATCCAAAACGCTCTCAATTTTCTTTCTGTGATGTTTCGAAAGGTTTGTAACCTGTTTTCAGTAGTTCATCGTGTCCAGCATTGTTTTTTACCATCCCTCCGGTTAATATCATCTTTATAGCATCTTCAACCGAAATATCCAGTTTTTTTATCTGCTCCTCCCGCACTACTGCCAGAAAGCCACTGGTGGGGTTAGGGGTGGTTGGAATAAATACAGTATAGGATTTCTCATGACCTAATTTTACAAATGCCTCCCCTACTTCCCCGGTATTAAAAGCTACTGCCCATATCCCTGGAGAAGGATACTGAACCAGCACTGGTTCAGTAAAAAATTGACGATTTCCAGAACGGAATACCTCAGCCACCTGTTTTGTAGCATTATAAATTCTATTAAGACCTGGTACTTTTTCAAAAAAGCCATCTATCATTTTCAATATTTTTGAACCGACCACCGTCTTAATAAATATTCCTATAAACACGATCGCAAAGAACATACCAACCACAGAGATCCCCTCTATGGTAATGCGCAGAATGTCAATGTCACTGATAAAACCCGGCAGAAGTTTAAGAACCCGATCGGTAAACCCTCTTATAAATGACATCAGAAGAAACACCACATAACCGGTGACTATCAGTGGTAACAGCGCTAATAATCCATGAATAAAATGTGTAATGTTTTTTTTGATGAAACGATTCATACTACCAAAGATTCCTTATAGTGTGTTAATAATCAACTATCTTGTAACTACTCAGGTATCTGATGGCAAAAAAAAAATAACATAAAATACCAAATCAGATAAAATGAGCATAATACCAAAACAATATCTAATCAGAAGTAATCCGAAAATATCTAAACGAAGAATAGGAATGAAACGAACTCCTATTCCTCATTGTTACACTATCTCCTTTTTTTCTAATCACCTGCTCTTTAAAGGCTCAGGGCCAAAGATAGTACATATATCCCCCATAGACTAACAATAACAGCACTCCCTCAATTCTGTTAAGCACATATCCGGTTCTCATGAAAGGTATCAGAAGTGCTGCGGTTCCCAACATGAAATAAAGGCTTATCTGACCCACTCCTTTTGCCTCCAACGGAGTTATTGCACCGCTCACACCCAAAATGGCCAGAATATTGAAAATGTTAGAGCCGATAATATTGCCGATAGCAATATCATCCTCTTTCTTTATGCTTGCAATAATTGATGTGGCCAGCTCGGGAAGACTGGTTCCTGCAGCAACGATAGTTAGCCCAATCACCGCTTCACTGACTCCAATGGCTCTGGCCAGATCAACTGCACCATCTACAAAAAAGCGGGAACCCAAAATGAGTAAGCCCAGTCCACCTATTACAAAGATTATATCCACTGCTGCGCTCACCTTTTTTTCGGGTATCAACTGTTCCACCGGAAAATCCACTTTCGTCTCTCCGGCTCTCCGTGCGGTGGCAACTGTAAACACAACGTAAGCGATAATCCCGATAAAAAGAGATGCAGCTTCCACTCTGCTTATATGCAGATCATGAAGTACAACCATCAGAAACACCGAAGCTGCAATCATTACCGGGGTATCAACCCGAAGCACATTCAGGTGAACCTTCAATGGACGAACTAAAGCCGATAGTCCCAGTATTATGGCAATGTTAAAAATATTGGAGCCTACCACATTACCTACCGCAATATCACCCAAACCATCCAGTGTAGCTTTAACACTGACCACCAGTTCTGGGGCGCTGGTTCCAAATGCCACAACTGTCAATCCGGTAACCAGAGCAGACACTCCGCACCGTAAGGCCAGGTTCGCACTTCCCTTGACCAATAATTCAGCTCCGAAATAAAGTAACACTCCTCCAATTATCAAAAGAAAAATCATCATAAACATGCAGAATCCCCTTTTTATGAGCCAGAGCCACCGAATTCATCTTTGAGAAGTCATAGATAACCTTCAAACCTGTAATTTTGGTATGAATAGCCGGCTATACTGCTGTTTTTCATTACAAGGGTTACCAGTTCATTTTCCGTTTCCGGTCTCTCCCGTTCAACAATGACCCAGAAGATCAATCCGCTGCTCTGATGCTTTTCAATGATTAATAATTCATTCAGAATCCTTCTGGTGAAAGAATCCAGGAATTCATTGTTTCCTACCACAATGGCCATTGGCATCTGCATATTCAGTATCTCATCGCGGATATTGCAGAAAAATTCACTGCTGGCTTTCTCGCATGAATCTCCTCTGCCAGTATTATCGAGGATCCTTTTCAGTAAACCGGTATCGTTTTTCAATCGGTTTTCTTCAATTAACCTGTAGATAAAAAGCCCCGCAAAGCTTGAAACACACCAACTGATAAGGAAACTTTTGTTTTGCAGTATTTCCGCGATACCGTTTACAATAGAACTTCCATTCAGATTACCATCAGTATAAAACAAAAAACCACCACATAATATAAGGCAGAAGAGTAAAATTAATCCCGATCCTATCAGGCCACTCCATAACTTTCTCTCTAACAATCCTGTTTTTCTGGCAGCAGTAATGATTTTTATGGGTTTAACAATTCTAAAAATCTCCGGCTTTTCATCCAGAATCTTTTGCTTACCCAGAGATAACAGATTCCAGTTTATATCCGAGTTACTGAATGCGTTTTCTATTACTTTTTCCACACCATCATTCTTATCCGCCAGATTAATTATCATTATGTCATGCTGTAAACAATCAACAGTCTCTTTTTTTTGATATGAATGTATCTTACGGTTTATCTCCGATTTCAGAGTAGTTGTTGTTCCATTATGAGCCAATCGGATGTCATTGTATTTTACTTTATTTTCAAGATCGCTTCCGGTAATTTTTTCATTTTTCATTATTATGAACTCCTGTTTTCTGGTATTGAAGCCACAGGGCAAAGTTAACCCTGTCGAATTTCATTATGAGTACTGCTAAGCCAGAGCCTGTCCGGGAACTTCATTTCCGGGTTTCCCCCGAACCTGTTTTAACCACAGTCAGTTTTCATGCTAAAATTTCAATATCATAGCAGCTAAAACTTCCTGTCGACTCGAGCCCAATCCTTACTTCGGGTTTTGAAGTAAAGGTTTCCGGACAGACAACTAAGTAATGAGAGCTTTAAAGCTTAAATTTAGAAAAGGAGTTGATTTCTAAATTCTAAGGGGAAAAGCTGGTAAACGGGCTGCTGCCACTCCCGATTGCTGATCAAGTGCTGAAGAGTTAAACTGAAAAAAAAGATGCAGCAGATTTAATTGAGGATTTATACAGAAAATTGGCTTTCGGATGATTCTATAGCGATTTCCCTGCTTTGAAGGTGCAATAAAATCTAAATGATCTTGTAGCGAGTTACTCAGAATCACATTATTATTGCGGGAGTACTCATCTGAGAATACCAGATGGCGGCTATTGTCATCAACAGAACTCTCATAGTTATCAAGAGCGGAACTTAAAGATCCAAACCAATTGAAACAAGCCAGTAGTATTAGATGCAGTAAAAAAAGAGATGCTGGTTTCATATCAAATTTCTGTTGCAGGTGAGTTCCTACTACGACTCAGAAATATACATATTGCCTGACACTTAATTGTTATTGCCCCTTCAATTCAATAAACAAACGCGGGTAATTTTTTATATTTGAACGATCTGCTCTCCGGTAATTCTTTATTAATGTGACAGCATCAGCTATCCTCTTTATTTTCAGTCACCTGATTTTTTACCAATCAGGGCCACAAATAGTACATATATCCCCCATAGACTGCCAATAGCAGCATTCCCTCAATTCTATTAAGCACAAATCCAGTTCTCATAAACGGCAGCAGAAGCACTGCTGTTCCCAGCATGAAATAAAGGCTTACCTGCCCCACTCCGGTTGCATCCAGCGGAGTTATTGTACTGCTCACTCCCAAAATGGCCAATATGTTGAAAATGTTGGAACCTATTATATTACCAATAGCAATATCTTCCTCTTTCTTTATGGCTGCTATGACAGATGTAGCAAGTTCAGGTAAACTGGTTCCCAATGCTACGATAGTAAGTCCGATTACCGCTTCACTAACTCCAATGGCTCTGGCCAGGCCAACTGCTCCGTCCACAAAAAAACGGGACCCCAGAACCAGAAGCCCCAGTCCGCAGATCACAAATATCATATCCAGACCTAAGGTCACCTTTTTTTCGGGTATCAACTGCTCCACCGGAAAATCCACTTTCGTTTCTCCAGCTCTTCGTGCTGTGATGATTGTAAACACTATATAAGAGATAATCCCGGCAAAAAGAAAGATTCCCTCCATTCTGCTTATATGTAAATCATAGAGTACAACCATAAGAAACACCGAAGCAGCCAGCATTACCGGTGTATCTATACGAAGCACATTCAGATGCACTTTAATTGGCCTGAGAATAGAGCTTATTCCTAAAATCACTGCGATGTTGAAAATATTTGAGCCTACCACATTACCTACCGCAATATCACCCAAACCATCCAGTCCGGCTTTAATACTGACCACCAACTCCGGTGCACTGGTTCCAAATGCCACGATTGTCAACCCTGCAACCAGAGCCGATACTCCGCACCGCATAGCCAGGTTCGCACTTCCCTTGACCAGCAATTCGGCTCCGAAATAAAGTAACACTATTCCGATTATCAAAAGAAAAATCATCAGAAACATATAATCTCCTTTTTTACAGAGAACCGAAAGTGCTTATTTGGAAATAAGAGAATACACTCAACCTTTTCTTATAAACTAACCAGGCTCTCACTGCTGTTCTTTTTTAAAGAGTGATTCAATTGGTTCACCGGAAAGATAATAGATTCCAGTTTGTGTTCGTACTACTGAGTGCCCGTTTTTTAAACAGTAGGAATGGTTTTCGGCACTCTCGGAAGTCGCCCCTACCACAACAAATTACACTATTCCTCCAAACCATCCTCATGCTTATCCTCAAAAATTAATTGTAGCTGCTCAAATATTGAAACAAATAACTGGCAGGAAATCAGAAACAATCGACCAAAGAATCAGAAAATTATACCTACTTAGATAAGCACTGAAGAAAAAGGATTTTTTTTCACTGCCGATTCTTCGTTTAGATATTTTTTTTCAGATTACTTCTGAGTAGATATCGTTTTTATATTAGTTTCTTATTTTTTCCGATTTGATATAATTACGCTATTTTTTTGCCATCAGTACCTGAACAGTTACAATTAATTTTTATCTATTAGTATCTTTTCCTTTCAGATAGTCCACTTTTTAATTTCAAAACAGCAAAGGAATCTCTATGAAAGGTCCTGAACCCACAGAAATTCATCCCATGAAAGGGTTTAACCAGGTCTGTTATTTGAAAAACGTAATTAAAAATCCCAATATTATTGTAGGTGATTATACCTATTACGATGACCCGGTTGACTCTGAAGGATTTGAAAGAAACGTGCTCTACCATTACCCGTTTATGAATGATAAACTGATTATCGGAAAGTTCTGTGCTATCGCCCGTGATACCAAATTCATTATGAATGGTGCAAACCATAAAATCGACGCATTCACAACTTATCCATTTTCCATTTTTAACAACGGATGGGAGAAAGTTATCCCCAAAATCGAAGAATTACCATACAAGGGAGATACCATCATAGAAAATGATGTATGGATCGGCTACGATTCTCTTATCATGCCAGGGGTAAAAATCTCCAATGGAGTAATTGTGGCAGCAAGATCGGTAGTAGTATCCGATGTCGATCCCTATACGATTGTTGGTGGAAACCCGGCAAAACCAATCAGAAAACGCTTTTCCCAGAAAACAATCGATCTCTTACAGGCAATTCAATGGTGGAACTGGCCAGCAGAAAAAATCACCAGCCTCCTGGAAGTTCTCACCTCCAACGATGAATCAAAACTTAAGGAGGTAATTGAAAATTCTGTGGTATAACAGTTGAATTCATTTGCTCCACTTTTTATACAATCTTCTTTTGTTTAACCTAAAAACCACAGTAGGATCAGAACGAAGTGACAAAAACCTTTATGCGCAATCCCGCATTGGCGGGACGTGTTATCCGCCTCAATCTACTGCGGTTTTTAGGTTTAATGAACCGGAACACTACTGTGCTATTTATATTTGATGAGTAACAGACCAAACAAACCACAGATTTTCCAACTGAAAATCCTGAACCGGAGCACCCCTAAATGAATAAAAAAGAACTGAAAAGATTTTATAAAGAAAATCCTAAGCCTATGGGTATTTACCAGGTTAAAAACCTCTCAAACGGGAAAATACTGATCGGGGGCGCAATGGATGTCCAAGGAAAGATTAATAGCTGTAAATTTCAACTGGAAAACGGCTCCCACTTTAATAAAGAACTTCAACAGGATTATAACAAGACAGGTGATAGCAATTTCTCTTTTGAAATCATTGATATACTGGAAACCAAAGACATACCCGACACTGATTATGAACAAGAATTACAGACACTTTTAGATATGTGGATCGAAAAACTGCAACCATTCGACGAGAAAGGCTATAACAAAAGAACCTCTAAAAAATGATTCCGTAGTGTCTGGTTTCAGTAGTGTCTGGTTTCAGTAGTGTCCGGTTTCAGTAGTGTCCGGTTAATTAAACAAAAGATTATTGAGTAGAGCACACATATAAATTCCAAATCTCAAGCAACAGATCCTAAACAAATCCCAATAACCAATCA
>Ga0209723_1000077_pt1 | contig 184507 bp, 126 predicted proteins | sample BiotimSIPDNA_2_FD_185750 | JGI IMG/M metagenome (GOLD analysis project Ga0209723, IMG submission 185750) | Anaerobic biogas reactor microbial communites from Washington, USA - Biogas_R2 time_0 SIP DNA (SPAdes) (version 2) | ecosystem: Engineered > Bioreactor > Anaerobic > Unclassified | place...
GGATCGTGGACGACACGGTGATCGAGGGCGACGAGACGGTGATCGCGACGCTGACGGCGACGGGCAGCGCGTTGGTGACGATCAACCCGGCGGCGGCCGAGGCCACGGTGACGATCGTGGACAACGACGACGACGCGGCCACGCTGTCGATCCTGGCGACCGACGCGACGGCCACGGAGGCGGGGACGACGCCGGGCCAGTTCACGGTGCAATTGGACGGCGGGCTGACGACGCAGGCGGCGATGACGGTCACGTACAGCGTGGGCGGGACGGCGGGGTCGCCGGGCGACTACGCGACGCTGAGCGGGTCGGTGGTGATTGCGGCCGGCGCGGGCAGCGCGGTGATCGACGTGACGGGGATCGTGGACGACACGGTGATCGAGGGCGACGAGACGGTGATCGCGACGCTGACGGCGACGGGCAGCGCGTTGGTGACGATCAACCCGGCGGCGGCCGAGGCCACGGTGACGATCGTGGACAACGAAATGGACTTTGGCGACGCGCCCGATCCGACTTATCCGACGTTGCTGGCCAACAACGGGGCTCGGCACCTGCTGATTCCGAATGGCATTTACCTTGGCAACGCGGTGGATCAGGAGGTCAACGGCCAGCCGACGGTTAATGCGGACGGGGACGATCTCAACGGGGCGGATGATGAGGACGGGGTGGCGTTCCCGGCGGTGATGGTGCCGGGGACGCAGGCGACGGTCACGGTGACGGCTTCGGCGGCGGGGTTGCTGGACGCCTGGATCGACTTCAACGACGACGGCGACTGGGCGGATGCGGGCGAGCAGATCTTCGTCAGCCAGCCGCTGGTGGCGGGGCCGAACAGCCTGACCTTTACGGTGGGCGCCGGGACCTTTACGGACCAGACGTATGCCCGCTTCCGGTTCAGCACATCCGGCGGACTGTCGTACACGGGCCCCGCGGACGACGGCGAGGTCGAGGACTACACCGTGGCCCTGGAGAACGTGCCGCCGACGGTAGAACTGGGGGCTGATCCCAATCCGGTGGCGGAAGGCTCGCTGTTTACCCACACGGGCACGTACGCCGACCAGGGCTTCGACAGCTGGACGGGCCTGGTCAAATGGTTCGACACCGACGTCTGGCACGATCTCACGCTGAACTCGGACTTTACGTTCGACCTGAGCCATACGTACGGCGACAACGGGACGTACACGGTGACCGTGCGGGTCACGGACGGAGGCGGGCTGTGGGACGAGGACTCGATGTCGGTCACGGTCACCAACGTAGCGCCGACGATCACCCTGCTGGACGTGCCGGCGGAAGCCGACTTGTGCGTGGGACAGGAGGGGTTCAGCGTCAGCTGGACGGATCCAGGATGGCTGGACACGCACACGGTGGATTGGACGGTGCGGAATTCGGCCAACGCGGTGGTGGGGACGGGCAGCGGGGCGAACTATAGCTTTGTCCCAGCCGCGGTGGGCACGTACACGGTGCAGGTAACGGTCACCGACGACGACCTGGGCAGCGACACGGAGACGAAGACGATTCTGGTGACGGCGGCCAGCCTGATGCCGGACCCGGACGATCCGGACAGCTCGGTGATCCGGGCCTGCGCGGCGCCGACGGGGTCGAATATCCTGGTCACGCCGGACACCTCGCAACCGGGTTACTACCAGGTGTACATGAACAGCGTCCTGCAGGGCTCGTACACCAGCATGCCGGGGCTGCCGCTGTCGCGGATCATTCTGTACGGTGCCGGGGGCAACGACACGCTGCAAGCGAGCGGGACGGTGACGGTGCCGGTGTGGATGTACGGGCGTGGCGGGCTGGACCGTCTGACGGGCGGCGGGGGGAACGACGTGCTGCTGGGCGAAGCCGGGGCGGACATCGTGGCGGGCGGCGACGGTCGCGACCTGTTGATCGGCGGTGACGGAGCGGACCGGTTGACGGGGAACTTGGCCGACGACTTGCTGGTGGCCGGTTGGACGGCGTACGACGCGCACGGGTCGGCGTTGCAGGCGATCATGGACGAGTGGACGCATGCGACGAACACCTACGAGCAACGTCGCGATGCGGTGCGGAACACGGGCAACACGTACTACTTCCAGGAGGAGGCGCCGAACCAGACGGTCTTTGACGATGGCGATATCGACAGCCTGGTGGGTTCGGAGGATCGGGACTTGTACTTTGCCAACTTGGACGTGACGGCCAAGGACAACCTGATCGGCCGCGTGCTGAGCCCGCCGTCGCTGTTCGAGGACGCGTTCGACTTGGATTAGACATCGTAGCCCGCTCGCTCCGCAAAAAGGGGCCAGGACCCTTTTGTGCGAAGCACCCTGCGGGGCCGTTCCGGCAAAAGGGTCCAGGCCCCTTTTTGTGGAGGGGGAGCGACGGAAATTGGAATACGAATCGTGGCAATTTGTTTGCGCGTGGCACGGGCGTTTGCGATTGGATTCGTGACCGTGATGAAACCCCCAATGGCACGGATTGTGCTACAACGGGGAAGGGGCCGAACAACCGGAACAACCGTTAGAATCGACACGATCGTTGTCAACGGATACCCGGTTTGTCACCTTTTCGTTGCGCTGTGCTTCGGTTGGGTGACACGTGTTGGCGCTAACTGTACCGCGCAGGATACACGGCAGACTGTTAGCCCACGCAGGAAAAAGCCGCGGTGGTTGGGTTACAGTCGGCGGGTACCAGTGTAGACGACGGGAGCCCGCTGGAAACGGCGGATAGCAGGGACGGCACCGGGGAGTGCTGACGGTTGGGAGCGCTCCGGTGGGATCGATCGTAGGCGGCTCGCTCCGCGAGCCGGTTTCCGCTCGCGGAGCGAGCGGTCTACGGTGGCGAGTTGGTAAGACACACGGCCTGGCGGCGGAGTCGCGCGGGGCGGGCGGCGGGGAGTTCGAGGCCGAACAACGAGTTTCTTTCTTCACACGAGGTTTTCCATCATGACGAGCCGAACGAAGAACTGGGCGGTGCGAGACACGAAACAAGCCAAGAAGAACCGAAGCCGCGGGCCGCTGCGCAAGCTGCTGCTGGAGCAGCTGGAGGATCGGCGTCTGTTGGCCAGCTATCTGTGGAGCGACGCGGCCGGGACGCTTTCGATCACCCTGGGCACGGGCGAAGATCTGACGATCTCCGAAAGCGGCGGGGTTCGCAGTTTCGCCATCGACAGCGGAACGTTCGCCGCAGGCGTGGGCAGCGACACGGCCACGGGCGAGGCGACGGGGACGATCAGCTTCGATTTCTCCATTCCCAACAATATCTCGACTTCGGTCTCGGTGGACAACGCCGGCGCCGGGGCGGACACCAACAACGTGACCTTTGCGGGCGGCACGTTGACGACGGGCACGCTGACCGTCAACGCCAATGCGGGCCCGGCTAGCGCCGTAGACTTCACGGGCGCGATGACCTTGGCCGGGAACGTCAGCCTGACCGCCAACGGCGCGGGGATCACCGACTCGACGGGCAGTGTCGTAGTCACGGGGACGACGACGCTCACGGCCACAGGACAGGACATTGTGCTGGATGCAGCGGGCAACGACTTCGTCGGGGATGTATCGATTTGGGACGCTAACAACGTCACCTTGGCGGACTCCAATGGCATCAGCTTGGACTATCTGAACGTCGGCGGGAATCTGAACGTGACGGCCGGCGGCGACATCACCGATAGCGCCGTAGCCTACGTGTACGTGGTTGGTACGGCTAGCTTCACAGCCGGCAGCGGCTCGAACATCGTGTTGGATGCGCTGGATGTACAGAGCGCGATCGACGTCACGACCAGCGGGGACGCCACCATCAGCAACTGGGCGCCTGCGGCGGTCGCGGCGTCCAGCGTGGGGGGGAATCTGGCCGTGGAATCGTTGACGGGCGATGTCGACGTCAACGGCAAGCTGACCGTTGGCGGGGCGGTGAATCTGAATGCAGGAGGGGCGATCCATGTCAACGCGGACGTCGATCCGACGATGGTGACCATGATGGCCGCTGGCGACATCGTTGTCAACGCGGCAGTCCAGGCGACGGACGGGATCGTGGTCCTGGCGGGCACTGTCGGCGGCGCGGGCGGCGTCAGTGTCACGACGAATGGCAGCCTGACGACGACCGCAACTCCGAGCGGGATTACTATCTCTACCGGTACCGTCAGCGGCGACATCTCGCTGGCGGGGCCGGTCGAAGTCGCGACCGGTGGAAGCTTGGCAGCCACCAGCAGCGCCGGCGCCGTGACGGTGGACGCCAAGATCACGGGCAGCGGCGCGTACAGCTCCGTCTACCTGACCGCGTTCACGAATCTGACGATCAACGCCCCGATCGACCCGCCGGCGACGGTGATGCTCACGTCGGGCGACGACGTGATTGTCAACGCGGCAGTCCAGGCGACGGACGGGATCACTGTCACAGCGGGCACCGATGGGACGGGCGGGATAAACGTCACGGCGACGGGCAGCCTGGAGACCACGGTCGCGGGGTTCTCTCAGTCTGGAGTCTCGATTTCGACCGGCGGCACCAGCGGCGACGTTCTGTTGACCGGGAACATCACGACGGCGGACGGGTCGGTGTACGTTACGTCCGTCAAGGGTGACATCACGATGGCGGACGGCAGCGTGATCGATGCGGGGAGCGGCTTCATTATGCTGACGGCCACGGGCGATCCAAGCCTCGGGTTTGGCGACATCACCTTGGGGTTGCTGACGACGACTTACACGGACTCCTACAGCGGCGATACCGCAATCATGGTTAACGCCATGGGAACCGTGATCGATGCGGACGGCGGTGCGGGCCTGGACCTGGTATCGCCCAACGGCGGGCTGTTTGTGGTGGCCACCAACGGCGTCGGAACTTTGGCTGACTCCATCGAGTTCCGGGCCTCGACGCTCTATGTCTTCAACCAGGGCTCGGGCGACATCGCGATGTGGACGGACCGGTCGGTGACGGTGCTGTCCGCGTTTCAGACCGCCAGCACGGGCAGCATTTACCTGACGGCGTCCGACCCGGTCGCTTCGCCGACGATCACGGTCACCAGTTCCGGAGTGCTCATTTCGTCGGGTCCGGGCGACGTGAAACTGGTCGCGGAAGGTCCGACGGCCAGCATTCTCTTGAATGCGCTCGTGGCCACCGACACGGGCGATTTGCTGCTGTGGGCCGACCACGACATCATCGGGGGGACCGACGTTTATCTGCAGGTTGGGGACCTGGGGGCCATCGAGGTTTGGGCGAACAAAGACAACAGCAACAATCCGGGCGATGATGACGACGGGACGATCCAGTTTTCGGCGACCGACCCGACGACAAAAATTTCGATCCTGGCCGGCAACGACAACAAGGTTTCGTTCTGGCTGGGGGATTGCGATGGATTCATCGACGGGAGTATTTCCGCGGCGAACGAGGTCTCGAAGCGTGGACGGGGGATGTTGCGGCTGAACGGAACCCAGAACAACTACGTCGGCGATACGCACATTTACGACGGCGGGTTGCTGATCAACGGAGCGTTGACCAACACCGGGGGTGGGACCAGTTTGGGGGTGATCCACGTGTGGAGTTCGCTGTCCAGCGCCGATCCGGGCGCCGGTGCCGGCTTGCTGGGCGGTTCGGGTTTGATCCAGGACGACGACGTGGCCCCAACCGCCGCCGTCCGCGACGTGTTCGTGCATGAGGGCGGGACGCTGGATCCGGGCGATATCACGTTCGCGTGCGAGCCCCTGCCTGGGACGTTGGAGATCTGGGGCGACGTGGTGTTTGAGGCCGGTTCGACGTACCGTCTGCAGTTGGACGGCTTGTTCCCGGGCGACGGGGCCGGGTTCCACGACCAGTTGGTGGTTTACGGGGCGGTGAGCTTTGCGGGCGACTCCGTGGGCGCCGGCGGGGCGAACCTGGTGGGCGAGATCACCTATGACGCGCCGGTCGGCAGCCGGTGGGAGATCGTCGAGAACGATTTTGTGGATAGCGATTTGATCACGACCCGCTTCGACGGCATTCCGGAACTCGGCTTTGCCGTCTTCAGCGGGCGGCTGGTGAACGTGTCGTACATGGACGACCTGCAAGGCGCGTTTGACAACGACGTGGTGCTGACAGCGCCCGGCCGTTTCGACTTCAACGGATTTCATGAGGTGACGCAGTCGAGTTTGCCGTACGACATGTGGGAGGGCGTGTCGCCGTTCCAGACTTATCCGGAAAACATGGCTGGTTGGGTGGGGACCCTGCCGTGGTACTTCGAGCGGCTCTCGGTGACCAATCCGGACTGGGACGCGCTGCGGTACGACGGCCAGACGACCAACCCGATGGGCGACCCGGTGAACTTCCGGGTGGACGTCATCGCGGGCCAGACGTACGAGGTGATGATCCTGGCGGGCGACGCCTCGTGGAACCAGGACGACCAGGGCTACACGGTCGAGGGGACGCCTGGCGGAGACAGCGACTCGACGCGTCCGGGCGGGATCGATACCTGGGGCGCCGGGGCGCCTGACGGCACCGGCGTGCAGGTGCCCTGGGGCGGCGGCACGGCGAACCCGACTGCCGGCTACTACCGCTGGATTCACTTGACGGTGGACGTCGCCGGCACCTACGGCGACCCCGGCAACATCACTCTGACGATGGAGGGCCTGGCGGACCTGCTCGGCAGGACGGGCACGGCGTCCATCCTGGCGATGGACATCCGGCCGGCGGATGCGGTGGGCGAGATGACGCTGGAGCGGATCGAACCTGCGGGCACGTCGCCGTTCAGCGCCTTGCCGGCCGACGGGACGACGCTGGACGAGTACAAGGGGACGGGCGCTCCGCCCAACGCCGTGCTGACAGTCACCGTCTCGGCCGGCACGCCCGTGCAATACGCCACGGTAACTCCCGACTTGGTTGCCGCGGTGAGTCCCAACGGAGACCTGGCGACGTTCGGCGCGCAGATCCAGGCCGATGCGAACGGGGACTTCGTATTCTATGTCCAGCGGCCGGCGACGCTAACGGTCAACGCGGAGACGGAGGACTGGACGATCCTGGTCGAGGAGTGCGTCGGGCTGTCCCGCGGCTCGGAGATCCAGCCCTACAAAGCGCCCGACGCCGAAGAGAGCGCTCCGCTGCGGTTCGACTTTGGGGCGACGACCAGTCCCGTGCAGAAGTACGGCGCGTCGATGGAGAAGGAATTCCAGCCGGTGTATCCGCAGACGATTTACAACGCGACCCGCGGGTACGGGTGGGCGAACCGAGTTGCGGCTGGGGACCGGCGGGACAACTACACGACGGTCGGTTATGTTGCGAATCCTGACCCGTATTCTACCCCCCCTCCAGCGGGAACGCACGACACAGCCAGCCCGTTGCGGACGGACTTCAATTCGGGCCGCAACGCCACGTTCCGGGTGGATTTGCCCGATGGCGATTACAATGTGCGGCTGTACCATTCCAACCCGCTGTACTTCGGCCGGGTGCCGTACACGACGCAACCGTTCGATGTGATTGTCGAAGGCACGCCGTCGTACGCGGTGCCCGTGATCGCTCCGGGCACGACTTTCATCAAGGAAGTGAAGGTGACGGTCAGTGGCGGGACGCTGGATATCTTGTTCGGTTCCGGCAGGACTCCCTTTATGATCGCCGGGATCGACATCTCCAAGGGTACTCTGCCCAGCGACATGCCCTTGGTGGCCGCCGGCAATCCGCAGGACGCGGGTGGGACAATGATCGGCCTGGCAGAACTGCAGTCGGTGGCAACGGAAGCCGCCGCACTGTGGGCGGCGACGGGCTTGACGGATCAACAAGCGTCCACGCTGGCGAGCGTCCAGTATGCCGTAACGGACCTGGGCGGCGCGTATCTGGGCCTGACCAACGCGGCCACGAACACGGTGCGGATCGACGACGACGCGGCGATGATCGGCTGGTCGGCCGCCGGTGAGCGATTGCTGACGACCGATCCCCGTTCACCAATTGCCGGCATGGACCTGCTGACGGTGGTGATGCATGAGTTAGGTCATCTGCTGGGGTACGCGCACAGCGACGAGTCGGGCGATTTGATGGCGCCGGTGTTGTCGTCGGGGCGGACCGCGGGTTTGCAGACCGGCAAGGGACTGGCCCAGGCCGAGTGGGGGTTGGGGACATCCTCGCTGTTTGTGCCCTCGGCGTCCTTGCTGTCTGATTCCTCATCGCGTCTGGACGGCGCTTTCGCGGACTTGGGGCGGGAGGAAATGCCGGAACCGGCGGACAGCGACGACGGCGCATGGCCGCTGCTGGCCTCGCAGGACGGGGACGAACTGCCGGTCGCGACGGTGAAAGCGGCTCAGGAAGTCGCGCAAGCCAATGTCCCGCGCCGCAGCCGGATGGAGCAATTCGAGCGCGAACTGGACAAGTGGTTTGCGGAGTTGGCAACGGCCGGCGTGTAGTTCGGTGGAATCGCTCCGCCTGGCGAACGGCGGGCGTCTGCCAACGCCACCACGCTGCTCGCCAGCGTGGAGCGGTGTTCAAGACCAGAGACGCCCACGAACGAATCGGCGGATTCGCCACCACGCTGCTCGCCAGCGTGGAGCGGTGTTCAAGATCAGAGACGTCCACGAAATCGGCTGCCTCGCCACCACGCTGCTCGCCAGCGTGGAGCGGTGTTCAAGATGTTGGACGTAGCAAGCGGACGCCGGCTGGTGTTGAACATGGCTCCACGCTGACGAGCAGCGTGGTGGCCGCAGACGACGCGGGGCGCGGGGAAACGCCGGCTGGTGTTGAACATGGCTCCACGCTGACGAGCAGCGTGGTGGCCGAAGACGTCGCGGGGCGCGGGCGGACGCCGGCTGGTGTTGAACATGGCTCCACGCTGGCGAGCAGCGTGGTGGCCGAGGACGACGCGGTGGTAGACTCCCCAACGCCACCACGCTGCTTGCCAGCGTGGAGCGGTGTTCACGACCAGAGACGTCCACGAAATCGGCTGCCTCGCCACCACGCTGCTTGCCAGCGTGGAGCGGTGTTCAAGATGTTGGACGTAGCAAGCGGACGCCGGCTGATGTTGAACATGGCTCCACGCTGGCGAGCAGCGTGGTGGCCGAGGACGACGCGGGGCGCGGGGAAACGCCGGCTGGTGTTGAACATGGCTCCACGCTGGCGAGCAGCGTGGTGGCCGAAGACGTCGCGGGGCGCGGGGAAACGCCGGCTGGTGTTGAACATGGCTCCACGCTGGCGAGCAGCGTGGTGGCCGCAGACGTCGCGGGGCGCGGGGAAACGCCGTCTGGTGTTGAACATGGCTCCACGCTGGCGAGCAGCGTGGTGGCCGAAGACGTCGCGGGGCGCGGGGAAACGCCGGCTGGTGTTGAACATGGCTCCACGCTGACGAGCAGCGTGGTGGCCGAGGACGTCGCGGGGCGCGGGGAAACGCCGGCTGGTGTTGAACATGGCTCCACGCTGGCGAGCAGCGTGGTGGCCGAAGACGTCGCGGGGGTAGACTCCCCAACGCCACCACGCTGCTTGCCAGCGTGGAGCGGTGTTCACGACCAGAGACGTCCACGAAATCGGCTGCCTCGCCACCACGCTGCTTGCCAGCGTGGAGCGGTGTTCAAGATGTTGGACGTAGCAAGCGGACGCCGGCTGATGTTGAACATGGCTCCACGCTGGCGAGCAGCGTGGTGGCCGAGGACGACGCGGGGCGCGGGGAAACGCCGGCTGGTGTTGAACATGGCTCCACGCTGGCGAGCAGCGTGGTGGCCGAAGACGTCGCGGGGCGCGGGGAAACGCCGGCTGGTGTTGAACATGGCTCCACGCTGGCGAGCAGCGTGGTGGCCGCAGACGTCGCGGGGCGCGGGGAAACGCCGGCTGGTGTTGAACATGGCTCCACGCTGGCGAGCAGCGTGGTGGCCGAAGACGTCGCGGGGCGCGGGCGGACGCCGGCTGGTGTTGAACATGGCTCCACGCTGACGAGCAGCGTGGTGGCCGAAGACGTCGCGGGGCGCGGGGAAACGCCGGCTGGTGTTGAACATGGCTCCACGCTGGCGAGCAGCGTGGTGGCCGAAGACGTCGCGGGGCGCGGGGAAACGCCGGCTGGTGTTGAACATGGCTCCACGCTGGCGAGCAGCGTGGTGGCCGCAGACGTCGCGGGGCGCGGGGAAACGCCGGCTGGTGTTGAACATGGCTCCACGCTGGCGAGCAGCGTGGTGGCCGAAGACGTCGCGGGGCGCGGGCGGACGCCGGCTGGTGTTGAACATGGCTCCACGCTGACGAGCAGCGTGGTGGCCGAAGACGTCGCGGGGCGCGGGGAAACGTCGGCTGGTGTTGAACATGGCTCCACGCTGGCGAGCAGCGTGGTGGCCGAGGACGTCGCGGGGCGCGGGGAAACGCCGGCTGGTGCTGAACATGGCTCCACGCTGGCGAGCAGCGTGGTGGCCGAAGACGTCGCGGGGCGCGGGGAAACGCCGTCTGGTGCTGAACATGGCTCCACGCTGGCGAGCAGCGTGGTAGCCGAAACGGAAAGGACCGCGAGCGGCGGGACAGGGTGGGCCGGTTGGGGAAGCGAATCAGCGTTGCACGCGCCCTGTCGCTACACCGCCGGCCAGGGCGGCGACTTCGGCGACGGAGACGTAATTGAAATCGCCCTGGATGGAGTGTTTCAGACAGCTGGCGGCGACGGCAAAGCGGATGGCCTGCTGGGGCTTGCGGTACGTGTCCGAATTCAGGGCGTAGATCAGCCCGGCGGCGAACGAATCGCCGCCGCCGACGCGGTCCACGATATCGCGGATTTCGTACGGGCAATAATGGCCGCGGTCGTCCAAGGGAGCCAGGAAGGCCCGGTCGGCGTCGGCGTCGAACAGCATTCCGCCCCAGTTGTTGTGGTCGGCCGAGATGCTTTGCCGCAAGGTGATCGCGACGCGACTCACGCCGGGGAAGCGGCGGACGATTTCGCGGGCCACTTTTTCATAAGCCGCCGCGTTGATCGTACCCCGCTCGACGTCCGTGCCCTCGGCGCGAATGCCCAGCACGTCGGCGGCGTCTTCCTCGTTGGCGATCACCAGATCGACGTGCTGCAGGACCTCGGACATGCACTCGCCGGCCAGCGTTTTTTTGTCCGTGCCGGGCCGCCAATTCCAGAGTTTTTTACGGAAGTTCAAGTCGCAGGAAACGGCCGCCCCGGCCTGCTTGGCCCGCCGCACCAGGTCCAGGTTGGACTGGCAGGCGGGCTCGCTGATCGACGGCGTGATGCCGGTCACGTGCAGCCAGTGGACGCCGGCCAGGGCCGCGTCGAAGGCGTACTCGTCAGGCCCGGCCAGGCTGATCGCCGAATGCTCGCGGTCGTACAGCACGGTCGAGCCGCGCTGGTTGGCGCCGGCTTCGACAAAGTACAATCCCAAGCGGCCCTGGTCGCGCCACAGGATGTGGCCGGTGTCCACGCCCAGGCCGCGCAAGGTGGCGGCCAGACTTTCGGTAATCGCGTGCCGCGGCAGGGCCGTCACGTAGCGCACGCTCTGGCCGAACATGGCCAGCGACGCGCACACGTTGGCTTCACCGCCGCCCCACGTCACTTCAACCCGCCCCGGCACGGCTTGCCGCCAGCGCAAGTGGCTTTCGGGAGCGATCCGGGCCATGATTTCACCAAACGCCAAAAACATCTTCGCGTGACCTCCTGCAAGAAGGGCCAATCAAGGGAGAACGACTGCGTAACCGCCGACGACCAGGTATTCAACCTTCTCCGAGTTCAACAACCTCAAGAACTCTTCGAAGTCGGGCGGTAGTTGGATCGTAGCCATAGCAGATCATCCGCAGCAGTTCCAGGGCTTCCATTCTCTCCTGTGGCGTGCGCGATGCCCAGTACTCGCACGCCTCGTCATCGTCGAAGGTGCCCACCGTCAGCAGGCTCTTGTCCATCTTGGCAGCGGCCAGAAGATCGTTCGCCATCGGCCCTGCTCCTGGCTCTTGTCCACGTCTATCTTCGCCGCTGCGGACACGACGTTCAAGTCCCGCTCACATGTTCGTCAAATCATCTTCGCCGGGGTAGCCGATCAGCGCGTCGAGCGCGGCGGCCAACTCGGCAGCGTGCTGCCGCGAGTGGGCGTAGATCCGGCAGATCCGCTGGCTGATCGGCAGCCGCTGGAACAGCTGGTTGGCGGTCAGCGGCCGGATCGCATCGCGGGCGGAGTCGTACAGGAAGTTCTGCCCGGCGGTCGGACCGCCCGTGTGCGGGCGGAACAGGGCCCGCGCGATGTCGACCCGCAACGGCACGTCCGCCAGGCCGGCGGGCAGTTGCTGCCGGAGCTTGCGGTCCACAAATTCCGCGTCGCTGAAAATGCTGCTGCGTTCCGCGTCGTCCTCGGCGAATTCCAGATTCCGCTGGCAGACCATCACCCAGGGAATTTGCCGTTGCAGGAACGGCTGCCAGGCCGCCGCCAGGGAACGCTTCTCGGCGTCCGCGTCGTGCGTCCAGCGGGCTACGTCGACCAGCAACGAGGCTTCGGTGAAATGCTGGTACTGAGGCAGCATCTCGGCGGGATTGCCGGGAAACAGGTGCCGCTTGCTGTGCGCGAACAGATCGGCCAGCGTCAGGTCGATGGCCCGCACGGTGCGGTGAAAGTACACGGCGCGGAACAGGTGCGCGCGGGCTTCCATGAACCGCAACAGGGCGTCGATGCCGCGGTCGTGGATGGTCAGCCCGGAGGGGCTGAAGAACGTATAGTGCAGCAGTCGCTCCAGGTCGTACGCCCGCTGGCTGTAGCCGGACATGTACGCATCGCGGAGCACGAAATCCATGTTGTCGACCGTGTAGATGCCGCTCAGCAGCGCCCGCAGGAACCGCAGCCATTGCGGCCGGTCGCTTTCCTCCTGGCGCTGCGGCCGCATGATGACCCAGGCGACGTGGTCGGGATTCAGTTGTTCGCTGGCCGTCAGTTGGCTGTTGGGATTCCGACGCAACCCGCGGAGCAGATCGCCCAACTGGTCGCAGATGATGCGGGCGCCCAGCGTTTCGTGGGTCAGGCCGTACGAGCGGAGGAAGTGCTGATCGAAGAAATGGCCGAACGGGCCGTGCCCCACGTCGTGCAGCAGTCCGGCCATGCGCAACAGCGTCTCGACGTAACCGCGGCTGGGCACGTCGGGGCACACGGCGCGGAGGCTGTCGTACAACACGGCCACGGCGCGGCTGGCCAGGTGCATCGCCCCGATCACGTGCTGGAACCGCGTATGTTCCGCCGTCGGATAGACGTACCAGGCCGTTTGCAGCTGGTGAATGTACCGCAGGCGCTGGATCCAGGGGTGATCGATAATCTGCCGTTCGCACGTCTCGGCGTCGCTTAGCCCCGCGTCGGAGGTGAACGGGATGTAGCCGTGGATCGGATCGTGGCACAGGTTTTCGCGTTCGTAGGGTCGCATACGCCGGATTATGAGAGTTTCGCCACGTTGCGTCCAGCGGTCGCCCGGCAGCCGGCGCGAGATCAAGGCATCCAGACGTACGCCCGGCGCGGCGTGCCATGTTGACAGCAAAATGCCGTCGCAGAACAATGGGGACCAGCCAGCGACACGGGCGGTTTTGCTCGTTGTTTCGGTCCGTCGGCGGTCCGGCAGTCCGTGTTTCTGTGCGGTCTGGAAAAGGAAACGATGAGCCATCGCATCTTGATTGTCGGCTGTGGCAGTATTGGCGAGCGTCATTTGCGTTGTTTCCAGCGCACGGGCCGGGCGGAACTGGCCGTCTGTGACGTGAACGATTCGCTGTTGGCGACCGTGTCCCAGCGTTACCAGGTGCCGGGCTTTCGCGACGTTGGGGCCGCGCTGGCGGCCGGTTCGTACGACGGCGTCGTGATCTGTTCGCCCGCTCACACTCATCTCGGGATCGCCGTCCAGGCGCTACGGCACGGCGCGGGCGTGTTGATCGAAAAGCCGCTGAGCACGCGGATCGACGACGTCGACGCCCTGCGTTCGGCCGTGGCGGCGGCGGGCAAGTTCGCGGCGGTCGCCTACGTGTACCACTTCATTCCGGGGGTGGCGGCGATGCGCGAGTTCCTGCGCGGCGGGTCGCTGGGTCGGCCGTTGCAGGTCAGTGTGGTTGCGGGGCAGCATTTTCCCACCTTTCGCCCGGCGTACCGCGAAATCTACTACACGCGGCACGAAACGGGCGGCGGGGCCATTCAGGACGCGCTGACCCACGTGGCCAACGCGGTCGAGTGGCTGGTCGGCCCCACCGGGCGGCTGTGCTGCGAAGCGGCCCACCAGGCGCTGGAGGGCGTCGAAGTGGAAGACACCGTCTGTGTGGCGGCCCGTAACGGCGACGTGCTGGTGAGCTATACGCTGAACCAGTTCCAAGCGCCGAACGAAGTCACGATCCAGGTCCATTGTGCGGACGGCAGCGTGCGGTACGAGGGGCACGAGCAGCGATGGAGCGTCTTCCGCCGCGGCGATTCCGGCTGGACGCACTACGCCGCGCCGGTGGCGGAACGGGACGCACTGTTCGTGTCCCAGGCGCACGCGTTCCTGGACGGCTTGGAAGGCAAGCCGACGGCCTTGTGTACCGTCGAGGAGGCCGTGCAAACCCTGAAATTCAATTTGGCCGCGCTCGAATCGGCGCGGACCGGTAAGGCGATGACCATCCCATGAACACCACACGTGAACTCCGCCTGGCCATGCTCGGCATGATCCAGGGCAACGGCCATCCCTATTCGTGGTCGGCGATTGTCAACGGCTACGATCCGGCCGCCATGGCCGGGTGTCCTTATCCGGTGATCCCCGTCTATCTGGGCAAACAGCCGCTGGAGTCCGTACGCATCCCCGGCGCACGGGTCACGCACATCTGGACGGACGACCCGGCCGATGCGCCGCGCGTGGCGGCGGCCAGCAAGATCGAACACGTCGTGGACCGCCCGGAGGACGTGATCGGCCAAGTGGACGCCGCCGTCATTGCCACCGACGACGGCGACGACCACGTGCGCCGCGCCCGGCCGTTTGTCGAAGCCGGCTTGCCGGTGTTCGTCGATAAACCGCTGGCGACCAACTTCGCCGATTTGCAGCAGTTCGTGCGCTGGCATCGGGAGGGCCGGGCGATCCTGTCGACCAGCGGGCTGCGTTATGCGCCGGAGATCCGCACAGTGACTCAGCAGGCGGACGAGTTGGGCGAGTTGCGGTGGATCACCAGCTTGACCTGCAAGACCTGGGAGCGTTACGGAATCCACGCGCTGGAGGCCGTTTATCCGCTCGTCGGGCCGGGCGTCACCGACGTGCAAACCGTGGCTCAGCCTGGCTCGGACCTGGTCTGTCTCCGCCATCGCAGCGGGGTCCAACTGACCATCGCGGCGATCCACGACGCGGCGGGCAGTTTCGGCACGGTCCACGTGTACGGCACCCAGGGCCAGTTGCCGCTGCGGCTGACGGACACCTACACCGCGTTTCGCGAGCAGTTGCTGGCGTTTGTCGAATTCGTCCGCACCGGCCGGCGGCCCTTTTCCTTCGAGCAGACGGCCGAATTGATGGCGATCCTGATCGCCGGCATCCGCAGCCGCGAGCAGTCCGGGCGAGCCGTCGAGGTGGCCGAGATCCTGCAGCAGTTGGACGGAGCAAACTGACACCTGCCAAACAGATTCCACTGTTTTATCTCGGCGAACGACGGCGCGACGAGGAACCGGACTTCTTGCCTCCCGACATGACGAACCTCCTGCGACGGCCAACTCTCAATACCCAAGAACGAGTCAATGGAAAAGACTCCCGACCCTTTTCCGGGCAAACCAACTAACATCAGAGATGAACACGCAACTACCCAAACGGAGACCGTAAACGCAATGCCAATCATCGCAACTTGGCTTTCAGATCTTTGCATTGGCATCTGGTCTGTTGTCGGTGCCTTCGCGCTTGTTTTCGGACTGCTGTCGTCGCTGTCGATCGCTCGGAAATTCGTCAAGGGCGTGGTTTCCGAAGCACTCAAAGACCCAAGCATACTTGCGTCCGTCGCCGCACTGGTCAAGCCCGATCTCGTATTCGATGAAAACGGCGCGGTGCTGTCAGACCGCGGAGCCTGGGCGGCGATCAAAGAAGACGGGATCAAGATCACCAAGGATGACAGCGACAACGATGTAACAAGAGGGCTCCCGGTTACGATTCGCATCGCCTTCACAAAACACCTTCCAACCGCTCCACTTCTGACGCCGATTTGTCCTGATGGCATTTTCGTTATCTCCACTCGTGGGCAACAATTTGAATGGGTCTACACCTTGAAATACTCGATGCGATGCGACGTGGACGATGGACCAATCGTCCGCACTTATCGCCTTGAACTACTATGACTAAAAACGGACGAACCGGGTCGTTACCTCCTGGACCCGTGTTCCCAGCGGCAGTCTCAGCCGCGTGTGGTTGACAGCCGTGCGTCAACGCGCGAAGATGGTCCCAGGCGACTGAACTGCGGGGACGACGATGGACGTCGAGTGGGATGACGCGAAGGCGGAAGCCAACGAGCAGAAACATGGCGTGTCATTCGCCGAGGCGTTGACCGTCCTGGCCGACCCGCTGTCGCTCACGGGGTTTGACCCGGATCACTCAGACGACGAAGACCGCTACATCACGATGGGTTTGTCGGCCGCTGGTCGATTGCTGCTGGTGTCGCACACAGATCGTGGCGAAAAGGTGCGGATCATCAGTGCCCGCAAGGCGAGCCGACGTGAGCGGAGGGACTACGAAGATGGCAACTTCCCCTGACGACACCGAACCGGTTGACGACGAACTGCGCCCGGAGTACGACTTCCGCTCGATGCGCGGCGTGGTGCGGGGCAAGTATGCCGCGCGGTACCGGGAGCGACTACGGGTGGTGCGGTTGGCTGACGACGTCGCAGACGCATTTGCCGATGAGGCGGCCGTCAACGACGCCCTTCGGGCGTACCTGCGTGGCCACCCAGCGGAATCTGGGCGGACTTGACCATCGATTGCAGCCGAGCGGCGGATCGGGTCGGTCCTGAAGTCAGACCTTTCTGGCCGCCGCGGGTTGAATCGTGTCGTTCGTGCGGTCTCGCGGCGTCGAGCTGAATGGCCCGCAAATGCGGCTCGTGTGTCGGTGCGTCGCTGGCCCGGGTGTGGTGCCGAGGTTGGCCGGTCGTCGTCTATTTCCGGGGAGGAAAAAAATGTCGGGAACCGTTGTCGAGGTTGCTGGAAAGTACTTGCCTGGCTTGCCGGCTGCGCGGTACAGTGGCAACCAACACGAAGGGCGACGACCGCGGATCCGGAACCGCACGAACCAAGCGGTGAACGGGAGTCGCCGATGACGCGGGTTTTGAAATCATAGTGTTTTGGCGGCGGCCCCGTTGCCGCCGTCGTTCGGGCTGCCAGTTGGTCGGGCCTTTACCCAGCCGTTGCCCCGATGCTACGATGGAAGCAGTCAGGTAAACGACCGGGGGCCACTATGACCGAAGCCGTACAGGAACTGCTGCACACATTCGACGCATTGACCAAGGCCGAGAAACAAGAAGCAACGGTCCAATTGCTTCGTCGTGCTGTCGAGGAAGAGTCAGGCGACGTCCCGGAAGAGGCGCTGATCGCGGCGGCCGAGGAGCTATTCCTCGAGTTGGACGCTCGGGAGGCCGCCGATGGCCAATCCTAACCGTGGCGAGGTCTGGCTTGTCGATCTCGGCCTGGCCGCCAAGACGCGGCCCTGTGTGATCCTCAGCGTGCCCGCGAACGGGCACAACGATCGCGTTTTGGTCACGCTGGTGACGCACACGACCAGTCCACGCGGTTCACAGTTCGAGGTGGCGTTGCCAGTGCGGTTCCTCAAGGCGGGCGCATTTGACGCCCAGAACTTGGTGACTGTGCCGCACGCGAAATTGGTCCGGAAACTCGGAGCGCTATCGGCGGAGCAGTTGGCCGAGGTCGTAGCCGCCGTCCGCCGGTGGTTGGACCTCTAAGTGGGCCGCAGGCCCGAACAACCGATCGGGATAGGGGTCCGGGTTGCCCCGGAGCCCCTCCCACATCACGAGAGCAGGCGGGTCCGCACTAGGCGGTTCGGCTCTTGGCAGTAAGCGTCTTCCAGATCCCTAACAGACTCGGCAAACCTCGTTCTTCCAAGAGTGCCGCCCTACGCCGTTAACCTCAATTCCTGCTCGCCTTTCACCTCGCGGGCGAGGCGTTGTTGCGCTCGCGTGGCGTGCACGATTTCCGGCGGCCCCGGCGGCGGGCCGTAGTCTTTCTTCTTCGGGTAGTCGCGACTGGCTTTGGACGTGCGAAGGTACCCCCCCTCCAAAAAATGTTCATGCACGCTTGCAGAAAGGACACTAATCGCGCATGGAAGCCCTGTCCGGTGGCCGTCTTCCGCTGGGGCCGCATCCTTGTTAGACTGATTCCCCATGAATACACGCTCCAGCCGCTTGTTGAGGAAGTTTCGCGCGGGCCAGTCGGCCACGTGCATGAAGATGAACCTGGGCGATCCCCGCATTGTGGAACTGGCCGGACTGGCCGGCGTCGACGCGGTGTGGCTGTGCAACGAGCACGTGCCCAACGATTGGCTCAATCTGGAGAACCAGATCCGCGCTGCCCGGCTGTACGACATGGACACGATTGTGCGCGTGGCCAAGGGCAGCTACAGCGATTACGTCAAGCCGCTGGAGGCCGACGCGACCGGCTTGATGGTTCCTCACGTGACGACCGCGGACGAAGCGCGGCACATCGTCCAGATGACCCGCTTTCAGCCGCTGGGCCGGCGCGCCTGGGACGGCGGCAACATCGACGGGCGATTCTGTCAGGTGCCGGTGGCGGAGTATCTGCACCACAGCAACACCGAGCGGGTATTGATTTTCCAGATCGAATCGCGGGAAGCCTTGGCCAACGTCGAGGAGATCGCGGCGGTGCCCGGCTTTGACGGCCTGTTGTTCGGTCCCGGCGATTTCAGCCATCTGATCGGGTGTGCGGGGCAGATTCGCGAGCCGGAGGTTGTGGCCGCACGGCAGCGCGTGGCGGCGGTGGCCCGGAAGCACGGCAAGTTTGCCATGTCCGCCGGGTTGTTCGAGCCGCGGAGCGTGCTGGAGGCCGAGGGCTATGGCGTGTTCAATGTGGGCGCCGACGTGATCGGTTTGGGAGACTACTTTCGGGCGAAGCTCGCCGACTTTGAGAAGCCATGACAATCCTGGATCAATTCAGCCTGGATGGGAAAGTAATCGTGCTGACCGGCGCCGCCGGCCTGTACGGCCGCGGTTTAGCGGCGACGTTGGCGGAGGCGGGACCTGCGTTGGTGATCGCCTCGCGGAGTCTGCCGCGTCTGCAGCAAGTGGCGGACGAGGAGACGGCCCGCGGCTTTGTGGTCGTCGCAGAACCGCTGGACCAGGGCGATGAGGCCTCGGTGCTGGCCTTGCGCGACCGCGTGCTGGAACGGTTTGGACGGGTCGATGGCCTGGTGAACAATTCGGTGCTCCGTCCGATGCGTTCACCGGACGCTCCGGCCGCGGCCTGGGAAGAATCGATGCGCGTGAACGCCACGGGCGTGTTCCTGATGACGCGCGCCTTTGGCGAGGTCATGTGTTCGCAGCAGTCGGGCAGCGTCGTCAACATCAGCTCGATCCAAGGCATGGTCGGGCCTAGCTTGGAGTTGTACGCCGGCACGGACATGGGCACGCCGCCGCCGGACTATTTCTTTCACAAGGCCGGCATGTTGAACCTGACGCGTTTCTATGCCAGCCTGTTCGGCCGGCACGGCGTGCGCGTCAACACGGTCTCGCCCGGCGGCTTCTTCAACCACCAGCCGGAGCCGTTCCTGTCCCGTTATTGCGAACACACGATGCTGGGCCGGATGGCCGACAGCAGCGACTTGGGCGGCGCTGTGGTCTTTCTCCTCAGCGACGCCTCGCGGTACATCACGGCCGCCAACCTGGCCGTGGACGGCGGTTACACGGCCAAGTGAAGGCGATGGAACTGCGTCCGGATCAGGATTCCCGGGGGGAACCGCACCGATCCATCACACGAGTGGGCAGTTGGCTACGATACCATCGCGCGACACGGACTATGTGGTTCTCCAGAAGGCGACCTTTCGCGGCCCCGCGGGTCCCGTCTTTGTGAACACGGATTTCCGCTTGCCCGCGGGCGAGCGGTGGGCGATTCGCGGGGCGAGCGGTTCGGGGAAATCCCTCTTCGTGGCCGGCGTCACGGGCCGGTTGCCGCTGCTTTCGGGTTCCCTCCGGCATCCGTTTCTGGCGGGCGATCCGCGCTGTGTCGATTCCGTTTACGGTGTGTTGCCGACGCGGTCCATCGCCGTTGCGTCGATGGCCGAGCATCGGGCGCTGATGGCAAGTCGCGCCTTTCACCAACTTCGCTGGCACGGTTCCCTTTCGTCCCAAGCCGCCACGGTTGCGGACTTCCTCTCGCAGGGCGAGGTCGAGAAACGCAACCCGTTTTCGGTATCGACCCCTGAGGAAACGGCCAGGTTTTTTGCCGCGTACGCCCGCGAAGTGGAGCGCTTTGCGCTTTCCCCTTTGCTCGATCGGCCGCTGGTTGCCCTGTCGAACGGAGAACTGCATCGGCTGCTGATCGCCCGCGCCCTGATGCTTGATCCGCGTCTGCTGATCGTCGTCGATCCTTATGCGGGAATCGACGCCCCGACGCGTGACCGGTTGACCGCCCTGTTTGCCGCCTTGCCCGACGCCGGCACCGCCGTGCTTCACGTGGCGGCGCGCGACGAAGACGTGGCGCCCGACGTCACCCACGAAGTGTGGCTGGAAGCCGGCGCCGTCGCGCATGCGGGTCCGCGGACGACACCCGGCCGCAACGAGACGCGGCGCGACGGAACGCCGGCGAGCAACCTCCTCGGCCGCGTTTGCGAGGCGTCAAGGCCGGCGGCCCAGGCCGTCCTCGAACTGCGCCAGGTGACCGTCCGCCACGGTTGCGTGACGCTCCTGGACCGCGTGGATTGGACCATTCAACCCGGCGAGCGGTGGGCGCTGGTCGGCCCCAACGGCGCGGGGAAGAGCACGCTGCTGAGCCTGGCCCTGGCCGACAACCCCCAGGCTTACGCCAACCACGTGGTCGTGGGCGGCCGGCGACTGGAGCCCGGCACGAGCATCTGGGATTTGAAGCGGCTGGTCGGTTGGGTGTCGCCCGAACTCGACGTCCACTACCCGCGGGCAACCCCCGCTGTCCAGGTCGTCGCGAGCGGTTTTGCTTGTTCGCTGGGGCTTCACACGGCACTCGCCGCAGCGCAACGGGCCGCGGCAGCGCTCTGGATCGACCGTCTGGGGCTCCGCGACCGTGCGGAGACTGCGTACGGGTACCTTTCCAGCCTCGACTGCCGATTGACTCTGCTGGCGCGCGCCTGTGTCAACCAGCCCTTGCTGCTGCTGCTGGACGAACCCTGTCAGGGACTCGACGGGGCCGCTCGCAGGCGATTCGCAAGCGCGCTCGAATCCGTCCTGGCCCAACTCCCGGCGGCGCTCGTGTACGCCACGCACGAAATGGCCGAGTTGCCGGCGAGCGTCAACCGCGTGCTGGAACTCGCAGGCGGCCGCGTGGTGCGGCGGGTGTAGCGGGGCCGGGCGGAGAACTGCCGCACAACGTGTCCGGCGGTCACGAGCAGCGGTCAAGCGGCCCCGATGGTCCGTGGGCGCCTTCTTGCTGGCTGCTCCAAAACCGGCTCAGCCGGGCGAATTCGTCGAACATGATCCGCGGCGCTTCCGGCTGGACGCCCACGGCGTCCCAAGCGCCGTAGTCGAACGCGATCATGCCGCCGGCGGGCGTGCTCCAGTGGCGGACCAACTGCCTCGCCTCCTCGCGGATCTCCCGTTCGTCGCCTCGCGGCAGCGTCGTTTGGATATCCACGGTGGCCAGGAAACAGACTTGCCCGCGGAACTGCTCGCCGAACTCGACCAGCCCGTAGCTCCGCGACTGCTGCATGTTAAGCACGTCGACGCCGAGTTCGAGGAAGGTCGGCACAAAGGCATTGATGCGGCCGCAACTGTGCAAGATCACGTGCCAGCCGCAAGCATGGATCGCCTCGAAGATCGTCTTGTAGCGCGGCGCGAAGAAATCCCGGAGAATGTTCGGACCCACGAAAGTTTGTTCCTGAGTGCCCCAGTCGTCGGCGACGAACAGCGCGTCGATCCGCTCGCCGAACCGGCGATGCAGTTCGGCGCACTGCTGGACCTTGAACTCGACGATCATGTCCAGCACGCGGCCCGTCTTTTCGGGTTCCAGGTAGAAGTCCTCCAGCGTCTGGGTGAAGCCTCGCAGCTTGTGCAATCGCGAGAACAGCAGCGAATGGGCGGTGAGCGCCACGTAGCGGTCGCCGGCCTCGTCCAACAACGGCTCCAAGCGTTCGTAGTAGAACGGATTCCGCGGGTCCGGCGGACGGTAGCCGTCCAGCGCGGACCAGTCCGACAAGGGACAATCGGTCACTTGGCCGATGTTCTTCAACTCGGTCGTGCTCCAGCCGCAGCCCCAATCGTCGGGCCCTGGACGGTCGAAGAACCAGCCCGCCTGGGCCCGGTCCATCTCCCAGATGTTGCACACGTCGTCCGGAAACTCCGGCAGCTTGTGGTTCCAGTGCTGCCAGAACGGCAGACGCGGCGGATGCTGAAACTCGATCGCACGGCGGACCAGTTCGCGACGTTCCATGATTTGTGTTGCCGGTTTCGGGTTACGGGTTGCGAAATACGGGTTGCGGAATACGGAGGTCCCAGTTAGGGGGCGCGGGATTAGGGCGTCCGGGCTGGACAACGAGGTTCCATCGCCGACACTGTCATCACTCGCCGGTCTGCAGCGAGCCGGGTTGCGAACGGCCCTCTCCCGCCGGCCGCAACTCGTATTCGGCGTCTGGCAAAGTGCCTCCTGTCTTCCGCCTTCCGCATCACGCCAACGGCAACGTCACCGGGCGGCCGCCTTCCTCCAGCGAGCGGTCAATGGCCAGGCACAGCTCGTGGCTGCGGTAGGCGTCGGCGACGTTGCAGTGCGATGGGCGGTCCTGGAGGATGCAGTCGACCAGGTGGTTGATTTCGGCGTCGAACGGATGATGTTGGACGTCGCCCGAGTCAGGCAGGATCGTGGGGATCGTCATCCAACCCGTTTGCCCCGGCAGCAGCCGCTTGGACCACAGGCGGTTGTCGCGCACGGTCCCTTCCGTCCCGGCGACGTCGATGTTGAACGCATACGGCATTTCACAGTCGAACAAGGTAGACGTCTTGGCGATGATCCCGCTGCGGAAGCGGATCAAGGCGACCACGTTGGCGGCGTACTCGAACAGTCCCCGCTGGTTGTTCGACACGGCCGACGCCTCGACCGCTTCGTCGCCGGTCAGCCAGCGGAGCATATCGACGGCGTGGCAGCCGCCCAGCAGCATGGCGCTGCCGCCGGTCTGTTTGCGGCTGTGCAGGTCCCAGGCGTGGTGCGCCGGCTTCATGCGGTGCCAGTAATCGACCTCGACGTAGAACAACTGTCCGAGCGTTCCGCTGGCGACCAAGGATTTGATCGTCTCCACCGCCGGGTTCCAGCGGAGCACAAAGCCGGCCAGGCTCTTGACTCCTGCCCGGTCCACCGCGTCGCGCAGGGCTTGATTTTCCGCGAGGGTCAGGCCCATCGGCTTTTCGACCAGCAGGTGCTTGCCGGCCTGAGCCGCCGCGATTCCCTGGGGGGCGTGCACGTGGCTGGGCCCGGTGATGTCCACCACCTCGACTTGCCGATCGTCCAGGACCTGCTGAAAATCGTCGCGGACGGCGCAATCCAGCTGAAATTCCTCGGCGAATCGTTGCGCCCTCTGGCGGTCGACGTCGCTGACGGAAACGATCTTCGCGTGCGGGTTCTTCAGCCAGCTGGCGGCATGGGCGTGGGCCACCCAGCCCGCGCCGTGAAGGGCGATTCCCAGTGTTCGATCGGCCACGGTATGGTCTCCCCAAAGGTCTCGGCGGACGGGATCAACATACGTCGGCGGCTTGCCGGATGCAAGGCACGTCCGCGGCCGTTGGCCCAAGCAGGCGGCTTTTCGGAAAAGCCGAGCGGCTTCCGGTCCCCGTGATTGAATTTCCTGCCGCGAGTCCGCGACAATAGTTCGGTTCTTTCCCCCAACCCGACTGACGACAAGGATCTCCCATGCTGCCCGCCGATCTCGACCGGCTGAGCGACGTCTATCGCGACGGATTGCTGCACGACACGCTTCCCTTCTGGATTCCCCGCAGCATCGACCGGGAGTGCGGCGGATATCTGACCTCGCTGGACCGGGACGGCTCGATCCTGCAAACGGACAAGCCCGTGTGGGTTCAGGGCCGGTTGGCCTGGCTGTTGGCCACGTTGTACAACACGGTCGAGCGGCGGCCGGAGTGGCTGGAGTTGGCGCGGCACGGCCTCGACTTCATCAATCGTTACGGCTTCGACACCGACGGGCGGATGTTCTTCTGGCTCACGCGCGACGGCCGGCCGCTGAGGAAACGGCGGTACCTGTTTTCGGAGGCGTTTGCGGTCATCGCGCTGGCGGCGTACGGGATCGCTGCCCAGGACGACCGCGCGAAGCAGCAGGCGCTGGACCTGTTCCGCCTGATCCTCAAGTATCACACCACGCCCGGCCTGCTGCCGCCCAAGGTGGACCCGGCAACGCGGGGCATGAAGGGCCTGGCCATGCCGATGATTCTCATGGTGACCGCCCAGGAATTGCGCAAAGCCGTGAACGACCCGCTGAGCACGGAAGTGATCGACCGCTCGATCGGCGAGATCGAGCGAGATTTCTTGAAGCCCGAGTTCCGCTGCGTTCTGGAGACCGTTGGGCCGCGGGGGGAGTTCTGGGACACGTTCGACGGCCGCCTGGTCTGTCCGGGCCACGCCATCGAGGCGGGTTGGTTCATCCTGGAAGAAGCCCGCTTGCGGAACAACGATCCGCGACTGGTCCGCCTGGGCACGACGATCATCGACTGGTCGCTGGAGATCGGCTGGGACCCGGACTACGGCGGCGTGTTGTACTATCGCGACGCCCGGGGCCTTCCCTGCACCGAGTACTGGCACGACATGAAGTTTTGGTGGCCGCACAACGAGGCGATCATTGCCACGCTGCTGGCCTGGCAGTTGACGCGCGAGGTGAAGTACGCCCGCTGGCACCAGTTAGTCCACGACTGGGCGTACGCTCACTTCCCCGACCCGCAATGCGGCGAGTGGTTTGGCTACCTCCACCGCGACGGCAGCCTCTCTACGCCGCTGAAGGGCAACATGTGGAAGGGACCTTTCCACCTGCCGCGGATGCAGTGGTATTGCTGGCAGCGGTTAGCCGAGATGCAGCAAGAACGGTAGCGGATTCAAGAAAGGGGCGTGCGAGCCATGCTTTGGCAAGGCCTGTTCGGAGATCGCCGTGCAAAGCCGGCGGGCGCGTCCGGCTCATGATTCCGGCCGCTCCACGATTCCGGCCCGCGCGCAATTCAGGGGGATGGAGCGTTACCGGAGTGGCACGACGCCGCGTCGCGTTGCATAATCAGGCCTGCGGCCAGTTCATGTCCTGATTGCGATCGGCACCATTTTTTAAAGGGACTCCCATGCAAAGACGGGATTTTCTTCGCACCGCGGCGCACACGGCCGCCGCCGGCGTCGCCGCCGCTGGGTCGCCGCTTGCCAGAGCGGCGAGCGCGGATCCGCCGCGTCGGCGCGTCAAGGTGGGCCAGATTGGCACCGCGCACGCGCACGCGGGCGGCAAAATGGACGCCTTGCGCAGGCTGACCGACCAGTACGAAGTGGTGGGAGTCGTCGAGCCGGACGCAGCTTTGCGCGAAGCGGCTCAGCGGCAGGCGGTCTATCGGGATCTGCGCTGGATGACGGAACCGGAGTTGCTGGACACGCCGGGCTTGCAGGCGGTGGCGGTCGAGACGGCCGTCCGCGACCTGATTCCGACTGCGGCCCGCTGTATCGCGGCGGGCATGCATTTGCACTTGGACAAACCCGCGGGCGATTCGCTACCGGCTTTCCAGAGAGTCCTGGACGACGCGGCTCGCCAGCGGCTGACGATCCAGATGGGCTACATGTTCCGCAACAATCCGGCTTTCCAATTCTGCTTCCGCGCGGTCCGCGAAGGCTGGCTGGGCGACGTCTTCGAGGTGCACGCAGTGATCAGCAAGAAGGACCCCGTCAGCCAGCGTCGTCGCTTGACCGAGTTCGCTGGCGGCACGATGTTCGAACTCGGTTGCCACGTGATCGACGCCGTCGTGGCCGTGCTGGGCAAGCCCGAGCGGGTCACGCCTTTCCTGCGCCGCACTCGTCCCGACCTGGATAACCTGGCCGACAACACGCTGGCCGTGCTGGAATACCCGCAGGCCACATGTACCGTGCGCAGCAGTCTGGTCGAGGTCGAGGGAGGCCAGCGGCGGCAGTTTGTGGTCTGCGGCGATCAAGGCACGATCGACATCCGGCCGCTGGAGCCGCCGGCCTTGCGGCTGGCCCTGCAACAGCCTCGGAGTGCTTTCCGGCGCGGCTATCAGGAGGTGCCGTTGCCCAAGATGCCGGGCCGCTACGACGACCAACTGGCCGAACTGGCAAAAATCATCCGCGGCGAGATGGAACATCCCTATCCGCCCGAACACGATCTGGCCGTCCAAGAGACGGTGTTGCACGCCAGCGGAATGCCTGTCGAGTGAGGCCGACGCCGCGGGAGGCCGTTGCGAAACATCTCGGAGTCACGCCTTTGTGTAAATCATCCTGGCTCATGGAAAGGAGCATCGTCATGCCTGCCCTTTGGAACCGACGTCAGTTTCTTCGCGCGACCGCCACGGCCGCCGCCGCCGTACCCTGTGCTGCGGGAGTGTTGCCAGCGGCGGAGCCAGCGGCGTCCCGAGCCGCCGGGCTGACAATCGGAGTCTCCACCTTGGGGTTTGCCGATTCCACGAACAGCCAACTCGCCAAGGAGTTGAGCGAGCAGGGCATCCGCACGATCCAGTTGTTCCTGAGCCAGAAGGACAGCCGCTACTGGAAGTACAACGGGCGATCGGACGTCTCGGATTTGACTGCCGAACGCTGCCAGGCGATTGCGGGCGTCTACCGCTCGGCCGGCATCTCGATTCACAGTTTGGGCGTGTACACCAACCTCATTCATCCCGACGCGGCCGAGCGTGCCGCGAACCTGGATTACTTCGAGGCGATGATCAAGATTGCGCGGGCCATGGACGTGCGGATGCTGATCACCGAATCGGGACATTTCCGGTCGAACGAGCCGGAACCGCCCGTGCCGCACCATTTCCAGGAAGAAGTCTGGAAGACGATGGTGGCCACGGGCAAGGAATTGGCGCGGCGGGCCGCAGCCCACGACGCGGTGGTCCTGTGCGAGCCGTTCTTCCGTAGTTTCTTCGCCAGCGCCAAGCGGACGCGGGTGTTCCTGGAAGAGGTCGACTCGCCGCATCTCAAGGCTTTGTTGGACCCCGCCAACCTGATCGAGATCAACGACTTGGACGAGATGTTCCAGCAGTTGCAGCCGTGGATCGAGTGCCTGCACGCCAAGGACCGCAAGCTGCACGTCGACCGCGGCGTCCCGGCGGGCCAGGGCGACTTGGACTACGAGCGTTTCGTCACGCTCGCCGCGGAACGTACGCCGAACGCCCCGCTGATCCTGGAATACGTCGGCTCCCAAGACTACCAACAGGCCCGCGCCCATCTGGAAAGTGCGATCCGGAAGGCGGGCTTGTCGGTGAGGAGTTGAGGCCGCCGTCGGCACGTGCCGGATTCAGCCTCGCCCCGGCCCCCGGAAAGGTCCGGCTTCTGCGGAGACGCCGGGGCTGTCGCAAGGCAATCAAGAGGACCGCCTCGACGGGTCGCTCAACGCTCACTGGGTTGCCGACGACGACCGTTGGGGCTGGCGAGCCTCTTGCGGTAGGGGACGCGAAGTGAACTGGAACGACTCGACCAGCGTGCGGTCGCCTTCGGCAAACCGCTCCTGCATCTCGGATTCCATCGTGAACGACACAGCGGCCTGCCGGCCTTGATCGTTGGACACGTGGTAAAACAGCCACACGATCGGGACCTCGGACGCCACGCCGACGGCTCGAACCCGCAACACGCGCTGGCCCTCGTCCGTCGTGTTCTGGGAGGCTTCCGAAATCTGGCCGGCGCTGCCGGTCAACGACTGCAACACCTGTTCCTGGAACACCTCCAACACCATCCGTTTGCCCGGTTCGGCGTCGGCGAGTTCCGAGATGTTGCACTGCGCGATCAAATCCCCGCGGTCCACGCAACGCAACACGCACACGTCGTGGCGATCTACCATGACACGCCAGCGGCGGTCATGGATCAGCCGGAAACCGCCGCGCTGCGGATGCAGTTCCAACAACGTCGAGCCGGCGTCGGCCGTCAACGTCAACGAATCCAGCGTCTGGTCGTCCAGAGCGTCCGAGTGGCTCTGGGGTGACAGGGCCAGCCGCAGGCGGGCAATGACCTCGAATCCCGGCTCCGCTTGTCCGATCTCCCGCCGCTCGCGGACGTTGGCTGCCAGCCAAGTCACGGCGCGGCGTGTCAGGTCGAAATTGGCCTTTGCCCGGATTTCGACCTTCGAGACAACGCCTTCGGCCCCCCCCTCCGCCGTCCCCTCGATCGCCAAGATGGCCGTTTGACCGTCTACTTTGTCCAGCGTCCCTTGAACGTCGCGTTGCGTGATCACATCCAGGCCCAGCAACAGGGCCAGTGGATCGCGGTCCAACGTCCAGCTTTCTCCGATTTGGAGCGGGCGATTGGGGAGTACTCCGGGCAGTGCCAGACTATTCCCCAGGATATCGACAAGATCCAGATCGTCTCGGCTCAAGGGCCCCTGTGGCGAAAACAACAGGGGCGTTCCGTCCTCGTCGGTCTGGGCGACGATGAGGCGACGTTCCGGATTCAGTTTCGGTGACGCCAGCCCTTGACCGACCTTGATCTCGGCGGTCGCCTCGTGGTAGTGGCGGATCGCGCGACGTGCCTTCTGGGACGTCGAGACGGCCAGGAGTCGTTCGTCGTAAGCAACCTTGCCTGTGACCACGATTGGAAGCTTCTGCTGGCCGCCCTCTTCCGCCTTGACCAGCAAGTCCCCACGCACTTCAATCGCTGCTTGCACCTGCTGGAACTGTCCCGTTTTCAGCTCCGGCGTAAGATCGTAAGTCTCTGCCGAGTAGACTGTTGCAGCCCAGACGATACTTGTCCAAGCGATCAGCAGACCGATGGCCAGACGCCGCTGCCGGACCTGGAACCGTGTAATTCTTGACAATTCTTCTGCGATTCTTTCGACTAACAGCTGGCGCGATTCGTCAGTATTCATGGCCGGTGCGTCTCCGACTCTGTCGTAAAACTTTGCGCAATCGGTAAATCGGCCTCTGGAGAGGGCGAAGGTGAGTCGTTTTGGGACAGTTTGATGCGGAATGCGGCACGTCGGAATCCGGAAAGAATTCGCGGGTCAAGGCGCGAACTTTTGGCTGGTTTGTTTTTCTAAAGATCGGCGGCAGAAAAAAAAGAGGATCTGAAGCCGCAACTGCCTATTTTGAAAACAGTTAGGACGGTTTGCAGGAACGTTCGAGGGACGCTGCTCCAGCAAAATGAACTGTTGGCGCGCCCCTTGCGTAGATTTGTCAGGGTCGAGCACCCGGATCAGGGTGTTCGTAGCAGGGCTGCGCCCCATGAAGCGGGTGCTTGTCCGAGCGGTCGGGACGGGGCGGAGCGGTGGGAGCCGCAGGGAACTCCGCTGGTCCCTGAGATCGAAGAGGCTGTCATGCATTCCGCGTATCGGAGTTCGATCATCAAGCAACTGCGCGACCAGCAGGTCCGGTTCGCTCCGCGCTCGAAAAAGCTGGAGCAGGTCGATCGCGCCGAGCGTTTGTTGGGAGAACTGGATCCCGACAAAACGTACAGCTACGAGTATTTGTGCTACCGCATCACCGACTATCGCCCGGATGCTTCGCCGCAGTTGGTCGTGTCCGGGGAAGAGGCTCGCCACGACGTCCGGTTGTTTGTCGAGGACGTTTCGGACGCCGCCAGTATTCGGGCGAGTGATCTGCCGGAGGCCGTCCACACGCTCGAGGACTTGAGCCGGATGTTCAACGTCTCGACCAAGACCATCTCCCGGTGGCGCGAGTTGGGCTTGGTCAGCCGCCGGTTCGTTTTTGAAGGGGGCAAGAAACGGGTCGGCTTCCTGCAAAGCAGTGTCGAGCGGTTTGTCTGCGCTCATCTGGACCGAGTTCGGCGCGGCGAGCGTTTCAGCCAACTCAGCCGCCAGGAGCACGGCGAGATCATCGACCGGGCACGCCGCCTCGCCAGGGCTGGAGCGGGGCAATCCGAGGTGGCTCGGAGGATTGCGAAGCGATTGAATCGCAGCGTCGAGACGGTTCGCTACACGATGCGTTTATTCGATCAGAAGTATCCGGCGCTGGCCTTGTTTCCCAACCGGACGGGCCCCTTGGGCGAGCAGGCCAAGGAAGATATTTTCCAAGAATACCGCCGCGGCGCGTCAGTCGGCGAGTTGGCCGAGCGATTTGGCCGGACCCGCACGTCGATCTATCGGATCGTCAACGAAACGCGGGCTCGGCGATTGTTGGACCTGCCGTTGGCCTATGTCTTCAACGAGCAGTTCGAGCAAACCGATCTGGAAGCCGAGATCTTGGGACCGCTGCCCGCTGGCGAGGAAGCGGCCAGGAAGCCGCGAGTTCCGGCAGGACTGCCTTCGTACCTGGCGTCGCTATACGACGTGCCCCTGCTGACCCGCGAACAGGAATACCATCTGTTTCGCAAATACAACTTTTTGAAGTACCGAGCCAGTCAGTTGCGGGAACGGCTGACACCGGGCCGAGCGTCCCCGAGCCTGATGGACCGGATCGAGCATCTGTACGAGCAGGCAGTCAAGACCAAGAACCGCATCGTCCAGGCGAATCTGCGGCTGGTGGTTTCGATTGCCAAGCGGCACATCGGCGACTGCGACGACTTCTTCGGCCTGATCAGCGACGGCAACATCTCCCTGATGCGGGCCGTCGACAAATTCGACTATGCGCGGGGCAATAAATTCAGCACGTATGCCAGCTGGGCCATCATGCGCAACTTTGCCCGCACGATTCCGGACGAGTTCAAGCATCGCGAGCGGTTCCGGACCAGCCAGGACGAAATGTTCGATGTCCAGCAGGACCAGCGTGGGACTCTCTTGGAAATGGAAAGCGCCCAGCACTTGCGGGAACAGCAGATCGAGCGTATCCTATCTCGCCTGGATGAACGCGAACAGCGAATTATCGTCAGCCGTTTTGGCCTGAATCGTGCCCAGGAGCCGAAAACACTCCAGGAAGTCGGGAGCCAGTTCGGAGTGACGAAAGAACGGATTCGTCAGATCGAAGTCCGAGCATTGCACAAGCTGCGGGAGGCCGCCGAGCAGGAAAAAATCGAAGTTCCTGAATAGGATATCAGGAGAATCTTGGCGGTTGTCGGTGACTTGCCAGCGTAAGTGAACTAGCGTGCTGTGTCGTTGGTCTGGCAGGCATCTTTTTTGCTCGTGTCGTCTTGCGTGAAACTGTGGGGACGGTATATTAGCCGGTTTTTACAAAGGGTAGATTGGCGGAAACGGTATTCGATGCCAGCGTAGCTCAGTCGGTAGAGCAGCTGATTTGTAATCAGCTTGTCGTGGGTTCGATTCCCTCCGCTGGCTCCACGCACGTAATCTCGACGGTTCAAACGGAAGGCAAGGCAGGGCATTTGAAGGGTCAGAAGCGGCTTGCGTGAAGCGCGGCTTGCGGAGGTAACTAGCTGGAGCCTGGGGCGGAACCCCTTGGCGAGGTTTGGCTTGGGTGCGGGGGGTTTCCCGAGTGGTCAAAGGGGACGGACTGTAAATCCGTTGGCTCAGCCTTCGCAGGTTCAAATCCTGCACCCCCCATTGAAGAGACGCCGAACGGTCGGCGCGGAAGAGTGTTGGTCCTACAGATGGTCGGGCGGGTGTAGCTCAATGGTAGAGCAATAGCCTTCCAAGCTGAAGACGAGGGTTCGATTCCCTTCACCCGCTCTCACTGGCAGCCGGGTAGGGCGGTAGCAAACCGGGGTGACAAACGCTAACATGTTGGCTGCTGTAGCTCAGTCGGTAGAGCGCGTCCTTGGTAAGGACGAGGTCACGGGTCCGACTCCCGTCAGCAGCTCTCGGCTAGGCCGCCTGCACGGCGCGAATCGGTAAACCAATGTAGGTTGTGTTGTGAAACGTCATGTCGCACTTTGAAACGTAGGTGTAAGAAGCGATGGCTAAGGAGCAATTTCAACGAACGAAGCCGCACGTGAACGTGGGCACGATCGGTCACATCGATCATGGCAAGACGACGCTGACGGGTGCGATCCTGTCGGCCCAGTCGAAGAAGGGCTTTGCCCAGTTCAAATCGTACGCGGATATCGCCAAGGGCGGTACCGTCCGCGACGAAACCAAGACGGTGACCATTGCGGTTGCCCACGTCGAGTATGAGAGCGACAAGCGGCATTACGCCCACATCGACTGCCCAGGTCACGCCGACTTCATTAAGAACATGATCACCGGCGCCGCCCAGATGGACGGTGCGATCCTGGTCGTGTCCGCGGCTGACGGCCCGATGCCTCAGACTCGCGAGCACGTGTTGCTGGCGCGTCAGGTGGCCGTGCCCGCTCTGGTGGTATTCCTCAACAAGTGCGACTTGGTCGATGATCCCGAGTTGCTGGAGTTGGTCGAACTGGAGGTTCGGGAACTGCTGAGCAAGTACGGCTTCCCCGGCGACGACACGCCCGTCATCAAGGGTTCTGCGTTGCCCGCCTACCAGAATCCGGAGGATCCGGAGGCGACCAAGTGCATCCAGGAACTGATGGAAGCCATCGATGCTTTCATTCCCGAGCCGCAGCGGGCCGTCGACAAGCCGTTCCTGATGGCAGTCGAAGACGTGTTCTCGATCGAAGGCCGTGGAACCGTGGCTACGGGGCGCGTCGAGCGGGGGATCGTCAAGGTCGGCGAAGAAATCGAAATCGTCGGTCTGGGTGAGTCCCGCAAGACCATCGTGACGGGCGTCGAGATGTTCCGCAAGCTATTGGATCAGGGTCAGGCCGGCGATAATGTCGGGTGCCTGCTGCGTGGCGTCAAGCGGGACGAAATTGAACGCGGCCAGGTGTTGGCCAAGCCCGGCAGTATCACGCCGCATACCAAGTTCGAAGCAGAGGTATATTGCTTGTCAAAAGAGGAAGGCGGCCGTCACACGCCGTTCTTCAGCGGATATCGCCCGCAGTTCTACTTCCGCACGACGGATGTGACCGGTACGGCGAATCTGGTCGAAGCCGAAATGTGCATGCCCGGCGACAATGTCCGGTTGTCGGTGGAATTGCACAAAGCGATCGCGATGGACGACGGGGTTCGATTTGCCATCCGCGAAGGCGGTCGCACGGTCGGCTCGGGCGTCGTCACGAAGATCCTCGAGTAGCGAAAAACCCGCTCCAGGTCGGAGCGGTTCCAGGGGTGTAGCTCAATTGGCAGAGCACCGGTCTCCAAAACCGGGGGTTGCGAGTTCGATTCCCGCCGCCCCTGCCATGACTCCTGCATCGGCGGCGACCCGGAAACGTGTCCGCCGCCGGTGCGGGGATTCCGGTCGGCGCAAGGATGCCAGACGAAATGTCTAAAGAGAAGGTTGGCTCGGCGGTTATGTGGTTCGGCGAGTTATTCCAAGTTGGCGTTTATAAGCGAAGCCAAGGCAAAATTGCCAGGCAGGTGACCTTCGCCGCGCTGGCGATCGGTTTTGCTCTGGCTGCCTGGCGGTTGTCGTTACACCGGATATGGCTCAGCAGCAACGTAGCGCTGGTGCTATCCGCAATCCTGTTGGTGGGCGGAATGTGGATCAGTTTCCGGATCGTCAACATGCCTCGTTTTGCCGACTTCTTGATCGCGGTCGAGGCAGAGATGAACAAGGTCTCCTGGCCCTCGAAAGCCGAACTGATTCGCAGTTCTCTGGTCGTAATTTTCGTATTGTTTTTCCTCGCGGTCGTGTTGTTCGGATTTGACTTGGTGTGGGGATTCCTGTTCGAGAATATCGGAATCCTCAAGAAGTCTTCGTAAGAGGCAGCAGCGATGGTCTCGGATCATCCCACGGAAAACGACACGACAGCGCTTACGCCGCCGAGCGGACCGGCTGCGCCGGCTGCCGCTCTGGACAGCGAGGAAACGTCTGCGCCTTTGCCCTCTCCAGTGTCCGCGGCACCGGGACGCCAGGAAGACGCCGAGCGTGCGATGGCGGCAACTCCTGGGGAGCCTGACAGCGCTCGGAAAGAGGACGATCAGGCGGCGAACCGGCCCGGCGAATCCGGGGCCGATGTTGGGGAGTCCGCTGGCGAGGCTGGTGAGGTTGCGGCGGTATCGGAAGGCGGCGAATCCGTCGCGCAGACCGACCAGACGGAGGACCGAGGCCCCGCCGAGGATGAGTCCGAGGATGAGTCCGAGGATGAGTCCGAGGATGAGGCCGAGGATGAGGCCGAGGATGAGGCCGAGGATGAGGCCGAGGATGAGGCCGAGGATGAGGCCGAGGATGAGGCCGAGGATGAGGCCGAGGATGAGGCCGAGGATGAGGCCGAGGTCGTTGGCGAGATGCTGGAATCGGCGACAGAGGATGAGTTCAAGAAGGAGTGGTACATTCTCAAGGTTCAAGTGAACCGCGAGGATTCGATTCGTGATGCGCTGATACGGCGGGTCAAGATTGAAGGCCTGGAAGCGTATTTCGGCGATATCGTTGTCCCGACCGAGGAGGTGGCCGAGTTTAACAAGAGCGGCAAGCGGCGGGTCGTGCGCCGCAAGCTGTATCCCGGTTATATCCTGGTCCACATGGCGATTAACGACGACACATGGTTTGTTGTGCGCGAGACGCCGGGGGTTGGCGATTTTACCGGATCGGCCGGCAAGCCCAGTCCGATGGAAGCTCGGGATGTAGATCGCATTTTGCGGCTGGGCGCGACTCACGAAGAGCGCGGCGGGCCGATCAAGACGGCGATTCCGTTCAAGTCTGGGGATCGTGTCCGGGTCAAGGACGGCCACTTCCAGAACTTTGAGGGAGAAGTGGACGCGATCGACGAGGCGAACGGTCGCATCACGGTGATGATCAATATTTTTAACCGGTCGACGCCTGTTGAATTGGAGCACTGGCAGGTAGAATCGGTCTGACGCAGGCCGTTGCGGCCGCAGGGGTTTGGCAGATGGCGAAGCAGCTAGTAGGTCAGGCAAAGTTTCAGGTTCCTGGGGGCCAGGCGACTCCGGCGCCTCCGGTTGGGACGTCGTTGGGCAAGTTCGGGATCAACTTGGGGCAGTTTGTCCAGCAGTTCAACGATCGGACGCGCGAGTACAACGGAACTCCGATCCCGGTGATTGTCAGCGTGTACAGCGATCGCACGTTCGACTTCGTCACCAAGTGTCCGCCGGCTGCGTCGTTGTTGAAGCAAGCGGTCGGCATAGCGAAAGGATCGGGCGTTCCGAACAAGGAAAAGGTGGGCAAGGTGACGCGCGACCAGGTCCGCCAGATTGCAGAGAAGAAGATGCCAGACTTGAATGCCGGCACTCTGGATGCGGCGTGCCGCGTCATTGAAGGGACTGCCCGCAGCATGGGGCTGGACGTAGTTGACTGACGGCCGCGATGAGGGGCGGCATGTCCGGCGCGGTTCGGGAACGCACCGTCACAGAACAAAACAAAAAGCCTCCAGTAGATGGTAAGAATTGAGTCATGGCGAAGCAATCCAAACGGTTTCGTGCGCTGCAGGAAAAGGTTACGGACAAGACCCCGGTGACGCTGGAGTCTGCCGTCGCAAAGCTGAAGGAGTTTGCGACGACCAAGTTTGATCAGACCGTGGAAATCCACATGCGTCTAGGGGTCGATCCGAAGCAGGCGGACCAGATTATCCGAGGTTCTCTTGTGCTGCCGCACGGGATCGGCAAGTCTCAGCGCGTGGTCGTTTTTGCCAAGGGCGACTTGGCGACGGTGGCGGAGCAGGCCGGTGCGGACGTGGTGGGCCAGGAGGATTTGGCGCAGCGGATTAAGGACGGCTGGACCGACTTCGACGCCTGCATTGCCGCTCCCGACATGATGGGACTGGTCGGGCCGTTGGGCAAGGTGTTGGGGCCGCGAGGTTTGATGCCTTCGCCTCGCGCGGGCACCGTCACCCCAGACGTGGCACGGGTGGTCCGCGAGTACAAGGCAGGCAAGGTCGAGTTTCGCAACGACTCGGGCGGCAACGTGCATGCCGTGGTGGGCAAGCTGAGTTTTGACAAGGAAAAACTGCTGGACAACGTCCGCGCCTTCATCGACCACATTGCGTCGTTAAAGCCCTCCAGCGTGAAGGGCACCTATGTGCGCGGCATCGTGTTGGCGGCGACGATGAGTCCCTCCGTGCGTGTGGCGGCTTAGCCTGGGCGGGCGACACGAAGCGCCGGTGAACTGCGGAGAGGGCCAACGACTCGCGCCAGAGATCGGCGGCAGCGGAAGATCGTTAGGATATGGGTAGACCATGAGTAAATACGTCAAAGATTTGTTGACCAAAGACATTTCCCGCCGGTTGGAGGGCGTGGACGAGACGCTGCTGGTGAACGTCGTCGGTTTGGACGCTGGCAAGACGTGCATGCTGCGGAAGCAACTCCGTGAGAAGGACATCCACCTGCTCGTCGTCAAGAACAGCTTAGCGAAGCGCGCCACCGAGGGCACTCCGCTGGCAGCGGCTTTCGAGGGTGTCGAGGGCACGTTGGCGATGGTCTGGGGAAGCGAGGATTTCGTCAGCTTGGCGAAGCAAATCGCCGCGTTGGACGGAAGTCCTGAGTTTCCCAAGTTCGAGACGCGTGGCGGAGTGATGGATGGTGAGCATCTGTCGGCGGAACGGGTCAAGGAAGTAAGCCGCTGGCCTAGCCGTCAGGAGCAGATCAGCATCCTGGTCGGACAGATTCTCGCGCCGGGAGCTCGTTTGTCGGCTCAACTGTTGGGCCCGGGGGGTGTCTTGGCCAGCCAAGTGGAGGAGAAGTCGAAAGAGAAGGAAGAAGAGCAGGGAACAACCGAGGAATCCTGAACGCTGCCGGGGTTTTACCAGGCGAGTCCGGACGAGGCATGGTTTTTCGTGGCCGGCAATGCATGGTGGAAGTTCCAGTTCGTCGGGGGCGATTCTGACGGAGAATACAACGAGTTGATTTTTGTAACAGTTTTGCACTGAATGTCGACCCGTTCGGTGCGCATTGGGAGAAAGGGCCTGTACCGCGATGTCCGAAGCTGCAACGCTCAATTTTTCTGCTGAGATCGTCGAATTCGCTGACAAGATTGCCGGATTGACTCTGAAGCAAGCCAAGGAACTCAGTGATTGCTTGAAGGAGAAGTACGGGATCGAGCCGGCTGCCGGTGGCGCCGTGATGATGGCGGGGCCGATGCTGGGTGGGGCCGGTGGTGCCGCGGCGCCTGTCGCGGAAAAGACTGAATTCGATGTCGTGTTGACCGGTTTTGGCGACAAGAAGCTGAATGTCGTAAAAGTGGTCAAGAACATTACCGGCGCGTCCCTCATGGACGCCAAGAAGTTGGTGGAAGGCGTTCCGGCGACCTTGAAGCAAGGCGTGCCGAAGGCCGAAGCGGAGAAGATGAAGGCCGAGTTGGAAGAGGCTGGCGCTTCGATCGAGCTCAAGTAGACCTTCGTCAGTTCCCGCATGCGACTGACCACTGTCCAGAATACCTTGTCTGGACAGTGCAGGTAGTTGATGATTGCTCTGTTAATCCAAAGTTCAGCTGCGTTTTTTTGCGTGATGGTTCCCAGGTGGCGGTGCGCGCCCAACGCAGCTATCTCTTGGCGTCGAACTACCAGTGCCCAGTCGGACTTTGTGCCGGCATCTCTTACCCTGGAGCATTCGCCCTATGGCAACCCCAGTCGAAAGACGTCTTAGGCCCAAGGAAGTACGTCATTTTGGCAGCGGGAATAAAGCTCCCTTTATCCCCGATTTGACTGAAATTCAGACCCGCAGCTATGCGGCGTTTCTGCAGGATGAAGTTCAAGCCGAGAAACGCAAGAACCAGGGCCTGGAGGCGGTGCTGCGCGAGATTTTTCCGATCGAGAGTTACGACAAGCAGCTCAAGCTGGATTATCTGCGCTACGAACTGGGCAAGCCGCGTTATACCCCTGACGAGTGTCGGCAATTGCGGTTGACGTTCGGCCGCCCGTTCCGGATCTGGCTGCGGCTGAACAAAGAAGAACCGATCGAGGAAGAGGTCTACCTGGGCGATTTGCCCGTGATGTTGGGCGGGGGCGAGTTCATCATCAACGGTGCCGAGCGTGTCGTGGTGAGCCAGTTGCACCGCAGCCCCGGTGTGGATTTCGTGTTCGAGCAGGAGGGGACGACGGACCGCAAGTTGCCGAGTTGCCGGATCATTCCTGAGCGCGGCAGCTGGATCGAAATCAACGTCACCCGCAAGGAAGCGTTGAACGTCCGGATCGACCAGAGCGGCAAGTTCTCGGCCATGACGCTGCTCCGCGCGATGAGTCCCAAGTACAGCACCGACGCCGATCTGATCCGGGCTTTCTACGAGACCTCCGTCGAGAGCATCGTCGATGGCCGCAGCGTCAGCAAGATCGAGGGCAAGATTGCCGTGGACGACGTGGTCTATCCGCCGTCCAGCGAGCGGGCCGGAGAGTTGATCGTCGAAGCCGGGCAGAAGATCACGAAGAATCTGGCAGAGACGATCTGCACGTCGGGCGTGAGCCAGGTGGAAGTCATCCCGCCGGTCAAGTCGCCCTTGGTCTTTGCGAGCCTGGCCGACGATTCCACCTCCAGCCATGAAGAGGCGCTGTTGCGGATCTACCAGCGACTCCGCCCCGGCAACCCGCCGCAGTTGGAGAAGGCCAAGACGTTGTTCCAGGAGAAGTTTTTCGACGTCAACCGGTACCGGTTGGGCCGCGTCGGCCGGTTCCGGATTAACCGCAAGCTGAAGTTGGACGTCTCGGAAGACGTGATGACGTTGCGTCCGGAAGATTTGATCGCGTCGATCTCGTACATGATTGCGCTGCACGGCGGCGAAGAGCGAGCCGAAATCGACGACATCGATCATTTGGGAAATCGCCGCCTGCGGACGATCGACGAATTGGCCAGCGACGAGTTGCGCAAAGGCTTTCTCAAACTCCGCCGCACGGTCCAGGAGCGGATGAGTTTGAAGGACGTCCAGGACATGACGCCCCGCAGTTTGATCAATCCCAAGAGCGTGTCGGCGGCGATCGAGTACTTTTTCGGCCGCGGCGAGTTGTCCCAGGTGGTCGATCAGACCAACCCGCTATCGCAGTTGACCCACGAACGCCGCTTGTCCGCGCTGGGGCCGGGCGGCTTGAACCGGAAGCGAGCCGGGTTCGAGGTCCGCGACGTACATATTTCGCACTATGGCCGGATCTGTCCGATCGAGACGCCGGAAGGCACCAACATCGGCTTGATTTCCAGCTTGGCCATCTATTCCGGCGTGGACGAGTACGGCTTTTTGATTACGCCTTATCGCCAGGTCAAACGCGGGAAGGTGTCGGAGGAAATTATCTGGCTGCGGGCGGACGAGGAGTCCGACGCCTATGTGGCGCCGGCGGACACGGCGGTCGTCGATGGCAAGCTGGTCGGCGGTGCCAACTTGATTGCCCGCCACCGTTCCGATTTCGAGATCGTTTTGCCGGAGCAAGTCAGCTATATCGACGTCGCGCCCAATCAAATGGTCGGCGTCTCTGCCGGCTTGATTCCGTTTTTGGAACACGACGACGCCAACCGGGCGTTGATGGGTTCCAACATGCAGCGGCAAGCGGTGCCGCTGTTGGTCACGGAACCGCCGATCGTCGCCACCGGCATGGAGAAGCACGTCGCGGGCAATTCGAGCATGGTGATCAAGGCGCGCCGGGCGGGCAAGGTGAACTACGTCGACGCCAACCGGATCGAGGTCGGCACGGACGTCTACGAGTTGCGGAAGTTCCGCGGGCTAAACGAGCGGACGTGCCTGAATCAGAAGCCGATCGTCAAGCTCGGCGACAAAGTGGAAAAGGGGCAAGTGATTGCCGACGGCGCCGCGACCTTTTTGGGCGAGCTTTCGTTGGGGCGCAACGTGCTGGCCGGCTTCATGTCGTTCGACGGGTTCAACTTCGAGGATGCGATCGTCATCAGTGAAGAACTTGTCCGGAACGACACCTACACCTCGCTTCACATCGAGGAATTCGACGTTGAGATTCGCGAAACCAAGCTGGGGCGCGAGGAGTTCACCCGCGACATTCCCAACGTCAGTGAGAAGGCGTTGCGGAATCTGGACGAGCACGGCATCGTGCGGATCGGCACGTACGTCAAGCCCGGCGACGTCCTGGTGGGCAAGGTCTCGCCCAAATCCAAGACGGAGTTGACGCCGGAAGAGAAACTGCTGCACGCGATCTTCGGCCGCGCGGGCGAGGACGTCAAGAACGATTCGCTGGAAGTTCCTTCCGGCATCGAGGGCATCGTCATCGACACCCAGAAGTTCTCGCGACGAATGAGTCTCTCGGAAGAAGAACGCAAGACGTTCGAGAAAGAACTGCGGCACGTCGAAACGGAGGGCAATCTGGCGATCGCCAAGGCCTTCGGAGCCATGATCGAAGAGATGGAAAAGGTCGTGGGCCGGGTGCTGACGGACGAAGATGGCACGCCGTTGGTCCGCGACCAGGATCCCAAGTTCGTGGCCGAGAAGGCCCAGAACTTCCGCTTGGGCTGGGTGACGGACAAGATGCGGAGTGAAGAGCGCATCGCCGAACTTCAGAAGATCCACAAGAACCTGGGCCTCGATGTCGAAAACGCCATCGATGTCCGGGACCGCAAGTTGAACAGCCTGAAACGGGGCGACGAGCTGCGAAGCGGCGTGTTGCAGATGGTCAAGGTGTACATCGCGACCAAACGCGTGGTTTCGGTCGGCGACAAGATGGCCGGTCGGCACGGCAACAAGGGCGTGATTGCCAAGATCCTGCCCGTTGCGGACATGCCGTTCCTGCCCGACGGCACGCCCCTGCAGATCCTCCTGAATCCGCTGGGCGTGCCCAGCCGCATGAACGTCGGCCAGATTCTGGAGACCCACCTCGGCTGGGCCGGCGCGGTGCTGGGCTTTCAGGCAGTGACGCCCGTGTTCGACGGGGCCAGCGAACAGGACATCAACCGCGCCCTGGCCGACGCCGGCCTGCCGGCGCACGGCAAGATCCGGTTGTACGATGGCCGCACGGGCGAACCGATGTCCCAGGAAACGACGGTGGGCTACATCTACATGCTGAAGCTGCACCATTTGGTGGACGACAAGGTTCACGCCCGCAGCACCGGCCCGTATTCGTTGATCACGCAGCAGCCGTTGGGCGGCAAGGCCCGCTTCGGCGGACAGCGTTTTGGAGAAATGGAGGTCTGGGCGCTGGAAGCGTACGGTGCGGCTTACATTCTGCAGGAGCTGTTGACCGTCAAGAGCGACGATGTGGAAGGCCGGACCAAGATCTACGAGTCCATGGTCAAAGGCGAGAACACGCTGGAAGCGGGCACGCCCGCCAGTTTCGACGTGTTGACAAACGAAATCCGTGGTTTGGCGTTGAACATGCAATTGGAGAAGCGGCGGATCTGACCGTTTTCCGACCCTCCAGAGGAGCAGGGGCACATGACCACCAGCGAAGGTTCTTACGATCGCATCAACGACTATGCGTCGGTCAAGATCAGTTTGGCGCGACCCCACGATATCCGCAGTTGGTCGTTCGGCGAGGTGAAAAAGCCCGAAACGATCAACTACCGTACCTACCGGCCGGAGAAGGACGGGCTGTTCTGTGAGCGGATTTTTGGCCCCGAGAAGGACTGGGAATGCGCCTGCGGCAAGTATCGCGGCATGAAGTACAAGGGCATGATCTGCGACCGCTGCGGTGTCAAGGTGACCCACTCCCGTGTCCGCCGAAAACGGATGGGGCACATCGAACTGGCGGCCCCCGTGGTGCATATCTGGTTCTTCAAGGCCATGCCCAGCCGACTGGGAAACCTGCTGGACATGAAGACAACCAGCCTGGAAAAGGTGGTCTACTTCCAGGACTACGTCGTGATCGATCCCGGAGCGACGGATCTGGAGAAGCAGCAGCTGTTGACGGAGGAGGAGTTCCGGGCGGCCCGCGATCAGTACGGCGAGGGCAGCTTTGAAGCCGACATGGGCGCCGAGGCGGTTCGCAAGCTGCTTACCGGGTTGGACCTTGTCCAGTTGTCCCAGAGTCTGCGCAAGGACTTGGTCGAAACCAACTCCAAGCAAAAGAAAAAAGACTTGATCAACCGTCTGAAGATCGTGGAATCGATCCGTGACAGCGACAACCGTCCCGAATGGATGGTGTTGGACGTGATCCCCGTCATCCCACCGGATCTGCGGCCCCTGGTGTTGCTGGATTCGGGCAATTTCGCGACCAGCGATCTGAACGACCTGTATCGGCGGATCATCAACCGCAACAACCGGCTCCGCAAGCTCGTGGATCTGAACGCGCCGGAAGTCATCATCCGCAACGAGAAGCGGATGTTGCAGCAGTCGGTCGACGCCTTGTTCGACAACAACCGCTGCAAACGCCCGGTGCTGGGCAGCAGCAACCGCCCGTTGAAATCGCTGACCGACATGATCAAGGGCAAGCAGGGCCGGTTCCGCGAGAATCTGCTGGGCAAGCGGGTCGATTACTCCGCACGCAGCGTGATTGTGGTCGGTCCGGCGCTCAAGCTGCACCAGTGCGGTTTGCCGAAGAAGATTGCATTGGAACTGTACCAGCCGTTCATCATCCGCAAACTCAAGGAATTGGGACACGCGGACACGATCAAGAGCGCCAAGAAGATGCTGGAGCGCAAGGACGAGGAAGTCTGGGACATCCTGGAGTCCGTGATCCAGAACCATCCCGTGCTCCTGAACCGGGCCCCGACGTTGCATCGCATGGGAATCCAGGCGTTCGAACCGGTGCTGGTCGAAGGCAACGCCATCCATTTGCACCCGCTGGTGTGCAAGGGCTTCAATGCCGACTTTGACGGCGACCAGATGGCCGTCCATTTGCCGTTGTCGATCGAGGCCCAGGTCGAATCGCACACGCTGATGATGTCCACGAACAACATCTTCGGCCCGGCCAACGGCAAGCCGATCATGAGCCCCTCGCAAGACATCGTGATGGGATGCTATTACATCACGCTGGATCTGTCCAATCGAAAGGGCGAAGGCATGACTTTCGCCAATCTGCAGGAAGCTGACCTGGCTTATGCCCTAGGCGTGATCGATTTGCACGCCCCGATCAAGGTCCGTCTGCCGGCCAACCGGAAGCTCAAAACCGAGGATGAGTCCTCCAGGCCGGGGGAGATGATCGAAACCACCTACGGCCGCATCATGTACAACATGATCCTGCCGGAGGGGATGGACTACTATAACATGCCTCTGCGGGCCGCGGAATTGGCCATTGTGATTTCGGACTGTTACCACCGGTTGGGCCGCAAGGCCACCATTGGGCTGCTGGACGACATGAACAAGATCGGCTTCCAGCAGAGCACGCTGAGCGGTCTCTCCTTCGCCACCGACGACCTGGTCACGCCGGTCACAAAGGCCAAGCACATCGAAGAGGCCGACAAAAAAGTGCTGAAGTTCAAGAAGCTGTACGATCGGGGCGTGATCACCGAACAGGAGCGTTACAACCAGGTGCTGGATACGTGGACGCATGCCCGCGAGCGGATTACGGCTGAAATGATGGATGCCATGAAGTCCGACGAGCGCACCGCGGGGTACGTGAATCCCGTCTACCTGATGGCCCACTCGGGCGCTCGTGGTGGCATCGAACAGATTCGGCAGTTGGCCGGCATGCGCGGTTTGATGGCCAAGCCGACGGGCGAAATCATCGAGGCGCCGATCAAGGCCAATTTCCGCGAGGGCTTGACGGTGCTGGAGTATTTCAGCTCGACACACGGTGCCCGCAAGGGGTTGGCGGATACGGCCTTGAAGACGGCAGACTCCGGATACCTCACGCGGAAACTGGCCGACGTCGCACAAAACGTCGTCGTGACCGTCCAGGATTGCCATACCACGCAGGGCGTGACCAAGAGCGTCCAGTATCGGGGCGAGAAAGTCGAAGTGTCGCTGAAGGAGGCGATTCTGGGACGCGTTAGCCGAAAGAATATCGTCAATCTGGTCACCGACGAAGTTATCGTTCGCGAGAACGAATTGATCACCCCCGAAATCGCCCGCAAGATCGAAGAACTGGGACTGGAGAAGATCCAAGTTCGCAGTCCGATGACCTGCGAAGCGGACTTGGGGGTCTGTCGACTGTGCTACGGCATGGACCTGTCCACCGGGGCTCTAGTCGAGGAGGGAATGGCCGTCGGTATTATCGCCGCTCAGAGTATCGGCGAACCGGGAACGCAGTTGACGATGCGCACGTTCCACATCGGCGGAACGGTGAATACGAGCGTCGAAGAAAACGAGACTCGAGCCAAACGCGGCGGGATCGTCAAGTTCATCCGCATCCACTCGGTGCGGAATGAACAGGGCCAGGAGATCGTGCTCTCGCGGAACAGCGAAGTCGCGATCCTGGATCCCAAGGGGCGGGAACTGGAGAAGTACGAAGTGCCCACGGGCGCCGAACTCATGGTCCAAGAGAACCAGGAGGTGAAGCCGGGCGCGGTGATCTGTCAGTGGGACCCGCACAGCATCCCGATCCTGGCCGAAGTCAGCGGCAAGGTGCGTTACGAGGACGTGGTCGAAGGCGAGACGATGCGGCTGGAAAAGGATCCCGGCGGCAACATCCGCCGCATGATCAGCGACCACAAGGGCGAACTGCACCCGCAAATCGTGCTCGAAGACGCGGACGGCAAGCCGCTGGACGTGTACTACCTCCCGGAACGGGCCCATATCGAGGCCCTCGAAGGCGCGTTGGTCTCCGCCGGATCCGTGCTGGCCAAGACCCCGCGCGAAGCGACGGGCATCACAGACATCACGGGCGGTCTGCCTCGCGTGACTGAAATCTTCGAGGCCCGCAAGCCCAAGGACCCCGCTGTGATCGCCGAAGTCGATGGCGTCGTGGAAATCCTCGGCGAAAAACGCCGTGGCAAACGGTCCATCATTGTGCGCAGCGAAACCGGCATCGAACGCGAGCACTTGGTGCCCCACGGCAAACGGTTCCTGGTTCACTCCGGCGACATGGTCCGAGCCGGCCAGGCACTAGTCGATGGTCCGCTGGTGCCGCACGACATCCTGCGGGTCTCGGGCGAAGAGGCCGTGCAGTTCTACCTGTTGCACGAAATCCAAAGCGTCTATCGCAGCCAGCGCGTGGATATCAACGACAAGCACGTCGAAATCATCATCGCCCGCATGCTTCGCAAGGTGCGCGTCGAAAGCGCCGGTGACTCGAACCTGCTGCCCGGACTCGTCCTGGACCGCTTCGATTTCCGCAAGATCAATCAAGATCTTGCCAAGTGCGTCAAGATCACGGAGAAGGGCGACAGCGAATTCGAGCCCGGTACGTTGGTACCCAAAGAAGCTCTGGAGCAGGTCAATTCGCAAATCCGAGCGTTGGGCGGCGATCCGGCCAAAGGCAGCCGTCCCAAACCGGCCACTGCCAGCACCCAGTTGTTGGGCATCACGAAGGCGTCCGTGCAGAGTTCGAGCTTCATCTCCGCCGCCAGTTTCCAGGAGACGACGAAAGTCCTGACGGAGGCCGCCTTGGCAGGGAAAGCAGACTACCTGGTCGGATTGAAGGAAAACGTCATCCTCGGTCATTTGATTCCCGCTGGAACCGGTTTTCGTCAATATCAGGATTCCGAAGTCCGATATCGTCCTGAAGCCCTGCAGGCGATGGCAGCCGAGGCGGCTACTGCTCTGGAGACCAGCTTCCCGCTGCTGCAGGAAGCAGCCACCACGGCGACCGGCGTCTCGCCCGCGCCCTCCTCGCCTCAGGACATGGAGGAGGACATCGCACCGCAGGAGACCTACATTCCGTTTGACGACCTTTTCAGCGGCGACGCCGACATGGACAGTGACGACGTCGATATGGATGATGAGGAATAAGCAGCCACTAGGGCAGTTGCGACCGATGATCCGTTTGATTTTTTGGGAATAAGTCCGGCTTGAAGATCGGTAAATACGCAAAACAACCGGTTGGATGCGGAAACTCTCTGTCTCGGATGCCTTGACAGCCGCCCGCAAGACGATAACCTGATGGCATTACGAGTCGGCCATGACCTCATTCTGCCTGCGAAAATAGAGAACTATGCCAACTATCAGCCAACTTGTCCGCAAGAAACGTAAGCCGCAGCGGGTGACCACCAAGGCGCCGGTGCTGGATCAATGTCCGCAAAGGCAAGGGGTGTGCCTGTTGGTCCGCACCATGACGCCGAAGAAACCGAATTCCGCTTTGCGGAAGATTACACGCGTACGTCTCTCCAATGGCAAGGAGGTGACCGTCTACATTCCCGGTGAAGGACACAATCTCCAGGAACACTCGATCGTCTTGGTGCGTGGCGGTCGTATCCACGATTTGCCCGGTGTCCGTTACCAAGTGATTCGTGGGGCGATGGACTGCCTGGGAGTCAACGGCAGAAAGCAGGCACGCAGTCGGTACGGTGCCAAGAAGTCATAGGGTCCGAACAACACGAGGCGATTTTTTTCGAGTTATCTTATGGGTCGCTTTACAGCAAGTCAGTCTCAGCTCAAGCCGGATCCCCGGTACAATTCCATTCTAGCCAGCAAGTTCATCAATTGTCTGATGTGGAGCGGCAAGAAGACCGTAGCACAACAGGTGTTCTACGGCGCTCTGGACGAATTGAAGAAGAAGATTCCGGACCAGGAGCCGATCGAGGTCTTTCACACGGCCTTGGAAAACGTGAAACCGTACATCGAAGTCCGGTCCAAACGCGTCGGTGGTGCTTCGTACCAGGTTCCGATGCAGGTCAGCAAAGCGCGGCAGCAGTCCTTGGCGATCCGTTGGTTGCTGGGGGCGGTTCGCGAAAAGAAGGGCCGACCGACGTACCTCAAGCTGGCCGAAGAACTCCATGCCGCCTACCGCAAGGAAGGCGCGGCGATGACCAAACGGGAGAACACGCACCGGATGGCCGAAGCGAACAAAGCCTTCGCGCATTTTGCGTGGTAGTTTGGATTCCAAGGACGACGCCGCGCGGCAGCGCGGCGTTCTTTATGCGCTGACCTTTATGCCACGCGACATCGAAAAGATCCGGAACATCGGCATTATCGCGCACATCGACGCGGGCAAGACCACGGTCACGGAACACATGCTGTTCTACAGTGGCGCCAAGCACCGGGTGGGAGAGGTCGATTCAGGGACCACCGAGACGGATTGCGATGCGGAGGAGCAGGAACGCGGGATCACGATCTATTCGGCCTGCGTCACGTTCGACTGGCTGGATGTCCATGTCAATCTCCTGGACACCCCCGGCCATGTCGATTTCACGGCCGAGGTCGAACGCTGTCTGCGCGTCCTGGACGGTGCCGTCGTCGTGTTCAGCGCTCGGGAGGGCGTCGAGGCGCAAAGCGAAACGGTCTGGCGGCAAGCGGACCGCTACAAAGTCCCCCGATTGGCGTTCATCAACAAGATGGACCGCGAAGGGGCCGACTTCGAACGCACGTTGGACGAGGTTGCCCGCCGCTTGAACGCGCATCCGGTGGCCCTGCAGATCCCCGTGGGCGTCGGTCCCGCGCACACCAGCGACGCCTTTCGCGGCGTGATCGACCTGATCGAAATGAAGATGCTGGTCTTCGATCCGCAGACCGACGGCCAGGTCATCCAGGAGTTGGACATTCCGGAAGACAAGCTCGCTACCGCCGAGTTGTGGCGAGAGATGCTGCTGGAGAAACTGTACGCCCATAGCGATGAACTCATGGAACGGGCGCTTCAAGAGCAACCGATCCCCACCGAGTTGATCCACCGGGTAGTGCGGCAGGCGACGATCCACCTCCAAATCCAGCCCGTCTTGTGCGGTTCCGCCTTGCACGGCATCGGCGTGCAGCCGATTCTGGACGCGGTGGCTCGGTATCTGCCGAACCCCCTGGAAATGCCGCCCGTGGAAGGGACTAACCCGGCCAAGAAGGACAAGGTGGAACGTCGCAAGCCGGAGCCGGACGAGCCGTTCTGCGGCTTGGTGTTCAAGGTCCTGCCCGCCAAGACCGGCGACTTGTCTTGGGTGCGGATCTACTCCGGCGATCTGAAGCCGAATACCCGCGCGCTGAATCCGGGGAAGGACAAGAAAGAGAACATCTCGCAACTGTGGCGGATCCACGCGACGAAGCGGGAGCAGCAAGTCGAACACGCGCTGGCCGGCGACATCGTCGGCTTGATCGGTTTGCGAAATTCCGTTACCGGCGACACGCTGTGCGACACCCGGCACCCGATTCTGCTGGAGGCGATCAAGTTCCCGGAGACGGTGATCTCGATGGCCATCGAGCCGGACACGGCGACGGAACGTGAGAAACTCAGCAGCACCCTGGAGATGCTCAAACGCCAGGACCCGACGCTGCGGGTGACCAGCGGCGAAACGGGCCAGACGCTGATCAGCGGCATGGGGGAACTGCACCTGGAGGTGGTCAAGAACCGCTTGCTCCGCGATTTCAACCTCAAAGTCAAGTTCCACAAGCCGCAGGTGAGTTACCGCGAGACGGTCCAGCGTGCCGTGGAAGTCACCGGCGTGTGCCACCGTCAGATTTCCGGGCAGCAGCTGTTCGCGGAACTGCGGATTAGGATGGAGCCGTTCGCTTCCGCCGTTCAGCCCGTGACCGTACTGAACTTCTGCCCGCCGGAGACGCTGCCCGAGGCCTTCCTGAACGCGTCGATCGAGGAGCTCCGATCCTGCGGCGACGGCGGAGGGCGGATTGCGGGCTACCCGCTGATGAAGCTCAAGGTTTCCATTCTGGGCGGCAAAGCCAGCCCGGAACACTCCAACGAAATGGCCTTTCGCATCGCCGCCAATGACGCCTTTGACAAGGGGTTGGAGCAAGGCGGGCCAGTGCTGTTGGAGCCGATCATGAAGCTGGATATCCTCACGCCTGACGCCTATCTGGGCGACTTCGTGGGCGATCTGCAACAGCGGAGGGCGATCATCGCCAAGACCGATCACCGCGCAGGCATGATCGCGATCGAAGCCCACGCGCCGCTCAAAGAATTGTTCGGCTATTCCAGCGCCATGCGAAGCCTCAGCCAAGGCCGCGCCAGTTGCTCGATGGAACCCCTGGCCTATGCCCCCGCGCCGCCGGAAATGCTGAAGAGCTTCAACGTCTGACAGCAAACAAGCGATCGGTTTGGCTTCTTTGTTGATCGTTCCCTGCCTGCGGATTCGCGATCCGCTGCCGGTCTTGTTCGCCGTGCCAATCGTCCGCGCCGTCTCCCCCCACGTCCAGGCTGTCCGAGGACGGTGTCATCCCGGTTGGCTGCCAGTTGTCAGGTGACGCCTTGGCGATTAAACTGCATCCGCTCAAAATGGCTGCTGACAATTTGAGATTGAAACGGCACAGGCCGAAGCATCCGGGAGCCCTTCCATGTCCGAAGCGGTCAACGACGAGGAACGCTATCAGCGGTACTATCGCATCCTGACGGCGGCCGCCGCCAGCGACGTATTCACCGTGGACGACGTCAAGGCGGCTTGTGCGGACGAGCAGCCAGCGTACGTCACACGCGTGATTTCGGACCTGAAAAACGGCGATTGGGTCCAGCCCGTGGAGGGCGAATCGAAACGCTTTCGCTGGGCGGCACAACGCGATGAATCCACGCTGGAGCAGTGGGCCCGGTCGCAGGTCTTTACCAACCGGATGACGCGGTCGCCCGTCGAAGAACGGCCCCGCGAACGGCTGTTGCGACTGGGCGCGGCAAACCTGCGCACGGCGGAATTGCTGGCCATTCTGATCCGGACGGGCCGCAAGGGCATCACGACGCTGCAAGCCGGCGAGAAGATCACCACGGAGTTCAACGACCGGCTGGACCAGCTGAAGGACGCCGGACGAGGCGAATTGGCGTGCCTCTGTCCGGTCGTGCGCGAGACCGCCTATTGCCAGATCATGGCCGGCATCGAGTTGGGCCGCCGCGTCGCGGCCGCGGCCGCCGAAAACGCGGAACGCGTGGTCACCATCCGCGGCTCACAAGACGCCATCAACTACTGCCGCCGTCGCTTCCAGCGGTTGGCCGTCGATGCCCGGCAGGAGGAATTCCATGTCGTCACGCTGGACACCAAGAATCATGTCCTGAACGATCACTTGATCAGCCGCGGCTTGTTGGATCAGACCGTCGTCCACCCGCGCGAGGTCTTTCGCCCCGCCATCAAAGACGCTGCCAAGTCGGTGATCCTGGTCCATAACCACCCTTCGGGCGATGCGACGCCCAGCGACAAGGATCTGGCGTTGACCCGGCGTTTGGAGGATGCAGGGAAACTGCTCGACATCCAAGTCTTGGACCATATCGTAGTCGCCGCGACCGAAGCGACAAGCCTCCGGGAGTACCAGGGGCTGGGGCTCGAAGTGTGAATCGCTGCGTCGCGGGCCCTGTAGCTGAATCCTCGCCGAATCGCCACATCGACTCCGGTCGCGTTCGAAGGCACCACGCTGCTTTTCCGTTTACAGCACGCCCAGCAAGTTGTCACGAGACACATCGTCGTCGCTCGGTACCGTCGTAACTTCGAGTTCACCGCGCAGAATCGACACGTTCCCAGGCGCGGCGATCCCGATGGTCACACGATTGCCCGCGATGCGGTTGACGGTCAGTTTGATGTCGTCGCCGATGAGGATCTCTTCACCCAGCTTTCGAGTCAACACTAACATGGCTTGTCCTCCCTGACGTTTCCCCCTTGGACTATCCCCCTGCCAGTATTGTACAGACGCAGGCAAGCCCCTTGAATCCAAGACAAGCATGGTTGCGTCTGGTTCACCTATTCGCCACGCGGCTTGCCATCTTGTTGCCGCAGACGGGCGAATCTGGCAGGAAAACGCTTGCCGTGCCGAGGTCAACGCGAATCGTCACGTTTCGCGATGCTTGCACCCGACAAGATTTCGGCCCCTTGGGCGCATTTTTGATGCAGTCCCGGTTCCTCGTCGGCTGCTAGAGGGCTTGTGTGGCGATCGGGGTGGTGGTTTGCTGCGGAGCGAACAGGTCGTCGAGTTGTGTCTGGGCCAGACGCAGCAGCACTAATTTTCCGTGGGGCGAAGGCGAATCAGACAGGTTGTTGCCGACAAACGCCTTGCCAATGCCGTTTGCGCCAGGCAGGCACTCCAGAATCAGGGTCTGGCCGGGCACCAGGGTCGCGCAAACTCGCAGAGCGTCGTAGCGGATCGAGTCGCGGCTGGCATCCAAGCGAAACAGGCCGTCTCCGCCCACCCAACGCTGGCGTGGGGGGCCGTGTTGGATTTCGGGGACCAGTTCCAGTTCGACTCGGCCATCGCCCTTGGGGATGGCCCTGATCCCAAGGTGGCACTGTGCGTCTACGTATTTGGACAGCTTCTCGGAGTTAGGGCCGCCAAGTTCCAGTTCCTTGCATTTGGACGCGACGGGGACCGAACGATGCTGATTGGCGCGACACTGGATGCGCCGCTGGGTGAGCACATCGCTGACGACAGCGGTGCGTTCGGCCTGGTCCAACTGCAGCAATCTGCCGCGATCGGCCAGTCGATCTGTGATCCACGAGGGCAATTGGTTGCCCAGGACGCCACAGCGGAGCCCGTTCTGGGTCAGTTCTTGCCGCAATTCGGTGGAGACGTGTTGTTCGTCCGCCTCCCGCCACAAATCGGAAACCAAGTCTTGTTGGACATCGGCCAAGTCCAGGAGCGCGAACTCGACCACGACGCTGTCGGGCGACATCTTGGCGGCCTGCAACAGCGACTTGCCCGCGGGACTGGTGGACCAGGGCGAACAACCGGCAAAGACCGCGATCGTCAGAAAAAGGAGGCCAGATGCGGGGTTCGGGACGTGGGTTGCGGATTGGCTGGGGCCGACGCTCCCGTCTCGCGGCTTTGGCTTGGCGAGCGAAGGCCCCGTCGCAATGCCGGAATCGTTGGCCAACCGTATCTCTTGCATCTGACAACCCGTGTTCCCTGGAAGCGGCGGCATGGTAGTGCAAACCCGCCTCTAACGTCAATACAGCCAAACGGTTACCGAGGCACCGGCCGGGTATCCCTCGCTGTCCTCTGGGATCACGACGAAGCCGTCCGCTCGCGTTGTAGAACTGAGGATGGAAGCACCGCTAATTGCGATCGGTTCGATTTCACCATCGGCAATCCGCACACGGGCGTAATCCAGGCGGCCAACGGTGGAGACGAGTTTGCGTCTAAGCGTAAGCTGTGTTTGCACATAGGGCCAGCGATCCGGCCGGCCGGCCAGCCTGCGGATCGCCAGTCCGGCAAAGAAATCATAAGCGCAAAGGCAGGAAACGGGATTTCCGGGCAACAAAAACACCAAGCGTTCGCTTAACCGTCCCATGCCGGCTGGACTGCTGGGGCGCATGGCAATGCCATGAATCGACAATTCACCGAACTTTGTCAGCAGAGTTGGGGCGTAGTCCTCCTGCCCTACGCTGGAGCCTCCTGAGACCAAAATCATCTCCACATCGCTTTGCATCGCCGCCAGGATTGCGTCAGGGGCGTCGGCCACGATGCCCGGATAGATCGGAACCCCGCCGTCTCGGCGAACGAGTGCGGAGAGCATCGGGCCGTTCGCATCGCTGATACGATTTCCGCTGGGTTTGCTTCCAGGTGGCAACAACTCGTTACCTGTGACCAAGATACGAACACGAGGCCGACACACGACCGACGCCTCGGAAACGCCGATCGAAGAAAGGACTCCCAGATCTTGCGGTCGGAGTCGCCGACCCGCGGAAAGGGCCATGCTGCCGCGAGCGATGTCCTCGCCACGTCGACCGACATGTTTACCCGGCGAAACCTCGCTGAGAGCGAAGACTTCGCCGCCTGCGAAATTTGCCTGTTCGACAGGCAAGACGGCGTCCGCGCCGGGCGGGATCGCTGTCCCCGTCATGATCTTAACCGTCTCCCCAGAAGAGACTTGGGGAAGCAGATCGTCGCCTGGGAGAATCGTTCCGACCAGGGTCAATCGCAGCCGGTTGTATGGTGAGGCCCCTAGCGTGTCGGCAGACTGAACGGCGAAACCATCCATCATGGCCCGATCAAAACCCGGAACGTCGAAGTCGCTGATGACATCACTTGCCAGAACACGACCGGCCAACTTGCACAAGGGCAGGTCCTCAGGCGGGAGGGGCCGGGAATGGTCCACCACCCACGACACGGCTTGCTCGACGCGAACGCGACTGGAGAAGCCTGTCATTCGCACGTCGTACCCCCGATCTGGCAAAGGCGATTCTCCTCTCAAATCCCGACTTAAAACGTTCATTAACAATGCCTTGCGCTGCAACCGCAGATGTTCGGATTCACCTGCCCTACCGAACTTTCTCGGAAATTCTAACCGGCGTCAATCGCGACCGGCAAGCACTTCGATTGCGGCAACCCCCGTATTTTTCTGGATAAGCATGTCCGGACTGTAGTCCGGTGACCTATGTTAAATAAATCCAGGCCAAGCGTGGCTGAAACGGGAATCCGCTGGCTGTCCAGACGGTGTTTTCGGCATTTTTGCGTCCGGATTCCGACGCTTTAACCGTCAGTTACGATGGAACTTCGCAAGTCGCGTTCTCGTCAAAGCCGGGTGAAAATGTTGCCATTTATGGGTAAGTTGGCGGGCAAGGATGGTCGGCCGTTTTGCATAACCCTTACAGCCAACTATAATCCGACTTATGCCGCTGTTATCTTCGCATCTTCCCTAGATTGCTCATGTTTACATCAGGTTGCCCCGATTTGACGTAAAGTGAAGGTGCCTTATCGGCATCAAGAAGGGTATCCGTATTTCTGTCTGGCATCTGGAAGGCTTCCCGACATGCACCTTTGTCCCGCTGGGGTGAAGGGCTGAGTCCATTGATTGACACGAGGTTGGTATGACCATTGGTCGTTTTCGCAAGTCGTCGGCGAGGGCGAGAGGGACGTTCAAACGGCGCGAGGAGACGCGACGTCAGCGTAGCCGGCGGGGGCTGCGGATGGAGGCACTGGAGCCTCGTCAGTTGTTGGCGACCGGCCCGCAACTGATCGGGATTCAACCGAATCAGGGCGATCTGCTCAAGGATGGCGACGTTCGCAACGTGGCCCCGCGGGAACTGGTCTTCAACTTTGACCAGGCGGCGGTCATCGACGAAGCGACGTTGGGCGCGATTCAGGTGATGCGCAGCGGAGGCGACGGGGTCTTCGACGTCGCGGCAGCGCGATCGGACTTCAACACGTCGGGGCAAGTGGTCGTGGAGTTTCACGCCCGCACGCCGGGCGAGGCGGGCAACGGCGTGGCCGTGCTGTTCAGCAAGCGCAACGTGGGCAGGGCGGCACCGCCCGTCATCGTGGTCGAGGGCAGAACGATCCTGGTCGAGTTGAACTCGACGCCCAAGTACCAGACGACCGCTTCCAGCCTGATCACGGCGATCAATCAGAACGCGGCGTCGAAAGCGCTGGTACAGGCCGTGTTGGTGTCGGGCCCCTCGGCGACGGACATTGCCACCCCTGCGATCACGTACTCGCCCTTGACGCTGACCGGCGGCAACCGAGCGTCGGTTTCCTCGAATTTCAACAGCGGCGGGAACCTGGACATCACCTTTACGGCTGTCGCGTCGGGCGCTGCGGGCAACAACCTTCGCATCGAGGTGACCAAGAGCAATTTTGGCGGCGCGGGCAGTCCGACGATCAAGGTGGTCGATGGCCGCACGATCCAGATCACATTGAACTCAAGTCCGGGCAACGAGACCACGGCGGCGCAGTTGGTCAGCGTCTTTAACGCGAACGTGCAGGCTCGCGCGCTGGCCGTCGCCTCGAATCCCGTGGGCAATCCGAACACCAAGCTGGGGCTGGCTCAGACGGTGATTAACTATTCGCCGCTGATCCTCCGCGGCGCAAATGACGTGGTCGTCGAGCCGGGCTACGTGGGGCTGGGTGATTCCGCCCGCGAAGTGATTTTCCGTTTTGCCGAATCTTTGCCGGATGACGTGTATCGCATCGATGTCGCCGGCACCGGGACCGCTCCGCTGCGAAGCGAGAATGGTTTTGCCTTGGGCGACAAGACGGAGGACGGCACGGACAACGGGCAGGATTACGCCTTGCGGTTCGAATTGGATTTGGGGCCGCAGATCCTGGGCGTCGTGCCGCAGCCGATCGACCGAACGGCCAGCGGGATTCTGACGCAGCGAACCAGTCAGATCGAAGTGTATTTCAACGACGACGATTTGGCGCCGGTGTACGCGACGAACCCGAACTTCTATCAGCTGGTTTTCACCAACGACACGGTGCAGACGACGGACGACGTGGTCTACAAGCCGATCGCCGTCCAGTACTTTTCGGACACCGATCGCGCGGTCTTGACGTTCGGAGCGCCGCTGCACCAGTTGGGCAGTGGCGCGGGCACGTTCCGGCTGCGGATCGGGATGGATGAGCAGGTGCCCTTGGCACCGACAGCGGTGGCGACGGAAGCCGATCCGGGGTCCAGCTTTGAGACGGCGACGGACTTGTCCTCCACGTTCCGGCTGGGGACGACGTTGGAGGTGATCGGCAGCGGAGCGTCGTTTGCGGACGGTCAGCGGTTCACTATTACGGACGCGGTGGGGAACGCCAAGACCTTTGAATTCAACGATCCCAGCGTGGGCAGCGGGGGGCTGAGCGTGACGACGAACCGGGCCGTCGTGTACGAGTCGGGCGACGACGGCACCCCGACCACCCGGACGGCGTTGGCGGCGGCGATTCAGACCGCGATTGCGGATACGGTTACGGCGGGCGAGTTGTCGGTCTCGGTGACGCTGGACGAGACGCTGGGCCGGGTGTACCTGAGCGGCGAGCGGACGGTGGCTTTGGGGGACGGCTTGCGCGCCGTCCGGACGGGGACGGAGTCGCTGGTGATCTCGTCCGCGATCGAGCCGCAGGTGTACGAATTGGATTTGCCGGGGGCCAGCGACGAACCCGGCCATCGCGCGATTTCGGAGCAGATCGCAGCGCATCTCTTGCAGCCCGCGGATTCGCAGAACGGCATCGCGACCATCTTCTACAATTTCCGGAGCGACTACGGCGTCGATCCGGCCGGCAACGCGCTCTCGAACTTGATCACGACCGAGCAGAAAACGCGGGCCCGCGAGGCGTTCGAGCTGTGGGGACAGGCCATCGGCGTGCAGTTCGTCGAAACGGCGTCTCAGGGGATCGTCGTGGCGACGGGCGATATGCGGGCGCTGGATCCGGCGGTACCTACCGGTCCCGGAGGAACGTGGGCGCTGTCCAGGCCGAACCCGCTCACGGGCCAGCCCACGGTCGTCTTGGATGCGGCCGAGAACTGGTACGAGTCGTTCGGGCAATCGGACGATCCGCTCCGGCCAGACAGCTGGTTCGAGTTCGTGATGAGCGGCATCGGCCAGTGTTTGGGTTTGGGGTATACGGGCGATCTGCCGCCGGGGACCATCATGGGCGGCGACGGGAACCTGGCGTTCGACAACGCCAGCTTTCCGGAAGCGGTCTACCCTGGGGCGCAGGACGTCGTCCACGGCCGGCATTTGTACCGCCAGGAAGGCAAGGACATCGACCTGTACCGCTTCGAGTTGCCGGAGAGCGGCGTGCTGTCGGCGGAAGTCATCGCGGAGCGTCTGACAGACTCCAGCCTCTTGGATGCCGTGCTGGCCTTGTATCGGGAGGAAAACGGGCAGCGCGAGTTGATCGCCCGCAACGACGATTACTTCAGTGACGACTCTTTTCTGCAAATGACGCTGGAGGCCGGCGTGTACTACATCGGCGTCTCGGCAGCGGGTAATATCGAATACAACCCGGCGGTTGCGGACACCGGCTTTGGCGGTGTGTCCGAAGGTCAGTACGATTTGCGATTGACGTTCCGTCCTGGCGCCGACAACAGCCTGGTAGATGTCGACAACTCGCTGAACGCGACTGCGGATTCGGTGTCGCGGGCGACGCCGCTGGACGGCGATGGCGACGGGGTGCCGGGCGGCGTGTTCAATTTTTGGTTCCGCGTCGATGCCACGCCGATCATCGTGGACAAGACCTCGCCCAACGGCGGCACGGGGAATTTGACGGCGCCTTTCAATACGATTGCGGCCGCTTTGAATTTGGCCCGCAACGGCGACGTCGTGCGGATCGTCGGCAACGGCGGCACCGATGGAAACTTGGGAACGCCGGCGGATGCCAAGGCCTACGAGATCGGGTTCGGGCTGTTGAACCAGCCGCTGCCGGACGGCAGCACGCTGAACGTGCCCAAAGGCGTGACCGTGATGATCGACCGGGGCGCCGTGCTGAAGCTGCGGCGGGCGCGAATCGGGGTCGGCAGCTTTTCCGCGACGGGTGACGCCAGCGGCGGCGCGCTGCAGGTGCTTGGCGCGCCGCGACTGGTGGACAACGCGGGATTCCTGGTCAAAGACGCAAGCGGCAACGCCCTGTCCGGGCGGGTCACGTTCACGTCCTACAACGACGAGAAGCTGGGCGGAGACAGCACCCCCTCCGTGACGACGACGCCGGCGGCTGGCGACTGGGGCGGACTGATGTTCCGGCGCGATCTGGATCAGACCGCTGGCCGGCTGGACTGGGAAGACGCCGGGATCTTCTTGAACTACGTCAATCAGGCGGACATCCGTTACGGCGGCGGCACCGTGACGGTAGACGGAATTCCGCAAGCCGTGACGCCGATTCACGCCATCGACGCACGGCCGACGGTCACCTTCAATGCAATCACCCAGAGTGCGGACGCCGCCCTGTCGGCCAATCCCGACAGCTTCCAGGAGAGTAATTACCACGATCCGGCTCATCAGACGGTCCCCTTCACTTCGGACTATACCCGCGTGGGGCCGGTGATTTACGGCAACCGCCTTGTCGACAACTCGCTGAACGGACTGTTCGTGCGGCTGCAGATTCCGGCCGGAAGCCAGTTGGAGCAAATGACGGTTTCCGGGCGTTGGGACGATACGGATGTGGTTCACGTGCTGGCCGAGAACTTGCGAATCAAAGGCAGTCCCGGCGGCCCGATCCAGGTCCAGTCGATGACGGCACCGGCCGTGAACCTGGTGACGCTGAGCAAGCAGGACAACGGCGGTGTGCCCGCCGGCAGGCAGACCTACAAGCTGACCTGGGTGGACGCCCTGGGCCGCCAAGGGCCGGCGTCGGATCCGACCGCCAGCGTGTTGGTGTCCGAGACCGATGCCGTCACGGGCGCGACTCAAAATGTTCTGCTCAGCAATTTGCCCACCGCGCCGGCGGGCTACACTCGGCGGCTGTACCGGTCGGTGAAGTCGGAGTACGTGTTGGTGGCCGAGTTGAATGCGGGGGACCGCACGTACCTGGACACGGGCACGGTGCTGGGCGGGCTGCTGGAAGCCTCGGCGGTCCAATTGCAGAGCCGCCTGCACGGCAGCCTGAAGGTCGATCCGGGCACGATTGTGAAACTGAACGGCGCGGGCATCGAGACCGGGTTTGGGGCGCAGTTATTGGCGGAGGGCTTGGACGGCAGCGAAGTGGTGTTCACCGCGTTGCAGGACGACCGGTATGGCGCGGGCGGCACCTTCGCCACCAGCAACCGCAACGATCTGCAGCCTGGCGGCTGGACCGGGCTGTACTTGGGGCCGACCAGCCAAGCCAGTTTCGACCATGTCGTGTTCGCCTACGGCGGCGGCGTGTCCAAATCGCCGGGCAATTTCGCTGCGTTTAACGTCCTGGAGATTCAGCAGGCGGACGTGCGGGTGGCCCATTCGGAGTTTGAGTCGAACGCCGGGGGCACGGGCGGCCAGGCGTCCCCGAACCGCGGCGGCCGTGGCACGAATGCGGAAGCCCTGATCTTCGTGCGCGGAGCGCAGCCGGTGCTGCTGGGCAACGTGATGCAAGGCAACGCGGGCCCGGTGATCAATATCGACGTCAACTCGTTGAATTACGAACTGGGCACCGATCCCGGACGCTCGACGGGAACCATCGACCGGCGGTCGGACATCGTGGCGAACGCGGGGCCCCTGGTCCGCGACAACCGCTTGGGTGGAAACGAGATCAACGGGATGGTCGTCCGCGGCGGCACGCTGACCACGGAGGGGGTCTGGGACGATACCGACATTGTGCATGTCATCCTGAACGAGACCATGTACGTTCCCGACTTCCATACGTATGGCGGTTTGCGTTTGGAGAGCAGCGCGAACCAGAGCCTGGTGGTCAAGCTGAGCGGCGAGAACGCCGGGTTCACGGCCACCGGCAGGCCGCTGGACATCACCGACCGCATCGGCGGTTCGCTGCACGTGCTGGGGCAGCCGGGGCAGCCGGTGGTGCTGACCTCGCTGAACGACTGCACGGCGGGCGCCGGCTTTACGCCCGCCGGCGCGTCGCAAGTGGAGACCAAACTGGGCGTTTGCGGCGTGCCTGATCAGGCGGGCGCGGGCCGCCTGGGGCCGTTGGTGATCGAGGAAGTGACGACCGACGCCAACTCGCTCCGCGACATGCTGCTGGGGCCGGGCGTGACGCCGGTGGGCAACGCGGTTCTGGTGGGCGGACCGGCCTCGGCCGGGATCTTCGGCACGGGATTGGCCTCGATCGGAATCGACTCCGGGATCATTCTCTCGACCGGCGACGTGGCCACGGCGGCGGGGCCGAACGTGGATGACTTCAGCAGCGGATTCGCCTCGCAGCAGGGCGACGCCGACCTGGATGCCGAATTCAACTTGATCCCCGGATTCCTGACGGGCACCCAGGATACGACGTACCTGCAGTTCGACTTTGAATTGGAGCCGGGGGCCAGCCAGGACCTGTTTTTCAACTTCGTGTTCGCCTCGGAAGAATACAATGAATTCGCGAATTCGTTCTGGAATGACGTGTTCGCGTTTTTCATCGACGGCCGGAACATCGCGTTCATCCCCGGTACGACGACGCCGATCTCGATCAACACGATCAACGGCGGAAATCCCCTGGGAGTCAATCCTCAGAATGCGCAATTCTTCAACAACAACAGCGTGACCGACAACGGACAGTTTCTGAGCCTGTTCGGTTTCGACGGGTTTACCGAGATCTTCACGGCCCAGGCGTTGGGCATCGGTGCCGGAACTCACACGATCAAATTGGCGATTTCCGACGTTGCGGATGACGTCTTGGATTCGGCCGTGTTCTTCCAGATGGGCAGTTTTGCGAACGTCCAGGTGGGCACGCCGCCGCAGCCGGGTGACTGGCGCGGGGTGCAGTTGCGGGAATACACGAACGACCGCAACGCCAACATTGCCGTCGAGCGGGAGACGGGCAACGCCACGGTGACGGGCGCCAACGACTCGACCGCCGCTGCGCAGCCCCTGGGCGAACTGGCGCCGGACGAGAAGTCGGCGGATGACAATCGCCGTCTGGGGCTGGAGGTCCGCGGAGCGCTGAATCGGCCGGGCGACCTGGATGTGTACATGTTCCAGGCGGTTGCGGGCACCGAGGTCTGGCTGGACATCGACCGGACCTCGCCGGCGTTGGATACCGTGCTGGAGTTGATCGACGGAGACGGACTGGTTTTGGGACGCTCCGACGAATCGGGCGCGGAAGCCAAGAATCCCAGCCTGCTGTACCGCGATCCCACGCTCAGTGAGCCGCTGGTGAGCAATCCGCTGCCCAAGTCGGACGCGGCCGCGCAGGACCGCTGGACCACGAACACCCACGATGCCGGAATGCGCGTCGTGCTGCCGGGTCCCGTGGGGACGAGGAACACCTATTACGTCCGGGTGCGGAGCGGCAGCGGTCAACTGGGATCGCTGACTGCGGGACAGACCAGCGGCGTGTACCAGCTGCAGGTCCGGCTCCGGGAGGAAAACGAAATCCCCGGCTCGACGGTCCAGATGGCCGACATCCGCTACGCCGCGACGGGCATCGAAGTGACCGGCGGAGTGAACCATTCGCCGTTGATCGGCGAAGCGGCGGAAGCCGTCAATGCGCAAGGCAACGACAGCAACGACACCCGCAGGACCGCCGATGATCTGGGGAACCTGCTGGCCTCCGACCGGGGCACGATCAGCGTGGCTGGGGAACTGGCCACTGCGACCGACGTCGACTGGTATCAACTGTTGATTGAGTACGGGCCCAAGTTGGAGACGACGGTCGCTTTGACTCAGGGCGTGTGGGACGTGATCGGCTCGGACACGGCGAATGTCCGGTGGAACGGTTCGACGCTGGTCTTTCAAACGCAGACCCCCGTGGGGGAGGATTTCGCCGTCACGGGCTATTTCACCTGGACGGGCAGCGGCGGGCAGAACGGGCGGGAGAATTTCACCGGAACGTTGCTGGCCGACAACAGCCTGCAACTGACCGGCACGCAGATCGTGCAACCCGCCACGCAGATCATGCTGCACAACTACACCGCGCAGGTCTCGCCCGACGGCCGCTCGATCACCAATGGAGCGTGGACGCCGGCCACCGCTGGACAGGGGGTCGCAGGCACGTGGAGCGCGAACCGCAGCATCACTTCCGCGGCCGGCGTCACTCCGCAGCACGCGGCCGTGTTGTTCGACATCGACTATGCGGACGGATTTGCCCGCGCGAACACGAACCTGTGGGTTTTCGACGCGGCCGGGCATCTGGTGCTGGTGGGCGGGGACTCGGACCTGCTGGACGATCGTCCGGTGAACTCCAGCGAGCTGACCCAAGACCTGTCACGCGGCTCGGTGGGCGTCTTGGATCCGTTGGTCGGTCCGGTCACGTTGCCGGCCGCGTCGGGATTGGCGCCCGGAAGTTACTATGTCGCCGTGACTTCCAACGCAATTATTCCGGAGGAACTGCAGCAATTTCTCCAAGCGACGACGACGAATCCTCTCGTCCGCTTGGAGCCGGTGGACTCCGTGGCGCGCATCGCCGAGGACCACATCAACAGCGTCGGCAGCTACACGACCGCGATGACGCCGACGGTCCCGGTGCTCTTCGGCGCCGACGACTCGGTCACCCTGTTCGTGCCGGGCGGGAGTGTATTGAAGGACGGCGAGTCGTTTACCCTCACCAACGCGGCCGGCAATTCCGTCACCTACGAGTTTGACGCGGACGGCCAGGTAACGACAGACCGAGTCGCCGTTCCCTTTGCCTTTGGGGACACCGCGACGCAGATCGGTTTGACGGTCGCGGAGGTGATCGCGGAACACCTGCCCGCGGAGTTAAACTCGGACGCCCTCATTCCCGAAGCGACGAAGGATCGACCGCTGATCGAGTCGCAGGTGCAGGTCGGCGTCGGAGCCGACGGCCAGGTCGTGCTTCGGGAGTATGTCGTAGCGCAGACATTACTGAACGAAGTGGCGACCACCGATCCGCTTACGAACCAACTGCAGGCCACGCCGATCCTTCGTTCCAGCTCCCGCCTGCAAGACCCGCAGGTGCGGCAGGCCCCGGCGCCGGGCGAATCCCAAGTCACCGTCTACGTGTCTCGGCCGGCGGTCATGGATTATACGCTGGGCGACGTAACCACGCTTGTGACGCAGTCCTCCGGTTATCTCAATCGCACCGAACTGGTCTCGGTCGACGCCTTCACCGGGCAGTTGGAGACGCGGGTCGGCGCCTTCGGCGCCCATGTCGGCGATGTGGCGATGCATCCGCGAGGCCAGTTGCCGGCCGTGGGCAACGGCGGCGGCTTGTTCGCCTATTCGATTCCGCAAACCTACCCGTACGACGACGCTGCGACCGGCAACTACTGGCAGATCAATCCGAGCCTGGCGACGCCCGCCACGTTGGGCGAAGAAATCGGCGATGACGAAATTGAAACGTACGTGGAGGACATCACGGATCCCGGCAATGAGATCGAAGCCGGTCCCGACGAGGACGGCGTCGGGGTGCGTTTCAACGCGATCACGTTCAGCGGCCAAGATCAGGGGCTGGGCACCAACGTTCGCGGTTTCGCGATCGGCAATCGCGGCGACGTCTACGATTACGGTTCGGGACAGATCTACTCGAGTGCCTACGGCATTCCGAACCCGGCGAACATCCTGTTTGAGTTCAATCCGAACACCGGTGAGGCGACCAATCCGCAAGGCTACGGCGACAAGACCACGACGCAATTGCTGAGGGCGGGGGGCACGCAAATCTGGCAGCGCGGCGTGCTGGAAACCTCGGCCGACCCGTTCCCCTCCGGCGGTTCCAACACGACGGTGACGGGCGTCGAGGCGACCAGCACGGATACGTCTCTGACGGGGGCCGTGATCGCGAATATCGAGGACGGGGACTTCTTTGAAGTCGATCGCGATGGCGACGGCCGGGGCGACGTGGGGTTCGAGTTCGATACGGGTCCCGAGTTCCTGATCAACGTGAACTCGAACAACGTGGCCAACCCGCAGGTGCCTCAGGACGGCGACATCTTCACCGTCGACGGCTACCTGTTCGAGTTCGACACGGGTTCGGTGATCCTGGTGACGGCCCAGAACGGCGGCCAATTGGTCGACGGCACCACGCTGACCATTTCGGACGCCGCCGCCACCTCCTCGACGGTGACCTTCGAGTTTGACAACGACAATATTACGGCCGGCAACGTGCCGATCACGTTCAATCAGACTTTCAACGCCCAGGCGATCGTCAGCGCCATCATGTCGGCCATCGCGGGCGTGCCTAATTTCGGCGTACAGGCGGTCCAGCTGCGGAACACGAACCGGATTACGCTCCTGGGCGAATCGACCACCAGCGGGGTGACGACCAACGCTCCGGGCATTAGCATCCTCGGCCGGCCGGGCGTCACCGGAGCCACCACGCCGGTGCCCATCGAAGAGACCTATACGACCCAAGCGGTCGTGACCCAGGAGGAAGTCGGCCAGGCGATCGCGACGGCGCTCAATGCCACGGAAGGCCTGTCGTTCCAAACGGGCGCCGCCGGGAACCGGCTGAACTTCGTGGGCGCTCTGACGGCGGACTTTGCGGGCATGAGCAATCCGTTGGTCTTCACGCCGGACGGGATGCCGGGCACGCTGAATCGCCTCCGTTTGCCGGTGCCGTTCCTGGTCAGCGACAACAGTCAGGAGATCGCCGACCGGGTTTATCAGGCCTTGATCGGCGCGTCCATCAGTGCTTCGCAGACCAGCTCGACCGTGTTGCTGGAATCGGTCCCGCCGCCCGCGTCTCAACCGGTCTTCGTGTGCAACAGCTATGGGACGCCGCCCCAGATCGGCGCCACGGGGATTCCGGACTGCCCGTTGCAGAGCGGCGGCGCCGCACCCGGCGGTTCGATCACCGGCATGGCCTTTATCGGGAACCAGTTGTATGCCGTCACCAATACGGGCGGGCTGTTCCGGATCGCTAATTCGAGCGGAGGTTCTTTCTCTTACAACTCGCCCTACAACGTCGCGGATTACATCGACGGTTCCCAAGCGGCGCTGCAGGCCGTCAACGACGTGACGACGGTGGATGTACTGTACACCGCGCCGCTGGAATTCCGCGACTCCAATCCCGACACGATCTTCGACGCCGCCGGCGGTTTTGTGGATGCGGGCTTCCTGGTCGGCGCACAGTTGATTGTCTCGGACACCTCCGGCAACGACGGCGTGTACACGATCGCCCAGGTCACCGCGGACACGATCACCTTGGCGAGCGGAGACACCTTGACAGACGAAATCGTCGCCACCGGTGCGCGGCTGCGGATGGTGACGACCGCGCCGGTCGTGTTCTCCGGGCTGGTAGCGGGTCCGCAGAACGCCGAAAACGGCCTGTACGCCAACCTGCTGTTCGGCATCACCGGCACGGGGCGGGTCTTTGCCTTTGACACGTGGGGCCGTCCCCAGGCGGTGTTTGCCAGCGCGTCCTACTACGTGGACACGGGAGTTGGCGGCGCCAACGGCATCGCGTTTTCCAATCTGGACGACAATCTCTGGCACGTCTCCACGGATCGGGACACCGCTCCAGGGCACGCGGTCGGGCAGACCTTTAACGGCAGCCGACTGGGGCAGACGCCGACAGGGAACGCCAGCCTGTACTTTGGCTACGAGGGCCCGACGGTCCAAAGCCAATTCGGCACGCAGAACTTCGCGCCCAACACGGCCGCCAATACGTACGACTTCCCCGGCGGCGCGCAGGGCACCGTGATCAGCAATCCCTTCAGCCTGGAGGGAACTTCGGCCGGCGACAAACCGGTGTTGTACTTCGATTACTGGGTGGACACGGAGCGGACGGACGCCAACGAGGAGACCTCCCTGCTGGCGCCGGACGACCGGATGCGCGACTCGTTCCGCGTGTACATCTCCGGGGACGACGGCCGGTGGAAACTGCTGAGCACGAACAACTCCGACCGCGACCTGCCGCTCGACGCGGATTATGTGGACGAGTTCGATCCGTTCACCACGCGGGACGCTGCTACGGGCGAGCTGGTGGCGGAGCAGCCGTTCCAACGCGCGGAGATTTTCGACAGCACCAACCCGGCCTCCAACGACCCGTGGCGTCAGGCTCGGATCGATCTCTCGCCCTATGCCGGCCAGAAGAACATACGTTTGCGGTTCGACTTCAGCACGGCCGGCGGCATGAGTTCGGGCGGACGGAATTTCACGCTGGACTTGAACACCGCCGGCAACGAGTTGCGGGCGTTGGCGGGCTCCGAACTGCAGGACGGCCAGTTGTTCACGCTGAACGACCTGGTCCAGAATCCGGCGACGGATACGCTCCAGCGGGTCGACGTGGTCGGTTTTGAATTCGACTTCGGGCCCACCATTGTCGCGCCGACCGGCGCGGGCATCGACGACGGGGACCTGTTCGACATTGACGGAACGGTGTACGAGTTCGACAACAACGGCACCGGCGGGGCGACCAACAGCATCCCGCACATCCTGATTCCCTTCACGGGGCTGGAGACGGCGGGCGAACTGGCGGCGGCAATCCAAGCGGCGGTGGCAGAGAATCCCCCCGATCCCATCATGCTTTCGGCGGACCTGGTGACGGACGAGGTGAACGGGAACGACACGCTGGCGACGGCCTTCGGCAGCGGCCTGGACGGCACTACGCAGTCCCTCCGCGGGACCGGCTACATCGGCGACAATTTCAATCTCGGCGCCAACGTCTCGGTGGACTTGGACGTCGATTTGGTGAAGGTCCGCCTGGACGCCGGCGACCGGCTTGTCGTGCAGACCGACACCCAGCGTCTGGCGACGCAATTGGATGCGTATCTGCGGCTGTTTGACGCCAACGGCGTGCAGGTGGCCGCCAACGACAATCTGGACCCGACCAGTCCGTTTATCCGCGACGCCCGAATCGACTACACGGCGCCCCAGCGGGGCACGTACTACATCGGCATCAGCGCCGCTCACAACCCCGCCTACAGCCCGAAGTCGGTGGGCAGCGGGGTCGCGCTGTCGGGCAAGGTGGTCAGCCAGGGCTACTACGAATTTGCGGTCTCCGTGACCGACCCCACGGGGACGCAACGCGTCGGCAACCGGCTGAATCTGCCCAACGCGGGTTCGATCGTTGCGACCGGACTGCCGGCGAGTTTTGTCGAGGGAACTGCGGGCGTCCGGAACGGCCTGCCCAACCCGCTGGCCGCGGACGATCCCGCGCTGCCCGACATCCCGGTCGTGCCGGTCCGCGTCAACCTGACGATGACCAGCCTGGATGTGGCGGACGCGATCCGCGTGGCGCTGGCCGATCATCTGGGCAACGGCAACGTGGACGCGGTCAAGGCTCGCCACGAGGCCATTCAGATTGTGGGCTACGGCGTCGGCGATCCGGGACCGCTAGGGCTGTCCGGCCCGTCGGATCCGACGACCGCGTACACGGGCACGGGGTTGTTCGGTGACCTGTTCGGGGCCTTCAACGCGTCCGCGGGTTATAACGGCGTCGTGACGGCGACCACGCCGGGGGCCCTGCGGATGCAGGACAACGCGCACGAGGGCGTTTACCTCGACAACATCCTGATCGGTTTTGCCGGCCGCGGCGAAATGGTGACGGGCAGCGCCCCGTCGGCCAGTCCGCAGTTTGTCGAGAACACGGCGCAAGCCGGCGACGAAATTGACTCCGGCGCCTACCAGTTGGAGATTCGTCAAGCGACCGAATACGGGTTGACGTCGGGAGGTTTGCCGAGCCTGCAGTTGTACGACACGTTCAATATCAACGACCGGTTGGCCGAGGGGACGACCTTGACCGCCGCCGCGGGACACGGCTATCGCGACGGGCAGAGCTTCACGATCAACGATGGCACGCACCGCGTGACGTTTGAGTTCGACGACCTGACGGTGGAGAACGGCGTCCAGGCCGGCCGCGACGCGATTATGTTCGATCCCAGCGACAGCAGCGTCACGATGGCCCGCCGCATTCGCGATGCGATCAACGCGGCGGCGGCGGAAGGCCGGTTGAACGCCTGGGCGGCGTCGGGAGACGGCACGTCGGGCGGGCTGGCGAGCACCAGCGACCAGGTGCATCTGCCGGCCGGGGTTCAGCTGACGAGGGAGGCCGCGGCGGCCGGCGTCTCGCTGGGCCTGCCCACGGCGGAGTCGAACGACACCCTGGATGCGGCCGTCGAGACGGGAATCGTCGTCGGCGAGCGCGAGGGCTACCGGGCTGCCGGCCGGATCGGCGACAATCCGGCGGTCCAGCCGTTCGGCGCGGAGATCGACTTGTTCCGCGTCGAGTTGGCGGCTGGCGAGTTGATCACGATCGACATCGATGCGACGGAGTTGGATTCGCCGCTGGACGCGCAACTGCGGATCTTCGATGCCAGCGGCGCTCCGGTTCTGGCCCTGGACGATCTGGGCGTCCCGCAGATGATTGCCAGCGACGACGACCTTGCGCCCGGCGAGAGCGCCGTCGTGTATCCGGCGGGCATCGCGAACCGGGACGCGTTTTTGGCCTTCATCGCCCCGGCGGACGGGGTCTACTATATCGGCGTCAGCGGCTTCGGCAACGACGGTTACGACCCGCGCACGCTGGGAGTGGGCTCCTCGGACCCGGCCGACATCACAGTCTACAACGGCGAAGTCTACTTCACGGCCTTTACTACCGCGATGGGGCGGGAACTGTGGAAACTGGACGCCGCGGGCGTGCCGGTCTTGGTAGCGGATATTCACCCGACGGGTTCGTCCAATCCCGCCGAACTGATCGTATTCAACAACGAGTTGTACTTTACGGCCTACACGCCGGCCTACGGCCGCGAGTTGTGGAAGCTCGACGTGGCTGGAACCACGACGCTGGTGACGGACGTTTTCACCGATGGCTCGTCGGCGCCCAGCGGCCTGACGGTCTTCAACAACGCGCTGTACTTTGCCGCCTTCACGACCGCCAGCGGCCGCGAACTGTGGAAGACGACACCGGGAGGCGTGGCGTCCGAAGTTGCCGACATCGATCCCTTCGGCTCGTCCGATCCCGCCGACTTGACGGTCTTCAACAACCAGCTGTACTTCAGCGCTTTTGCTCCGGCGACGGGACGCGAACTGTGGAAAGTCGACGCGACCGGCGTGACCGCGAACGTCGCGGACCTCGTTCCCAGCGGCTCGTCGGATCCCGCGGGCCTGACCGAGTTCAACGGCGAGTTGTACTTCAGTGCCGCCACACCGGTGTCGGGTCGGGAAGTCTGGAAGGTCAATTCCTTGGGTTTGGCCAGTCAGGTCACCGACTTGGAGCCAACCGGCTCGTCCGATCCCGCCGGATTCACGGTCTACAACAACCAGCTCTATTTTGCGGCGACGACGGCGGCCAACGGCAATGAACTGTGGAAGCTGGACACGATAGGCAACGTCGCGCTGGTGACCGATCTCAATCCGGCCGGCTCGTCCGCTCCGGCTGGTCTGACCGTGTTCAACAACGAATTGTACTTCGCCGCCGAGGACGCAACCGGCGGCCGCGAACTGTGGAAGCTGAACGCGGTCGGGCAGACGACCCGAGTCGCCGACTTGGAGCCCGCGGGCTCGTCGGCTCCGCAGGAGTTGAGTGTGGCCGGCGGCGCGCTGTACTTCAGCGCCTTGACGACGGCGGCCGGACGGGAACTCTGGAAGCTTTCCGCGGCGGGCGTGATTTCGAGCGTGGACGATTTGGAGCGGGCCCGGCGCTTGGCCGGCTCGACGGGGGCTTACGAAATCGACATCCAGCGTCCTTTGAACTCGGAAGGACTGCAGATCGAGCGTTACGCTCGCACCGGAGATGCGAACCTGTTCCGCGATCAAGGCCAGTTGGTGATCCGCGACAACACCATTTCGGATTCCGCCGGGTACGGGATCGTCGTCCAGGCGGGAGCGCGCGGCTTGCTGGGCGCGCCCAATCCCGGACCGGTCCGCAATCTGGCGGTGATCAATACGGCCCGTCTGGCGCCGGGAGTAGTGGTGGAGAACAACGTGCTGGCCTTTAACCAGGCGGGCGGCATCCGCTTCAGCGGCGATGCCGGCGACGTGACGGCGGGCTCGCTGCAACCCGCCTCCGTGCCCTTTGGCCGCATCGTCAACAACACCATCTACGGCGCCGACCGCAACGTGTTCGAACTGACTCCGGCGGACATCGTGTTCGTCATCGACACCAGCGGCTCGATGGCCGACGACGTTCAAGCGATGCGCCAGCGGATCGGCGATTTCGACACGGCGCTCAAGGCCGCGGGCATCGATCCGCGCTACGGGCTGGTCACGTTCCCCGGCGACAGCCCGACCCCGGTGCAGATCCAGGACCTCGTGGACTTTGCGGACTTCACCGCGGAGGACAGCCCCTTCAACACCTTTGCGGTGCCGGCGGGCGGCAGCAAGGAATACGGCAGCCTGGCGTTGCGCGAGGCGATGAACGACGTCGATCCGGAAACCACCTTTACGTTCCGGCCCGGAGCGCAAGTCGTGACGGTGCTGATGACGGACGAAGAGGACGACAGCACGGCCGCCGATTTCGACGCGGCGCTGAACGCCTTCCAGACGCATGGAGCCATCTTCTTTGGTCTGGCCCTGAACCCGAACCTGCCGTACGACTCCGACTCGGCGACCAACAACACGGCCGTCCGGTATGGCGAGTTGGCGCGGGAAACGGGGGGGCAGTTGTTCGACATTGCGGCCTTTGCGTTGAATCCGCAGCCGTTTGTCGAGGGCTTCACTGCGGCGATCACCGGCACGCTGGCCGCGGCGGGCACGACGGGGATTGCGGTGGAAAACAACGCCAGCCCGACGCTGCTGAACAACGTCGTCGTGGCCCTGGAGACGGGCATCCGCATCGATGCCTCGTCCGCTTCGACGGTCGTCGGCGGAACGGTGTATCAAGGCAACGTCACCGCTTCGACGGGCGTCAACGTCGAGGATTTCGCCTTGCACGTGGGCGACGACATCAAGCTGTTCCGGGACGCCTGGTTGGGCAACTTCTATCCGGCGGCGGGTTCTCCGATCGTCGATAGTTCCGTCGATGCCTTGGAGGACCGCGCGGCGATGATCCAGGTCAGCGAACCGCTGGGCATCGCAGCCTCTCCCATTCAGACTCCGGCGTACGACGCCTTCGGCCAGCTGCGGGTCGACGATCCCCAGGTGGCGCCGCCTCCCGGCTTGGGCGAAAACGTCTTCAAGGATCGAGGCGCGATCGACCGGGCCGATTTCGCCGGGCCGGGCGCGAAGCTGATCCAACCGCTAGACAACGGCGCGGACGACCAGGACCCCAGCATCTCGTTGGTGAATCTGACTCGGACTTCGTTGGACGAGTTCTCCATCCAGTTGGATGACGGTCAGGCGTCGCTGTTCGGCAGCGGCATCGACGACACCTCGGTCCAGGTCAACAGCGTCCGCGTCATGCAGGACGACCGCGAATTGACGCCCGGTGTCGACTACACTGTGTGGTACGACTCCACTCACGGCATCCTGCACGTCGTTCCCTTGGCCGGCGTCTGGGATCTGGACAGCAACTATGTGATCCAGTTGCAGAATGAAGACCAGTACGTCATTCGAGCCCGCCGCGGAGACGAAGTGGCGGACGGCGATTCGTTCCGCATTGAAGACGCCTACGGCAACTCGTTCACTTTCGAGTACGACACCGGTTACGTGGTGAGCGTGCCCGAAACGTTCGCCATCCAGGTTCCGCTGACGGGCGGCGCGCTGGGCGGCGTGCGCGACGGCGACACCGTGACCGTGACCGGGATGGTGGGCGTCAGGCCCGAGACCGCCACGATCGAGTTCGACAACAACAACGTGGTGGCCAGCGAGGACCATTTCGTGATCACGTTCACCGCGCTGAGCACGCGGGGCGAAATCGCCGACGCCTTGGTCGCGCAGTTAGGAAACCTGGGTCTGGGCCTCAACCCGGCGAACGTCGGCGACGGCCTGGTGCATCTGGGCGTGGACGGGACGCAAACGGTGACCGTCACGTCCACTGCCTTGACTCTGCAGGGCGTCGCCGCGGGCGTTCTGGACGGCGAGACATTCACCATCGACGACGGCCTCCAGGCTGTGACGTTCGAGTTGAGCACGGACGGCCGCGCGGGGACGGGACTGGTGCCGGTGCCGTTTGCCATGACGCAGACCAACGTGCAAATCGCCGCGGCGATCGCGGCGGCCGTCAATAGCCAGTCGCTGGGCCTGACGGCCAAGTCGCTGGGCGACGGTCGCGTTCAGCTGGGCGGCGATGTCCGCCATCAGGTCGATGTGTCCCTGTCGCATCTGACGCTCTCCGGCCAGCCTGGCGTGCGGTTGCCGTTCGGCATCCGGATTCCGACCGAGGCGGGCAGTTTCAAGGATCTGATTCAGGACGGCGAGACGTTTGTCATCAGCAACAACGCCGGCACCGCCGTGACGTTTGAACTGGACGACAACAACACTACGGTTGGCGGCAACCTTGCGATCCCGTTTACCGCCGCGACGACGACGCAGCAACTGGCCGACACGTTGGTGCTCCGCATCCGCGACGCGGGACTGGGACTGTATCCGTACAACGCGGGGAACGGCATCGTGGTCCTGGGCGGCGAGGGTTACTCGCTGGACCTGTCCAACACCCAGCTGTTCCAGGTCGGCATCTCCGGACTGCCTGGGGCCTTGTCGATCCCGGTGACGCCGGATGATTCGTTCACGGAAATGCAGGTTGCTGTCGCAACGGCCGACGCGATCAACGCCGTCGGACTGCCCGGGATCACCGCCGTGCCCGACCCCGAAACGTACGACGTCGCCGTGACGGGCGCGGAGACGTTGTCCGGCACGGCCGTGGAATTCTTCGGCAGCGTCAAGGACTTGGCCGGCAATTCCATCGTCGGAAACCAGGCAAACGGCGAGACGCGGTTCACGGTCTACCTTGGCGTGGGGATGGACTACGGCGACGCTCCAAAGCCGTATCCGACGCTCCGCGAAGACGACGGCGCAAGGCACGTGGTCCTCAACGGCTTCTCGCTGGGCGCCACGGTGGACATCGACGCCGATGGCCAGCCTTCGCCCGGCGCTGACGGCGATGACAACGATGCCAGCGACGACGAAGACGGCGTGGTGTTCGATCCGGCAACGCCGCTGGTCCCCAACCGCAAGTTTACCGTGACGGTGTCCACCAGCGGGATCATGAATGACGTGGTGCCCTTCGGCGTGCTCGACGCCTGGATCGATTACAATCGCGATGGCGACTGGCTGGATACGGGCGAGCGGATCTTGACAAACGTGATCCTCAATGAAGCCGCTTTGGACGTCAACGGGGCGATCACGTTCCGCGATCTGACGGTTCCCAGTTGGGCGGTGCCGGGCGAGACGTTCGCCCGATTCCGCCTGAGCACCGCAGGCGGTCTGTCGTCGGTGGGCGAAGCCAGCGAGGGCGAAGTCGAGGACTACAGGGTTGTGATCTCCGTCAATCCCTGGCAGAATTCGCCGAATCGGTTCGACGTCAACAATAGCGGCGCCGTCTCGCCGGTCGACGTGTTGCTGCTGATCAACTACCTGAATAACGCCCCGGTCAATCCGTTGCCGTTGCCCAAGCCGGCAGGTTTGCCGTTCTACGACGTGAATGGGGACGGGAATGCCACGGCCCTGGACGTGTTGCAGGTCATCGGTGAGATCAACCGGCTGAACAGTCTGGCCGGCAGCGAAGGCGAGGCGGACAGCCGGCGGGGGTCGGAGTCTTCCGCGGGCGGGCATTTGGAGGACGTGCTGCGGGGCGAAGAGGATTGGCTGGACATGGTTGCCGACGTGGACCACTCGCTGGGGAGCCGGTCGGCCGTCGATGCCGTCTTCACAGGGTTGGGGGCCTAAACCGTCTGGAACGGGAACTTATCCCAACGGTCGCCTTCCAAGGAAGAGCCGCAGCGGATCGGATTCTCACTCTGGCGACCGGTGGGCGTGAGCCCACCGGTGTGCTGTCGCGTTTGCCTGCGACCGTCCCGAAGAAACCGGTGGGCTGATGTCCACCGTTCGCCACGGCACAGGGCGCTTTCGCGCACGTGTGACGCTCGAACGCATCCCCTGCCGGAAGAACCGTTACGACCGGAGTCGTCGAAAAAACACGGGGGCGCGTGCCTGAACAGGTCGGCAAAGTCAGATAAAATAGGAAAAGCCTCTGAGGTTGCCCTTCTTACAGGATCGTCATGAAACGCGGGACAGGAAATCTGGTCTCCCGGCTGCGGACACGAAGAACGCGAGGTGCGCCCCGCGCGGGGCGAGGGTCCGCGCGCGGGCTGAGGTACGAGTTCCTCGAGGACCGGCGTCTGCTTTCGGGCGTTCCCTTCGGCGCCTTTCCCGACGATACGGCCGAGTACATGCTGGGCGATGTGTTGGTGAGCGTGGTGCTGATGGAGTCGAACACGAACCTCAGCGCGGTCAACGAGAACACCGAAACCTGGACGCCGGCTCACATCACGGCGACCAAACAGAAGGTCCAGCAGGGCGTCCAGTGGTGGGAGGAAACGCTCGCCGCACAGTTTCCCGGTTCGGCGGCGACGCTCGAGTTCCAATTCGATTTCACCTATGCGGATCAACCGGTCCTGACGCGCTACGAACCGATCAGCCAGACCTCGGACGCCTTCCAATACTGGATCTACGACTTTCTGAATCAGGTCGGCCACAATCAGCGTGGCAACTTTTCGGACGACATTCGCAGTTTCAATCATGCCCAACGCCTGGCCTACGGGACGGATTGGGCATTCACCGTGTTCGTGGTCAACGACGCCAACGACGACGACGGGATGTTCAAATCCGGCGGGGCATTCCCGCGTGCGTTCTCGTACGCGGGCGGCCAGTTTATGATCTCGCCGGCGGGGCGTCCGGCCAGCACGTTCGCTCACGAAACGGGACACATGTTCTGGGCGCGGGATGAGTATTACCGCGGTGGAAACTACGCCGATCGCCGCGGCTATTACAACGCGCAGAACGTCAATGCGTGGGACAACCCCACGCCCGGTTTCGTGCAAGCCGAGAGCATCATGGCCACGGGATCGCTCCTGGATCTGGCGTACCTGGACCGGACAAGTTCCCATTCCTCGCTGGAAATGATCGGCTGGCGCGACTCGGACAACGACGGGATCTTCGACGTCTTGGATGTGCCGCACACGCTCAGTGGAACAGGGTTTGTGGACCCCGCCTCGGGCCAGTATCGATTCCTTGGCGAATCGTCGGTCCAGGCCCTGTTCAATTTCAATTCCTCCGGGCTGCAGAACGACATCACGTTGAACACGATCAGTCGCGCCGAGTTTCGCGTGGACAGCGGCCCGTGGGAATCCGCGGCCGCGTTTGACGCGCCCGCGGTCGATCTGGATTTGAGCTTTGCCGTGCCGGCGACGGGCGCCCACACCGTGGAAATCCGCACCGTCGATGCCGTCTCGGGCGTGGTTTCGACGCTCTTTCAGGGCAACACAGAACGGCCGTCGTCCGCCCTTCGCCAGGGCCTGAACGGATTCGTCTGGCACGACGCCGACGACGACGGCCAGGTGGAGAATGAGGAGACTCGACTCCCTGGCTGGACCGTTCGGCTGGTCGATGCCGATGGTTTGCCGTTGAATCTGGTGCAGACGCTCGACCCGGACGGATACGCTTCCGGCACGGTGCTGAACAGCGTCTTGCCGGGCGTTGAATTGACGCTCGAGGGCGATCCGTTTGGCAAGGTGCTGGCCGTTGCCGCAGGCAGCGGGAAGGCGTTTGGCAGCCGCAGCGTCAGCACGACGAGTTCAACGTGGACACCCGACGGCTTGGCCTTGCGCATCGACTTCACCGCGCCTGTGACGTCTGTCCGGTTGGACGCCATCGGCACGTGGACCGGCGATCGGGCCCGACTGGAGGCCTTTGACTCCAGCGGGACTCTGCTCGGACGCTACACGACGGACGAGTTGGCTGAAGATCAGACGGAGACGATGCAGGTGCAGCGTCCGGTCGCCGACATTGCCTACGTGGTGGGTTGTGCGCACGCAGGCTTTGGCGTGCGCCTGGATCGGCTCCAGTTCGGCCCGGAAACGTCCGTCCAGACGGACGCTCAAGGCGCCTACGCGATCACCAGCCTTCCGGCGGGCGCCTATTTCGTGGAAGCGGTCACGCCGTCCGGCAGCGTGATCGCGGAATCTCGCCGACAGGTCGTTCTGGCGGAAGGCGAGGCGCTGGGGCAGGTGGACCTCGTCGCCCAGGCGGGCGTGACCTCCTGGCAGAATCCCGTGCGGGCGACCGATGTCACCGGGGACGGGCATGTGACGCCTTTGGATGCCTTGACCGTCATCAACTTCGTCAACGCCCATGCCGGCAATTTGCAGGTCCCGTTGTCTGACGTTCCGCCTCCCTACTACGATGTGGACGGAAACGGCTTCGTGACGGCCGCGGATGTGTTGTTCGTGATCAACGAGTTGAATGCCTCATCGTCGGGCTTGGAGTCGGGCGAGGCCTTGCCGGGCGGTGGTTTGGCAAGCGGCGATTCGTCGGACAGTGCGGAGGGCGAGGGCGAGACGCCGCACGATTCGGTTGCCGCGGCGCCTGCGATCTGGATGACACCGCCAGCGTCGGACCCGCCGGTCGATCCGGCCGTGGCGATCGCTTCCCGGCCCGGACGCTCGACGGCGACTCACGGACGGCCGTTCGTCTACTCCGCCCGCACCGCCGCAAGCGTCCGCACATCGCCCGTCGAGTTGCGGCATCGAGGCTCCTCGGAAACGGGTTTGACGCCACTCGATTCGGCCGTCGATTGGCCGGCGTTGGAAGCCATTCTCGACGATCTTGCCGGCGGCGTTGCCGGAGCCTTGGCGGGCGACCTCCTGGCCGGGTAAGAAGTCGAGCGGTGTTCACGACCAGAAATGCTCCCGTTGGAAACCGCGGCGGCGACGTGGCAGCCGGCGGATTGCCTTACGTACCGTGGCCGCTGCGAACGCTGGGCAGGTCGAGCTTCTCGCCCGCCAGCAGCTGCAGTGCGGCGGCGTAGTCGCCGTGAAGCAGCCGGGCGACGGCCAGCAGTCGCGTGGCGTCGTCGTCAGGCGTCAGGGCGTGCAGTTCGGTCGCCGCCGACAGCGCCGCGTCCAGTCGGTCGGCGCGGAGGTGGGCCAGGCAGCGCGTCCGCAGCTGACTGCGACGGCGGTGCGCGGCGACGGTCAGCGACAAGTCGCACTTGCAGCGGCGGCAGACGTCGGACCAGTCCTGCCGGGCCCCGCAGGTCGGGCAGCGGAATTGGCCGGGGGCGGGTTCGGGTGCGGGGGGCGGTTCGTGGTCCATGAGTGCTGTTTTTCGCGAGCGGTGCGTGACGCCGCGCTTCCCGTTGGGTCGCGGTTAAACGAACGGGGGCCGCGTTAGGCGTCTTCCAGGTAGAACACGAGGTCCTCCAGCTTGGCGGCGATTTCTCGGATTTCTTCGGCCGAGCCGCCGCCGATGGCGGCTTCGAGTTGTCCGGCAAACTCGCGGATCTCGTCGGCATCCTCGTCGTTGGCGGCTGCGGCGATCTTGCGGGATTTGTCTAGCAGACTGCGTGCCTCGGCGATGGCCGCCTCGACTTCGGCGTCCTGGGGCTGTTCGAGCGGCTGGATCTCCCGTTCGGCCGCCTCCACCACTCCGAACATCGACGCCAGCTTGGTCTTGGCTTCGTCCCGGTTCTTGGCGCGGAACTGCGTGAGGGAGTTGTCGATCGTCAGCTTCTTCTCCAGCGACGTGGCCCGTTCGACCGCTGTGACGGTCAGGATCCCGTCCAGATTCAGTTCGAAGCGGACCAGCACTTCGTTGCCCTGCGTGGCGTCCTCGTCCAGGCCCTCGAGCATGAACTTGCCGACCGACTGGTTGTGCCGCGCGTCCTCGTCTTCGCCCTGCAGGACATGGATCTGGGCTTTCTCTTGCCCGTCCACGCCGGTGTAGTAGATCTCGGAGCGCGTCGCCGGCAGCGGCGTGTTCCGCTCGATAATCGGCGAAAACAAATGGGGCGAGACGACACCGTGCAGCGGCCCGACGCATTCGATGCCCAGCGTGTGCGGCGTGATGTCCACCAGCACGGCGCCTACGTCGATCCCGGCAACCAGTCCGCCCTGAACGGCGGCGCCCATGGCCACGCACAGATCCGGATCGATTTCAAAATGCGGCGGCTGTCCCAATTGCTCCAGCAGCAAGCGATGGACCAGCGGGGTCCGGCTGCTGCCGCCCACCAAGATCACCTTGTCGATCTGCTCTGCCCGCAGGCGGGCGTCGTGCAGGGCGGCGTCGACGCATTTGACCGTCTTGTTCAGCAGCGGCTCGATCAGTTCTTCGTAGTCGCGCCGTTCCAGGGTGATCTTCAGATTCAGCGGCAGGCCGTCTTTTTCGGCGATGAACTCCTCCGCCAACTCCGTGTAAGCTTCGACCGAAAGCCGTTTTTTGGCCTCTTCGACGGCCTGCAGCAACCGCGATCTGGCGGTCGGGAGTTCCCGCAGATCGAGGCCGTGCTTGTCCAGGAAGTCTTCGCAGACCCAGACTAGCAGCAGTTCGTCAAAGTCGTCGCCGCCCAGTTGCGTGTCGCCGTGGCTGGACAGCACTTCGATCACGCCTTGTTCGATTTGCACCACCGAAACGTCGAACGTGCCGCCGCCCAGATCGTACACCAGCAGCCGCTCGTGGCGGTCGCTGCGGGGTTCGTACACCAGCGCGGCGGCGGTGGGTTCGTTGATGATCCGCACCACCTCCAGGTCGGCCAGATCGCCGGCGGCGCGGGTCGCCTCGCGCTGGGTCTCGTTGAAAAACGCGGGCACGGTAATCACGGCTTTGCGGACAGGATGGCCCAAGGCCCGTTCAGCCTGCTCCTTCAGCGTCCGCAGGATCATGGCGGAGATTTCCTGCGGCGTGTACGCTTGCGGCCCCAGCGGCAGCTTGACATCCTGCCCCATCTGTCGTTTGACGGATTTCACCGTCCGTTCGGGAGTCAGAACGTATTGGTTGCGGGCGGCCTGCCCGACCAACAACCGGCCTTCGCCGTCCAGTCCGACCACCGACGGCAGGATCGGCTGGCCGTCGGTCGCCGGCAACATGACCGGCAAGCCGTCCCGGATCACCGACACGGCGCTGTTGGTGGTTCCCAAGTCAATCCCGATAATCGTATCCATCGCAAGTTTCCTTTTCTGACACTGCGTTCGTCCCGTTTTCGCCGGCGGGCAGTCGCCAGCCGGCATCCGCGTCCGGCCCCGCGCCGCTGTCGCCGGAAACAGGCACTGCGGCGCGCGTCGCGCGGACCTCGGCATAGCGCACGACCTGCCCTCGCCACTCATACCCCGGCCGCAGTTCGTCGACCACGGTCTCCGGAGACGCACCCGGTGCGTCGACCAGTTCGATCACCTTCATGCGCGTCGGATCGACTCGCCGGCCCACGCACGCCAGGCGTTCGATCCGGTGTTCGCGCAGCATCCGCTGCAGTCGTGCGCAGATCAATTGATAGCCTTCTCCCAGCGAGGACAAGGCGGGCGTCTGCGTTTCGGCGAGCTGCCGGCGACAAAACTGCAGCACTTCCGTCTGCCACGGCCGAGAGCGCCAGCGCTGCCAGGCAGACAGTTGCTTGAAACGCTGCTGCAAGCTTTCCGCCAGCCGGCGTGGCGTTTCCTCCAACAGTCGCCGTCGCGTGGCGGCGACCGCCGTTTCGCCGCGCCGCAGGGCCTCGTCCAATTCGATCAGCGATTCGACCAGCGGCCGCGCGGCCTGTTCTGCGGCAGCCGACTCTTGCGGCTGGACGCTGCGCAACTGGTCGATCGCCCGCTCCAGTCCGCCCAGGGCCGTCTGCAGCAATTCCTCCAACCCCCGCGCGCTCTTGGTCTGCAGTTTCAATTCGTGCCGCAGGGCCGTAAAGGCTTCGATCAACGGCAGCAGGCCGACCGGCGGCGACGGGGCATCCGCCGCAGGCGGCGGCTCCGCAAGCCGCTCCAGTTCCTGGTTCGTCTGCGTCAACCACTGCTGAAAACGATGCAGAATGTCTTCTGTTTCGAGGCTCATCGACGTTTCCAAGCAGGTTTGTCGGGGAACGGATCGGATCCGGCCGTCCTTGGCAGGCAGCGTGCTACGGTTCGCCCAACGACAACAGCACGGAGGTCGGCAGCCGTCGCCTGGTCTGCCGCCGACGTTCTGCCGCCAGCAGCGTGTCGATCGTCTCCACCGCGGTCAAATCGAACAGCCGCCGTTCCAAGTGCCGCACGGGATCGCGGAGTTGGTCGTAGGCCGCGCGAATCTCGGCGAACCGCTTCGGCGCGTGTTCGGGCGGAAACTCCCGGACCAAGGCCAGATACCGCTGGCGGATCAGCTCTTCGCTGGCGTCAGCGGTCACTCCGAGCACTTCGTAAGGGTCGATCATGATGCATCCCCAGCGTATGGTGTCTCTGTCTCTTGGAACGGCTCGCACATCCTCCAGCCCAGTCCTCCCGCCACGGAATGGCCGGGCCGATCTTCCTGTCTTGGACCTATCTCCTGCGGCCCGACTTGTGCTTCGGCCCATAGCGTCCTTCGGGCCGCCCAAACGCGCCGGGGTCCGGCGGACCCAGGATATCCTGCGGCCCCATCTCGCCCGTCGCGATACGTTCCAGCAGTTCTGCCAGGCTGATTCCTCGCTGGGCCGCGGCATGCTCGAAAGCGTCCATCAGGAAGGGCGGGATCATGCGTTTCAATTCCGCGACATCGAAATCGATCCCCCCATCGAAGTCATCATCGCTGTCGTCCTCGTCGTCGTATTCCTCGTCCTCGTCGAACTCATCTTCTTCCCAGGCGTCCATCTGGCAGCGTCTTTCGATGGCGTCATGCAGTACGATCATGGCGTCTTTGGCGGTCCGGACGCACTGGTCCGGCAGCGGTTGCGGCGCCGTCTCGTTCAGTTTCAGTGCCGATTGGAAGTGTCGAAGAGTCTGATCGACATCGACGCCGAGCGGGCCGTCGTCCATCGCCGCGCGTCCGGCGAGGTAGGGGAACAGCGGTTCTTGGGGGAAACATTTCAGTCCCGTTGAGATCAGCCGATTCCGCAACGCCTGATGCCGCCAATTCTGCGACAGCGCCGCGAACTGGGCGACGACAACCAGGTCGTCGCGCGTCCAAGCCACGTTTTGACAGCGTTGCAGGTAGTCCATGACCAGCCGTTGGTGCGTGGCGAATCCCGTGTACTTCGCTTGCTTGGCGGCAAACGGCAGCAGGATTCTGGCCAACTGTCCGGCGGTGTCGCCGCGGCACGTGCCGGCGATGGCCGTCTTGAAACGCTCGTCGTATTGTTTCTTGACCTCGCGGTTCAGGCCGAACCGGGCGGCGTGTGCGTGCATGGTCAGCCAGGCCGGCGTTGGGTCCGGCAGTTTGGCCTCGGCCGCCGCGACATACGCCTCCGCCGCTTCCACCGCCTTTGCCTTGTATTCGACGGCGGCCCGCAACAGGTCCAGCCAGTACTCCGGTGTGTCGGCAGGCCGCTGCCGCGCCAACGATTCCCACTCCCGCCGGGCCAACTCGAATTTGCGCTGCCTGGCACACAGCCGGACCATCGACACCCGTTGATTCCACGCCAAATCGACCGTGGAGCGATCGCGCGGCCGCAGTCGCTGCATTTCGTTGGCATGGCGTTCCGCCTTGTCGGGCTTGTCGTCTTCCAGGTAGTAATGGGCCAGCCAACGGTGCGTTTCGTAGTCGTCAGGGAAGTGCTCTAACAAGGTTTGGAAAACGTTGACCGCTTTTGCATCCTGGTCCAGATTCAGGTGCAAAGACGCCAGTTCCTTGTAGGCAGTCAACAGTTGCGGCGCCAGGCGGAGACACTCCTGGTAGTAGGCACGCGCCTGGTCACGAAACTCGTCCGCATCGCCGCTGCCGACGAAGAAGGAAGGAAACGGATTGGACGTTTCCTTGCGATGCGCCCGCACAAGCATGTCGCGGGCCATCCGCTGATAGACGAGGCCGGCCGCGATGCGGCGTTCGTCTTCGCGGAGGAAATCCCCGGAGAGCAGGTCCTGGCAATAAACCGGCCACCACGACTCATCGTCGTCGCTCTCCTCGGTCTGCGTCTGTTCGGCCAGCAACGCGCGGGCTCGGTTCCAGCGGGGATCCAACTGCGGCGCCTTGGCGATCGCGATGAATCGGTTCAGGTCGCGTTCCAATCCCTCTCGGACCAACCGCTTCCAGAGCAGGTCGGTGAGTCGCTCGATCAGCGGACCGTGCGTCTGGGCGAACCGCTTCTGGAACTCACGAAAAACGCGGAACGCGCCCGGCCAGTGATTGGCCTGCGCGTGCTCTCCGAGTTGCTTCAGTTGCGCGCACACGGGGTCGCCTTGCGCGGCGTACTCCAAACGCCGCAGGCTGTTCGCCACGTCGACTGCCGCCTGGTCGGCCGTCAGTTGCCCGCCATGCACCAGCAGCGTCTGGGCGATCCGGAAGGCGGGCCGGCGCGGCTCCAGGCGGTCCCAGTTGGTCCGCGCCCGGTCCATGTCCCCCGCATAAAAGGCGGACAGTCCGCGAACGAACAGCTTCCAGTCCGCACACGGAGACCGGCGGGCGATGCCGTTCAGTTGCTCCGCCGCCGCCGTTTCGTCGCCGCGTTCGACGGCCTCCAGCGCCGCGTGAATCCGCTGGCAGTCCTGCCGCAATTCGACGTATTTGTCGGGAATTCGCTGCGGGTGAGCAACCGTGTGGTCCGCCAATTCGATCAGGAAACCCGAATTGGCGTCCCGCAGGCCCGCCGCATCGGCCGCAGACTGAGGCTCGGCCACTCCCAGCAAGAAGCCCAGACGCGGCAGCTGGGCCTGCACCTCCGGAACGGTCGTCCCCAACGCCGTCAACTCCGCAAAGACTTCCCTGGCCTGCTCCGGCAGGTTGGCCTTCCACAGTTGCTCGGCCCGCGCAGCCAACGCCTGTTCCAACAACCGCTGACGTTCCGGAGTGGGGGCCTCGCGAAAACAGACTCGGGCTTCCTTGAGGGCGTCTTTCAGATTGCCCTTGGCCAGCTCGCGCTGAGCCCGCTGGAAGGGATCGAAGCCTTGCTTCGCGCCGCGCTGCTTTTGTTTTCTGGACATAGGGTGCTTCCGTGCCGAGGAACAGAACCTCCACCGCAAAATCCTAGCACACTGGCCGCTGAAGGCCAACGGGGGCCACGACCCAACCGGCGCCGGAAGCGGCTCAATCGCACGCCGGCGCGTTGCGCAGGGCGGCGGCGGCGTCCTGCAGCGCCTGGCGGGCACGGTCCAGGACGTTCGTCCGGCGGGCGAAACCGTGGATCAGACCGTCGTAGCGGCGGAGTTCCACCGGCACGCCGGCCGCCCGCAGACGCTGGGCGTACGCTTCGCCCTCGTCCCGCAACGGATCGTACTCGGCGGTCATGATCAGCGCCGCCGGCAGGCCGCTCAGGTCGGGGGCGCGCAGCGGCGACGCATAGGGCGAGTGGCCGTCGTGGTCGCTATTGAGATAGTGATGCCAAGACCAGATCATGGCGGCACGCGTCAAGTGATAGCCGGTCGCGTTCTGGTGGTACGAGGGCGTGTCGAAAGAACAGTCCACGACCGGGTACAGCAGGAGTTGGAATGCCAACGGCGGCCCGCCGCGGTCGCGGGCCACCAGGCACACTGAGGCAGCCAGGTTTCCGCCCGCACTGTCGCCCGCCACCGCGATGCGTTTGGCGTCCACGCCGATCTCGGCGGCGTGTTCCGAGACCCATTTCGTCGCGGCGTACGCGTCCTCCAGACCCGCCGGAAATTTGTCCTCCGGGGCCAGACGATAATTCACCGAGACTACGGCGTGTCCCGAGGCGTTGGCTAACTGGCGGCAGTATCCGTCGTGCGTCTCGATGCTGCCCATCACCCAGCCGCCGCCGTGAAAAAACACCAGCACCGGCAACACGCCTTCGGCGGACGGCCGATACAGGCGGATCCGCAGGCCGCCCGCCGGCCCGGGAATCTCGCGGTCCTCCCAAAAGGCCACCTCCGGCGGCCGCTCCAGGAAACAACTGCCCAACGCCATCTGGCGGCGCGACTCCTGCGGCGTCATCGCTTCGTACGGCGTCAAATTCGCCTTTTCCATCTGCTGCAACATCGCGCGCGTCTGCGGATCCAATGGCATCGCCAACCCTCGTTGGAAATCGAAAGCGGAACAACAAAGAAGTGAATCGAGGATCGCCGGGCGCTGCACGCCCCGGCGGCGGTTCCCGGTTTGCGTGGAGCGATCGTCGTGCGGCAGGCCCCGGCGTTCACTGCTTCGGGTAGTATTCCATGAACTCCACGACCGCGCCGTCTGCCGTCTGATAGAAGCCGACCTTGGCGATGCCCGCATCGAAGGGCTCGATCAGGACCTTCAAGCCCTGGGCGGCTGCGGCGATCGAATCGACGCGGAAGGCGACGTGCGGCTGGTCGCGGACCGGACTCTTGACGGGCGTGTCGGGCTCGAAACGCAGCCACTCCACGCGGTACGGATGGGCCGCAATGTCGGTCACCCAGACCTTGGTCGCCGCCACGAACGTCTCGTTGGGCTTCTTCTCGGTGGTGATCAGTCCGATGTGATCAAACTGGAACTTGCGGCCCGACTGGTTCGCAGAGCCCTGGGGATACTCCATGAACTCGACGGACACGCCGTCTGCGGTTTGAAAGAAAGCGACGCGGGCAATGCCGGCGTCGAAGGGCTGGGAAACGCACTTCAGCCCTTTCGCGGCCGCGGCCGCCTGCTCGATGCTCTCGACGCGAAAGGCGATGTGGGGATTGCTGCCCTTGAACGGCCGGTCGGACCGCAACCACTCGACGCCGTACGGATGCTTTTGGAAGTCCGTCACCCAGACCTTGGTCGCCGCCACGAACCGTTCCTCGGGCTGCTTGTCCGGGGTCCAGATGCCGATGTGCTCGAACTGCTCGACCGGATCGAAGGACGCGGCCGACGGATCGGCTTTGTCTTTCTCGGCCGCCAGCGCCGCCGCCGCCGAAGAAATGACTGCCAGGCACATACTCGCAACAACGACGCGGAAAATCGGCATGATTTCGTCTCCTGATGATTCCTGGGGAACAGCTGAAACCGAGTCGAATTATAACAGACCGCAGCGGCCAGGGAAATGAGTTGCCGCTGATCGATCGGCAACGTGCCAAACAAGGACAGACGACGCACCAGCGGACCGCAACTGCTTCGACAGCCAGACGGCGACGGCAAAACGGTCGCGACCCTGCCGGCCAGCCGCAAATCGCTGGACCGAAGAGCGGGAGCGGACACGCTGCGAAGTCGTTTGCCAGGAAAAAAACCGGTGATACAATGACGGGAGTCCGGCGTTTTTCGATTCTCCAGACAGCCACGGAGGTGTCCCATGATCCTCGGTGTTCCCAAGGAGATTCTGGACAACGAATTGCGGGTCGCAGCGCTGCCGGAGACGGTGGCCGAATACGTGAAGATGGGATTCGAGGTCCAGGTTCAGGCCTCGGCCGGCGAAGGGGCCCTGCGAGCCGACGCGGAATATGAAGCCTCCGGAGCCAAGATCGTCGGCGATCCGGCGGCCCTGTTTGCCGCCTCGGACGTGATCGTGAAAGTCAAACAACCCTGGCTCAACAAGGAGACGGGCAAACACGAAGTCGAGATGATGCGGCCGGGCGCTCTGCTGGTCGCGTTCCTGCACCCTGCGGCGCCGTCGAATCACGACACCATCCGGATGCTCGCCGCCCGCAACATCACGGCCTTGACGATGGACGGCATTCCCCGCATCTCGCGGGCGCAGATGATGGATGCCTTGACCTCGATGAGCACGGTCACCGGCTACAAGTCCGTGCTGATCGCAGCCAACCGCTTCCCGAAATTCATCCCCCTGATCGGCACGGCGATCGGGACCGTCAAAGCGGCCAGGTTTTTGGTGGTAGGAACCGGGGTGGTCGGCCTGCAGGCGATCGCCGCCGCCAAGCGGTTGGGAGGATCGGTCAAGGCCGTGGACATCCGGCAGGAGGCGCGCCTGGCCGCCGACAGCCTGGGCGCCAAGATCGCCGGCTTCGACGTGCCGCCGGAGGTGGCCCTGGGCGAAGGCGGCTACGCCCGCGCCTTGCCGCCGGAATGGCTCGAAAAAGAACTCGCCGCGCTGGGGCCGCTGGTTCAGGAGGCTGATCTCGTGATCCTGTCCGCGCTGGTGCCCGGCGAAGTGGCCCCCGTGCTGGTCACGGACGAGATGCTCCGGAAGATGAAACCGGGCTCCGTGATCGTCGACGTCGCGATCGACCAGGGCGGCAACTGCGCCGTGAGCGAACCGGGCGGCGAGACGGTCAGGCACGGCGTCCGTGTGCTGGGACTGTGGAACATCCCCGGCACCATGCCCGTCCATGCCAGTTGGCTGTATGCACACAACCTGTGGCACTACCTCGCGAATCTGTTCAAACACGGCTTGGACAAGCCCGACCTGGAGGACGACATTGTGCGTCATTCGTTGGTGACGCACCAGGGAAACATCGTGCATCCGGGGACGTTGAAGGCCATGGGGCAGAGCTGACAACAAACGGCGCTTGGGCGCGTTCCCGGCGCCCGGCTCGAAACGCACTTCCCCGGCGTGGCACCGCCTGTTGGTTGGCCGCGTCCCACGAGGGGATCGCGATTGCGGGATGAGTAACAACGGTGGTCCAGGAGCGATGCGATGGCGGACTTGCTGTTGATGGCCGCGGTTTTTGCCGGCGCTTCGGTCGTCGGCTATTGGCTGATTTCCCGGATCCCTCCGCGGCTGCACACGCCGCTGATGTCGATGACCAACGCTGTTTCGGCGGTGACGGTCCTGGGCGCCCTGCTGTTGTTCGCCGACGACACGGCCGCCGTTGCCAAGGTGCTCGGCGCGCTGGCCATCGGCCTGGCCGCCTTTAATCTGGTGGGCGGGTTTACGATCACCGACCGCATGTTGAGGATGTTTGGCCGACATCATGGATAATGCTTGGCACGGGATCATCGACCTGGCGATCATTCTGCTCCTGTTCTTCGGGATTTGGCGATTTCGTGCGCCGCAGACGGCCCGCAGCGGCAACCTGGCGGCCGCTCTCGCCTTGGTGTGTGCGGTGGGCGTGGTGCTGGCGGGGAACCCGATTCGCGAGCCGGCGGCGGTCGTCCTGGTGCTGTTGGCCGGCGGTTGCGTGGGCTGGCTGGTGGCGCTGCGGGTCAACATGATCCAGATTCCGGCCATGGTCGCGTTTCAGAACGGGGCGGGCGGAGGCGCCTCGTTTCTGATCGCGTTGGTCGAATTGACGCGACAGGGAAGCGAGCTGGCGTGGGTCGGGCAATTTTCCGGAGTTCTCGGCATCGTCATCGGCGCCGCCACGTTCAGCGGCAGCATGGTGGCCAGTGCCAAGCTGGCCAGCGTGCTGCGGCAGACGCCCGTCATTTTGCCCCGACACGGCTGGATTCTTGCCTCGGTGCTGGCCGGCATCGGCATTCTCGCCACGCTGGCGGTCCTCGCGGACGGCCCCGTCGTGCTGTGCCTCGCGCTCGCCTTGGTCCTCCTGTCGCTCGCGCTCGGCCTGGTTTTTGCGCTCTGGATCGGCGGGGCTGACATGCCGGTGTTGATTTCCTTTCTGAACGCCACGACGGGACTCGCGGCGTCGTTCTGCGGAGTGGTCGTGCAGAGCCGCCTGCTGATCGCCTGCGGGGCGACCGTGGGGGCTTCGGGCTTCCTTTTGACCCACGCCATGTGCCGGGCGATGAACCGGAATCTGTTCAAGCTGCTGGCCGCCGCCGATTGGCAACCGGCGGCGCAGGGCTCGCAGACCAGCCAGGCGCCGGCCGCAGCCGAGTCGTCCGCCGCCGCCGGACCTCCGGATTCTTCGCAGCCGTCACCGCTGGAGCGCGCCGTCGCAGCCATCGGCAGCGCGCAGAGAGTCATCCTTATTCCGGGCTACGGAATGGCGCTGGCGCACGCCCAATTCGAAGTGGTGCAAATCGCGGAGCGGATGAAAGCGTTGGGCAAGGACGTCCGGTTCGCGATCCATCCGATTGCCGGCCGGATGCCGGGTCACATGCACGTCCTGCTGGCGGAGGCCGAGGTCGATCCCGACATCCTGTTCGACCTGCCAGAGATCAATTCGGAATTCCGGGAGACCGACCTGGCTCTGGTCGTCGGCGCGTGTGACGTCGTCAATCCGGCGGCCATTCACGTCCAGGGCACGCCCATCTCCGGCATGCCCGTTCTTGCCGCCCAAGAGGCCCGCCAGGTCGTGGTCTGCAACCTGGACGAGAGCCCCGGATATTCCGGTGTCGCAAACCCGCTGTACGCTGATCCCAAGACGATCCTCGTGTTGGGAGATGCAAAACTCACCTGCGGCCGGTTGCTGAAAGCGTTGGGTTCAGTACAGTGATAGGACCTGCCGCGGCGGCGGCAAGGAGCGGGCGTCGTTCCGCGCCGGCCAGCCGCGAAACGCACGCTCTGGAGAGCCAGCCTGACGAAGCGTCGCGAGTTCCGCGACGCTGAACGCCGGACTGACGCTGTCTCGCGGAGTTGATTCTCGCACGAAAGGCACCCACCGCATGAAATCGATCGCTACCGTGTTCCTGGGCCTGTTCATCCTTGTCGTGGCCGGCAGCGCGCGCGCCGAGCACGAGGGCCAGATCCAGATCCTGTTGCTGGGCGACAGCGCGACGGAATCCAGCATCCCGCGGAAGATCGCGCCGCAGGAGCCGCAATTCGAGGACGTGGTCCGCATCCTGTTGGCCGCCGAGGGGGACCTGCCGCCGGCCAACGTGATCAACGTGGGGCTGAGCGGCGAGTACATCCGCCGGCTGCTCGATTCCGGCCGCTACGAGCGGGCGGTGGCCAAGCTGCCGGGACTGGACTACATCTTCATCCGCTACGGCGGCAACGACTACGCCAAACGCGAGGATTTCCCGGTGAACTTCCCCCAGGACTTTCGCGAACTCCTCGCCCGCCTGCGCCAAGACCATCCGGCCGCCATGCTGATCCCCACGACCAACATTCCCTGGGGCGAAGATCTGGAGTTGGAGGACACCTGGCCGAAGAAGGCCAACCGGCTCATCCGCCAGGTGGCCGCCGAGGAGAACCTGACCTGCTTCGATCTGTATCCGCGCTATGCGGCGGAACAGGCCAAAGGCCCGAACATGCTGAACTATCGCCGCTTCCCGTTGGCCAAGATTCCGGAGAAGCTGCACGAACTGGCCCGGCCGTATCTGCTGGACTCTCAAGGCAAGGACCCGCACGTCGTCGTCTTGGACAATCGCCTTGACGCGCACTTCGGCGGCCTCCCCGGCTGGTTCGGCGACCGGCACCCGAACCTGGCCGGCTATCGCGTCATCGCCGACGAGACGGCCAGATTCTTGACGCCGATCATTCGAGAACGCCGCGGCAAGTGCCCCGCCAGCACCCGGATTCGGAAAGGACCCCCGATGAATCTCCATCGCATCTTGCTTGGCATCGTCTTGGCCCTGACGAGCGAGTCTGTCGCCTTGACGAACGAACTGGCCAACCCGGAGTTCGAGCAGACCGCCGCAGGCCGACTGGTGGACTGGACGCCCCATGGCCGCGGGTATGCGCTCGACGCCGCGGAGGTGCATGCGGGCAAGTTTGCAATTCGCTGCGAGACGGCGAACGAGCAGGAAGGGACGGGAATCGCTCAGGTGATCCGTTACGAGCGGCCCGATCGCCGGCCGATTATTGTCGGCGGGTGGAGCAAGGCGGACGGAGTCGTCGGCGGCGGCGGGGACTACTGCGTGTTTCTGGACGTGATCTACGACGACGGCACGCCGTGGTGGGGCAAGACGGCCGCCTGGACGCGAGGCACCCACGACTGGGAATACACGGCGGAAGTTTACTGGCCCCAGAAGCCGGTCCGCGAGATCCGCGCGTACGTCTTTCTGCGGCGAGTGCGCGGCAAGGCCTGGTTCGACGACGTGTTCGTCCATCGCGGCGGCCTTCATGCCACCCAGGTCCGCGTGATGTCCGACTTTCCGCGCTGTCCCCAGGGACAGCGCATCGGCGCGCGGCTGACGGAACCGGCCGAGTGGCGCGCCGCGCTGTTGGACTCCGGCGGCCGGGAACTGGCTTCCACTCAGGGCCGCGGCGAGACGATCGCCTGGACCTGGCGCGACGCCGCAGAATCGCGTCTGGCTGCGTTCCGCCTCACGGCGGAAGGCCGCGACGGACGACGGCTGGACCTGACGACGCCCGTCGCCGTGCCCGAACGGCGGCAGAACCCGGTTCGCGAGGGCTACGTCGTGTGGGGCGAGAACTCGATGCGAAAAGTGTATCCCACCGAGTATCCGCCCGAGGACCGGCGCGCGGAACAGTCGGTCTCGTTGGCCCGGAACGAGTCGGAGGGACTGCAACTGGCGATCACCGGGGCCGACGGCGTCACGCTGCGCGACGTGCAGGTGAGCGTCGGCCCGCTGACCAACGAGCGCGGCGAGGCTTTCCCGCCTGAAGCGGTCACGGCGCACCTGGTCGGCTACATCTACGTGGAGACGCCGTCGGGCCATCCGGCGGCCCCAGCGGTGGGCAACTGGTGCCCGGAAGTTCTGCTGCCGCTCCGGCCGTTCGAGGTCGTCGGCGGCCGGACCCAGACGGTGTGGGTCAACTTTCACGCCACCGAGGCGGTGCCGCCGGGCACGTATCGGGGCCGGGTGCTTGTCAAGCCCGCAGCGGCAGCCCCGGCCGAACTGGCCGTCCGCGTACACGTGCGGCGTTTCACGCTGCCGCGCTGTCCCCGCCTGAAGACCGCGTTTGCGATGATGGACGGGTACACGCGGGCCGCGTACGGCGAGATCACTCCCGCACTCCGCCGCCAGTGCCTGGAGCTGATGCTTTCCCATCGCCTCAACCCGGACGACATCTCGCGGACCGACCCGCCCGCGGTGGCCGACCTGCGGTACGCCAAAGACCGCGGCCTGACGGCCTTCAACATCCTGAACCTGGTGCCGAAACCGAAAGGCAATCCGCTCTGGACGTGCTATGCGGAATTGAAGGACTACCCGGCTAATTTCTGCGAGGAACTGGCGCGGCGACTGGACGACTACGTCCGGGAACTCCGCCAACACGGCCTGTCGGAACTGGCGTACGTGTACGGCTTCGATGAACGGGGGCCGGAGTACGACGAATTGATCCGGGGCATCTGCAAGTTCCTCAAGCAGCGGTACCCGGAGGTCCGCACGTTCACGACCGCCGGTTACATGTACCAGAAACGCCGCACGGCGCCGCCGGAAGACCAGGACTTTATGGATTGGTACTGCCCGCTCACCGCGGCCTACAACCCGGACTTGTCGGCCCGCTTGCGGCAGCAAGGCAAACAGGTCTGGTGGTACGTGTGTTGTGGTCCGCAGCATCCGTACGCAAACTTCGCGGCCATGGACTATCCGACGATCGAAGGCCGGCTGTTGGGATGGATGAGCTACGGCTTCCAGGCCGATGGGCTTTTGTTCTGGCACGTGAACTTGTGGCACCCGAACGGGATCATCGCCGGCAGCGATCCGTACTTGGATTGGAAACCTGCCTGCGTGGCGCGGATGACGGGCGACGGCTGCCTGACCTACCCCACGCCCGCCGGACCGGTCAGCTCGATCCGCCTGGAAAACGTCCGCGACGGCCTGGAGGACTACGATTACCTGGCCCTGCTGGCCGACGCCCAGGGCCGCGAGGCCGCCCAGAAGTACGTCGAGCGACTCGTCCACAGCATGACCGACTTCAGCCGCGACCCGGCTGCGCTGGCCGCCGTTCGCGACCAGATCGCGGATCAAATCGAAGCAGGGCGTTAGCGCGGCAGTGGAAGAGCGCGGTCCGGGACAGCCGAGCCGATGATGCCCCGCCGGAGAACCTTGCGGTCATGCAGCCTGCTGGCCCGCGCCGCGTGGGGAGGAAAATGAACCGAATCGCCGACGAACAGAAACGGCAGAACGATCACAGCCGCGGACGATGGGACCGCTATGCGCCGCACCGCGGCCGCGTGACTCGGTTGCTGGCCGATGCGGCCCCGCCTCACGGCGGGTTGTGCGTGTTGGGAGCGGGAAATTCAAACGACCTGGATCTGGCCGCCCTGCTGCAGGTGTACGATCAGGTGCATCTGGTCGACTTGGATCCGCATGCGCTCCAATCCGGGCTGGACCGCCAGGGGTGGGGGGACACCGAGCGCATCCGCCTGTACGGCAACGTGGACCTGACGTGGATCGCGGATCGGCTGGCAGTTGGAACTCCGGAGCGGCCGCTGAGCGACGCCGAGTTGGACCTGTGTGCCGAAACGATGGCGGCCCATCCGCCGCTGGACCTGCCAAGTCCCTTCGATACGGTTGCCTCGGTGTGCCTGCTGACCCAGTTGATCCAGTGCGTCACGCTCAGCCTGGGCGAACGTCATCCGCGGTGCGTCGAGACGATTCTGCGCCTGCGGGCCCAGCATTTGGGGCTGCTGCTGGAACTGCTGCGTCCCGGGGGAACCGCCGTGCTGGTCCTGGACTTCGTTTCCTCGCAAACGTGTCCCGAGTTGCCCCAAGTCCCGGAATCGCACTTGTTCGACAAGGCCGTCGAGCTGATCAGTCGGCGGAACTTCTTCACCGGCGTCAACCCGTTTGTGATCCGTCACCTGTTTGAGTCCGATCCTGCCTTGACGCCGGCCGTGGACAGCGTCCAGATGACCGCACCCTGGCTGTGGGACTTCGGCCCGCGCGTGTACCTCGTGTGCGCGATTGTCATCCGGCGGAAAGCGACTGCACCGCGCTCGCCGGACGACCGCTGAACGGCATCGAAAACGCCCCCCGTGTCTCGGTGAGGCGTCTTCCGCGAGCCTCCTGTTCAGTGCTGGTGATCGTGGTGCTCGCCGCCGTCATGACGGTGATCGTGCCCGTCGCCCTCGTGATGCACGGCGGCCGGCTTGTCGGCCGGCGGCGGCGAATCACAGCCCGCCAGGCCGAGCGCTGGATGCAAACCAACGCGGGATGGGCGTAGCAACGGTGGTCGAAATAACTTCCCGATTTCGCGAAGGGGTCATTCGGTTGCGAGAAGTTATTTCGGCCGTCGTTGCTACGGCGCGTCGAAAAGACCGACGCCTGCGTCGCAGAATTCGACACCCTCGTTCCCGCGACAAACGGTCGGTTCCCAGATCTTTGTCAGAAAGTCACTGAACCGCCTGTTGAGAAACGAGGACAGGAGCAGTGAGTCAGGGAGGACACGCATTTTGCGGTGGTCGTTTTTCCTGGAGCTTATCCCCTGCAGCTCGGAGCCCGCCGTTCGGAGCCGATCCCCGTGGGGCAACAGGCTGCGAAGCGCCGTTTCGCGGTTTCCCCGCCGCGGCACGTCGATTGCTTCGATTTCGGGCGGCGGTTCGGGATCCTCGCTCGCGCGGCTGAAAGTACTGCCGATGCAACTTGGGGTTGGGGAGTGGAACCGGTTGGCGAGTGGAAGGCAAAGCCGGTCTTGGAACGTAAAAGATGGATGCTTGCGGATTCGTCAAAGCTCGAACGCGCACCGCGTTCACGCTTGTGGAACTGCTGGTCGTGATCGCCATCATCGGCCTGTTGGTGGCTCTGCTGCTGCCGGCCATTCAAGCCGCGCGTGAAGCGGCGCGGCGGACGCAGTGCGCCAACAATCTCAAGCAGTTGGGGATCGCGATTCAGAACTACGAACTCCTGCTTCGCGGCTTGCCCCCCGCGGCCCTGGTTGCGCGGCGGCCCGACGGTTCGCTTTGGACCAGCTACTTGGGACCGCACGCCCGGATTCTGCCCTTTCTGGAACTGGGCACGGTCTTCCATTCCATGGACATCGACACCTTCTACGGCGACCTGGTGAACAAGGAAGCGGTGGGCCGCGTGATCGACGGGTTTCTGTGTCCCAGCGAGATCCGGGACGCGCCGCTGACGCACGCCAAATTCGGCGAGATCGGCGGCGTGAACTACGGGTTCTGCATGGGCGACTGGTACGTCTGGAACGGCGTCGATCAGCCGGAGACGCCGACGCGATCCGCCTTTGGCGTGAACCTCAGTCGCCGCTGGGCCGGTTTCACCGACGGGCTGAGCAACACCTTGTTGATGTCCGAGGTAAAGAACTGGCTTACGTGGAGGTAACACAGGAAATAGGAATTGGAGGCGAAGTGATGCGAGGTTTTTCGGGGGCAACCGTTGCGATGACCGTTGTTGGCATTGTGGCGGCCACGTCGTCTGTGGGTGGAGCGGAAACGAAATCTTCCGGGCCTGATCCCGCGCTGTATGAGAAGACGGTGGGCAGGGCGATTCAATTCCTGATGGCGAGCCAGTCGGACGACGGCTCGCTGAGTTCTCAGGTCGGGATCGGCCCCACGGCGCTGGCCGCGCTGGGCCTGTTGCGAAGCGGCCGCACGGCAGACGATCCGCGAGTGGCGAAGGCCCTGAAGTATTTGGAGGAGTACACCCAGGAAAGCGGCGGGGTCCATGCGCCGGGCAGCCGTATTTCGACGTACGAGACCTGTATCGCCCTGGTCTGTTTCCAGGAGGCCAACCGCGACGGGCGGTTTGACAAGATCATTCGGGAGGCGGAGAAGTTCATTCGCAGCGGCCAATGGGAGGAAAGCAAAGGCAAGGACCGCTCCGACCCGGCGTACGGCGGTGCGGGCTACGGCGGCAAGTCGCGGCCCGACCTGTCGAACACGGCGTTCTTCATCGAAGCCCTCAAGTCGTGCGGGGCCGGCGCGGATGACCCGGCGATCCAGAACGCGCTGGTCTTCGTCTCCCGCTGCCAGAACCTGGAAAGCGAGCACAACACCACGCCGTTTGCCGCCAAAGTGAACGACGGCGGGTTCTACTACACCTGCGTGCTGGAGCGGCAGGACGAACAGCGGCAGACGACCGACGGCGGCCTGCGAAGCTACGGCTCGATGACGTATTCGGGCCTGAAGAGCATGATCTACGCGGGCCTGACGAAGGACGATCGGCGACTGCAGGCGGCGGTCGACTGGATTCACAAGAACTACGGCGTCAACAGCAACCCCGGCATGGGCGACGCCGGCCTGTATTACTACTACCACACGTTCGCCAAAGCGTTGGACGTGTTGGGGGTCGACTGGATCGAGGACGCCCAGGGGGTGAAGCACGACTGGCGCCGGGATTTGACCGAAGAACTCGCCCGGCGACAGCAGGAAGACGGCTCCTGGGTCAACGCCAACACCCGCTGGATGGAAGGCGACCCGCACTTGGCAACCGCGTTCGCACTGCTGGCGCTGTCGCACTGCAGACCCAAGTGATTCGGAGATGTGGCGGAGTTGGCGATGCGGAGATTGGGAGAGGCGTTTTCCGAAAACAGGTTTGGGTGAGGCTCAGGCTGCAATCGTATCCGCAAGAGACGGTCCGGGAACGGCAGTCCCGGAGGGGCCTGCAGCGTCAAATCTCCCAGGCATCAAACCTCCCAATCGCGCGGCCTTTACGCTCGTCGAACGGCTCGTCGTGATCGCCATCATCGGCATCCTGGTCGCGATCCTGCTGCCGGCGATCGTCTTCGTGACGCGCTAGCCGACGGTGGCGATGTGGGGCGAGCGCATGATTGTCCTGAAGGATGGGCGCGTGCTCAGCGAATTCCCGACCAGGCAATTCCGCGATCTGCACGAGTTGGCCGCCGCCCTGTGGCCGGCCAGTTCCGCCGCCCGTGCCGAACCCTTGCGACTGCTGCAGGAAGGGCGGACGGCCTTGTGACGGAGAGACAGGGATGCGGTTTTTCCTCCGCTCGTGGCTCGGTGCCGGTGACCTTCGTCGCCGGCCGCGAAGCCTCTGAGATACTCATGCTTGATTCCCCGTTGGTTCTCCCGGCCACCACGCTGCTTGCCAGCGTGGAGCCGTGTTCGCAACCAGAACGTCGGCCCTTGTGGAGCGGCCTGCCACCGCTCGGCTCGTCCGGGTGGGGCAATGTTCCCGTGGCGCTTGGCCGGCGGGGCGAATCGGGCCGTCGTGCCGAAAACACCACGCTGCTTGCCAGCGTGGTGGCGAGACGGTGGGGCGCGTCGGGTTGCCGGTGCTGAACATCGTTCGACGGAGGCAAGCGGCGGCGCGGCGTCGAAAGACCCGTTGGCGAGATGTTCCGGTTCGCATCGCCGTCGCGCGACGGTCCTCGGCGAACGAGGCTCAGCCGTGTTGCGATTCCTGCCAGAACGGCCGCAGTCTTGGGATGCCGAGGAGGATTCCCGAAGCCCACGAGGCAGCGCGCGGCAGGGACCGTCAATTTGACACTCTCCCTTGTGTCTGTTAACATGCCCGCGCCGAAGACGTTGTCCCGGCTCCGTGGCCAGGGCTTTCGCCCGTGCATACACGCAGCTGCAGGAAGCCAGCCCTTCCCAAGGGGCCCGGCTGCTTCCGCGGTGGCCGTTGGCCGCGTGGGGAGCGGGGGCGTTCCGGTTGTCCGCACTGCTACCCACCCACTCTGGCTCAGGAGCCCCGCTGATGTCCTGCCTCGAGATGACACCCCGCCAACGCGTCCGCCGAACGCTGAGCCATCAGGAGCCGGACCGCGTGCCGTTCGATTTGTCGTCCACGCAGGTCACCGGGATCAGCAACACGGCCTACGTGAATCTGCGCCGGCAGCTGGGAATGCCTGCCCTGGAGCCGGACACGATGGACGTGGCCCAGCAGGTGTGCGTGCCGCACGAGGACCTGATGCAGCGGTTCCAGGTCGATACTCGCGGCCTGTTCCCGCGGATCAGCACGAACTGGAACATCGACTTGCGGGACGAGGGCGACGCCTGGGCGTTTGTGGACGAATGGCACTGCAAGTACCGGATGCCGAAAGAAGACGGATTGTACTTCAGCCTGTGCGTCAGTCCCTTGGACGGTACGGTGCTGACCAACGACGTCATCGATTCGCTGGGCTGGCCGGAGCCGGACGACCCGCGCCGCTGGGCCGGTTTGCGGGAGCGGGCGGTGACGCTGCGCGAGGCGGGCTACGCCGTGGTCATGAGGGGGCTGTGCGCCGGGATTCTGGAAATGGCTTGCCGGCTGCGTCCCATGGACCAGATGATGATGGACCTGGCGCTCGGCGAAGCCGCCGCGCTGCACCTGCTGGCCAAGATCGCCGAACTCAAGGCCCGCTTCTGGGAAGCCGCGCTCGACGATCTGGGCGACGTGCTCGACGTCGTCGTTGAAGCCGACGACTACGGCACGCAGCAATCCATGCTGGTCAGCCCGGACATGTACCGGCGGCTGTTCAAACCGCTGCAGGCCGAGTTGTTCGACATCATCCGCAAGCGCGCGCCGGACGGCTTCATCTTCTTCCATTCTTGCGGCAACGTGCGAGCGCTGATTCCGGACTTTGTCGAGATCGGCGTGGACATCCTGAACCCGGTCCACGTGCGGGCCGCGGGCATGGAACCGGCCGCCCTGAAGCGCGACTTTGGCCGCGACATCTGCTTCTGGGGCGGCGGCGTGGACACCCAAGGCGTGTTGCCCAGCGGCACGCCCGAGCAGGTCCGGGAGGATGTGAAGCGCAACGTCGCCGCGCTGGCGCCGGGCGGCGGTTACATCTTCAACACGGTTCACAACATCCAGGCCGACGTCCCGCCGGAGAACATCCTGGCCATGTGGGAAGCACTGCGCGAGGCGGGCGTCTACCGTTGATTCAGAGCGAGAGGAGTGTAGCGATGAACGGAACGGACCGAAGAAGGCGGCGTGTGAACGCCGTGTGGCTGGTGGTTTGGGTGATTGGCTGCGGAGTGTGCGCGGGGGCGGGCCAGGCCGCGGAAGGCCCCGCCAGCGCGCGCACGTTCTACGTCGACTCGAAGACCGGGCAGGACGGCAACGACGGGCTGTCGGCGGAGCGTGCCTGGCAGAGCCTGGAGCGGGTCAACGCGGCCGAGCTGAAGCCGGGCGATACGGTGCGGTTCCAGTGCGGCGGCGTGTGGCGCGGGGCCCTTGTGCCCGCCAGCGGCAAGGCGGGCGCACCGGTCACCTACACGTCGTTCGGGGAAGGTCCCAAGCCGCTGATCCTGGGCTCGCTGCCTCGCGACCGCAGCGAAGATTGGCAGCGCGTCCGAGAAAACGTCTGGGCCACCTTGCCGATGGAATACCAACTGGGCGAAGAAGTCTTGGATCTGCGCGGCGGCCGGTGGAGCCGGCATCAGGAGCAAGACGCGGACGTCGAGGTGACGCACGTGGAGGACGCGGCAGGCACGATCCTGCGCATCGCCTGCTCCAACGGCGGATCGGCGTCGAACCACGTGCAGCTGTGGGGACCGCCGCTGCCCGTCCAGAAGGGCGCGTGCCTGCTGCTGACGTTCCGTGCCCGCAGCAGCCAGCCGTTCCGCTTGCCCAGCATCGGAGTCCTCCACGGAGGTTCCCCTTGGAATCGGTTCGCCAGATCGGCCCCGGTGAATCGCCCGCTGGACGCGGATTGGGAAACCTATCAAGCCGTGTTGGACGTCCAGGAATCGGCGGAGACCGGCCGGCTGCACCTCAGCCTGGGCGGCTTGCTGCCCGCCGGCGCCGTGTTTGAGTTCCAGCCGGAAAGCGTGCGTCGGGCCACGCCCAACGTCGCCGATCCGCTGACCGTGGACGTGGGCAACCTGATTTTCGACGGAGGCGCCGTCTGCGGGTGGAAGAAGTGGTCGCTCGACGACCTGACCAAACCTTATGACTACTACTACGACGGCGCGGCGCAACGGGTGTACCTGTACTGCGAGGCCGCCCCGACCGCGCGGCACAAGAGCATCGAACTGGCCCTGGCCCGGCACGTGATCAATCAGGGCGGCAAGCATCACGTGGTCTACGATGGCCTGGCTGTCATGAACGGCGCGGCCCACGGTTTCGGCGGCGGCGGGACGCACGACCTGGTGATCCGCAACTGCGACTTGGGCTACATCGGCGGGGCCCACCAGTTCACCCGGCCGGACGGCAAGCCCGTGCGGTTCGGCAACGCCATCGAGTTCTGGGGAGCCTCCCGCGACAACCTCGTGGAAGGCTGCCGCATCTGGGAAGTCTACGACGCGGCCCTGACAAACCAGGGACGCGGCGACGACTCGAAGCAGATCAACATCACGTACCGCAACAACCTGATTTGGAATTCCGAGTATTCGTTCGAGTACTGGAACGGCCCGGAAACGGCCGTCACGGAGAACGTCCGTTTTGTCAACAACACCTGCGTCAATGCCGGCCGCGGCTGGGCTCACCAGCAGCGTCCGGACCGCAACGGCAGCCATCTGATGTTCTACAGCAACACGGCCGCGACGAAGGGCGTCGAAGTAAAGTACAATATCTTCTACGACCACAGCGACTGGGGCAGCCGCTATTCCAGCGGCTGGCAGGTGCTGCCCGACATGGACTACAATCTGTGGTTCAGCCAGACGGGCGTCATGGCCTACTGGTTCCGGCAGAAGATCGCGGGGTTCGACGAGTACCGCCAGGCGACCGGCCTGGACGCGCATTCGCAATTTGCGGATCCGCAATTCGTCGATCCGGCAGGCGGCGACTACCGCCTCCGCCCGGACAGTCCGGCCCGCAAGCTCCGATCCGACGGCGACCCGGTCGGCGCCGAAATGCTGTGGAGATAAGGACTGGGAGGCAATGATGCGACACCTGACGTTCCTGATTCTGAGCGTGTTCGTGACGGCCACGGCACAGGCCCAGCCGGCAGGCCGCCTCGCGCTGGGGCCGGCTCTGGAAGTGGACGCCGACAGCGGCGCGGAGATCTACCGGCTGGGCGGCGACGTCCGGCCGGCCGACAACATCTACGGGGAACAGCCCTATGGCGACGCCACCGGCCGCCGCATCGCCATCCGTTACTACCCGTTGCCGGACCAGCCCGGGGGGATCAGCATCCTGGATCTGCAGGACGGCTCGCTGCATGAAATCCTGTCGGGCAAACCGCCGTTCCCGGCGTTTCACGCCTGGGGCGAGTGGCTGTATTACGCTCAGACGATCGAGGGCGCCAGGCGGTTGCGACGCTGCAATTATCTGAGCTTGCAGGTCGAGGATGTCGCCGAATTGCCGCCGGAGCGGGGCAGTTACAGCTACGGCAGCGTCTCGCCCGACCATCGCTACTATGCCGTCAGCGTCCAGCCTCCCGCGGGCGGGCCGTCCCAAGTGCATCTGCTGGACCTGAAGACGAACCGCTGGAGCTTGCTGCTGGACAAGCCGGGCTATCACGCCAAACACGAGCAGTTCTCGCGCGACGGGCGCAACCGGGTGCTGATCCAACTGAACCAGATGCCCGACGTCAAGGTCGTGTTGCTGAGCGAACTGGAGATCGGCTCCGGGGGCGGCGAGACACACAAGGAATGGCCGTTCCCGGCCGACCAGCCCTACACGCTGCGTCCCACGGGCCACGAGGCCTGGATCGGCGCCACCAGCCGCATCTTCTTCTCGACCGGCGCGAACGCCACGAGCAAGGGCAACGTGTGGAGCGCCCAGGTCGGCGACAAGAGTCCCACGCTGGTGTACGAAGGCAAGCGTTTCGGGCACGTCAGCGTGTCGCGCGACGGGAAGTACTGGATCGGCGACAGCGGCGAGAAGGGGATTCCGATCTACCTCGGCAGCTTCGCGACCGGCCGGGCCCAGCGGGCGTGCTTCAGCCGCACGGAGTACGACGGTAAGCAGTGGAGTCACGCCCATCCGTACCTGACCGCGGACAACCAGTGGCTGATCTTCGGCGCACGCCGCGACGGACACCCGCAAGCGCACGGAGCGAAGCTGAAGCCTGGCTGGTTGGAGACCCTGTGACCGGCGGTCTGGGAGGAGTCATTTTTCCGGCAAGTGGATTGGGAGGACGACGATGGCAAGGCTTGGTCGGCGAGATTTCTTTGCTTGTTCTGCCCGCGCGGGACTCGGCTTGGCGGCCGGGGCCCTGGCGGCGGCTCCCCTCCTGGAGGCAACCGGCGTGACGGGCGGCAGCCTGGGACTCGGCGCCCGTCGCGCCGCAGCAGCGGACGGGCCGGCGCCGGCGGCACGAGGCCCGAAGATCGCCTGTTTCACGAAAAGCTTTCAAGACCGGCCGATCCCCGAAGTCTGCCGGATGTTCAAGCAGATCGGCTTGGACGGACTCGACCTGACCGTGCGCCCCAAGGGGCACATCGAGCCCGCACAGGTCGCCGAGGAACTGCCTCAAGCCGTCGCCGCGGCAAAGCAGGCCGGCGTCGAGATCCTGTTCTTGACGACCGCCATCACCGACGCCGACGCCGACGCCGAACGCCTGCTGGCCGTTGCTGCCGAGCAAGGAATTCGCCGCATCAAGCTGGGATATTACCGCTACAAGCCGTTCGGCACGCTGGTCGCGCAGTTGGCCGAGATCCGCAAGCGGTTGGCGGAGGTGGCCAAGCTGGCGGCGAAGCACCAGGTGCTGCCCTGTGTCCACGTTCACTCGGGCGCGTTCCTGCCTTCGCACGGCACGCAGCTTTACGAACTGCTCCGCGATTTTTCGCCGCAGGAAGTCGGCGCGTATCTCGACACGGGGCACATGGCCGTCGAAGGCGGCCTCGACGGCTGGCGGCAAGGGATCGACTTGCTGGCGCCCTGGATCGCCCTGGTCGCCGTCAAGAACTTTTCGTGGGAAATGGCCGGCCGGGACGAGCAGGGCCAGCAGGTCTGGCGCACCCGGACCGTGCCCATCGCCGACGGCGTCTGCCCGCTGCCCCGCTTCCTCGCGGCGCTCAAGTCGGTCGGGTACGCGGGCGTCTATTCGCTGCACAGCGAGTACAAAGGCTCCCACAGCCTCCGGGATCTGGGCACCGACGAATGCCTGCAGCAGACGGCCACCGATTTGCAGCACCTCCGCAGCCTGCTCTGAGCGTCGAGTGCCGCCCAGAGACAGGCGACGGACGCCGTTTTTTGGCCTGAAGACCCGATCAGCGCATCTGGCAGTCGGCCCTCGTCGCCTCATCCTGGACGTTGGCGTCCGAAGCCGGTTCTTGAGTCACCAGAGCGGGCAAGTTGGACCGCGCAATTCATGCGCGAGTTGCGCGTCTTCTGTTGGAAAGGGGCCAATCTGGACCGGTGACGAGCATGAACAGCACGGACATCCACGACATTCTGAACGAGGAGAAGGCTTGGCTGGCCAGCCATCCCAGCATGCAGCCTTGGGATGCGGGGTGCCGCCGCGTGGTGGCGTTGCTGGAGGATTGTCTGCGGCGGTACTCGGAAATGGTCCGCGAGCGGGCCGCGGGCGAGGGCGATGCGGATCGGGCCATTTACATCGCTCGCCTCTGGCAGTGCCTGGGCTATCACTGGCGGGATGCTCTCGCGATTTCGTCAAGCGACGACCACGTTGCAGCCAGCCACGTCGCCGAGCGGATCGCAGCGGGGCGGGGTTACCGTGGCGGCGGGCAGTTGGGCGGCGATCCACTCCGCGATGTGGTGCTGGCCGTAGCCATGGTCCGCAAAGACCAGCGGGCTCCGCACGTATTTCAGGAAGACTACCAGGCTTTCGCCTGCGGTCTGGCGGCCAAAATCCACAAGCGTCTGGGGGCCGATCCGGATTCCTGGTGGAACGACCTGCTCGATCACCTGGCAGGGTACTCAGGCCGAGCGGCCCGCCTGGACCGCTTTTCCGGCCGATGTGCTCTGCGCAACTGGCCCAGCGGTACTTGGAACGGGGAAGACAGGACCGAATACCTGGGGAACGCTGATGAGTCCGTTGTCTTGATTGGTGGAAATCTGCGGAGGTTGGTGATGCAAACAAGACCAACAATCCGTGTTGTGCGTGTGTGCCTGGTTCTCTGCCTGGCGTTGGCTTGGCAGCGTAGTCCGGCGGTGGCCGCGGACGGCCAGCGTTGGGCGGTGGTGGTGGGGGTGAACCAGTACGTCGAACTGCAGGACTTGAACTTTTGCGTGGCGGACGCGCGGAAGTTTCGGGATCAGCTGGTCTCGGCCGGTTTTCCGGCGGACAACGTGTTCCTGCTGGTGGACGGTTCGGACGCAGCCTCGCAGCCGAACCGGGCGAACATCCAGCGTCAGATTGCGTCGGTGCTGCAGGTCGCGGAGAAGGACGATCTGGTGCTGGTCAGTTTCAGCGGCCACGGGGTGCACTTGGACGGGAAGAGCTACTTCTGCCCGTCGGAAGCCAACCTGGACAACGCGCAGACAACGATGGTGCCTCTGGAGCTGATCTACAAGCAGTTGGAGGCATCGCAGTCGCGTCAGAAGCTGCTGTTGGTGGACGCCTGCCGGAACGACCCGCGCCCGCCGGGCAGTCGCGACGCGACGTCGCACCAGCGGAGCCTAAAGGGTCTGTCGGACGAATTGAAGGCGGTGCCGGCGGGGATTTTGGCGTTGAGCAGTGCGGCGGAGGGGCAGCTCTCGTGGGAAGACGAGCAGTTCGGTCATGGGGTGTTCATGCACTTTGTGATGGAGGGTCTGTCAGGTCGGGCGGACCTGGAGGTGAATGGGAATCGGAACGGAGCGGTGTCGTTGCTGGAGTTGTATGCGTACTCGAACCTGCAGACGAAGCGTTGGGTGCTTCGGAACCGTCCGGGATATTTGCAGACTCCGGAGTTGCTGGGGAAGATCACGGGGGATTTTGACTTGGGCCGGAAGGTGTCGCCGCCGTTGGCCGTGGCACCGTTTTCGGGCACGACGGCGCGCGGCCATCAGCAGGCGTGGGCCAAGCACGTGGGCCAGCCGGTCGAGTCGAGCAACCGCATTGGCATGAAGCTGACGCTGATTCCGCCTGGGGAAGTCGTGATGGGGTCGACGGTGTCGGCGGAGGAGATCGATCGGCGTTTTCCGGGAGGCAAGGTGGAGTACTATGCGGCTGAGCATCCGCATCACACGGTGCGATTGACGCGGCCGTTCTATTTGGGGACGCACGAAGTGACGGTGGGCGATTTTCGCCGGTTTGTGACAGCGACGGGTCACAAGACGACGGCGACGGATGCGTGGATGGGTCGGATGAGACGGGTACGCCAGACGGTCGGAGCTGGAGGTACAAGTTCAACTTCAAGGACGGGTTCCGCGTGGCCTCCAGTTCGGTGGATGCATCAAGCAAGTAGAGCCAGTACCAGCGACCGTAGACGGCTCGCTCCGCGAGCGGGAATCGCGTCTCGGAGAGACGCGGCCACGTGTAGGCGGCGCAGCCGCCGTGGGGTCTGGGGCGAAGCCCCAGCGAAATCTGAAACCGCGAGAGTTAAGATAGGCAAAATGGTTTCTGTTCTCCAGCGAGGCTGGTCGCCAAGTTCGGTTGTTCGGCGAAGGGACGGTAACCGTTTTGACGGATGGACCGCTCTCGCATAGCATAGACGGTATTGATGCTAGCCTGACAGAAAGGCACCAACATGTATACAGTTGAATTTCCCGATCATCTGCAGGACAGACTCGACGAGCGTGCTGTTGCCACGGGCTTCGAGGCAGCGGACCTGATCCGGATGGCTGTCGTGCAGTTCGTGGGGCAGGATCAGCCGGGGATTGCGCGGAGAATGCCTGACCCGCCGTTGGCCGCCACGGAAACCCCAGCCCCGTTCGACATTCCGCGCGGCGAAGCAATCTTCCTCACGCCCGATGTCATTATCGACGGTCCCGCCCGCATTCCGGACTTGGGCAAGTTCGACCCATGATCTACGAAATCCCCGCTATTCACAGGCAGGCTGGACCGAAGCGGCTCGCCAAGCATATCCTGCTGGGTTCGTGGCCCATGCGGAGGCCAAGTTGCAGCGGGACTTGGCCACGATGGAACAAACACGCCGCGAGCTGGCCGCCAAGGTCGGCCGCCTGTCCAAGACAGCCCGCGAGCAGTCGGCCTTGGCCGAACAGGCCCGCACGCTGGCCGAGCAGTTCCGGGGCGAGTACCAGCGGGCCAAAGACGAAGGCACCTTCCCCATCGAGGTCCGCGGTGCTGCCTACACGGAACCGCAGGTCCGTTCGCAGGTGAGCCTGCTGTTGGCCGAAGCCGAAGGCTACGAATCGTCCTTGACGGAGATCGAATCTGTCCAGACGGCCGCCGAAGAGAAGATCGAAGAGCTGGCCGTGCGGATCAACCGGACTGAAACGCAGCTGGCCGCGTTGGCCACCAAGCGGGAGTTGCTGCGGGCCCGGCAGCTGACCACCGCCGGCGAAGAACTGCTGGCCCAGGTCGACGAGTTGATGACCGGCAACCGGCAGGCGATCGACGCCAACCCGGTCGGCACCGTCCGCGAGTTGCTGGCCCGCGGTTCGAGCAAGCCCACCGGCCGAGCGACGGACAGCAAAGTTGAAGCCTTCCTGACGGCCAAGCAGGAGCCGAAAAACGACGCGGCAGAATCCGACGTGGAGGCAAGCGTCGAGGTCACGGGGGCCAACTTTCCGCCCGCGTTCCCCCGTCAATCGCAAAGCCAAGTCGACGGCAAGGGCAAGCCGCGGGCCGCGAAGGGCCAGAAAGCCAACCGCACGAATCCCATTTTTCAGCAGTCCTGAGCGTGCCAAGGACGGCTCGCGAAACCCAAGCCGGCGTCGATTCCTGTGATCGACGCCGCTTTCGTTTCGAATGGCTGTCACGCCAGACCATTTTCCTTCCAGCAGGCATGCGGCTGGTTGTCTTGCCCACGCTTGGGATGTCTGATAAGGTTGGACGTAATGATCGATTAACCAAAGGAGCTGATGATGCGACGTGTTACTCTTGGGGGGGCGTCCCTCATGGCCTCGCTTCTGGCCGTCGTTTTTTGCGCTCAGGTCCAAGCGGCTGATGAGCCCGCCGTGGGGTTGACGGTTTTGAGCAGCCTGGAACGGATCCAGCAGCACGAAGCGCCGTTCGGCAAGCCGGCGGCGGAACTGGGGGCGGCGAAGAACGAAGTCGAGTCGTTCCAGGTGGTGATCGCCGCCCGGAAGGCGGGCGAGGGGGTCCGCGTGGTGGCGGCGGAATTGTCCGAGTTGGCCGGCCCCAAGGACGCGCGGATCGGGAAAGACTGTGTGAAGATCTTTCGCGAGGAGTACGTCCGTGTCCGGCAGTCGACGCCCAGCGCTGAACTGCCGCCCGGCCTGTATCCGGACCCGTTGGTGCCGCTGGTCAATCCGTTGACCGGCCAGCCGATCGAGCCGTTGAACCAGAGCCGGGAGCGGTGGGGCGAACCGCTGGTGACGCGCGGCTGCGACATGTACGGCTTGCCCTTCGAACTGTTTCCCGGTCAGAATCAGCCTCTGTGGGTCGACGTCCACGTGCCAAAGGACGCACCGGCCGGCACGTACCAGGGCACGTTCCGCGTGACGCTCCAAGGCGGCCGGTCGGCAGAGATCCCCGTCACGCTGACGGTCTGGGATTTTGCGCTTCCCGGCGGCCCGACGCACCGGAACCATTTCGGCAGCTTCGGCAATGTGGCCCGTTGGTTCGACGTGAAACACGATTCCGAGCGGTTCCAGCAGATCGAGGCCCGCTACTGCCAGGCCATGGCCGAGCACCGGATCAATCCGCCCCTGCCCGGCCGCCTGCTGCCGACAGTCAAGCCCGACGGGTCGCTGGAGATCGTGGCCGAGCGGCACGCGGCGTTGAAGCAATTCATCGACGAACTGCACGTGACGGACTTTGAGGTCCCGCGCGCTCCGTTTGCCAGGCTCCCACACTCCACGCTTCGCCCGGACTACAAGGACATTGCCCCTGAGCAGCGCGAGAAGGCCCAGCGCTACTATCGCGAGTACTACGCGTACCTCAAGCAAAACGGCTGGGAAAAACGGGCCTATGTGTACCTGTTGGATGAGCCCAACGTGCGGGAGAATTACGAGCAAGTGCTGGTGCTCGGTCAACTGGTTCACGAGGCGGCGCCGGAGTTGCAGGTGTTGGTCGTCGAGCAGACCTATCCGCACGAGCCGACCTGGCCGGACATAGATGCGGCCGTGGACATCTGGTGCCCGCTGTGGAGTTTCATCGACCGGGACACCGTGGCTCAAAAGCTGGCGCAGGGCGACGAGGTCTGGTCCTATACGGCCCTGGTGCAGCGGTCGCCCTCGTACCATCCGCAGTACGCTCAGGTCAAGGACAAGCATCCGCCGTACTGGCACCTGGATCGGCCGCTGCTGGCCTATCGCGTGCCGACGTGGATCAACCGCCAGTACGGAATCACAGGCCTGTTGTACTGGAGCACCGTAACCACGGTGATCGATCCCTGGTACAATCCGGCGTTTGCCCATCCGCGGCACTACAACGGCGGCGGTTTCCTGTTCTATCCCGGAACGCCCTGCGGCATCGACGGGCCGATCGCCAGCATGCGGATCAAGGCCCTCCGCGACGGCATGGAGGACTACGAGTACTTCGCACTGCTGGAACAGCGGGCCGGCCCGCAGGCCGTGCGGAAGATCGTCGATCGCATTGCGCCCAGCTGGTGGGAGTACTGCCGCGACCCGGACGCGATCCTCGCCGCCCGCCGCGAACTGGCTCAACAGATCACCGGCACAGCGGCGCCGCAGCCACGGTGAGCGGACGAACATCCCGGCTTCCGCGGAGTAAGGGGTCAGGCTTCCAGATTTCAATTTTCGCGGTCGCAGGACTTAACGCTTGGAAAACGCTCGCCCCGCGAAAATTGAAATCTGGAAGCCTGACCCCAGCCCAGCGCGCCGGCCCCGCGCGGCGTCAGAAACGGAACTGTCTCTGGACCAGTCGCCCGTTTTTCGGGCCGGCGTCCAGAGCGTAATGGCGGGCGCACTCATCCTCCCGGCCGCGGATCACTCGGCGGCCGCGCAGAGGGCCGAACGACCATGTGATCGCCGTCCAACTGCCGCTGTGCTGGTCGTCGTCCCGGTAGATCACGACCCAGTCGCGGGTTGCGCCCAGTTCGTGGGCTCGCGCGGTGTTCGAGTACAGGGCCGTGTAATGGCGGCCTTCGCGCTCGGTGTGCAGCACGGGCAGCCAGGCGTCGCCGGTGGGATTAAAGCGGCGCGGTGCGACGCGCGGCAGCTTGCCCTGTTGGGCCAACTGGCGGTATTCGCGGTCGACGTCCAGCAGTTCCTGGACCGGCGGCGGGTCCGGCGGTTCGGGTTGCCGGCGAGTCGGCGCACCCGCTGCGGCGGGAGCCTGGCGAAACCGCCCGGCCAGCGACTCGCGCACGGCTTGCACTCGCTTGGCCCCCATCCCGCGGACGCGGGCCAGACGCCCGTCGTGGGCCGCGGCGGACAATCCGGACAGAGTCTCAATCCCCAATTCCTCGTGAATCCGCTGCGCCAGCTTGGGGCCGATGTCCGCCACCGTGGTGAAGATCCGTTCGGGCGCGTTTTCGCCTCGCAACCGCTCCAGCATCGGCAACCGGCCGCTGTGGGCCAGGTGCGCCAGCGTGTGTGCCAGCGACCGGCCGATAGCGGGCAACTGCATCAGGCCGTCGAGGCCCTGGGAGGCCGCCACGTCGATGACGGGGGTCGCCATGGCGCGGATCGAATCGGCCGCGTTGCGATAGGCCCGGACGCGAAAAGGATTCGCTCCGTGCTGTTCCAGCAGATCGGCGACGTTCTGCAATTCCGCCGCGACTTCCGTGTTGCTCAAGGCTGCCGGCGGTTTCGCTGTCGCTTTCGACGGGAGCCCCATTTGCCGTCTCCTTCGACTTGGCCCGTGCCGCTCAGCATCGTTCGAGAAACAACTGTCCAGTGTTGATGACGGATCATCCCACGAAGCATTACGGCTACTCTGACGAGGCGACCGTTGTTTCTCGCACCTTGTTTGTCTAATTCTATCCCGCACGGCAAGCGCTGCGAAGCAACCGCCGGCACTTGCGGCGTGGAAAAACGCCGCCGTGCCCGCGTTTGGAGCTGAAGCACCTCCCGAACGAGCAACCGGCAGCAACCGCGACCGTTCCCTTCCGGTTCCCGCTGCGGTAGAATTGCGGTGTGCCACCGACGGTCTGGGGCTGAACGTCCGCGACCGCAGTGGTTGGGCAAGCAGGATTTCTGAAACGGCACTCAGCAGGGGGCGCATAGATGGCGATTGAACGCATCGGACCGTCGCTCTATTCCGAGGGGGGCACGGTCTTTGAGCCGCAGGTGGCGACGATCTTTACCGACACGCAAACGCTGGTCACGGAAGGGACGACGCACCTCCGCCACAGGGAAGTGTATTGCGACCGCTTGGAGGAGCGACGGCGCGCCGCCCAGGCGGAACCGCTGACGGCCAGCGAACGGTCGAAAATCTGGCGTTCCGGGGTCGATCTGATTATCCAGCCCGATTTGGTGCTCATTCGCCCTGACCCAGACCAGATCGATCGCGTGCTGGAGGCCGATGAACTACTGCAGGAGATCGTCAACAAACAGCGGATTCGCTTTCAGTTGGCGTCCAATGCCAAGGTTTTTGCCGCCCTGACCAAGCGGGGAGAACTCTGGCGGATCGCCTCGGACGCCGTCACGACGGAAGAGATGAAAGAACGCATCCGGAATGCCCGCATGAAACTGGAAGGCCGGGCGATCTACTACTACAGCCCGGCGACCGGGACGCGGTTCCTGACCCTGAACGAAATGCGAATGCTGGCTGGCCTGAATGCCGCGGAGTTGCACCAGCATCTGACGGAGATTCAGACGTACTGCCAACGCTACAGCAAACGCGGCGGACTGGAGGTCGATTTTTTCAAGGGGAGAGCGAGCCTGCGGACGGCGTTTCGCGACGCGCGGCTCCCGGCCGACGACGAAGAAGCGTTGCGCGCCGAATATCAGCGGCTGTGCAGGCTGTTTGAAGAGCACGTGCCGCCCCACCTGCGGTCCGATGATGTCGTGGTGGAGGAGTGGCGTCTGGCGATGCACGACGCCCTCTATCCGCTGGAAGAGCACTCGACCGAAACCCACGAATGGCTCGGACTGGCCGCTCCCTTCCGCAAGCACGTGAAGTGGCTGCCCGGCGGCCGGCTGAAACGGGGGCATCTGGACTTCGACCCCGTGTTTGACAAGCTCACAGAGGTTCAACTAAAGGCGTTCGAAAACCAGCAGAACCGCCGGGCCAGGGCCATCATCCTGAACTTCGTCCGGGATTATGGCGACTTGGAGTACATCAACGTCGGCTGGATCAACGAATCGCTGTCGCGGGCCCACCGGCCCGAACGGGGGCACCGGGACGTGTATGTGGTCGCGATCAAGCGGGCCAGCGAGGATCGTGAACACGTTCACATGTTGCGGATGCAGAAATGGGATATGACATTCCGGTTGGACCACGGCAAGTCCGCGGAAACCGCGATGTTCGAAACGGAGGAGTACACGGAATACACCCAGGACCGCTATCTCGGCTGCCGGCGGTTGGGCATGAACCTGTTCGGTCCCGTGCGGATCGGAAAGATCAGCGAACTGTACCGCGGGACGCAAACGAAACTGGCAGGCACGCCCATCTGGACGCCCTATTTTGAGCGGGAGTATGTGCCGGGAATCGCCACCGACCGACTCACCGAGGAACATTGGAACCGCCCCGGATATGCGGAACGCCTTGCCCAGCTCCTGGGTCAGGCGGCGGCGTCCAGCCTCATCGTCGGGCGCGGCGACGGCCGCACGGAAGGCAGTCCGGACCAGGACCTGATCGTCTTCTTCGACGATGGCGACGAGGTCGTCGTGGAACGGGACAAGATGATCGAGAGCCTGGTGGTCATGCACCATACCGGCTCGTTCTGGCACTTCCAGCCACCGCTGTGCCGGTTCGCCGCCGCCTACGCCCGCCCCGTGCTCCGCCGCTGGGACAAATTGCCCGACCCCGCTGCGTTTGCCCGGATCTATCTGGACGCGATGATCGGCCGGTTCACGGACATTCAGCGTGAGTACCGCGAGGACCGGCACGCCTTCGAGCACCTGTTCCACCTGCGGCACGTCCGCCCCGAAGGCAACTTTGCCCATCGCTGGCAGTGCGTGTTGAGACGGCTGGACGAGACAGACCCCGCCGCGCTCAAGGACGCCGTCGCCGCCTGGCTGAAGCGAACCGCCACCTAGCCGGAATCTCGCACCCGGTTGTTTTCGTAAGCAAGGGGCATACTTCACGAAAGCCTTCGATCTGTTCCTCGATCTGTACGACATTTCCCATCGGGCGCCCGCCGTGGCCGACCTGAGCGAGTCGCTACGCGGACCGGAGGTGAGGTCAGGCCGAAGTGCGTTGGGCATGGGATGGTGTGCTGGACAGAAACCGGGGCCCGAGGCACAATCGTGGTAGTGGTGGAATCGCAACCTTGGGATGAGAGTGCCATGCAAACGCTGAGCGTCACGGAAAAAACCGGCAGCGACGGAATCCTTCACTTGCGAATTCCCGTCGGCCAGCCAGAGGCCGAGTATGAGGCTGTCGTGGTTCTGCAGCCGAAAATCGGAGTTCACACGCCTGATACCCGCGAATCACGCGGTTGGCCGTCCGGTTATTTTGAGAGAACGTTCGGGTCGATCACGGATGAGACGTTTCTTCGTCCCCGCAAGGTGAGCTGCCGGAGGCTGTCGAACTCGAATGACGTACCTGCTCGACAGTGAGAGGGGCCTTGCCGTTGGATCTGATCGCCATTCTCCTGCCGCTGGGGCTGCTGATGTGGGTCGCGTACCGAGGGTACTCGGTCATCCTCTTCGCGCCGCTGTGCGCCTTGCTGGGTGTGGTGCTCACCGACGGACTGGCGCACGGGCTGCCCTTCCATTCGAACATCTTCATGGTCACGCTGGCCGATTTTATCCAGAAGTACTTTGCCGTGTTTCTGCTCGGCGCCGTCTTCGGCAAGCTGGTGGAGTTGTCCGGGGTGGCGGCTTCGATCGCCAAAGCGATTGTCAGCCTGCTCGGGCCGAAGCGGGCGATGACGGCGATCGTGTTGGCGTGTGCCGTGTTGACCTACGGCGGTGTCAGCCTGTTTGTCGTGGCCTTTGCTGCTTACCCGTTCGCGGCCAGTTTGTTCCGCGAGGCGAAGCTGCCGAAGCGGCTGATTCCCGGCACGATCGCCTTGGGCAGCTTCACCTTTACGATGGACGCCTTGCCGGGGACGCCGCAGATTCAGAACATCATTCCGACGACGTTCTTCGGCACGACGATCTATGCGGCGCCCGTCCTGGGGACGTTCGGCGCAGTGGTGATCTTCGGCTGCGGCATGGCTTATCTCCAGTGGCGAGCCCGGCAAGCGCTGGCCCAGGGCGAAGGCTACGGCTTAGGGCACCTAAACGAACCCGAAGCCGGCCCGCCGGACGCCCGGCTGCCGAATCCGTGGCTGGCCATCCTTCCGCTGGCGCTGGTGGGCGGAATGAACTTGGTTCTCACGCGGAGCCTGCCGGTTTGGTACGGCGAGTCGTTCGACTTCGCCGCCATCGGGCTGCCGAAGTTCCCCGCGGTCCAGGTCGCCAGCGTCGTGAGCATCTGGTCGATCGAGCTGGCCCTGCTGGCCGGCATCGCCGCGGCCTTCGCCATCGGATACTCACGGATCATGCCGACGGTCAGAAGCGGTTTGACGCACGCCGTCAGCGGCGCCTTGCTGGCCACGATGAACACGGCCTCGGAGTACGGTTTCGGAACCGTGATCGCCAGCCTGACGGGATTCTCGGCGGTCAAGTCGGCGATCGGCAGCGTGTTTGCCCATCCGCTGGTCAACGAGGCGGTGTCGGTTAACGTGCTGGCCGGCATCACCGGCTCGGCGTCAGGAGGCTTGGCCATTGCGCTGGCGGCGATGGGAAATCAATACCTCGACGCAGCCCAAGCGGCAGGGATCAGCCCCGAAGTCCTGCATCGTATCGCGTCGATGGCTTCGGGCGGCATGGACACGTTGCCCCACAACGGCGCCGTCATCACGCTGCTGGTCATCACGGGGCTGACTCATCGGCAGTCATACCGGGACATCTTTACCATCACCTTGATCAAGACCGCGACCGTGTTTCTGGTGATCGGGTTTCACGTACTCACGGGGCTCGTCTAGATCCCGACCCACCGCGCTCGGAAGCGGACGTCCGGTTGCCGTCCTGCCGCGCGAACGGTCGGCGGTCGCGGTTGCCGGATGGGAAGCCCGGCCTTTCCAATCAGGCCGAGCTTCTGCGGCGGCGCGAGGTTCAAGAGTTCAGGAGCGCGTGCTCAGTAAACAAACATCATCTGCAGACGGGCCATGACCGGCGCCAGCCGGTCATAATGGCGTGTCACGACGGCCCGGTCGCGATGATCGAGCTTGCCGACGAACTCCTGCAGCGCTTGCCAGGCGATCGACAGACGCTCGGCGCTTTTGCGGATGGATTCCGAGTGCGGGCGGCGTAGCAGTTCGTCGTGCAGTTGGTGCGCCGAGTCGTGGACGGCGTTCGCTGCCGCGGCCGCATCGCGGCGGAACGGCGGCGGGTAACGCGACGCGGGTCCGAGCCGTTCGCGGAGGTCGTGCTGCAACTGGTCCGTCAGCGAATCCAGCTGGGCGGCCAGATCGACAGCCTGTTCGAGATCGACCAGCGGCCGGATGCCCAGGGCGCCCTGGACGGCCTGGATGTTGTCGTCCAGGTAGGCCAGGTGTTGCGAGAGATCGGGCGAGGCCCAGCCTTCCAGACAGGCTCCAAACTGCTGGCACTGGACATCCAGCGACCGAAAATCCCAGCGCAGCGAGTCGAGCGAATCCTGGCCGGCAGCCGCTTTGCTGAAGTCCGCGCACAGCGAACGCAATTCCCGAGCCGTTTGGAGCACGGCCTCGGCGTTCGGCGCGGCCAGCAGCATCTTTAGCGAAACGCACTCGCAGGCCGCGTCCACGTTCCGGCTCAGCAGGGCTGCGGAGCGGGCCAGGCCGACGCGATCCAAGTCCAGCTGAATCCACAGCAACTCGTGCAACTGACGGTGGACGTAATCGATCCGGCGGATGTGGCGTTCACCCTCACGGAAATCCAGGGACCGCATCTGGCCGACCAGCGCCCGCCAGCCCTTGTGGACCGCCCGGTACTGGCTGAGAAACTCGTCGTAAGGACACGGTCGGCTGGCCGTAGCCGTCAGCAGATTGACCTGCATTTGCAACCGCTGCAGCTCGACCAAGGCGATTTGGCTTTCTCGCGAACGCGGAGCCAGGCCGGCAATCACGTCCTGCAGGCCGCGCAGGTGTCCGGTCAGGGTGGCCAGCACTTGCACGATCTCCTCGCGGTCCACTTGCGGGCTGATCCCCAGCAGTTGGCACACCCGCTCGCCGGACGCATTCAGCTTGCGAACGCACTGACGGCAAGCGCCCGACACGGCGAAGGATCCCTCCAGCCGCGTTGCCAGGGTTCGCCACCGCTGATCGACGCCGGAAAACCCTTCGGCCAGCAGCGCCGGATCCGGGCGGCCTTCCGCGCGCCGCAGCAGTGCGTCTGTCAGGGCTTTGACGGCGATGGCATCGCCCAGCAGCGGGCGAAGTTCGGGGCGCACGCCCTCCTCCTGACGCAACATGGCGATCAGTTCCCCGCTTTGCGCGGAGAATTCCTCGATTGCGGCCCGAACTTCTCGATGGCGCGAATGCGGCGGCGGGGGAACCGGCGGTTTGCCCGGCGGGGGCTGGCCGTCGCGCGCCATGTGCGGCAACACCTGTGTTTCGACCAGGACGCGCAAGACGCCCTCGACGAAATCCCGGCGCCGCTCGTTGGGTTGGGCTGCAGCCAGGCTGCCCGCCGCAGAAGTCAGGATTCCAATCCCGACAACGGTGATCATCAAGTGACGCATCTCTGTTCCCTCCCGGTGAATGTCATTGGTGCGCCTTGTGACAGGCCGCACAGTTGGCAACGCGATTCAGTTCCGCCGCCGCGTCCGGCTTGCCCTCTGCCGCGGCTCGGGCGGCGGACAGCAGCGACTTCGTCTTCTCTTCCCAGCTTGCCGTGTCGCCGCGCGCCGGGCGCAGGGCGGCCAGCGCCTGGTACAACTTGACCAATTCCGCCTTTTCGGCATCCGTCGCCGCGCCCGTGGCCACCTTTTTCAGCAGTTCCTTGGGCTTCTTGTGCGCCGTCTGCATGATCTCCTTGATGGTCGGTTTCGCATCCGCCCCCACCGCGTTCCGCGGCGCCGGCGCCAGCAGCGAGATCAGGCATCCGCCTACCACCAGCCACAACTGAAAAGTTTTCATGAATCATCCCCTCGAAGGAAAAGAACTTGGGTACACCGCTCGCAGCCTGTTGAAAAAAGACACTGGCTCCGAACTGCGTCGGAGAACGCCAGAAAAACCACCGCGGCGAGGTGCCTGTCTCCTCTTTTTCGACAGACTGCTACGCCGCTTTCGGAATCTTAGCGGCTGGGGGCTCTCCGGTCCAGCAGCACGGAACGGTCCGGGGAAAGCCTGGACCACAAGACAACGCGCCCGGCACAGTCTTTATCTTCCGCCACAGGGTTGTCCGGCCTGTTGCAAGCGTCGCCACACCTGTCTAATAGAGCCATGCGACGGGAAGACCGAGGCTTCACGGCTTTTCCCGATTTGTTCGCACGCCCCGCAAGACACCCGAGGAGACCTGTTATGTCCTGTCACGCTGTTCGCCGTTTCCGATTGGTTCCCGTGGTTTGCTTTCTGCTCGCTCCGCTGGCGGCACGCGGCCAGGGGGCAATCGACGCTGACGCGATGAAAGTCGATCTCGCCGTTCCGGGGGCCGCGGCCCAGTGGGTCTTCTCGGCCGAGACGGGCGCGATCCGCGGCGGCGAGTTGGTGCTGGACGGCCGCCAGGAAATGTGCCGGGCCTTCTTCACGCCCTGGCAATTCGCCGATGCCGCCCTGGAGGCCAAGTTCCTGGTCGAGCCGGCCGAGACGGGCGTGCTGGCCTGCGGATTCGTGGTCCGCGCCCGCGATGCGATGTCCTACTACTACGTCCATTTCGACCGGGCCCAGGCCATCCTGGTGCGTTCGGACATGAACCAAACCTGGAACGAGATCAAGCGGGTAGGCGGCTTGGACAAGCCGGCCGGCCAATGGCACGAGGGACGGCTGGAATGCATCGGAGATACGCTGCGCGTGTCCCTTAACGGCAAGCTGCTGTACGAGGCCCAGGACGCGGCGCTGACCGGCGGCCGGATCGGGTTCTATGCCAACCAGGGCATCGCCCACGTGAAGGATATCGTGGTCCGCGGCAAAGCGGAGCAGGCCGAAGGCAAGTTCGTCATCCCGCCGCCGCTGCACGTCTTCGTGTGCAAAGACGCGGGGGCCGGCGCGTACGAGGCTTTTCCCGACGTCTGCCGCTTGAGCGACGGCCGGCTGATGTCGGTCTTCTACGCCGGTTACGGCCACGTCGCCTTGCCCAACGAGCAGTTGCCCCAGGGCGGACGGATCAGCTGTGCGACCTCGGCCGACGAAGGCCGCACGTGGAGCGACGCCAAGACGCTGTATGACGGCCCCGACGACGACCGCGATCCGTCGATCGTCCAACTCAAGAGCGGCCTGTTGATCTGCAACTTCTTCTCGCTCCGCAAGACATCGGGCAAGGGACGGGCCTATGAAGGGCTGGGCTCGTGGATCGTCACGTCCAGCGATTTGGGCGAGACGTGGTCCGCGCCGCGACGGATCTACGAGAACTACTACTGCAGCACGCCGATCCGCGAACTGTCCGACGGGCGGCTGATCCTGGGGCTGTACAAGGAGGCGGCGGGGACTGCCCAAGGCGCGGTGGGCCTCAGCGACGACGGCGGCAAGACCTGGCGGCCCGCCGTGGACATCGACAACGGCGGCGTGCGGTTGGATGCCGAGACCGATATCATCGAGTTGAAAGACGGCACGCTGTACGCGGCCCAGCGGCCGGCGATGTGCTACGCGGTGTCGAAAGACCGCGGCGAAACGTGGACCGTCTCCAAGCCGATGGGCTTCCCCGGCCACTGTCCCTACTTCCTCCGCACGGCCGACAACATCATCCTCCTGGCCCACCGCGTGCCGTCCACCAGCCTGCACTACAGCTTGGACGAGTGCCAGACGTGGAGCGACAACGTGCTGGTCGACACGGTCGGCGGGGCCTATCCGTCGCTGGTCAACCTGAAGGACGGCACGGTGTTGATCGTGTACTACGAAGAAGGGGCCGGTTCGAGCATCCGCGCCAAACGACTGCGGGCGACACCGGCGGGGATCGAGTGGCTGCCGTTCGAATGAGACGCGCAGCGTCCGCGTGGCACGGCTTACTTGTCAGCCGTGCTGCCGCATGCTGGTTCCGTGTGAAACGAGCCGATGGGAACCGAGTGCAGCCTGGACACCGTCAATCTGCCATCAGGAGGTAATCCGACCATGACACGACCCCTGACAGTGCTGCTGTTCCTGCTGGGCATCGCTGGGCCGCTGCGGGGCCACACGGCCGAGCCCGACTGGGTGAAGGCGACGGACCAAGTCGCCTTTCCCGCCCGTGACTCGGCGGGCGAAGTTGTCTTCCGCGACCGGATGTGGATCCTGGGTGGCTGGTTCAGTTCCTATGCGGAGCCGCCGCGGGACGTGTGGAGTTCGGCCGACGGGGTGAAATGGCAGCGGGCCACGGACAGCGCCGCCTGGAAACACGCCGACCTGCCCACGTCGCTTGTGTTCGACGACCGCATGTGGATGCTGGGCGGCTGGCACAACGGCCGGCTGCCTGGAGCCACGGGCAGCAACGAAGTCTGGTTCTCGCGAGACGGCGCCACCTGGGAGCAGGCGACGGGCAACGCCGGCTGGACTCCGCGCCTGGGAGCAGCCGGCGTGGTCTTCGACGGCAAGATGTGGCTCCTGGGCGGTTCCGAACAGTACTTTTTCGGCACCGAAAAGAGCCTCCGCAACGACGTCTGGTGCTCCCGCGACGGCAAAGAGTGGACGCAGGTGACCGCGGCGGCGCCGTGGCCGGCGCGGGCCTATCATGCGGCCGTGGCCTTCGACCACAAGATCTGGGTTTTCGGAGGCGGCAACTACTTGCCGAAATACAAGGGCTTCAACGACGTCTGGAGTTCGCCCGACGGAGTCAACTGGACGCAAGTCACGCCAGCGGCCCCCTGGCCGCCGCGGATCTGGTTCTCGGCCGATGTCTATCGCCAACGGATTTGGGTTCTCGGCGGCTGGTCCAACGAGCCCTCAAAGAACTGGAACGACGTCTGGCACACGGCCGATGGCAAGATCTGGGAGCAACTCCAGACCAAGACGATCTGGTCCGCCCGGCACGAGCAGTCGGCTTATATGTTCCAGGACAAGCTCTGGATCGTCAACGGCAACGCCTGGCCCCTGGTCGGCGACGTCTGGTCCCTGCAACTGCCGCCGGATTGGCCGAAGAAGAAGTAGCCGCCGCGATTGCGGCTTTTCAAAGCGTTTCGGCCGCTGGTCTCGTCTGGCCGCCTGCCGCGTGGACAGTCTGCCTCGAAGCCGAGCACTCGATCCGTTGCGGGCGGCAGAGTCTGGGCCGCACTCGGGCCGCGTGGCGTGCAGGATCGCCGACCCCCTGCTCCAGCGTCCTACTCCAGTTTGATCAGCGCCCCATGCCCCGCCAGCAGCCAGTGCCCGTTCTGCTCGTCGAAGGGCGACAGCCTGCCGTCCTCCGCAGAGACGGCCTGTCTGGTCTTGTAAGCGTCCGCCGTGGTGATCTTGATGTTTGCCGACCTTTCCAGGCTTAAATTCACGAGCATCACCCAGTCGTGACCTTGCTCGTCCTGGAACTCGCCCACCATGATCGGCGGCTTGGCGTGGGTGAAGCCTCTGGGTGAGGCAGTCGATTGGACTTCCTGCACCACCGTGCCCGGCAGCAGCGGCAGATTGTCCACCGGTGGCGGCGAGGTGAAGAACACCCCGGTCGAGGTGAGCCGATTCAGGATCGGGCCAAGCGTCCGCAACTGGTGGTTGACGGTTTGCAGGTAACGCCACGTCGGTGTTTTCTCGTCCGACTTGCCGATGGGGGCGTAGGCGTATCCGGCTTGATAGTATTTGTACCACGACACTCCCCGCCCGCCAGCAGCCAGGGTCGTGTAGGCTTGGAAGGCCATGTTGGCAGGCGAGGGAATAGGCGTCTGTTTCCGAATCTGGTTGGACGACACGATGTTCCAGAAGGGCAGACCGTATTTCTGAGCGACTCGGCGGACCTCCAACAAGTCCGCATAATAGACGGCCGCTTTCCTTCTGTCTTCCATGTCGTCCGAGTATTGGACCATGTAGTTGTCGTAGCTAAGGATCTGTGGTTTGACCTCGTCGACAAACCGTTCCAGGTACTCGGTATACGTTGCGGCGCCCAGTTGGGACTTATCGGGTGCCCCCACGGTGGCATAGCTGGGGAACAGGTTGATGTAGGCCAGTTTCCCCGGAGCGTGTTTCTTGACCGCAGACACTGCCTGTGCCAGGGCGGGAAACGCCGTTGTTCCGGGCTCATCCATGATGTAGTATCCGAGCACCGCGGGGCTGTTCCCGCACGCCTGGACCAATTCCTTCACCGCCTGGTCGATTTGTTCGGCGTGCATTTCCCGCCACTTGGCGAACCACGGTCGGCCGCTCGCGGCAGGCGCCATGATGGCCGCAAGTCCCAACTTTTCGCAAAGCGGCAGATCTTTTGGCGTGACGAATCCGCCGATGGTGAAATTGCATTCGGCAATGCTGGCCAAGCCGTGCTTCGGGTTCTGGTACGGTTCTTTCCAGCCGTGCAAGACGTCCCATGGCAGAATTGGGAACAAGTCCGGCGAATGCGTGAACGGCTGGATCGGGGAGTGTGTGTTGGACGGCGGATCGGCGGCCAACGCAGCCGCGCTGAAGACGAGGACGAGCAGTGTGGTCGCCGGGTGGCGTTGCCGACGGAGCCGACGGAACAAAGACCGCATTTCCGAATTCCCTCTTGTTGTTGCCTGAATGGCTCAAATCTCCAGGCCCAAATCATGCAAATTCGTGACAAGCTGTGATCCGATGGTCAGTATTGCAGTTGGGCCAGTCGGCCGCAATTCCCAGCATTCGTCAGCCGTGTCCAACCGGGCGGCCGCTTGGATGTCACCACTTTGACGCGGATGGTTTACCGGTCGGTGATTTGACCGTTGGGCAAGTTGAGCGGCAGTTTCTGTTGCCTGTAACGGGGGGGGGCGAAGTGCGGGGTGCGCGTCGCGTTATTTCCGTCCGCGCATCATTCGGGCCAAACCTCGCTGAACGTCGGCCTTTTTGATCGTTTCGCGTTTGTCGTGCATTTGCTTGCCTCGGCACAGACCGAGCAGGACTTTTGCGACGCCGCGTTCGTTGAAGTACAGTTTCAGCGGCACGAGCGTCAGGCCTTTTTCGTGGGCTTGGCCGGCAAACTTGCGAAGTTCGCGGCGGTGCAGTAGCAGTTTCCGGGGCCTTTTCGGCAGGTGGTTCCAGATTGTGGCCTGGGGGTATTCCGGGATATCGCAGCCGATCAGCCAAACTTCCTGTTCGCGGACCCGGCCGTAGGCCTCGTCCAGGGAAATACGACCTGCTCGCAAGCTTTTCACCTCGCTGCCGACCAATTCCAACCCGCACTCAAGCGTATCCAGGACATCGAATTTGTGCCGAGCCTTGCGGTTTTCGCAGATGGGACGCACTTCCGGCTTGTCGGACTTCTGGCTGTTCAGGTGCGTTTTCTTGGCCATTTGAGGTTCCTCGCAGGCCGATATTGTAGTCTACGAGCGCTCGTTTAACGAGGGACTTGGCTCGACGAGTCAATTTGCGGTTGCAAAAGAAATCTTCAACGGTACATTTATTCCCTGATTGTGTGTGTTTGTGTCAAAAGTAGGATTCGCTGCAACTGGCTTTTGGGGCTGGTTGCGGCACGATGGAGGGATTGTGTAGGGACGAGGTCGAGCCAAGGCAGGGCTCGTCACGGCCGAGGGAAACACAAGAGCCTATGACGATCACCAGAGAGCGGAAGCAAGAGTTGGTGCGGGATTTCAGACGCGACGATCGCGATACTGGCTCGCCGGAAGTGCAGGTTGCCATTCTGACCACGCGAATCAACGCCCTGACCGAGCATTTGCGGGTGCACAAGAAGGATTACGCCACGCGGCGCGGGTTGCTGGCGATGGTCAGTCGCCGTCGCCGATTGCTGGACTACCTGCGGCGAGTCGACGCGAAGTGCTACCTCGACATCATCGGACGGCTCGGCATCCGCAAGTAGCGTCCATGGGCGTCAGGCGGTCGGGCGGGGATGGCCGGGCGGGGATGGCCAGCGTTCCGCCAAGTGCCTTCGCGGGGAGTTCTCGCGGCGGTTTGTCGTTGTTGGCGCGGTTTCCGCACACTGGACCATTCCCCCTGCGCGCTCGCGTATCTCGTCTTTACAGTCCTCCGTCGGGTGAACAACAGCAGGGACCAGAAAGTGAAAGTTAGTGTAGAAAAACAGTTTGGAGAATTTTCGCTCGTATTCGAAACTGGAGAACTTGCGAAGCAGGCATCTGCCGCAGTGGTCTCGCGTTATGGTGACACGACGGTCTTGAACGCCGTCACCAGCGAACCCTTCGATTCCGATCAGGATTTCTTTCCGCTGACGTGTGACTATCGAGAGCGCACCGCAGCGGCCGGCAAGTTTCCGGGCGGCTTCATCAAGCGGGAAGGCCGCCCGACGATGAAGGAAACCCTGACCTCACGGCTGATCGACCGCCCGATCCGTCCCCTGTTTCCGGAGGGGCTTCGCCAGGAGGTCCAGTGTCAGTGCATCGTGTTTTCCAGCGACCGCCAGCATGACAGCGACGTGGTGGCGATGAACGGCGTGGCGGCGGCGTTGTTTATTTCGCCGCTGCCGATCACCGCACCGGTCGGCGCCGTCCGGGTGGGGCGCGTGGACGGCCAGTTTATTGCCTTCCCAGGGCGCGAACAGTTGGACGAGAGCGACCTGGACTTGATCGTGGCCGGCACCGAACAGGCCGTCACGATGATCGAAGGCTTCGCGCGTGAAATGCCCGAAGACGAAATGCTGGCAGCGATCAACTTCGCGCACGGCGTCATTCGCGAAATCTGTGCCCTGCAACGCGAGTTGTACGACAAGGTGGGTGTGACGAAGATGCCGTTCCAGGCCCCGCCGCCCGACCCGGTGTACCAGCAGTTGCGCGAGAAATACTACGACGAATTGCGGGCCGTCAAGCAGACCGCGGGCAAGCAGGCGCGCAGCGAAGCGGTGTCGGCGTTGAAGCAGCGGGCTCAGGCGGAGATGATTCCCGATGCGGCGGCCGAGGGCGCGATCGCTTCGGCGGCGTTTTCGCGGGCCTGGCACGAACTGGAATCCTGCCTCGTTCGCGATTTGATCCTGGCCGGCACGCGGGCGGACGGCCGCGACCTGAAGACGCTGCGGCAGATCGACTGCAAGGTGGATGTGCTGCCCCGGACGCACGGTTCGGCGCTGTTTCAACGCGGCGAAACCCAAGCCATGGTCACGATCACGCTGGGCACGCCCCGCGACGAACAGCGGGTCGAGGATTTGCTCGACGAATACTCCAAAAAGTTTATGCTCGACTACAACTTTCCGCCGTTTTCCGTGGGCGAGTGCCGGCCGATCCGCGGACCCGGCCGGCGGGAGATCGGCCACGGAGCGTTGGCCGAACGCAGCATCAAGCCGGTGCTGCCGGCTCCGGAGGATTTTCCCTATACGATCCGTGTGATCTCCGACATTCTGGAGTCCAACGGTTCGTCGTCGATGGCTTCGGTCTGCGGGGCGACGCTCGGCCTGATGGCCGCCGGCGTTCCCATCAGCAACCCGGTGGCCGGGATTTCGGTCGGCCTGGTCAAGGAATCCGACGAGCAATGGGTCCTGTTGACCGACATCATCGGCGACGAGGACCATTTCGGCGACATGGACTTCAAGATCGCCGGCACCCAGAACGGCATCACGGGCATTCAATTGGACCTGAAGATCGCCGGCATCAGCGAAGAGATCATCCGCGCCGCGATGGCCCAGTCTCGGGAAACACGGATCGAGATTCTCCGCAAGATGTTGACGGCCATTTCGCGTCCCCGCATCGAGTTGTCACCGTTTGCCCCCCGCCTGATCCGGTTGAAGATCGATCCCGAAAAGATCGGCGCCTTGATCGGTCCGGGCGGCAAGAACATTCGCATGATCCAGGAGACGACGGGCACCATCATCGAGGTCGAAGACGACGGCACCGTGATCGTGGCCAGCAACGACGCCGACGCCTCTAAGGCCGCGGTGGCGCAGGTCGAGGCTTGCACGGCGACGGTTCAAATCGGCCGCATCTACGACGGGCGGGTGATCAGCATCAAGGACTTTGGCGCTTTCGTCGAAATCCTGCCGGGCCGCGACGGGTTGTGCCACATCAGCGAACTGTCCGACGGCTTCGTGAGCCGCGTGTCGGACATTTGCGCGATCGGCGACGACATGAAGGTGCTGGTGATCGACATCGACGAGCACGATCGCGTCAAACTCAGCCGCCGCCGCGCGTTGGAGGAACTGGGGCTCAAGGACGAATTGGCCAAGCCGGCTGGCGAGGGCGGCGAAGGACCGGATCGGGATCGAGATCGCGACCACGATCGGGACCGGGACCGCGATCATGACCGGGACCGCGGCCGGGCGCGGCGTTCCGGAGGCGGACGGCCGCGTCGCTAAGCCTGCTAACGCTCGCAACTCCAGCAGCCCGGCTTGGGAAGAAAGCCGGGCTGCTGAGGATTCTCGCCACAGGGCCGTCCGCCGTCGCAAACCAATCGGACGGCTTGGCCGTCTCTGCTCCAAATCGGAGTCTCGCACGGGTGACAGTTTTTCAAGAGCGATTCTCGGTCGCGACCAACGGTCATCGCGACTTGCACGACATCACGGAGCAAGTGGCCGTTATCGTGCGCCGCAGCGGCGTGCGCATTGGCCTGGTGCATGTGTTCAATGTCGGCAGCACGGCCGCGGTGGGCGCGATCGAGTTTGAGCCCGGATTGCAGCAGGACCTGCCGGAATTGCTGGACCGCTTGATCCCGCCCAGTCGCAGCTACGGCCACGAGCAGGCTTGGCACGACGGCAACGGCCATTCGCACCTGCAAGCGACGCTGCTGGGGCCCTCGCTCACGGTCCCCCTGGCCGACGGCCAACTGGTGCTGGGGACGTGGCAGCAGTTGTTTCACGTCGAGTGCGATATCAAGCCGCGGCGGCGCGAGATCGTCGTGACGGTCCTCGGCCAGTGAGTCCGGCGCTGCGGCTCTTGGCGACTCGCTCAATCTCTTTTGGCGGGAACCGCGAAATCGCCTCGGGGGTCGCGCCACACGCTGTGGATGTGGCAGGCGGCATTGCCGGCCGAGTCCGACTGGGTGTTCGCGAATTCGATCAGAAACGTGGGACCCTGGATTCGATAGTAGTGGCCAAGGCCGGGCCGATCCGCGCCGGCCCAGGCAAAATACACCTTGTCGTAGCCGGCTTCGGCGATCTCGCGCCAGCGGGTCGATGCCAGGTCGGCCGGCAAGTTGCCCGTGTACACGGCGATCAACTCCTGGAGCAACTGCTGCTGCGCGTCGTTCATCGCAGTCGTCGCGAGTCCGTCGGGGGAATAGGCGGGCGGCTGCGGCTGGCCCGCCGCTCGAAGATCGCGCGGCGCCTTGGCGTCCAGGAGCGCCGCCTTCCGCTGCGGCTCGTCCAGCGATTCCCACAACCGGAACGCTAGCAGTTCTTCCTCCGCCAGCACGCGCGTGCCCTCGGCTACGCTGCCGGGCATCCCTTTGCGGACTACGGTGGGATTGGCGGCAAGGAACAGGGGCGTCGACGCGATGACGCGGCCGTTGTCGATGACAAAGTTCAGGGACAGGTGATGCCCTTCGATGCTCAGCCCCCAGCGGCCCACTTCGCTGGGCTCGCCGAATAGCGTGAAGTAGTAACGGTCCGGATCGCGGATCGCCCTGCCGCCACGGACCTTCTCCAGTTCGCCGATCGTTTCTTCCAGGGCCATGACCAGCACCGCTTTGTCGTAACCGGTCTGGCTCAGCACGCTTCGCAGCAGGGCCAACGCGGCTTGCCGTTGCGTGTCGCTCATCTGTTTGAGCTGCAGGCCCTTCCGCTGGGCCTTGGGGATGACGTGCCAATCGACGCGTTGCGGTGACGCGGGCGGCAAGACCGTGATCGCCTTTTCGTCGTCCGACAGCGTGGTCACGAAGGCTTTCGCAGTCTGAACGACACGCAAGCCGGTCGCCGTCTCTTGCAGAAAGGACCAGCCGGTTGCGACCGATAGCATTGCTGCCACGGCGACGAGATATGTCAAGTTCCGTCTCATGCGTCAACACCTCCTGTAACGCGCGCGCCTGTCTGTGGGTTGGAGGATAACCGATCAGAGACGGAGCTGGCTAGAGGGTCGTGCCCCGGATTAGCAGATTTAGGTCAAAAGCGGCGCGCCCGACGGAGGCCCCAAGTCGTGAGCGGTGAACGGTGCCAGCTGTTCTCGCGTACTTCGCCTTCGCGTCTTTCCGTAGCCTGCCGTTTGGAACGTGACGGCTCCGGGCGCATCGAACTGACGGACGCGGGAAACGCCGCGGCTGGTGTGCGTTGCGGGACCGGTTGCTGGAGTCTCAGGAACGCAAGGCCTGATTCAACCGGTGCAGTTGTTCCACCGACGCCTCGGCCATCGTCCCATCCTGGAAAATTCCCACATTGAACGTCATCGGAGCCCTGTGCTGGTTACAGGTGCGGACGTAGCGGAGGATTTGTCCGTCGGCATACAGCGGTGGCTGGATGGGCGTGTCGAGCCGGGTCTGGACCCAGCGGCGATCCTCCAGACACGTCCAGCCAAACCACTGGAGGCCGTTGTTCAAGTAGCGGGCTTGGGCCGGGGTGTCGAGGTTGACCAATTCCCCGGCCCAATAGTCCTGGTGGGTCGTGTACAGGAACGTCTGGTTCACTCCGGCGTTGTAGGTCACCAGCCGGGCCGGATGTCCGGCCTTGGCCGCCACCGTAAATCGCTCCCAGGGAAACTGGAATCCGGCCATGTCCGTCGTCACGCTGTTGTGCGGGCCGCGGGGATCGAGCGAGTACGGACTGTCGAACCACCAGGCTTTGATTCTGTCCCGGTAGCGGTCCCCCATGTACGAAACGATCTCCATCAGGTTGTTGGCAAAACGGTGCTTCTGGGGCGCGTGGTAGCCGACCGCCTGTTCCCAGGCCGCATCCTGCTGGCCGTTGCAGGAGTGATTGTAATAGACCAGCAGGGACTTCTGCCTGGCGGCCAGGGCCCCGGCCATTTCCCCGATCAGATCGCGTTCGCAGGTGCGGCCCGGCAGAATCTTGTCCAGCACGGGATTCGGGGCGGGCAGCCTTTGCAGGGCATGCGCCGAAGTGAACAGCACGTACTCGGCCCCGGCATGCTCGACGGCCGCGATGAAACCGTCGAGGTCGAAGTCCGCCACGGCTTTTTGAAACGGCTTCGGCGGGCCACTGCGGGGGGCCGTCTGGGCCGTCCAGTGGATGCCGATGCCGAAGCGGCACTCGGCCAGCCAGTCGGTATTGGCTCGGACGTAGGCGAGTGGCTTCTCTGCGCCAACCAGTCGGCTGGCTGGCCGCAGCACGGCAGAACTGAACGCGATGCCCACGAATTGACGTCGAGTTGTCTGGACCATGGCAACTTTCTCCGGTTCGGTGTTCCTGCGATGCGGGCGAGTTTACAATATCGGCGCGTGGCTGGAAATGCACGAGGCGAGGCCGAGGTTGCCTGAACCATGCTCAGACTGGTTGTCGTCACCGGCGTGTTCTTCAACTTTCTGCTGCTCCTGGCGGCCGATGAACACCAGGCCGACGATACTGCCGTCACGGCGGTCACCTGGGAGAAAGACTTCCGGCCGCTCTACGCAGAGTCGGCCTACTATCCCCGCGCCACGGCGTTGTCGGACGGCAGAACGCTGGTCGCCTTGGCGCACCCGACGCCAACCGGAAAGGCCATCGCCTGTCTCTTCAGCAGTGACGGCGGCAAGACGTGGACCAATTATCGGCGCATTTCCGAGCATCCCAGGCCGGTGGATCTCGACAACGCTTTTCCCCTGCAACTGGCGGACGGAACTGTGTTGGTCGCCTACCGTCGTCATGACCGCCCGCGTCACGTCTTCCGCCTCGAAGTCTCGTCAAGCCGGGACGGGGAATCGTGGGCGGTCCGGTCCACCATCGTCACGGGGACAGAGGGCATCTGGGAACCGTTCCTGCTGGCGTTGTCCGAGGGGGTGGTTCAGGCGTACTACGCCAGCGAAGAGGGTTGCCACCCGGACCAGCGGATCGAGGTGCGGACGTCGGTGGACGGCGGCAAGTCGTGGGGGACGCCGGTGACGGTCGCCGAGAAGAAGGGCTCCAGGGATGGAATGCCGGGTGTGGTTCGACTCGACGACCAGGAATTGTTGGCAGTCTTCGAGGCGCAGGACCTGCCTCCGTTTCGGTTCGTGATCCGGGGCGTGCGCTCCCCTGACCTGGGCCGAACCTGGTCAGCCATGCGACAGTTGGTCTATCGCCCCCAGCACGCCGTCGCGGCCCCCTGGTCGGCAGGCGCACCTTCGATCATCCGGCTGCGGGATGGTCGGCTAATGGTCTCGTTTCAGAGCGACGAGAAGAACGCCTTCGTTGCCGGTGATCGGCGTAGAGATCCGGCGCAGCGGACCTACAACTACCTGCGGCACACGCATTTCGCCTGCGTCACCAGTCTCGATCAGGGCAGATCGTGGACGGCTCCGGTTCCGCTTCTCGGCGGCCCGGACGATCCTGCGAACTGGAACGCCCTGTACGTTGTCCCCGACGGCGCCGTTTTCGCCCTGTCGAATTACCGTGGCAAGATCTGGATCAACGCCGGCGCCAGCCACACCAGCAGGTGACGGGCCTTCGTCCGTGTGGTGAGCCAGATGCCCACCGCAGCCAGGAGGAACGGAAGGGTTTCTGCGCCCAGCCAGCGGACCGTGCCGGGGGTAGCGGCCAAGGACGACACGACGAGCAGCAGAGTCCGCAGCGTGAACGGGACGGGCCGCCTGGTTTCCGGCGTCTTGACTCCGTTCGCAGGCATCGCCGCTTGACCCTCCGCCTTGTCAGCCCGTCGAAAGCGCTCTTGCCGTGGCCCGTTCGTCGCCGTGGTGAACCGCCAACTCAAACCGCATCGAACCTTCGTCGGTTCCCGCCCCGCAGCGCACAAAGCCGCTCTTTTCCAGCACCCGGATCGACGCCGCAAGGTCAGGGAACGTGTCGGCGACCACCCTTCGCAGACGAGGATGGGATTTGCCCCATTCCAGGAAACCGTGCAGGGCCTCCGTGGCGTAGCCCTTGCCGTGGAACTGGTCGAGCAGCGAGTAGCCGATCACGATGGTCCCCGTGTCGTCCGGCAAACCACAGGCGCCGATCGCCCCGATCAGTGTTCTTCCTCCGGCGCCGTCACGAAGCAGAATGTACCAAGCCGTCCAGCCGACCGCTTCCGAGTTCTCGCTGACGATGCGGAGAAAGACTTGTCGGGCATCCCGGTCATACAATGGAGTGGGCCAGTTGCCCGGAACGTCGGCCTGCAAGGATTGGGCGAGTTGCCGCAGATCGTCTTCGGCTTGAAGCAGTTCCGCGGTGGCGGCGATCAACTCCAGTCGTTCCAGCCGGATCGTGAGGTTCGGCATGATTGTCTCCATGAACGCGAATCCCGTGTTCCCTGTTCCTCGCTGGCGATAACCAACCCGATCCCTAACGCGGGCTCCCGCCCACAACAAAACATGGTCCGCAGGGACGGTCCTAGAAAAACCACGAATTGCACGAATCAGGACTCGCTTTCACCCCTGTCTTCCTTCGCGTCCTTCGTGGTTGTCAAATGCGCCCACCTCTTACAAGCTCAGGACCTAGCTGATCTTCTTGGGTCTCCAATCGGTCAGCACCCCCGTGCGATTCGATTGCAGCCATTGCCGCATGTCGTCGGGAGTCCGGACGCCGCCATCGAGGACGGCCCGATACAGGTCAATGGAAATCACTTCGGGCAACCGCCCCTCGGCCCTGGCCTCCTTCAGGCCCAGAATCGCCCGCCGAGTCTCCTCCGTCAGGGACTCCAGCATAGGTTGCACGAAGTTCTCCCCCCGCGGCAGATCGTAGTCTTCCGGGGCCGACCACATGTCGATCTTCCAGTCGGTGCCGTCGCTGGCGTGATAACGAAGCTGCCAATACAGGGCCTTGTCGGGCGTGGACAAGGCATTGAGAAACGAAGCCGCTGCGATCCGAGGATGAAGAACGCACTCGGCGAGAACCTGGAAACCATGCTCGATCCGCAGTTCCGGGCAGTACACCTCCATGTCGATGTCCGGGGCGACGGCCAGATCTAACGACACCGCCCCCACAAGCACCGGTCGTCCGAATCGCCGCCATTTCTCGAACAGCCTCAGATCGTCCAGGATCGCCTCGGCCTGCCGCCGCCTTCGCGTCGCTCGTTCCACCAGTTCCATCATCTTTGATCCTTGTCGGGAAAGTCGAAGTCTGGCCCCCGCGTTCATCCAGCGATGGTCAAGCCCGCATCCCAGACGAACTTCAGTCCAAACCCCAGCAACAGCATGCCGCACACGCCGGAGACGATCTTCTGGCTGCGCTCGCCGAATGCCTCTGCGCCTTTGAATCCTACCACCGAGAGCACCTCCAGCCAGATCAGGTCGCACAGCCAATGGACCACCGCAAACAGCCCCAGAACCAACAGGCCAAACTCCATCGCCTGGCCCGCCATCGTCAGTCCCACCGTGGCCCACCACAGAAGAAAATAAGGATTGGCACCGGTCAGCACGACGCCCGACCAAAACGGATGCCGTTGCGGGGAGCTTTCCGCGACGCGACCGGTGGCCCGCAGGCTGAGCAGGAGTTGCACGCCCATCAGCAGCAAGAAGGCCCCGCCAGCCAACCCGATGCCGACCCTGGTCCCGCTGGCTTGCAGGAACTTGCCGACCCCGGCGACCAGCAGCAGGATCAACGGGAGTTCTACCGCCAGGTGTCCCAGGGCGATCAGTGCTCCAGCATGACGCGACCGCGTTCCCGCCGCCAGGGTTGCGGCGGTAATCGGCCCTGGAGCCATGACGCCGGAAAGCGAAATGGCGACCGCTGTGACAAGGAATCCAAGCAAAGTCGTTGCTCCCAGACGGAGTCTGCACCGGGGTTCACGGACCGCGTCGCCCCGGCGAAACCGTCCGTGCTGAACGGGTCCAGGTCGATGCCCGTGAACCCAACTGCCGGTCATTCTACCGTCCGCCGTCCCACGCCGGTAGGATCGGGAAAATGTCCCAGCCCCGACGCCGAACGCGACGAAGACCAGCGCGGCGCGTGTCCCCGCTTGCCTCCGGCAAGACCCTCAAGGACTCGACAAGCACGCCCTGGGCGCACAATTCGATCAACCTCGAAACTGCACAGGCAGCGGCGAACAGCGGGCGCGAGTCCGCCGGTTCTACAGCCTTGAGTTGCTAATCACCGCCGACGGTCTGCTTTGGAGCAGCGGCTTGGAATTCTCTGGGTCTCGATCGTCGCCGGGATTGCTCCGACAAGGGGTGATTTGTCCCGCCGGCCTGCCAGCTTCGGGGCGGTCCGCGGCGTGCATTTCTTGCTCTTGTTTCTCGCCTCGTGATTCGCTATGCTAGCGATGCTTGCAGGACGTTTCCCTCCCCTCTGTAGAGTTGTTTTTCGGGCTTCTGAAAAGTTTCGTCCAGCAGCTGTTGACGGACGTTAACAAAACGTTAAACTGCTGACCTGCCCAACATCTTGTGGTCTTCGCACGAACGACATACAATATGTTGGGGGTTCACATTATCTCTGCCGCTGTAGGCAAGCTTTCCTTTTTTCCTGAACCTCCCAAGTTCATGTTCGATCGAAACGGAAATCGATCCGACGCGTTTAGTGAACCGACGTATAGTTTGTAGGATGCAGATTTCGCGATTTCGATGGATCGACACCGCAGCAGAAGGAGCTGGTCATGGCAACAACGATTGCGGAACGAACTTCATCTCACGCCTTGTCGGCTGAAACCAGTTACCCGCACGAAACGCGCGTTGGGCTGAGGGTGGAGAGCCTCTTCTGCCCGACCGACGCCCACGACCCGTTTGAAACGGTGGAGTGGGAGTTGCGTTCAGCGGCCATCAAGGACGAGAACGGCGACGTACTCTTCGAGCAGAAGGAGTGCGAAATACCGGCTTCGTGGAGTCAACTGGCGACGAACGTCGTCGTGAGCAAGTACTTTTACGGGGAAAACGGCACACGGGAGCGCGAGCGGAGTGTCCGCGACATGATTCATCGCGTGACCCGGACGATCGCCGACTGGGGCCGGCAAGACGGTTATTTTGCCAGCGAGGCCGACAGCGAACGGTTCTACCGCGAATTGACTTGGCTGTGCTTGCACCAGCACGGTTCGTTCAATTCGCCCGTGTGGTTCAACGTCGGCCTGTATCACCAGTACGGCGTTACGGGCGACAAGTGTACCTGGCACTACGACGTGGACACTCGCCGCGTGGTCCAGCCGGACAATCCGTACGAGTATCCGCAGGCTTCGGCGTGTTTTATTCAAAGCGTCGAAGACAACATGGAAGACATCATGCGGCTGGCCGGCAGCGAGGCCATGTTGTTCAAGTTCGGTTCCGGTACCGGGACCGACCTGTCCACCATCCGTTCCTGCCGCGAGAAGTTGGCGGGCGGCGGCCGGCCGTCGGGGCCGTTGTCGTTCATGCGGGTTTACGATCAGATCGCGGCGGTGGTCAAGTCGGGCGGCAAAACGCGCCGAGCGGCCAAGATGCAATCGCTGAAGATCTGGCACCCGGACATCCTGGAGTTCATCGAGTGCAAGTGGAAGGAAGAGCAGAAGGCGCATACGCTGATTGAAAGCGGCAAGTACGAAGCCAATTTCAACGGGGAAGCGTACAGCTCGATCCTGTTCCAGAACGCCAATCTGTCGGTTCGCGTGACCGACGAATTCATGGAGACAGTGCAGCAGAACGGGACTTGGACGACGCGCTGGGTGACCGGCAACGCGCGGGGCGAACCGCCGGCGTACGAGGCCCGCCATTTGCTGAACCGGATGGCCCAGTGCGCTTGGGCCTGCGGCGATCCGGGCGTGCAGTACGACACGACGATCAACCGCTGGCACACCTGTCCCAATTCCGGCCGGATCAATGCCAGCAACCCCTGCAGCGAGTACATGTTTCTGGACAACTCGGCCTGCAATCTGGCCAGCATCAACTTGCTGAAGTTTCGCCAGTCGGACGGGACGTTCGACATCGAGCGGTTCAAGGCGGCCTGCCGGTTGTTCGTCATTGCCCAAGAGATTCTGGTCGATCACGCCAGCTATCCGACGGGTCCGATTGCGGAGAACAGCCATCTGTATCGCCCGCTGGGCCTGGGCTACTCCAACTTGGGCAGCCTGCTCATGACCAGCGGGCTGCCGTACGACTCGGAGGGGGCGTACAGCGTGTGCGGTTCGATCACGGCCTTGCTGCACGGTGCAGCCAATCTGGCCAGTGCCGAAATGGCGGGCATCGTGGGGCCGTTCGAGGCGTTTGCCGACAATCGGGAACCGATGTTGCGGGTCATGCAGATGCACCGCGACGCGGTGGAGAAGATCAACGATGCCGGGCCCCGGTACTTGAAGGACGCCGCCCGCAGGCTGTGGGACCAGGTGTTGACGGCCGGCCGCCGGCACGGCTTCCGCAACGCCCAGGCCACCGTGTTGGCGCCGACCGGGACCATCAGCTTCATGATGGACTGCGACACGACGGGCATCGAGCCGGACATCGCGCTGGTGAAATACAAGCAACTGGCGGGCGGCGGCATGCTGAAGATCGTCAACAACACGGTGCCGCTGGCCCTCCGTTCGCTGGGCTCCGACGACCGCCAGATTGAAGCAATTCTCAAGCACGTCGACGCCCACGACACGATCGAGGGGGCTCCCGAACTGAAGGACGAATTCCTGCCGGTGTTCGATTGCGCCTTTAAGCCGGCCAACGGGTCCCGCAGCATCCCCTGGCGGGCCCATATCCGCATGATGGCCGCGGCCCAGCCGTTCCTGTCCGGGGCGATTTCCAAGACCGTGAACATGCCCAAGGACACGACGGCCGAGGAGATCGCGGATGCCTATTTGTGGGGCTGGAAGATGGGCCTCAAGGCGTTGGCCATCTACCGGGACAGTTCCAAGCAGAGCCAGCCGCTGTCGACCGAGAGCGAGAGCGACAAAGCCAAGAAGGAAGCCGCGGCCCGTCCTCGCCGCGAACGGCTGCCCGACACGCGGCAGTCGCTGACGCACAAGTTCAACGTCGGCGGCCACGAAGGTTACATCAACGTGGGACTGTATCCCGACGGACGGCCGGGAGAACTGTTCATCACGATGGCCAAGGAAGGCAGCACGGTCGGCGGACTGATGGACTGCTTCGGCACGGCGATCTCCATTTGCCTGCAGTACGGCGTGCCGCTGCAAGTGCTGGTCAAGAAGTTCTCGCACACCCGGTTCGAGCCGATGGGGCACACCACCAACCGCGAAGTGCGGATTGCCAGCAGCGTTGTGGATTACATTTTCCGGTGGCTGGGCATCACGTTCCTGGACGACGGCGGCGAGACGCGCAACGGGGAACCGTTGGGCGAAAAGCCCGGCGCGGCGGGTTTTAATCCCGCCGATCAGGGGCCTGCCCCGCAGAAGAGCAACGGCCGCGCGACTGCCGCCGGCAATGGATCGACCAACGGCGTGGGGCGAACAGGGCGCAAAGCAGACTTGGAGTTGCCCGAACGAGCCGGCGCGGTGGGGGTGCAAAGCGAGCAGTTTGCCCGCTTCCAGAGCGACGCTCCCGCCTGCGACAACTGCGGCGCGATCACCGTCCGCAACGGTAACTGTTACTTGTGCCATAACTGTGGCAACAGCATGGGTTGCTCCTGACCTGAATCGCCCACAGCTCTTGCGCGACGGCTCTCCGCAGCCGTCGCCATGCGAGCCTGTCCGACAACTCGCCAGGCCTGCAAACGTATCAGTAACTGGTGGACAGAATTCGGCCCTTGGCCGTGTGGTCGTCGGGTTCGTCCCGGCGAGACCCTATATCCGCCGGCTGCTTTTTGGCCGGGCCGCGAGGGTCAACGGATGGCTCGGCGCGGAGTAGACGCGATGGGACGCCACGCGGACGTCGTCCATGTCGTATGCCAGCTTGGCCTGAGGACGGACCGCCTCCCAGAAGCGATCTTCGCCTTTCTCGTACAACCGTTGCAGGGTGCACTGGAAGTAATCCACGGTTTGCCGTCCGCCGCTGTCACGGGGCGTGCTGGCACGGATGCGGATGGTGGTCTTGCTCCGCACGCCCCACGTCTGCGCCGCCGCGTGTATGGCCTTCTGCTTGTACAAGTCGATGTTCTTTTCGAGGTGTTCCTGCAGCAGCCTCTCCAACTCCGGCATAGCATTCGGGTCGAGGTTGCAGGAGAGCCAGATGCGGCGATACCAGTCGTCCTGGATGGGCGGACGGCCTGTGCGGCTGTTGACAATTGCCTGAAACGATACCAGGTCCCGTCGCAGGAAACGGCGGGTCGGAGCGTAAGCCTGCAGGATCGCCTCGCCGGAACGCGGGGCATCCCCGCCTCACCGAACTGATGCGGAAGTCTGCCCAACGACCCCCGCAACCGCTCCCCACGCCGGAAACCGGGTGACGGTCGCGGCCGTCACTCCGCCGGACCCGGCCGTTGATCGCCGGGATTGCGCATCCGTCGCAGTCGCCGGATGGCTGAATGTCTCCTGTCTGTCGCCGTTCGTCAGCGTTTCCCGCTGCTACCCTCGCAGTTATTGAGCAATCACGTCTGGAACAGGACGCCATTCAAACTGACGAACCTGGCCGCAATCCCGCGACTAGCGTCTACCGGCTCACCGAGATAATTCGCCAATAGGCCAAACGCGCTTAGGCATTTCTCAGATCACAACACCACGTGTTTCAACAACCCGCTGATGCTGACCACGAGGATGGTCGCCAGCACGGTCAGGCGGAAGGCGCGTTCGTTGATGCGCTGCTTCAGCAGCACGCCCAACCGCGCTGTGGCCAGCGCAGGAAGCAGGGCACAGGCTGCCAGCAGGAGCATGTGGCTGGTGACCATTCCCAAGGCCACGTAACTCGACGTGGAGGCGACGCACAGGCAGAGGAAGTAGGCCAGCAGAGAACTGCGGAACGCGTCCTTGGCCCACTGGCGCGACAAGCCGTAGATGACCACCGGCGGGCCGGATTCGGAGATGCTGCCGCCCAACATTCCGCTCAGCAAGCCGATCAGCGGCTTGGTGACCGGGTGTGCCGGGAACCGGATGCGCACGCGGGCCAGAAACAGGAGTCCGAACAGGAGCGTCACGACGCTGATGGCGGCTCCGATAAGGCTGGTCGGCAAATGTTTCAGCGCCAGCGCGCCGAGGGGCACGCCGGGCAGGCCGCCGAGCAGCAGCCCGCGCACGGAGCGCCATTGGATGTGACGCCGCCCCTCGCACACCAAAAAGCCGTTGACGGCCAGCATCAGGAAAGCGTAGCCGGGCACGGCGTCCCGCGGCGACATCAGCAACGAGAACAGCGGCACCGCCAGCAGCGAGCCGGCGAAGCCTACGGTCGACTGGACCAACATGCCCGCGCTGGCGATCAGGGCAAAGGCAAGCAACTCCGTCATGGCGTCTTCAAGAATTCCAACTCGCGAGCGGCTGGCTCGGCGCCGCGGGCCATCAGTTCATCCCGCGCCTCGCGCCAAAACGCGCGGACCGGCTCCGGCACATCCGGCGCGTCTTGGAAGCGGGCGTTGACGAACGCCTCCGCGATGCGGCAGCCCAACTCCGGCGTCACAACGGATTCGCCCAGGCCCAGGCAATTGGCGTCGTTCACTACGCGGGCCAATCGCGCGGTTTGCTCGGATTCGCAGCTCACCGCGCACACGCCCCGGAACTTGCCTGCCGAGATGGCCGCCCCGGTGCCGCTGCCGCAACAGTTGACGGCCAATTCGGCCTCGCCGGAGTTCAGAACCTGCGCGATCCGTTGGCCCACGGAGGGGAACTTACAGAACTCAGCGGTGTCCGGGCAGCCGACGTCCAGCACGGTGTGGCCCAGCGCCTGCAAGTGCGATTTGACGGCTTCCTTTAAAAGAAATCCTTTGACGACGGATCCAACGGCGATTCTCATGGGAATATTCCTGGTTATCGGGTTATCCTGGCAATCGTTGTTGTTCTGCTGGCATGTTTGGATTGTCTTGGAGTGCGGCGCCTTGCCACCGCTTTGGCTCGATGCCGACGCAACGGCCGCTGCGCTGGGTTGGGGTCCTGACCGTGTCTCTTGAACCCAATCCGCCGCCGCAAGCCGCGTCTCTGCCCAAAGCGGTGACAAGGCACCGCGCTCCAAAACCTACCGCTTTCCAGAACACGGTCGCGGCCGCTGCCCCGGCCGCGTTATCCTTTTTCCCCCGCCAAGCGCTGGCAGGCGGCGGCGATCTGGGCCGGGCCGAAGCCGTGCTTGTCGAACAGGTACTGCTCGCTGGCCACTTCGCCGAACTGGTTCGGCACGCCGAGCCGCACGACGCGCGTGGGGCATTGCTCCGAGAGCACTTCGCAGACCGCCCCGCCCAGGCCGCCGAGGATGCTCTGGTTCTCGACCGTCACGACGGCCCGCGTTTTCTGGGCGGACGCGACGAGCGTGGCGGCATCGAACGGTTTGACGGACGGATAGTGCAGCAACTCGACGGACACGCCCTCGCGCCGCAATTCATCCGCGACGGGCAACGCAAACTGCGTCATGTAACCGGTCGAGACCAGCGTCACGTCGCGGCCTTCCCGCAACGGGACGGCCCGTTCCGGGTCGAACGCGTACTCCGTGTCGAAGATCTTGGCCACCTGGTGCCGGACCAATTGCATGTACGTGGGTTGCCGCGTCGAGGCCATGTAGCGCAGGACCGCCCGCAGTTCCAGTGCGTCGCACGGGCTGTACACGTGCATATTGGGCATGACCCGCATGATCGCCAGATCCTGGAAGCACATGTGCGTGCCGCCGTTGGGTCCGGCGGTGACGCCCGGCGTGGTGCCCACAATCTTGACGTTCATGTTGGCATAGGCCACGCTGATCGTGATCTGGTCGTACACGCGGCGGGACGCGAAGCAGGTGAAGCTGGCGCAGAACGGGATCTTGCCCTCCGAGGCCAGTCCGGCGGCGATGCTGATCATGTTCGCTTCCGCCACGCCCACGTTCAGGAAGTTCGCCGGATGGCGGCTGGGCAGCGTCGGATTGGTGCCGGAAGCCTTGCTCAGGTCTGCTTCCAGGCACATCACGTTAGGGTTTTCGTCGATCAGTTCGTTCAAGGTCTCGCCGTAGACGAAACGCATTTCCAGGTCGTGGAAGTTCTTGGTCATCTTTAATTCCTTTGCGTTGTCCGCTCAGTAGGGCAACGGGGACTTCATCGGCAGGGCGTTCATGAACCGGTCGTAGGTGGCCTGGTCGGGGACCTTGATGTTGTGGCTTTCGGGTTTGTTTTCCACCACGCTGCAGCCTTTGGCTTTGATCGTGTGGGCGATGACCATCGTCGGTTTGCCGCGGACGGCCAAGGCGGCTTGCAGCGTGTCGTAGATCGCATCCCAGTCGTGCCCGTCCATCTGGAACACCTCCCAGCCGAACGCGCGCCATTTGTCGGCCAGTGGTTCCAGCGACAACAGGTCGCTGGTAAAGCCGTCGATCTGCAGTTTGTTGTAGTCCGTGATGGCAATCAGGTTGTCGAGTTGGTGGTGTCCCGCGAACAGGGCGGCTTCCCAGATCTGGCCCTCGTTGCTCTCGCCGTCGCCGATGATGCAGAACACGCGGTGCCGTTTCCCGTCGAGACGGGCGGCGTAGGCGGCGCCGCACGCGCACGAAAGGCCTTGGCCCAGCGAGCCGGTGGTCATGTCGATCCCCGGCACGTAGCGGGCGTCGGCGTGGCTGGGCAACCGCGTGCCGTCCGCGTTCAGCGTCCCCAGCCAGGCGGGCGGAAAGAAACCGCGGCTGGCCAGCGCCAAGTACAGCACCGGCGCGGCATGGCCCTTGGACAGCACCAGCCGGTCGCGCTCGTCCCAGGCTGGATCGACCGGGTCGGTCCGCATGATTCGGTAGTAGAGCGTCATCACGACCTCGACCAGGCTGAGCGCTCCGCCCAGATGGCCGGAGCCGGCGCGGCAGATCATGTCCGTAATGATGTACCGCCACTGGCCCGCCAAACGGTCGTATTCCTCCCGGTCAAAGGCCTCAGGGAGTTCCGCCATGCGACCCATTCTGCTTCTCCTTGCTGCAAAGTGCTTCTTCAAGCCAACCGTTGGTACATCGCGACCAAATCGCTTTCCGTCATCGGGCGCGGGTTGTTGTTCATCAGGGGGTGAAAACTCTCGCGGGCCAGCTGCGGAATGACTTCCGGCGGAATCCCGGCCTCGCGCAGCGTGCAGGGCAATCCGCCCAGTTGTTTCAGCTCTCGCACCAGCGCGATCAGTTCCTCCGCATCCTCCAGGCCGATCCCGCGCAGGAAGTCCGTCATCCGCGGTCCCATCACCGGCGCGTTGAAGCGGATGGCTTCCTCCAACGTGAACGCGCAGGCCACGCCGTGCGGCAAATGGTAGCGTGTGGAAAGCGGAAACGAACAGGCGTGGACCATGGCGTTCTTGGGCAACTGAAACGCCGCGCCGGCCAGCGTGGCGGCGTAGCTCATGGCCGCTCGCGCCCGCGCGTCGTCCGGCTGCTTTGCGGCTTGCCGCAAATGTCGGCAGATCAGCCGGGCCGCCTCGACGGCCAGCAGATCGCACAGCGGCTGGTGCCCGCGCGACCAGTAGCCTTCGATCGCGTGGCTGAGCGCGTCCAGGCCCGTGACCACCGACACCTTGCGCGGCAGCGAGTAGGTCAGCTTGGGATCTACCACCGCGTGGACGGGATACAGGGCGTCGCCGGCAATCGGCCCCTTGCGCTGAGTTTCGGGATCGTTCAACACGGCGAACGGCGTAACCTCCGAGCCCGTGCCGGCAGTCGTCGGGACGGCGATCAGCGGCACGCGCGCCGAGCCCAGCGGAGCGCCGCCCGAGTGGACCGCGCGAATGCTCGGCAGGTCTCCGGCCGCCAGGCACGCCGCGGCCTTGGCGCAGTCCATCGCGCTGCCGCCCCCTACGGCGATCGCGACGTCGTGCCGCTGGTCGCGCACCACGGCGGCCAAGGCGTCCACGGAACCGACGGTGGGATCGGGGGTCACCTCGGCAAAGACGGGCGTCCCCGGCAGGATCTCCTGGATGCGAGCCCACAGCGGCAACCGCACCAGGTCGCGGTCGGCGACCAGCAGCGGGCGTTGGCCCAGCGTGGCGGCGATTCGCGGCAGGTCTCGGATCGCTCCTTCCCCAAAGGTGACGGCCGTCGGAATTCTGAAGGTCCAGAGATTCATCGTTTCGGTTTCCACTGGTGCAAGGCCAGCGCCGCCGCGCCCACGGCGCCGTTGTATTGACCGAGCGTCGACGCGGCGATCTCCGGCTGGTGGCCGGGATCAGCCAGTTGGCCCGCCGTTTCGCGGACGGTCCCCATAAACAACTCCCCCAGATCCGCCAGCGCGCCGGCAAAGATAATTCGTTCCGGGTCGAACAGCTGGTCCAGTTGATGGGCCACCCAGCCGTGGATGCGACCGACGGCGGCGATCAGCGAGGAAGCAAATTCGTCGCCCTGGCGGGCGGCGGCCAGGATGTGGTCGATCGTCAATTCGTCCTTGGCGGCGGCCAGCGACGTCCTTTGGCCGCGCTGCAGCCCGCGCTGGGCCGCGGCCAGAATCGCGGACAGCGAAGCGACTTGTTCCAACCGCGTGCCCGCCTGCCAACGCCAGCGGTCGTCGCCGTCGCCGGCCTGGCCGTCGGCCAGTTCCGCCGGCACGGGGCAGACCCACTGCCCGATCTCGCCCGCGCGATGCCTGGCGCCGTGCAGCAGATGCCCGCCGACCACCACGCCCGCGGCAATCCCGGAGCGGATTCCCACGCAGACAAAACTCCGCAGGCCGCGGCCGGCCCCAAACCACAGTTCGGCCAACGCCATCGAGCGGATGTTGTTTTCCAGGAACACGGGCACGCCAAACCGCTCGCTGAGCCGCGCCCCCAGCGGCACATCGTTCCAGCCCTGGATGAAATCGTAGTGCATGGCGACGTTCTGCACCGGATCGATCGTTCCCGGCACGCCGACGCCAATGCCCAGCACGGCAGACGTATCGCCCGCCATCAACTCGCGGATCGCTTGCGTGATCTTGTCCAGGATTTGAGCGTTCGAGTCATCGGGGCGGATCGTCTTGTGGATCCGTCCCAGGGGCCGTTGCGAAAAATCGACCACAGTAGCCATCAAGTTGCGGGCTTCAAAATCGACGCCCACGAACCGGCCGCCCTGCGGATTGGGCACCAGCGCGGTCGGCGGCCGGCCCGCCGCCTCGCGTTCCGGCGACTCGGTTTCCAGCAGGAAGCCGTCGCGCACCAGGCGGTCTGCGTAGATACCGGCCGTCGAGGGCGCGAGCTTCAGTTCGCGGGCCAACTGCACGCGCGACAAACCGCCGCGAGCCCGCACGCGCCGCAACATCTCGGCTTCCAAGCTGGCCACCTGCTGACGTTTGGATTTGATGCGGCGGGGCATAACACGATCCACGAAAAAGGGTCAGGACTTTTTTCCGATCCAGAAACCGAAAAAGAGTCCTGATCCCCTTGTCTTCAGAACTCGACTGCGGCGCCCGTGTCCACGCTTTCTTGCGCTTTCAGACACATGGCCACGGACCACAGGCCGTCTTTGCCGGTCACGCGCGGCGGGCGGCCGGTCCGCGCCGCTTCCGCCATACCGGCGATTTCCTCCGCCAGTTCGTACACCTCGCCGCTGGCCGCCGGGACCGGCACGTCCACCACCTGCTGGCCGTCGAAGTGCTTCAGGAAAAACGTCGGATGGAACGTGCGGTCCATCGCACCGCTCCAACTGGCCCACAGCGCGCCCTGGGAGCCCGTCAGCTTCGCAGTCTGGTGATGCTCGAACGCGCTGAGCGTCTGCGAGATCACGGCGTACCGCCCACCGGGGAAATCCACAAGCGCACTGAAATTGTCCTGCAACTCCGGATGCTGTGCGTCCCGCGCCTTGGCGCGCGCGTACACCGACACCGGATCGCCTTCGCCTGAAAAATACCAGCGGGCCAGATCAAAGAAGTGAATCGGCTCCTCCAAAATCCAGTTCCCCACGCGGCGGATGTCGTACCGCCAGCCGTCCGAACCCAGCCGGTAGGGATTCCGCCACAATTCGATCAACGCATACTGAGGATCGCCGATCGCGCCGGCGTCCACTAACTCCTTGACCCGGCCCCACAGCGGGGAGTAGCGGAATTCATGCCCCACGGCCAGTTGCCGGCCCGCCGCCTGGGCAGACTCCACCAGGTCCCGGCACTGGCCGACCGTCAACGCCATCGGCTTTTCCATCAGCAGGTGTTTCCCTGCCTGCAGCACGGCGATCCCCACCTCGTGGTGCAAGTGCGAGGGCAACACGACGTCCACCACTTCGATGTCGTCCAACCCCAGCAGTTCGCGATAGTCGGCCACTACGACGGCTTGCGGATGCCTGGCCCTCGCCTCCGCCCGATTCGCCTCGGCCCGTTCCGCAATGGCCATCAGACGCGTCTGCGAACCCTCGTCAATCACCCGCGCATGGTGACTGCCCCACGCCCCATAACCGACCAGAGCAAAACCGACTTTTTCCATGATGACACCTGTTTACGGACCAGCTGGATGCCGTTATTATTTTGAAATCGAAATTACTGTCAAGCGGGCGGCGACGGGGAACCAGAAAAGGCCGATCGGTCGACCGTTCGCTTGCTTTACGCGGGAGGACTGAGGTATGAGGACGAAGCACGCTGGCGGATCGGTGGTTTTCGCAGCGGCCGGCTTGGGGCTGGCTTTCCTGGTCGCACTCGGGGCCGACCCGTTGGCGGCCCAGGAACCGGATGCGGAGGGGTTCGTTTCGCTGTTCAACGGCCGTGACTTGACCGGTTGGGCGCCGATCAACGTGGCGGCGGACACGTTCTTCGCGCGCGACGGGATGATCGTGACCAACGGCGTGCCGACGGGCCTGATGCGGACACAACGCATGTACGAGAACTTCATCCTCGAGCTGGAGTGGCGGCACATGCGGGAGGCCGGCAACAGCGGCGTGTTCACGTGGAGCGACGGTCTGCCGGCCGTCGGCGGCCCGTTTCCACGCGGCATCGAGGTGCAGATCCTCGATCCGGGCTATGCCAAGAATTCGGGCGCTAACGAATGGTTCACTACGCACGGCGACATTTTCCCGGTGCGCGGCGCGACGATGACGACCGCGGGCCGCGTCTCGAAGACGGGCGCACGCAGCTTTCCGATCGAGGACCGGACCAAGCCCTCGCCCGAGTGGAATCACTATCGTCTGGTGGCGGACCGCGGCGACTTGCGGCTGTCGGTCAACGGCCGGGAAGTGACGGTCGGCAAGGATTGCGTGCCGCGCCGCGGCTATCTGTGTTTGGAAGCCGAGGGCAGCGAGTGCCAATTTCGCAATCTGCGGATCAAGGAACTGCCCACGTCCAACACGCCGCCGGAGCAGACGGCCAATCCCTACGAAGGCTTTGTGCCGTTGTTCAATGGCAAGGATTTCGGCGGCTGGAAGATGAACGACGCGGTGAGCGCCGCGTGGTCCGTGCGCGGCTCGAACTTTGTGACCAAGGGCGGCGTGAAGGGACGCGGGCTGGATCTGTGGACCGAGAAAAGCTATCGCGACTTGGTGCTGTGCGTGGATTGGCGGCTGGCGAAAAAACCCGAACTGAAGGCCCTCCCGACGTTCACCGACGACGGCCTGTACGCCCGCGACGCGGGCGGTCAGGTCATTCGCAAAGAGATCCCTCACGCCGGCGACAGCGGGATCTTCCTGCGGGGCGACGGACGCTATCAGGTGAACATCTGGAGCCAGCCGATGGGTTCCGGTGACATCAACGAAATGCACAAGGACGAGAAGTTGCCGGCCGAATTGCGCCGGGCCATGCTGCCGAAAGTGAAAGCCGATGCGCCGTTCGGAAAATGGAACCGGTTTTTCATCACGCTTCGCGGCGACCGCGTCACCGTTGTGTTGAACGACCAGACGGTGATCGAGGACTGCCAGTTGCCTGGAATCGCCGCAGAGGGCCCGCTTGCTCTGCAATACCACGGAGACGAACTGGAGTTTACGAACCTGTACATCCGGGAACTTTAAAAGGGGTCAGGACTGTTTTCAGGACTGTTTTCGGAAATCAGGAATTGTGTATGCACCTACGACGGAATTCCTCAAGCAGATCGCTTTCTCGCCGGCGTTTCCTGGGTGGCGTCGCGGCGTCTGTGTTCGCCGCACCGTTCATCCTGCCTTCGGGCCTGCGTGCTATGTCGCCCAACAGCAAGCTGTGCCATGCCTGCATCGGGGTGACTCGCATGGGCGGCAACGACTTGAAGAACTTCCAGCAGCATGAGCGAGTCCGGATCGTCGCGCTGTGCGACGTGGATGCGCAGCACCTGGCCGCGGCGGCCACGCTCGTGCCCGGCGTGCGGCGCTACGCCGACTGGCGCGAGCTGTTCGATCAGGAAGGCGACAAGATCGATTCGGTGAACGTCACGGTGCCGGATCACATGCACTTTCCAATCGCCTATACGGCGGTCCGGCGCGGGAAGTATCTTTACTGCCAGAAACCGATGTGTCACGATTTGTTTGAAGTCCGGGCGCTGACGGAGGCGGCCGTCAAGGCCGGGATCGTGACGCAGCTCGGCACGCAGTTCGCCTCCAGCATCGCCGACCGGATGACGGTCCAGCTGATCCAGAGCGGCGCGATCGGCAAGATCAAGCACGTCTATCTGTGCTCCAATCGTGAAGCTCCCAATCGCGTCCGTGGGCCGCGTCCGGCCCAAGGCGAGAAGCCGCCGCCTCATTTGAACTGGGACCTATGGATCGGCACGGCGCCGATGAGGCCGTATGCATCCGACACCTATCACCCGGCAAAATGGCGCGGATGGCTCGACTTCGGCACCAGCTGGTGCGCCGACATGGGTTGTCACATCCTGAACGCCACCTGGCGGGGGCTGCACCTGAAGGCGCCGACGAGTGTGGTCGCCGAAGTCGAGGAGTCGTGGAAGAACTCGCCGCAGCGCCGGGCCGACAACTGGCCGCAGAGCGAGCACGTGACGTGGACTTTTCCGGGGAACGATCTAATTGAAGGACCAGAGTTGACCGTGGAATGGTTCGACGGCGCGATGCTGCCGCCCCAGGAAGCGCGGGATCTGAATCCATCCGCCAAATACCCGCTGGAAGCGGCGCTGTTGGTGGGCACCGAGGGCGCGATTTTGCACCGGCACACTGCGGGGCCTCAGTTGTTGCCGAAAGAGAAATACCAAGCTTACGAACGTCCTAAGCCGCCGCCGCGCGACCACTATCGTCACTTCGTGGACGCCTGCTTGGGCGGCGAGAAGACGGAAGCGGACTTTGCCCGGACGGGGCCGATGACGGAGACGATCCTGCTGGGCACCGTGGCCATCCGGTGTTTCGGACAGAAATTGACGTGGGACGTTGCCGCGATGAGATTTTCCAACTGCCCGGACGCCGGACGCTACCTGAAACGCCAGTACCGCGACGGCTGGGAGGTCGGGGAGTAAACCAACTGTGGCACGGCCTTGTCGGCCGTGCCACACAGAGGCCGCGCCTATTTTGCGTGAAGAATTCCGTTTGGTGCAAGGAACCGTACTCATGAACAGCACGCCTTCACCCAGCGACAAGGCGGCTCCACCGACCCGCTGGTACCACGGCGTGACCCGCTATCAATGGCTGGTCCTGGTCATCGCATCCGCGGGCTGGGTGTTCGACGCGTACGAGGGGCAGGTTTTCAACATCACGCGCAACGACCTGCTCACGGACATCCTGCAGGCGGCGCACGACGCGCCTGAAGTGCGCCGCTATGGCGACGTGTTTTTGGGCATCTTTCTGGTGGGCGGAGCGTTCGGCGGGATTCTGTTCGGCAGTCTGGCTGATCGCTGGGGCCGCAAGCCGGTGATGGTGCTCACGATCCTGTTCTACTCCGTGTTTGCCGGGTTGACGTATTTCGCCACCAGCCTGTGGCAGGTTGGCGCGCTGCGGTTCCTGGTGGCGATGGGGGTTGGCGGCGAATGGGCCGTGGCGGCGACGCTGGTGGCGGAAGTGTTTCCCCCGCACGCTCGCGCGCACGCTTCGGGTTTGTTCCATGCGACCAGTGTCCTGGGCACCTGGCTGGCGGCGGTGGTGGGTCTGGCGGTCGGCGTTCACTGGCGTTACGCCTATCTGATCAGCGTCATTCCCGCGTTGCTCGTGCTGTGGGTCTGGTCGAGTGTCAAGGAGCCGGAAAGTTGGACGGATGCGCGCCGCAAGGCGGCTACGGGCGAGGGCGGCAAGCTAGGCAGTTTCCGGGAGCTGTTTTTCCATCGCGTCTGGGGACCCCGCGCGGTGCTCGGCATGGTGCTGGCCGCCGTGGGCCTGGGCACCTTCTGGAGCGTGACGGTCGCGGGCCAGGACCTGATGCTGGATCTGCTGCTGCGGGACGGCATGGAGGAGATCCAGGCGCGGACGGAGGCGAAGTTCGCCTACGGGATTGTGCAGACGATCGGTGGCGGGCTGGGACTGTTGTCGTTCGGCCCGATCTGCGTGCGGCTGGGCCGGCGGCGGACGTTCATCCTGATGCAGGCCCTGGCGTTGGTCGTCGTGCCGGTTACCTGCTATCTGCCGACGACGTACCTGCAGTTGTTGCTGCTGCTGCCGCTGCTCGGATTCGTCACGCTCAGCACCCACGCCGGGTTTGCGATCTACTTTCCCGAGTTGTTCCCGAGCCACCTCCGCTCCACGGGCGCCGGTTTCTGTTTCAACGCCGGACGGCTGGTGGCGTCGCCCGTCCTGGTCCTGTCGGGCAGTTTGAAAGCGTTGCCCGGCGTGGATTTGCGGCTGGGCGTCACGCTCATGAGCCTGCTGTTTGTGATTGGGATCCTGGTCATGTTCTTCTTGCCAGAAACCAAAGACCAACCTTTGCCGGAGTGAACCGACGATGCGCGAAGCGATGAAACCGACGGACGGTCCCCGCACCGGCGAGTTTCCGGACTACCTGACGGTGACGGCCACGGACTTGGGCCGGGGCACGCCGGTCCGGGTGCGCGTGCTGGGCGACATGGCGTCGCTGGCCCGCGACATGGCCGAGGCGATGCTGCGCGAGATCCTGGACGCCCAGGCCGCGGGCCGCGGCGCCACGCTGATCGTTCCGGTCGGGCCGGTGGATGAGTTCCCGGTCCTGGCGCAGATGATCAACGAACAGCGGATCGACTGTCGCGACGTGATGCTCATCAACATGGACGAGTACCTGACGGATGACGACCGCTACATTCCGGCCAATCATCCGCTCAGTTTTCGCGGTTTCATGGACCGCTTGTTCTACCACCGGCTGGATCCCGCCTTGGCGCCCCCGCCGGAACATCGCGTCTTTCCCGATCCGCAGCACCCGCAGCGGGTCGCGGACGTGATCGCCGCGCGGGGCGGCGTGGACGCTTGCTTCGGCGGCATCGGCATCAACGGGCACATCGCCTTCAACGAACCGCCCGAGCCGGGCGTGACCGTGAGCGTGGAGGAGTTCGCCGCGTTGCCCACGCGAGTGTTGTCGCTGACGCGCGAGACGCGGACGATCAACTCCGTCACGGTCGGCGGCGAACTGGCCGTCATTCCGCGGCGCGCGGTCACGGTCGGCATGAGAGAATGCCTGGGCGCGCGGCGGCTGCGGCTGTACTGCAACCGGCCCTGGCAGAGCGCCGTGGTCCGCCGCGTGCTGCACGGCTCGGTCACGGCCGCCTGCCCGGCGTCGCTGATGCGGCTGCACGCGGACGCCGTGTTGAGCGTGGCCGACTACGTAGCCCAGCCGCCCAACATCCTGCTGCGGTGATGCGATGAGACTGGATTTTGCGGACGAACGCGTCTTGGCCGTCGTAGCCCATCCCGACGACGCCGAGTTGCTCTGCGCCGGCACGCTGGCCCGCGCGCGGGAGGACGGCGCGGCGATCGGCGTCGCCGTACTGTGCCGGGGCGATAAGGGTCAGCCGCCGCAACCCGTCCCGCGTCTGGCGGCGGTCCGACGCGGCGAGATGGCCGCCGCCGCGCGGTTGTTGAGCGCCGAACTGTTCTGGGGCCGCATCCCGGACGGCACGCTGGCCGACGACCGCCCGGCGCGGCTGCGGCTGACAGATATCTATCGCCGCTTCCGCCCCACGCTGGTCTTGGCGCACGCGCCGGAGGACTACCATCCCGACCACCGCGCCGCCTCCGCGGTCGCCGAGGCGGCTTCCTGGTTCTGCGCCTCGCGGGGGCACAAGACCCGGTCGCCCGCTTTGAGCGCGTCGCCCAGCCTGTGGTGGATGGACACGTTGACGATGAGCGGCTTCGAGCCCGGCTTCTATGTGGATGTGTCCGGGTTCATGGCGATCAAGGAACGCATGCTGGCCTGTCATCGCAGCCAGGCGGCGCGCGGGGCAGCCAGCGATTTTTCGCCGGTCCTGGAACTGCTCCGCCGCCAGGCGTCCACGCGCGGGATGCAGGCCGGCGTCGCCGCGGCGGAAGCGTTCCGCGCCCAGCACGCGTTCAAGCGAACGCGCGCGTGGTGAGTCGTGCGGTCGCGGGGGCCGAGTTGTCAGGCGGTCACTCCGAGGCAGCCGGTCACTCCGGGCCGCCCAAGAACCCGTCCTGCAGGAACACGGGCTTGTAGCCGTGCTTGGTAAGGAACCCGATCGCCCGGTCCAGACGCTCGGCATGGTCCGGCAGATACACTTGGTAGAACGGCCAGAAGTACTGCTCGTGGGTCAGCAGATCGACGATTTCTCCCTGACACGGATCGGCAATCACAGCTTCCAGCGTGGGCACGATCTTGTCCAGCGGCGTGCCGTTGACCACTATGTCCACCCTGGAGAAGATCATCCCGCTGTCGAAGTCCTTGAGCAGGTCGTGGCGCGACAGCCATTCCGAGCGGACCTCGTCCATGCGGTAGTTGACATCGTGCGTGGCGCTCTTGGCCGACTTGCGGAAATAGCCTCCCAGCACGGGCGAACCGCGTTCGCGGAGCGGCTTCCAGGCCTCGGGCCGCGTCATGCCCCAATGGACGACGACGACCGGACTGAACGTCTGGGGTCCGGCAAAGCGGTGGATTTGGCCGTTGATCAGGTCCAGGTCGGCCAGCAATTTCTCCACCGGCGCGTCCTGATAGGGCCGCGACGGCTCGTTGGCGTAAGCGTGAAAGGCCAACCGCAACCAGTGCGCGTTCGCCTCCCACTCGCCGCGATACTTGTCCGGAAACTGCGACAAGTTCCAATCGTCGCCGGTCGTATAGTAGATGTTCAGCGTGAAGCGGGCCCCGTACTTGGCGTTCAAGTCCTTGAGCATCTTCAGGTAGAAGCAATCGAACAGCGACGGGTAGCCCTTCTGCGTAATGTCCCGCAGGAAGAAGCTGTTGTCGTCGATCACGAACCGATACCGCTTTTGCGAATGGCGGTCCCAGACCAGACGGACCCTTGCTTCCTGGCGAGCGCTGTCGGAGCCGGCCGTCACCGCGACCTCCGTTTCCCGTTCGCGCAACACGGCCGTGCCGCGGAACGTCTCGCCGTCGCGGGTGGCCGGCCGGCCTTGCACCAGCACTTGCACGCCCTGCGGCGCGCGGCCGCTGATGTCAACCTCCAATCCGCCGGGCACCGCGCGGCCCAACCGGGCGTGCATCACGGCCCCGTCCATCGGCTCCAGAATCTGCAAACCGCCATCGGCGGCCCGCGCCCAGGCCGGCCGCGCCGCCATCGCCCCCAGGGCAACGCCGGTCGAGGTGGCCAAGAAACTTCGACGGGAAATGTTCGTCCAAGGATTCATGGGTGTGCCTTTCCTGCAATCTTCCGCTTCACGGGGTCGGTGTCTCGCGTCATGGCCGCCGAGACCCCACGACGGCAGTCTGACAACAGAGAGTCTTGTTCCCGGACAGGCCTGTGTCAACCGGCCGCGGCAGACTCGTCGCCCACTTCGGCAGGGCGGGAACGAGGGCGACCGAAGTGCTGCGCAAAGAAAAAGCAGCCTCGCAGGATCGAGGCTGCTCGGTGCTACCCGGCCCAAGGCGGAGCCCGCGGCGGGCGGCGGCTACTGTTTCTTGACGGCGCCGCCGATGGCTTTCAGCACGCCCGCTTGGATTTCCAACCGCACGGTCACGCCGTTCTTGCTGGGCGAGGCGGTGAGCGAAATCGTGTCGTTGCCCGCGTGCGGCTTGACGGCCTTGAGCGCCGCCTCGATCTCCGGCTTCGACTGCTCCGCGGCCACAAAGGACAGGATGGGAGTCAAGGAGGCGCGCAGTTGCGACGGCGGCAACGGTTTGCCGCCATTGGACGAGGAGGCAGCCAAGACGTTTTTCAGCAGTTGAACGGGATCCTTGCCAAAGGCGATATAGGCGCTGGTCTTGCCGGTGCCGATCACCAGGTCCAGCGGATCGCCGAGGATCTCGCGGGCCCTGTAGTCCGCGTTCTGCAGGGGGATCTTGACCGTGTGGAATGTCACGCCTTCGCACGTTTCGGTGGCGAAGTTGACGCCGGGGAAACCGGGGTCTTTCTCGGTGGCGAAGTCGGACAACTTTTTGAGGGCGTCCGCAAGTTTTTCGCCGTCCGCCACAAAGCCGCCGGCCGCGAACGCCAGCGAACCCGGCTTGAGCATCAGCGCGGCGCCGAAGTCCATCTTGCCCGCCTTGACGGTATCGTCGGCCAAGTCCAGCAACTGGTTCACGATCGCCTTGGCCTTTTGACGCTCGTCGTCGCCGTACAAGTTGCCGTCTTTTTCAATGCCCCGCATGGCCTGTTCGCGAAGCCGGGCCAGCAGCGTGGTGCTTTGCTCGACTTCCGCCTTGCTGCTTGCGCCGTGCCCGACGAAGGTCACGGCGGCGTCGGGCAGGGAGAATCCGGCGAAGGCCGATTTGCCTTCCTTGACCAGTTTCATCTGCTTGGCGAACTCGGTGCCTTCCAGGGCGGCGACGCTCACGTCGAGGTAGGTCTTCTGGGCTTCCTTGTCGACCTGCCAACCCAGGGTGACGTGTTCGGTTTCCTGGATCAGTTGGACCAGGGCATCGACCAGCAGTCCGCCGAACTGCTTCATCGCCTTGGCTTGCTGGGGATTCAGTTCCTGGGCCACGCGTTCTTCAAACCCTTGCCGCAACTGGCCCACGGCCATCTCACGCAGGCTGGGAGGAATGCTGCTCACGTTCACTCGCAGGGCGAACGTGTATTTCTTGTCCAAGCCGTCCAGGATGGCGACGGGATCCTTCGGCAGATCGTTCAGATGCTCGCTGCGGTTCGCGACGAAAGCCCAGCCGTGGGATTCTTTGACGAACAAGGGTTGGGGCCGGTCGGCGGCGATCTTCAGGATGCCATCGCCCATCTCCACCGGCTTGCCGACTTGCTGCTCCATCGTCATCAGGAGCATTTTCAAGTCCTTGACGGGCACAAAACTCATCGCCTGCAGATCGTTCTCGCCCAGCAGCGTCAGGGACACGCCGATCGGCCTTGTCTTGTCCAGGGCCGCGGTGTAAGGGCTGGCCAGCAAGGCCACCAGGCGGCCAAAATCGCCGACGCCGGCCGATTCGGTCACCTGCAGCACATTGGACAACAGTTCGTCAGAGCCGGCCAGCGAGGCCACGACCACCGGCTTGGGCGGTTGCCCGTACACCGGGTTCGTCACGCCCGCGCCCAGCGTTGCCAGGGCCAGCCATGCCAGCATCGAACAGCTTCGTTTCCAGGATCTCTTCACGTTCGAATTCTCCTTTGGTTCGTGGTCGCTCGTCACTTCATGTTTCCCTACGGACGGACTTACACGCCAGTTCGTCCAGGCCTCTGTGAGACAGTACCCGGCCGCAGAGCGCAAGGTTTTCCAATAACGCCAAGAAGAGCGGAAACCGCGGAATCGGGCGGGTGTAGAGGTCCACCAGAAAACCCGAAAAAACGCCCGCCGGTTTTCAGGCCGAGCGTCTTGGGTTCGGTGCTAGCGGTCGCGGTAGATGATGCGGCCTTTGGTGAGATCGTAAGGCGAGAGTTCCACGCGAACTCGATCACCGGGCACGATGCGGATGAAATTCTTGCGGATCTTGCCCGCGACATGGGCCAGCACTTCGTTTCCCGTGTCCAACTGGACGCGAAAACGAGTGTTGGCAAGGGCTTGCGTCACCGTGCCCTCGACTTCAAAGGCTTCTTCTTTCTTCGACATACTTCGCTCCTGAACGTGGGGCCAGCACCCCCACGTCTCCAACGCCGCTGTTGGAACGTAGAGACTGCTGGGAAAGAATATAACGCAAGGGGGCTAAGCTTGGGAAGTGCGGGCAACTATGGGGCCGGTAGCGAACCGGGCGTTTTCAGGATTGTGGCGGTTACCAGCAGCAGTGCACCGCGCCCGCCCTGGGCCTGCTCCGGCGGATGCGGGGCGGCCAGGATCAGCGTCTGCCCGGAGCGAAGTTCCACCTGGGTAGCCACTTCCGCTGATCGGCCCGTTGGCAAGCGGCGGTCCTGATCGCTCTCTTTCGCTGCATCCGTCGTCAGTTGGCGGACCAGGTGCAGGTCCAGCGACAGCGTGCCGGAGTCGGTGATTTTCGGCGTACAGGCGAATTGCATGCCGGCAAGCTTTGCGTCCGGCTGGCCGGTTTGGTGTAGACTGTCGCGAGGGCCGGGCCCTGCCCTGCCGCCAATTTGCAGCGTCGCACGGCGGCCGTTGACCGTCACCCGCTTGGGTTCTGCGACGACTCGGACCAGCCCCTCGCCCTGCAGCAGTTCCAAGAAGCGGCTAATCTGGCCATCCTCGTCCACGACAGCGGAAGCGAAGTCGGAATCGAGCAGATGCCGAATGCTGATCAAGCCCAACCCGGAGGCCCGGAGTTTTTCCAGCGAGAGTTCGATCACCTTCATCTGAACCAGGATCTGTTCCCCGACAACAGGCGGAGTCCGCAATTGCGCCACGTCGGCCTCCAACTGCCTGATCTGTTCCAGCTTGGCCTCGGCCAGACGCTGCCTGTCCGCCTGGGGTTCGGCAGCCAACTGCAGGTAGATCTGGGCGGCCAGATCGGTTCGGCCGGCCTTTTCCAGGTGGGCGGCCGCCTGCAACAAGTGGTCCAGTCTCGCGAGGGCGTCCACTTCGTCCTCCGCCGCGCCGCCGGACGAAGATCCGAGGACGAAAAGAAGCACCGTTACGAGCGGCCGCGCGGGCACAAGCATCCGGCGGAAAAGCCGCCCCGCTTTTGGAGAACTGCCGCGTTTCGGTTCTTCTTCTGACGAGACGAGTCGGTAGGACACGGCAAATCTCCGGGCGAATCGGTGGCGGCGGACGCTGGGCTCGCTTATACCAAATCGCGCAACTTTGCTACAATGCCGAACCTGCGGCAAGATTTCGCGGTGCGCCTGTTTCGTCTGCCGCCGGTCCCGAGTATGGTAAACAAACAGCGGCGAGGCCTGCAGATTCCAGGAAACGCAAACGATGTTCAGTGTGGTTGTTCCCGTCTATAACGAAGCGGAGAGTCTGGGCGAGTTGCACGGCGAACTGTCTGCCGTGGCGAGCGAGCACCAGTACGACATGGAATTGGTGTTCGTGGACGATGGCTCCAGCGATTCTTCCTGGCAGGAGATCGAGCGGTTGGCCGGGCTGGATGCGCGTGTGCGAGGCATCCGTTTCCGCCGCAACTTTGGCAAAGCCGCGGCGCTCGACGCCGGGTTTGCCGCGGCCCGCGGCGACGTGGTTTTCACCTTGGACGCCGACTTGCAGGACGACCCGCACGAGTTGCCGCGATTCCTGGCGGAAATGGAGTCCGGCTTGGACGTCGTCAGCGGCTGGAAACAGGTCCGCCACGATCCCTGGCACAAGGTCGGGCCTTCGCGCGTGTTCAATTGGCTGGTCGGCGCCCTGACCGGCGTCCGCCTGCACGACCACAATTGCGGCTTCAAGTGCTACCGCCGCGAGATTTTCGACGAAGTCCACTTGTACGGCGAACTGCACCGCTTCGTGCCGGTCTTGGCGGCAGCCCGCGGCTGGAAGGTGGGCGAAATCGTGGTCCATCATCGGGTCCGGAAGTTCGGCCGCTCCAAGTACGGCGTACGGCGGTTCGTGAAGGGCTTTCTGGATCTGTTGACGGTCTATTTCCTGACGGGCTACAGCCAGCGGCCGCAACACCTGCTGGGCACGCTGGGATTGTTCAGTTTTCTGTTGGGCGGCTTGGGCGTGCTAACGCTGACCATCTGGTGGATCGTGTCGCGGGCGATGCCGGCCTTGGACCCGATCCACTTGCACGAGCGGGCGATCTTCTACTATTCGATGGCGGCGATGCTGCTGGGCGCTCAATTCATCACCGTCGGTTTCCTGGCCGAGATGCTGACGGCGTACCACAGCCGCAAGACGGCTTCCTATTCGATCAGCCAGCGGATCGGACCGAGATGAACGACTTGCAGACTGACGCCGGTTCCCCCATTCGCTCCTTCGTGTACGCGCTGCTGCTCGTCACGGCCGTCGGCGGCATGACGGGCCGCATCTGGACGGTCCAGTCCGCGTTGGGCAAGACGCCGCTGCTGAGCGCCAACGACCGCAGCCGTTGGGCGACCATCCGCACCCTGGTGGATCACGGCACGTTCGCGCTGGATGACGTGATTTTCCGGGACCGGGACCGGAAGAAGCGGGACCGCGAGTGGTATTCGATCGACATGGTCCGGCACCGGGGGACCGATGGGAAGGAACATTTCTATTCGAGCAAGCCGCCGCTGGCGACGGTGATCATGGCCGGTGCGTATTGGTGCCTGCAGCAGTTGACCGGCGCGACGCTGGCGGATCGTCCGTTTTACGTCGTGCGGAGCCTGCTGTTGGTAGCCAACGTCCTGCCGCTGGCCGTCTATTTCTGGCTGATGTTCCGGCTGGTGGAACGCTACGGCCGGACGGATTGGGGCCGTTTGTTCATCGCGGCCGGGGCCGCCTATGGGACGTTCCTGACGACGTTTGCGGTCACCCTGAACAATCATGTGTGGGCGGCGGTCAGTGCGGCGGCGGCGATGGCCGCAACGCTGGCCGTCTGGTGTGACGGTCGACGGCGGATGCGTTACTTCGCGGCAGCGGGGTTGTTTTCAGCCTTCGCCGTCGTCAATGAATTGCCCGCGTTGTCGTTCGCCGCCGTGGTCGCCGCGGCCCTGGCCTGGCGATCTCCGCCGCGCTTTTTGTCCGGGTTTCTGCCCGCCGCAGCGCTCGTGGCGGCGGCCTTTTTCCTGACCAACTACTGGGCGCACGGCAGTTGGTCGCCGCCGTACGCGCATCGGGGCGATGGTCCGCGGGTCGCAACGGCGGACGGCAATCACCTGGCGGACATCCAGGCAGGCAGGATTCCGCCGCCGTTGGGTCAACAACTCTCGCAGGCGGGCATCGGACTGTCGGCCCAGGCGACGGTCCAGCCGCGCTGGTCCGGACACGGCTGGATGATCTGGGATCCGCAGTCCCAGACTCGGCTGGCCGTCTCGGCCGACGAGCAATCCGCGCAGGCCTTCGTGTGGGACCAGTGGTACGAGTACGAACTGAGCTACTGGCTGGACGCGCGCAAGACCGGGGTGGATCGCGGCGAGCCATCGCGGTGGGCCTATGCCTTTCACGTCCTGATCGGGCACCACGGCGTGTTTTCGCTGACGCCGATTTGGCTGTTGAGTCTGGCGGGTGCGGGGATTTGGCTGGTGCGGGGCGAGTCCCGCCTGCGGGCCGTCGCGGCGGCCGTCTTGTCGCTCTCCCTGGTGTGCCTGGCGTTCTATTTGGCGCGGCCTTTGGGCGACCGCAACTACGGCGGAGTGGCCTGCGGATTTCGCTGGATGTTCTGGTTCGCCCCGCTGTGGCTGCTGGTGATGATCCCCGCGGCCGATGCCGTCGCGACTCGCCCCCGTTGGCGCTACGCCGCCCTGGCCATGTTGCTGATCAGTGCGATGTCGGCCGCGTATGCGGCGCTGAACCCCTGGTCCCACCCCTGGCTGTACGAGTACTGGAGTTCGTTAGGCTGGATCTAAGCGGGGCCGGCGCGATTCGATGCAGAATCCGCACCAGGAGAACTCAAGGAAACCGATCGACGGACGTTGGACAGAGACTTTGACCTTGACGGAAGGAATGGGATGATGACCTTCGGCCGCAAGACGAGCACGCAGTCTTTTGTGTTTCTTACCGCCCTTGGGCTGCTGGCCTTGGCGGGCGGTGCAAGCGGTCCTGCCGCGGAGCGGACCCCGATCCTGCACCCGCAAGCCGCGCCGCTGCCGTTTCCGCATCAGGGGCCGTTCGTCACCACGGGCGACGGCGGAGTGCTGTGCGTGGACGCGCAGCAGGCGTTGCACAGCAACGATGAAGGCCAGACATGGACGGCGACGCCGGTCTTCCGCGACGAGCAGAAGTACCGCATCAGCAGCGAACGGGCCTTGCTGCGGACTCGCGACGGCGTCGTGATCGCCGCCTGGATGAACATGAAGGAAGTGAAATCGCCGCCGGGCTGGAATTGGGGCGGAAAGGACGCGGATTGGCAGGACTTCGTGCTGCCCACCTACGTGTGCCGAAGTCTGGACGACGGCCAGACGTGGGAAGAGCCCGTCTTTCTGAACAAGCCCTGGTGCGGCTGCATTCACTCGTTGATCGAGACCCAGGCCGGACGACTCGTGCTCGTCGGTCAAGAGATCATTCCCGCATGGCGTCATGCCACCGTCGTGTTCGTCTCCGACGACCAGGGGCGGACGTGGCAGCGCAGCAACGTGCTGGACATCGGCCAGGGCCGGCACGATCACGCGGGATCGATCGAAGGCACCGTGGTCGAGCGCCGGGACGGTTCGCTGTATCAGTTGCTCCGCACCGAGACCGGCTGGCTGTACGAGTCCGTCTCGCGCAACGGCGGCTTGTTGTGGGAGGATTTCCGACAGTCGCAACTCAAGTCCGTGACGTGCTGCGCCCAACTGACGCGGCTGGCGGACGGGCGGATCGCCCTGCTGTGGAATCATCCGCCGCGCCATCGTCCGGACAGCGGCAGCAGCCGGGAGGAGTTGTCCATCGCCTTCTCATCGGACGAGTGTGCCACGTGGTCGCCTCCGGTGGTCGTCGCGGCCAGTTACGGCGGTCGCGGCCGCGTCTCCTATCCTTATCTATACGAACGCCAGCCCGGCCAGCTGTGGATCACGACGATGCAGGGCGGCCTGCGCATGAAGATCAACGTGTCGGACCTGGGGCGCGGCGAGATCCCCGTCTACCAGCCACCGGTCCTCCCGCCGCCGCAGCCGGGCGGGATCGTGATGTTTGGCGATTCGACGACCGCCGAACGTCCCGGCGCGGTGGACAAGGTCTATACCGACCGCGTGCGGGAAGCCCTGCCAGGCGCCGGTTCCGCGCCGTCCGTCCACAACGCCGGCGTGGGCAGCAACACAACCAAGAATGCCCGCGAGCGGCTCGTGCGGGATGTGCTGGCCCACAAGCCGCGCGTCGTGGTGGTCCAGTTCGGCCTGAACGACGCCGCCGTGGACGTGTGGAAGGAGCCGCCCGCGACGGCGTCGCGCGTGCCCCTGGCTGAGTACGAACAGAACCTCCGCTGGATCATCGCCACGCTGCGCGAACAGGACGTCAAACCCGTGCTGATGACAACCAACCCGATGCGTTGGACGTCGAGACTGCGGGACCTGTACGGCAAACCGCCGTATCGTCCGGACGAGCCCGACGGCTTCGACGCTCCCGTGCTTGCCAGCTACAACGCAGCCGTGCGCCGGCTCGCGGCCGAACTGGCCGTGCCGCTGGTGGACGTGCACGCCGCGTTCACCGCCAAGAACCCGGACAAGCTCCTGCTGGACGGCATGCACCCGAACGACGCTGGCCACCAACTGATCGCCGAACTGCTGGTGCCGATCCTGCGAGAACAGTTGCGTTGATCAAGGGCCGGCATTTCACACTTGTTGGCTGCCGCTTGGCAGTTGATAACGTACGGGCGTCCAAGATGCCTCGGCCATGTGGCACGCCTGTCATGCCCCCTGGTTGCCGCCATCAAGAGCGTGCGAGGACGAATGCAGTCTCGCCGAGTTCTTGGATGGCAGGTATAATTCACCGAAGTGGCTGATTTCGCTGTTGGCCGATTTCATTTGACGAGGCACCCGATGACCGTGACGCTCGACTTTCCCCCTGACCTGGAGACGGCTCTCCGAGAGCGTGCCGCACAGAGCGGCCAGGACGTGGGCGGTTTTGTTCTACAGGCAGTCCGGGAGAAGATCGCCAGGTTCCGTCGTTTTGAGGAAGTCTGCGCGCCTTTCGCTCGCGCCGTAGAAGCCGCCGAGGTTACCGACGAGGAGTTCGATCGGTTCTTTACGGAAGTCCGGGAGGATGTATGGCGGGAGAAGCAGACCCAACAGGCCCCCGCCGCCCTCAGATGTTTAGGCCGCTGAGATCGACCTCGATCTTGCGGTTCTCCTTCCGCAACTCGTCCATGGTCAGGCGGCCCTTGCGCAGGCAAGCCTCGCGGGCCAGAATCGTGGCCAGGCAGCTGGCGACGGCCAGGTGCATCGTGTCGTTGGCGAAGTTGCCGGCCGCGACGTTTTGGTGGAAGGCCGCGATATTGCGGACCGCCCCCGCCTTGTACAAATCGTCGATCGTCCCGCCTGCATAGTGCCTGGTCCCGCCGCGGATCAGGGCCCGCCCTCCGTAGCCGATCTTCATGTAGGCGCTGCCCAAGAACTCGCAGGTCGCCAGCGGGTCGTCGGGACCGGTGGTTCCGTTGGCGTGCCGGCCGGTGTGAGTCCAGATCAGCCCGTCGGCGAATTCGTAGGTGATCCCGTACACGTCGTGGCTGTCGCCGTGCGGATCGGGCCGTGAGATCCTCGAGATCCCCGTCGCCGCCACGGGGGTTTGGCCCAGCACCCACATCATCGCCTGGATCGGATGAATACAGGCATTCACGTGATAGCTGCCGCCGATCGCCACGTCGTTCACCCAGATCAGCGAGCGCAGCCGGCTTTCGATGGTCTTGGTCAGCGGCGGGTCGCCGAACAGCCCGCCGTAGTAAAAGCTCTTGACCACGCCCAACCGTTCGACGGCTCCTTCGCGGAACCGCCGGGCGCATTCGCGATTTTGCGGATCGGTCGGCATTTGATAGTCCACCAGGAAACAACGGCGGTTCTCGGTGGCTTTCCGAGCGGCCGCCTCGACCTGCAGACAGCCGGGCACGTCGACGGCGACCGGCTTGGCCATGTAGACGTGGAGGCCCGCGTCGACGGCGGCTTGGACGTGCTCCGGGAAGAAGCACGGCGGAGTCTCCAGCGCCACGGCCTCGACACCGCTGTCGATCAGGTTGCGGTACCCCGACAGCCCGGAGAACCGCCGTGTCGGGGCGACCCCCAGGGCTTTGCCCGCCGCCTCGGCCACCTCCGGAAAATAGTCCGCCACCGCGTGCATCTCATACCCGCCGTGCTCGCGAAACAGGTTCGCGATCCACGCCCCGCGCCCGCCGCAGCCGACCAGGCCCAGCTTGATCTTGCGTGCTGCCGCAGCGGGTTCCGCCGCCGGGGCCGGCGACTCGCGGTGAACCGCCAGCGCCGCCGCCGAGACCGCCGTGCCGGCCAGGAACCCGCGGCGAGAAAGCCTGTTGGTTGGTTCGGACGTGATGCAAGCTTCGTGTTGGCTCATGACGTGCTCCTGGAACATGGAAGGGTCTGCGCCGGGCGGTTTCGCGTGAGGAACCCTACCAAGATAGCGCCTGGCGCCTGGTAGCGGCAAGCAGGCATGATAAAATCGCCGGACGAGGAAACGTCCGGAAGACAAGGAGCCCTTCATGCTGAATCGCCGCGACTTGCTTAGCGTCCTCCCGGCATGGCCCTTGGCGTGGCTGGGAATTTCCCAAGCCGCCCCGGCTGCCGACGCCCCGCCGCCAAACGCCCCGCCGCTGCTGGCTGGCCCGCCGGTCGTGCAACATCTGAGCGTCGAAGGATTCGCGGTCAGCTTTGCGGTCGGGCAGTTGGCCACGGGCTGGGTTGAATGGGGCTTGTCGCCGGAGCGTCTCGACCAGCGTGTGATTCCCAGCCGGGCCGGCCTGGTCGATGCTTCCGATCGGGCGATCGTCGTGCCGGTTTCCCTGGGAGACCGCGGCGCGCCCGGCCGGCGAGTCTTTTACCGCGTGGCCGCGCAGCCGTTGGGCTACCAGTCGGCGTACAAGCTGCGGAGGGGCGAAGCGGTCGCGGGACCTGTCCACAGCGTCACGCTCCCCGACCCTGCGGCACCACGTGTGCGCGTGGCCGTCGTCAACGACACGCACGAGCACCTGCCGACGGTGGACGCCCTCGCCGCGCGAATCGAGGCCGTCGCGCCGGATGTCGTCGTCTGGAACGGTGATACGTGCGCCTCGGCGTTTGACTCGCCGGCGGATCTGCCGCGCGTGCTGCTCAAACCGGGTTGGGCTGCGAGCCGGTCCCTGGTGTTCGTGCCCGGCAATCACGACGTACGTGGTGCGAGTGCGCGCCAGATCGAAGGTTGTCTGGCGCCCGGATCGGAGCCCGGCTTGCCGTACAATTTGGCGCGGCGCTCCGGCCCTGTGGCTTTGCTGACCTTGGACACCGGCGAGGACAAACCCGATGCCCACCCGGTCTTTGCGGGAACGGCCGCCTACGAGCCGTACCGCCTGCGCCAAGCGGCCTGGCTGCGCGAGGCGTTGCGCCGGCCGGAGATCGCCTCGGCCCCCTTCAAGGTGGTCTTCTGTCACATCCCCTTGCGCGGCCTGCCCAAGCAAAATGACGGGTTGAGCCTGGAGGGTTATGCTTCGTGGTCGGGCGACGGAGCCCGAGCCTGGATGCCGGTGCTGCGTGAAGCGAACGTTCCGCTGATCGTCAGCGGCCACATGCACGCCTGGCGCGTGGACGAGCCGTCCGGTGGCCATCCGATGCAGGTGGTTGGCGGTGGGCCGGACCTTCACGACGCCACGCTGATCGTGCTGGAGGCCGATGCTCAAACGCTGCGCGTCACCATTCAGGATCTGTCGGGCGCCGCGCTCGCGGAACGCCACGTGACACGAGACTGATGGGGCGGCTTGCCCCAGGACGATCTTCCTTGGCGTTCTGTTCAGCACCAGCCGTGGCCGCGTCCCTTGACCTCTTCAGCCACCACGCTGCTTGTCAGCGTGGAGCCATGTTCAGGGGAGGAAATGGGACGGGCATTGGATTTTGGCCGTTCCGTCGCGAGGATGGACGATCTCCCGGCTTGGTGAGCGGTTTTGTCTGTCGGCGCCAGAGCCCATCCCCGCGGTGATCTGCCGGCGGCCGAGGCCTGCAAGTCAGCTGCCCGGTTGTCCTGGTCGGTGCTGTTTGCACGATTTCGGTTCCGCCTCGGTCGGCTCCGCCCTCGGGGGCTCCATTTCGAGTTGCTGCAACCGGCCGGCCGAAAGCCGGTAGCAGTTGGCCGCGATTCGCTGCAGCATCGATCGGTCGTGCGACACGATCAGCATCGCTTGGGGAAGGCTGGCCAGGACGTTCACGACCCGCTCGGTGGCCTCCTCGTCCAGGCCGGAGGTGGGCTCGTCCAACAGCAACACTTCCGGCTGCATAGCCAGCACGGCGGCCAGGGCCACCAGGCGTTTCTCCCCGCCGGACAGCTGATACGTAATCCGGTCTTCGAAGCCTGCCAGGCCCAGTTCGTCCAGCGTGAGGGCCACGATCTGCCCTGCTTCCTGCCGCGTCTTTCCCTGGTTCAAGGGACCAAAGGCCACGTCTTCGGCGACGCTCGGACAAAAAAGCTGATCGTCCGAATCCTGGAACAGAAGTCCCACACGTCCGCGCACTTCCTGGAAGTCCCGCTCCTGCGTCCGCGGTTTGCCGAAGATCTCGACGCGTCCGGCCGTGGGATGCAGCAGACCGACGATCGCCTTCAGAAGCGTCGTCTTGCCGCTGCCGTTGGAGCCGATCAGGCCGACGCGTTCCGCCGGCCGCAAACGCAGGCTGCACCCGGCCAGGACCGGCCGGCGCGGCGGATAGGCGAAATGCAGCTCGTCCAGGAAGACCAGCGTGTCACTCATGCATACTCCAACAATCCCAGCGACACCAGCATCAGGACCACGACCGAGGCAAACCAGGCGTCGCGGGCGGAAAACGCAAAATGGTGGAACAGATGAAACCGGCCGCGGAAGCCGCGGCACTTCATGGCGGCCAAGACGCGTTCCGAACGGTCCACGCTGCGCACCAACAGCATCCCGACCAGATGGCCGTACGTCCGATACGTGTGGGCGCTGACCTGCGGACGAAAACCACGCAGCTTCATCGCCGTCCTGAGCCGCAAGTACTCGTCGTGCAACACGCCCAAGTAGCGGACCGTGAACAGCAGCAGCTGGGAGAGCTTGTCCGGCACGCCCCCATGATGCAAGGCGTGTCCCAGCGTCACGGTGTCCAAGGAGCCCAACAGGACCATGCTCCACAGCACGATCGCGTTGGCCTTCAAGGCGATCGCCAGCGCGAGCCGCAGCCCCTCCCGGCTGTAGCCTACGGGACCGACCGTAAACAGCGGCGACGGCCCAGTGCTGATCGGCAGTGCCAAAACCAGGATCAAGGCAAACAGGTTGACGGGCGTCAACCTCTTGAAAGCCACTCGCAGCTGCAGGCGGGCCAGTCGGCTGGCGACAGCGGCGGCGCCCAGGGCAATTGCCAGATTCAACGGCCGGCTGGCCGCCGCCAGCGCTACGGAGACGGCAATCGTCGCGGCGATCCGCGTTCGGGGATCAAGCGTGTCCATCCAGGAAACTCCCGCAGCCAGCGGGGGAATTCCCAGCAGAGAAGATCGTCGGGGCGCGGCGGCCATATCGATCCTGGAGCGAAAGGACATCAGACGTTCCAGCCTGACCGAAGACGAAGGCTCGGCTGTCGAGCTTGCGGTACAGGACTCACTTTGCCTTGCGGCGTGCTCCCAGAAAGAATACCAGCCCCAGGATGCCCAGGATATAGCCGATCCCGCCCAGAACGTCCTGCAACTGCAGCTGGGCTTTCCATTTGTCCAAGTCCTGCCGCAAGGCGGCGATTTGCCGGCCCAAGGCCTCCGTTTGCGCCGCCAAGGCTTCGCCGCCGGAGGCGGTCGATTCGTGGGGATGCGAGTGGTCATGCGGATGGACGTGCGGATCGACCGAGGCCTCGGGTTTCGCCTCGTCTGGCGAATCCGGATGGCTGTGGACCGGCTCCTGGACCGGCGACGGACCGAGCGTTTCCGGCAACTCGCCGGCCTGGACGACGTACTCGGCCCCGTGTCCCAGGCCCGCGTCGGCAACCAGTTTGTGGTCGCAGCGCACCTGCGGCCGAAAGGTGAATTTGCCGTCCTGGTCCGTCACTGTTTCCCCCAACCGCTTGCCGCCGGGATCGAGAATCGTGATCTTGGCGCCGGCCGCCGAACCGCCGCCGTGGTAGTAGGCCTCGCCTTCGATCACGTCGCCCCGCACGGTGGCAAAGACGAACATCTTGTGCGCCCAGGCGGGTGTGGCCTGGCCGCAGACGGCCAGCAGGATCGCGAGGAAAAGCAGGGGTTGCACGGAACGCGCCACACCCGCCAGACAGGCCGCCGGGTCTGCCGCCAGCAGGTCCCGCCGAACCTTGCGGAGGAACGACACGGCGCTGGCCGTGATCAAACCTTCCACCGCGGCCACGGCCACGTGAAAGCCCAGCACGGTCCCGGCCAGCAATTCGAATTCCCGGCCGGCGCTCCAAAGCGCGGAGGCGGTCAGCAGGGCGCCCAGCAGCAAGGCCAGCGCGCCGGCCAGGAAGCCCGCGGCAGACGCAATTCCGGCCCGCCGCGCTCCGACGGCTCGACGAAACAAGTGGTAGCAAACCACCGCCGGCAGCGCCATCGTCAGCGTGTTGACTCCCAGGGCAAGCAGCCCGCCGTGCCCGAACAGAACCGCCTGCAGCAGCAACGCCACCAGCAAGGCCGGAAAGGCGGCCCAGCCGAGCAGCAGTCCCACCAGTCCGCTCAGCACCAGATGCACGCTGGTCACTCCCAGCGGCACGTGGATCAACGAGACGACGAAGAAGGCGGAACTCACCAAGGCCACGCGAGGCACCTGTTCGTGGTCCATCTTCCGCAGGCCGATCGTCGTCCCCGCCGCCGTCGCCACGGCGCCGGCACACAAGACGGCCACGCCCGCCGGGGAATTCGCCAATAACGCTTCGTGTAGATGCATCGGATCGGCCTCTGAGTGGGGCTACTTCTTGACCTGGATCGTCAACGTCGAGACGTACATCGTCCGTTCGAACCTGTCCCCTTTGCGCAGGTGACTGAACGGTGAGCTGTCGTTCCGGTCGCCATCGTACGTCCCCGGCGTCTGGTCCGTATAGCGGACGAGGAACGAGTGCTGGCCGTCGACGATCAACGGAAACGTCGCTTCCCCCGTCTGCGGATCGGCCATCGCTTCCAGGGACCAGGCGGACGCCTGGACGCGAGGATCTGTCGGCGGCGGCAGCGGGCCCGCCGTCGCGGCCGTCACCAGGACGTCCTTGCCGCCGACCGGCCGGCCCTTGTACAGCACCCGGACCGTGAGCAGATCGCCCGGCTTCGGTTCCGCAGCCAGACCCACGGGAATGACCTCCAGGTCGAAGCCCAGCGGGGCCGTCGATTCCTCGCGGCCGCCGCCCACCCGCACGGAAGACCTGCCGTACATCACGATCCTGGTCTTCGTCGGAATGCTGTGCATCTCCCGCTCGATGATCCCCACTTGCAGTTCGGCGCCAACCACGCAAGCGCCGGCGCCGACGGGGGCAAACTTCGCCACGAAGCAATCCTCCGTTTTGGCGAGCTTCAAGGCGGTGCGGCCAGCGGGATTCAGCAGGCACGCGGTCAGCTTGCCCTCCTGTCCGGCCAGCCTGGCTCCGCCCTCTTTGTGCCCCGCATGGCCCCAGCAGACGCGGACTTCGTGATCCTGGCCGATCCTCGCCGACGCTTCGGTCTCGATCCACACCTCGTGGGCCTGTCCCGGACTGGCCAGTCCCAGCATGGCCGCCGCGGCCAGCAGAGCCGTGGCAAACGCCCCGGCACGTGGGATCGAGATCGTCACAAACCCGCGCATGGCTACCTCGCTTTCTTGTATCGATGTTGAAGGAAATCACCCACGTACAGCAGGTATTCAAAGGGCAGCCTGTCGGGGCCGACCCGATTCAGGATCGTGCCCAAGGTGGCATGCACGACTTCTTCTTTCCCGGCGTATCCCGCATGTTTCACCACGGCCACGGGCGTGTCGGGCGGGTAGTTGATCGACAGCTTGTCGATGAACTCTTTGAACTCCGTCCGCATCGTGAACAGCACCATGGTGGTCCGATGCGCGGACAGTCGCTCGATCGTATCCGCGGTCCCCAGCCAGTCGGCGGCGGTCAAGATCACCGATTTCGTGTTCTCGCTGGTGGTGATCCCGCGGCGCAGGGCGGCATTGGCGGCGTTGAAACTGCTCAAACCCGGAACCACCTCCGGGTGCAGATCCTCGAACTCCTCCAGGCACCACGCCCAGGGACCGTAGATCAACGGGTCGCCGCTGTCAACAATCGCCACCGTCTTGCCTTCGCCAACCGCTCCCCGAACCAGGCCGATGAATTCGTTGCGTTTGGCCGCCATCGCCTCGCACTGCCGGCGCTCGTCGGCTTCCAACTGCGAGGGATCTTGCCCGTAATAGGGAAACAGCCGCCAGTATCCGTGGATCACCTCTTTGCCTGCCAGGTACTCGGCGAATTTCGTCTTCACGCTCTCCAGGCAAAACACCAGATCCGCTTTCTTGATCGCGTTGATGGCCCGCAGCGTGATCAGATCGGGATCGCCGGGGCCCACGCCTACCAGGCAAACCTTGGCGGCCTGCGGCAAGTTGTCCGCGGCCGCAACGTGCTGCGGGGCCAAGCCCCAAGCTCCGGCGACTGCGATCGCCACCAACCAGCCAACGTGCCAACGCCGCGACCAGCTTGCTTGCATTCCCATCGATCTGGTTCCTCCTTTCCACCGAAAGCGTTTCTTGCACCGGCCTGGCCGAGGGAGCACGGCGCTGTCCCCTGCGGGCTCGTTCCCCGGACGAGCCGCGGAGGATCTAATGCTTCGCCAGCGATTCCCCGCCGTTGCGGGACGCCAAAGCGCGCCACGTCGCCAACTCGACGCTGTTGCTGACAAACCGCACGGAGCCGTCGCACAGCAGCAAGTTCACGCCGCCGGGATGCCGGCTGCGGGCGGCCTTCCATAATTCCCGAATCGGGGACACTCGGGCGCAATCCGAAACGAACGAATTGGGCGGCAACCGATGGTCGTAACCGGTCCGCGTCGGCCAACCGTCCACCCACCGAGCATTGCGAAAGGTGTTGACGTCGGCTCCGAGCGTCGAACACAACGCTTCCGTCAGCGCCCCGACCGAACCGCTGCGGTAACTCACCGTCACGTCGGCCCGATTCGCCTCCGTGAGCTTCGTGTCCGTGCCCGACGGGGCCAGCGTGCTCTCGGAAAACATCGCCGTGTTGCTCGTCCCGTCCAGGATGTCGCCGAACCGAGTCTGCGAGTTGTCATAGAACACGCCGTCGGTCTCCGACGCTGTGTGAACCGTCCAGGGCGGCATGCCGCTTCCCCAGCACGCTGTGTAGTTGGACGGTCCGAAGCCCGCATCGACCTCCCGCTGCTGGTCGCTCGGACACAGGAACGGCTTGACCAAACGCGAAACCGGCTCCGCGTTGTCCGCATGCACGTTGTAGCCCGGCCCGGAATTGGGGCCGATGAACGTGTACAGCGGCACGTCCAGATTCAACTCCTGGTAGACGTTGTACTGCTCCATGTACGGCGTGATCATCGCCAGGACCGACCAGCGGTAGTGCATCGCCAGCACCCCCGGGTGGCTGGGACACACCTTGTGCGGGTGCCCCGCGGGAAGCCGTTTGAAGACGCCTTCAAAATTGTGCAACGCCAGCCCGATTTGCTTCAAATTGTTGTGGCATTCCGTCCGCCGCGCCGCCTCGCGAGCCATCTGGACCGCCGGCAGCAACAGGGCGACCAGAATGCCGATAATGGCAATCACCACCAGCAGTTCGATCAACGTGAAACCTGCGCTCTTCTTCATCGTTCCGCTTCTTCACTGAGTAATACAGATTCCCTGTTTGTATTATCCCGGCCGGTAGATTAGTCCTCCGCTCGATTCTGAGCAAGGGGCCGGCGCGAATTTTTTTCCGTAGCTCCGGCGCGAGTTGGCGGGCCTGCTTGGACCGCGGCAAGTTGGCGGCGACGGTTTTGAACGTCCGCGCCCTCGTTTTCGTGCCGGCCGCATTTCGACAATGATCGGTAGGTCTGCCAGTGCCTGCAACTTGCGAAATCTTGCGCGGAACGGTTTCGCGCGCGCCCGCATCGCCGGGTTCGGGTGCCTGAGTCGCCGCCCCACGGCCGTCGCTGCCCGTGCTGGTAATCCCTGGTCCCACGCCTTACACTTTCGTTCCTTGCCGTGACGCAATCCTTATCCATTAACAGCAGGAGACGAGAGATGTCGAAGCAAGCCGTGTCGCCTTCGCGGCGACGGTTTCTGAAGACCGCGATTCAGGCCGGCACCGTGTTCATGATGCCTCAGGTGATTCCGGGCACTGTCCTGGGCAAGGACGGCGCCGTGGCGCCCAGCGAGCGGATCGTGGTGGGCGGGATCGGGATCGGCAATCGGGGCACGTACGACCTGGGTTGCTTTCTGCCGCAGTCGGACGTGCAATTCGTCGCGGTCTGTGATGTCAAGGGCGCTCGCCGCGAGGCCGTCAAGCGGATCGTGGACGGCAAGTACGGCAATCAGGACTGTGCCACCTATCGCGACATGCACGAACTGCTGGACCGCCGCGACATCGACGCGGTGCTGATCGCCACGGGGCCGAACTGGCACGCCACGGCTGCGATCTATGCGGCCCGCGCCGGCAAGGACGTGTATTGCGAAAAGCCTTGTACGAAGAACATCGCCCAGAGTCTGCTGCTGGCCGAGACGTTTCGCCGCGCGGGCCGCGTCTTCCAGGCGGGCACCCAGCGGCGGAACTTGCCGCACTTCGCCTTCGCCTGCGAATTGGCGCGGACGGGCCGGCTGGGCAAACTCCAGACGGTCTACGCCCACCCGGCCGGGATGAGCGCGAGCACAAGCGGCTGGGCCCCGGCGGAGCCCGAACCGCCCAAGGAGGAAGTGGACTGGGACCGGTATCTCGGCCCCGCGGCCTGGCGGCCCTTCAACCGCGGCTTGCTGAACGGCTTTAACTTTGAAAAAGGCGGCGGCCTGGTCGGCGGCGGCGTGCTGGAATGGGGCTCGCATTGCGTGGACTTGTGCCAATGGGCCGCCGACGCCGACGGCACGGCGCCGATCGAGTACAACCCGCCGGAGAACGGCCAGTTGGTGACCCGTTATGCCAGCGGCGTGAAACTGGTGCTGCGCAACGACGGCTGGCTGCCCCTGGGTTCGTGCCCCGTGCGGTTCGAAGGCGACGAGGGCTGGGTCGAGGCGGGCGACAGCGGCAAGATGGTGCTCAGCTCGCCGGCCTTGTTGGCCGGCCGCAAGGTCGCCGAGATTGGCGGTTACCCGGCCACGTTCCACGTGCGCGATTTCCTGAACTGCGTCAAGTCGCGCGGCAAACCGCTGTGCGCGGCCGACATCGCCTGCTGGGCGCACATCGCCTGTCATGCGGCCAACATCGCCATTTTCCTGGGCCGCCAGATCCGGTACGACGTCGCCAAGCACGAGTTTGTGGGCGACGAACAAGCCAACCGTTTGCGCTCGGAGGCGCTCCGCGAACCGTGGCGGCTGTAGACCCGTTCCACCGCAACCGGATTGGGCACTGCGGTGCCGTGTCACCGCGCGGGGCGGCAGCCCGAAGCGCGGCGGCAGGTTCGGTTCAAAAGACGCTTCGGCGTCGAAACACCCAGCATTCAACACAGACCTGTCTGACGATAAGGACAATACCCATGCTTAAGACTCGATGTTTTACCATTTGCCTTGCTCTGGCCGTTGCGGTGGCCGCCACGGCGGGCCGTGCCGCTCGCGCTGCGGACGACCAACCTGCGGCCGAGGACCCCCAACGCCAGCTGATCGGCGTGCTCCAATCCGACGCGCCGAAAGCGGACAAGGCGATCACCTGCAAGCGGTTGGCCATCTACGGCAGCGGGGAGGCCGTGCCGGCGTTGGCGCCGCTGCTGGCGGACGCGGAGTTGGCGTCCTGGGCCCGCATCGCTTTGGAGGCGATTCCCGATCCGGCGGCGGACGCCGCGTTGCGCGAGGCGCTGGGCAAGCTGCAGGGCCGGCTGCTGATCGGCGCGATCAACTCGATCGGCGTCCGCCGCGATGCCCAGGCGGTGGCCGGACTGGCCCCGCGGCTGAAGGACGCCGACGTCGAAGTCGCCTCGGCCGCCGCCGCCGCCCTGGGCCGCATCGGCGACGCCGCGGCGACCAACACGCTGGAGCAGGCCCTGAGCGCCGCGCCCGCGGCCCTCCGTTCGGCCGTCGCCGAAGGCTGCATCCTGTGCGCGGAAAAACGGCTGGCCGAAGGCAAAGCCCAGGAAGCGGCCGAGCTGTACGACCAAATCCGCCGGGCCGAGGTGCCCGAGCAGCGAATGCTGGAAGCGACCCGCGGCGCGATCCTGGCCCGCGGGCCGGCCGGAATCCCGCTGTTGGTCGAGCAACTGCAAGCGGCTGACAAGGCGCTGTTCGCCATCGGCTTGACGACCGCCCGCGAGCTTGCCGGCGCGGATGTGGCCAAAGCCCTGGTGGCCGAGTTGGGCCGAACCACCCCGGACCGGCAGGCCCTGCTGATCCTCGCGCTGGCCGACCGCGGCGATACCGAGGCCTTGCCGGCCATGCTGCAGGCGGCTCACAGCGGCCCCAGCCAGGTGCGGATTGCGGCCATCGGCATGTTGAAGCGGTTGGGCGACGCGTCCTGCGTGCCAGCGCTGTTGGAGATCGCCGTAGCCGCCGAGGAAGACGTGGCGCAGGCCGCCGTGGCCGCGCTGGAGGAACTGCCGGGCGAAGACGTGAACGCCGATTTTGCCAAGCGTTTGGACGGGGCCGAGGGCAAGCTGCGCCAACTGCTGATCCAGATCGTGGGCCTGCGGCGGATCGACGCCGTGCCGGCGCTGCTCAAGGCGGCCGACGACGCCGACGCTCAGATCCGTTCCGCCGCGCTGACGGCCTTGGGCGAAACGGCCGGCTTGGACGACCTGCCCGTGCTGATCGCGCGGGTCGTAGCTCCCCAGCACGCCGAGGACGCGCCGGCGGCCCAGCAAGCGCTGCGGGCCGCCTGTATCCGCATGCCGGACGGCGAAGCGTGCGCGGGGAAACTGGCTGCCGCGATGCCCCAGGCTCCGCTGCCGGCCAAGATTACCATCCTGGAAATCCTTAGCGCCATGGGCGGCACGCGGGCCCTGCAGACCGTCGGAGCGGCGGCCAAGGACGCGACGCCCGAACTGCAGGACGCCGCCAGCCGGCTGCTGGGCGAATGGATGACCGTGGACGCGGGGCCGGTGCTGCTGGACCTGGCCAAGACGGCGACCGATGCCAAGTACGAGGTCCGCGCCCTGCGCGGCTATATCCGCCTGGTCCGCCAGTTCGTGCTGCCGGACGGGCAGCGCGCGGAGATGTGCCGCATCGCCTTGCAGACCGCGAAGCGGGACGCGGAGAAGAAGCTGGTCTTGGAAGTGCTCGGACGGTATCCCAGCATCGACACGCTCCAGCTGGCAGTGGAAACGGCCAAGATCCCCTCGCTGAAAAACGAGGCCGCCGCCACCGCGCTGGCCATCGCCCAGAAGATCGGCGGCTCCGCCGACGTCCAGAAACTGCTGGCCCAGGTGGGGCAGGAAGCGGTGAAAGTCGAAATCCTCAAGGCCGAATACGGCGCGGGCAACAAGTCCGTGGACGTGACCGCGATCCTCCGCAAACACGTCCGCGACTTCCCGCTGATCGTCCTGCCTTCGTCCAGCTACAACTCGGCCTTCGGCGGCGACCCGGCTTCCGGCGTCGTCAAACAGCTGCAGGTCCAATACCGGATGAACGGCAAAGCCGGCGAGGCGACCTTCCAGGAAAACGACACGATCATGCTGCCCGTGCCGAAATAGGCCCGCCGGGTTCGTGTCCGTGACCCGTCCCGCAACGTCCCGGCCCGGCTTCGACGCAGAAGCCGGGCCTTTTCCGTCAAGGAAGCCCCCCTGCGTTTCGGGATGGCAGCCTAATCGCCAGCTTGCCCGCGCACCGCAGTCCGCGATCTCCGCATCCGCGACGCGATCGCGCTGGCCCCGGCCGCCGCCGCCAGGCAGACCACGGGCATCAGGGGCGCACGCATCCGCAGATTGCTCCAGTACACGGTGTGCATCAGCGTGAACGACAGGCACAGCAAGAGGCCGGCGAGCCAGGGCTGGACGAGCAACTTGCGCCCCAGGAATCCGACGCCCACGACCGCCAGCGCCAGGACCACGGCGTACCACGCGCCGACCGCGTACCGCGCCCACCGTTGGCCGGCGGATTCGCTCGCTGCGATCTGATGCGGCACCAGTCCCCACAGACTGCCGACCCGGACGACGCAGGCCTTGACGAAGCTGGCCGGATGACGCCGGATGGCCGCGACGCCCTGCTCGTACGCCCAGCGATCGGCCCGCCGTTCGTCGTCCGGAAACTCGCGGCGGAACCGCAGATACTGCTCGTCCAGCCGCTGTGAATCCCACGCGTCGCCCCAGCCGGCCCGATCCAGAAACCCGTAGTACTCCTCGTTGTTTCCCAGCCACAGCGTGTATCCGCCGTGAGTCGTGGTCACGATCAGCTGCTGGAAGACCAGCGCATTGCGGACGGCCCAAGGTGCCAGCACGACGCCGCCGGCCAGCACGAAGGAACCGGCCAGCCACAGCCGGCGGCGAAACGGGCTCCGCAACGTCAGCAAGCTCGCGCCGGCGACCGCTGCGCCCCAAACCAGAAACGTCGGCCGGCACAGGGCGGCCAACGCCACCAGTCCGCCGGCCAGCAGCGCCCGCGACACCGTGAGCGCCGACGCGAGCCGCGTCAGGCCCCACAAGCCCAGGACCGCCAGTAGTGCGGCCACCGTCTCCGTCATCACGCGCGAGGACTGGTTCAACAGAATCGGATCGCAAGCGGTGAGGACGGCGGCCCCGAATCCCCAACCGCCCAACTGCCAGGCCTGCGACAGCCGGTAAACCAGCAAGACCGTCGCCACGCCGGCTACCGCGTGCAGGACCGCGATGCTCGCCAGACCCACCCCGTCCACCCAGCCCCAGGCCGCCAGCATCCACGGGTACAGCGGCGGACGGTAGGCCGTCGGCTGCAGCCGCGGCGGCGAGCCGCCGTCGCCGGAAGCCGGATAGCCAAACGTCCCCTCCGCGAGAAGATGCTGCGCGAGCTGACGGTACGTGTCCGGATCCCGCCGCAGGGAAGCGCAGTCGGCAGCCAGCCAGCCGACGCGGACGGCGCCCGCGAACACGAGGAGGCACAGCCACAGTCGCCGGTCGCTACGTTCCATGTTCACCGTTTCATCGTTGAACGGAGTTTCTTCCACCCGAGCGGACTGAAGTCCGCTCGATGCGGATATCGCGAAACTGAGTCTGGCCAGACGCGCACCGGCCGTCAGTCCGGCTCCATGCCGGGCAGCATCTTCTGTCCCGGCGAAGACTCGATGTGCCTGACCGGAACCACCCGCGACCGGCGGAACGCCACCGACTGGGTCAGCCAATGGCGCGCCGTCTTTCTGTCGGGCGTACTGCTTTGCAGAAATGTGGCACGCGGCAGATCGGCCAGCGGGTGCTCGCGGAAGAACCGCTCCAGCCCGCGTTTGTCGTCGATGGCATCCGCCTTTGTCGCGTAGGGCCCGCAACGGGTACAGCCCGATCCTTCCGCTCCCTGGCACGGAACGTCCAGAATCCACCAACCGTCGGCTTGTCTCTGAATCCGCATGGCCTCAATCCGGACGGCCTCGATCGCGCAAAGCTTATCTCGCTTTTGGAATCCCCAGTTCAGCGAGCCTCTGGGCCAAGCCGGCGCAAAAAACACCGCCCGCCGCCAGTCCCAAGGCCAACGCCACGCTCCGTCTCGTGGTCCTGTCCATGACGGTTCACACCTCAGGCTGAGAACGGGCGGAAATACCAACTCTCAACTGCCGTTCCAGGATAGCACTTGCTGGCGTGCAAGTCCACTTGGCCTCACTCATCCCACCGGACGAGTCTCCAGAAGTTGCTCTGCAGGTTGTGGCCGGCGATTATCCACAACGGGCCGGCAGGGACGACGACGCGGGCGGCGTGGCGGACACGCCAGGGAGTGTCCGGCAGTTGGTGCCACACGGCGCCGTCTGCCAAATGTCGCCACCGCGTGGTACCGGCGCGGCATGTCTGAGTTCAGGTGCGATACGCTTGTAGGACATGGGGTCAGGCTTACAGAATTCAATTGTGGCCGAGCAAGGTCGTTCCACATGGCTGGACTTTCTCGCGGCCACAATTGAATTCTGTAAGCCTGACCCCAGCGCAACAACCGTGACTCGGCAGACGTTGTGGAAGAACGGCAGAGCAACGCTTGTTGTCAGTCGTAAATCCCCTTCATCTGCCAGGCGTCGAGCGACTTCAGTTCGGCGTCCTGTCCCTGGGCGCGGAGCGACACGCCGAGGCTGTCTTCGCGGCCGGGGTAGACGCGCACCGCGGCGCACTGTCGGCCGTTGACGAAGACCTCGACCACGCTGCGGTCAACGAACACCCGCAGCCGCAGCGGCTCGCCCTTGTCCAGGAACACCGGGGCCGTTTCGGGCGCCCGCGAACGCACGTCCGGCAACTGCGATGAGTACGACGTATCGATCGTTATCGAACTGAGCTGGCGCCCCTTCTCCGAACGCTCGCGATAGCCCCGGTCCCGGAAGAAGGCGATGCGGGTGAATTCTTCCTTGTCTGGCGAACGCAGCACGTTCATCTCGACCAGCGGCGCGCCGCGCGGGTCCAACTCGGCGACGATCTCCATGGCGTTGCCCTGGATGCCCTCCAGGACGAACTCCTGGTTGGCCGCCAGCGTCATCGCCTCGACGCGCCGATGATCGCCGCGCAGCGATTCGACCTCGCCAGCCGGCTCGATGGCCAGTTCGTCCCGGTCGACGAGCGTCAGGCGGCGCGGCAGCGTCATGATCTGGTTCCAGCCTTTGGTCGGCTTGGCCGGGTTCATGTTGAAGATCACGACCACCCCGCCCTGGCCGTCGGGCGTAGCGGACGGCGCGTGGACGCCCGCCGGGGCGGCCGGCCCAAAGTTGAAGTCGCCGCCGTAGGTGACCACGAACTTGTTCCGCTCTGTGTCGTAATCGCCCAGCACATACTTGCCACCGCTCATGTGGCTGAAGTGCAGCAGGATGTGCCGGTCGCCGATCGGCCAGAAATAGGGACATGCCCCGTCGTCGCCGACCAGCGAGTACTGATCGTTTTCCGCAAACGGGTGCAAGTACTCCCACTTCGCGAGATCCGGCGAGCGGAACAGGAAATTGGCCCGCACCGGCTTGCCGCCTGGCCCCGGCAAGGTGCCTCCGGACAACGAGTAATACAAATCACCCTGCTTCCAGATGCACGGATCGAACACGCGGTACGGCAACGGCGATCCGTCGGGGCTGGCGATCGGAATCACTGCCTGGCCGGTCACCTTCTTCCAGTTCAGCAGTAGCGGATCGCTGGACACGGCCACCATGTTGCCGACGCGCGTGCCGTGATACATGGCGATCACGCGGTCCTTTTCCACCAAGGTCGCGCCGGAGTAGCAGCGGTCTTCCGGATTTGGGTAGATGGCCAGGGGCAGGTCGCGCCAGTGGATCAAGTCGTCGCTGACCGCGTGCCCCCAGTGCTGCCGCGGATCTTCCGGCGGGTAGGCCTGGTAGAACAGGTGCCACCGTCCCTGCCAGAAACACAGCCCGTTCGGATCGTTCAACGTGCCCTCCGGGTTGACGTAGTGGTAGATCGGCCGGTGGGGATCGTCTGCCAGCGCCTTCCGCGACTGTTGCATCCGCAACAGCAGCGGATTGGTTTTCAGCTGGGCTTCCTGCTCTGCCAGCGTGTCGGCGAACGTGAATTGCGGAACCTTGGAAGTGCGGTCCCCGGAGATGACTCGCGCAAAGTCGGGATAGGTGGGCTTGCGCGGCTCGTCGGACTGGAAGATGTGATCGACGTTGATGTGCCCCCAACCGCCGGAGGCGGCGTCTACGATTTCGAGCGTCGCCGTCTTGCCGGCCAGGTCCGCCACGTCCCAGCCGTGCCAGTCGAGGACTTCCTGGTTCTGGTCATCCTTCAGCGCCGGACCGACCGCGGTGCGGACGGTCTTGCCCTCGACCATCAGATTCAGGCAGGTTTCGCCGGGGTAATTCCCCGCGCCGATCAGGAAGTTGATGCGTTTCCGCTGGATCGCAAACGGCGGCGAGGTGAGTCGGCCCGTCGGCACGTCACCGCCGAGATACGAGTTCACCAGACCTTTGCCCCAATGCCCCGTCACCTTGTTCCCCGGCGACACGTTGGCCACCGCCGGCCGGCTGCCGAACGCCGCGCCTTCCACCTTCCAGTCGCCGTACGTCTCGCCCTCAAAGTCGGCGATCAGGATATCGCCGGAAGCCAGCGGCTCGTATTCCACCGCCGCCGCTTGGACCGTGGGCCAGGCGCAAGCCCACAACAGGACAAAGATGAAGCACAGGGATTTCATGGGCAGTCCTTTGGGTTCGTTCCTGCATCGTGTGGAAGCGAGAACTCGCACGTCGCGGTTTGCGTGTCCTTCTTGTCGGGCGCCAATTTAGCCGCCCCCGGCGTGAATCGGCTCACGAAAAGAGGCCAGGGCATCACGGATTAGCCTGAGGGTTTCCAGATCGGCCGGATCCGGCTCCACGTTTGTTTGCAGTCTCCCCAATTGCTCCTCGAACCACGCCGCCGGCTCCAGGCCGGCACGGTCCAATTCCTCGGTCAATTCGTCCCGAATCTGTGCCAGCGTCTTGTTTCCCATCATCGCGTCTTCTCCAAACTGCCGCCGCCGCTGTCTGTACGTCAGCCTTGCGGACGCTGGATGCGGATGAGTTGGCCGATCAGCTCCGTTGTGTTTGCCAAGGCAACGTCGATGCGCTCCGCTAGGGCGACAAAGTCCGGATCGTAGGTGCAGGCCAGCAGGCCACTCTACGCCTCCTCGTTTTCGCGGATCTGCTGTTCGATCTCGTCCCGGTGCGTCTCGACGTAGGCCCAGGCATTCACGAGATCCTGGGCTCGGAGCGTTGGGTACGCGCGCAACACGTCCGCCTCGCTACTGCCCAGTTGGCGGGCCCGTTCCAGGAGCCAGACCGGAATCCGCGTCCGGGCAACGCAAGCTTCACCGCCGCACACCCCCGGCGTGTTTTCGATGCCCGGAGACGTTCCCGCCAACTGGCTCGCCACCCGTTGGAACAGCTCCGCCCTTTCGCTCCGCGATAGCGACGCGACTTGTTTCTCGACTTCCAGCAATGTGCTCATCCGTTCTGCGTTTCTATCCTCTGTTTGACCGGGCGTGCGGTCTTCCTGTCATCGTAAACGGCGCCCCGTTCAAGGCCACACTCTGCCGCGTCCCTAGTGCCGCAGCTAAGTTCACTGACTTAATCCTACCCGCCGATCCTCGGCTCGGCAATCAAGGAACCTCGGAGGCGGAACCAAGGCAGGCGTCCCGCCCCCTCCGTGTCCCTTCCGCGAGGTCGGCAAGGTGCTGGAATTGGCTTCCGCGTGACGCGCCGCGCGCTCGGTACCGCCCAGACCGTCCGGAAACCAGAGGCGAGGTTCGCCTCATCGTTCTCGCGGCAGTTCGAGCGTGCAACCCGCGCCGGCGACGGGCTTCGGTTCGAAGGGCTCGAAGCGGACGATCCCGCGGCCGGGTTTCTGGCGGCCATCGGCGAAGTTGGCCATGATTTGCTGAGGATTGTCCGCGCCCCAGTAGTTGTTCTCGCACTGGAAGTCTTCCTTGGTGTGGATTTCCACGGCCAGGCGGTTGCCAGCGATATTCGAGGAGTGGATTTCGGGTTTCGTCTCATACTGCTTGGACTTGATCCCCACGGCGTTGCCCGCGATCACGCTGTTGGTGATCTTGGGCCAACCCTCGTACTCCAGAAACAGGCCTGCGCCGCCGTTGTTGGCGATCGTGCAGCGGTCGATCGACATCCGCCACAGCCAGAGGCAGAGGCCGTCCGCCAGGTTGTTGGCGATCAGGCAGTTTTCCAGCTTCTGATTGTGCTCGGATTGCAGTTTGATGCCCACGCGGTTCTGCGCGAAGATACAGTCCTTGACCAGCAGGTCGCCCCGTCCCAGATCCGCGCCGCAATTCGCGCCGCGGACATCGAACCGCTCCAGCACGATGCGACGATGGTAATTGGGCACCACGATTCCATTCCAGGGCGCGCCCGCCACTCCTGCCCGCAAGGCCACGAACTCGTCCGTGTCGCCGTACGATGCCAGATCGCCCTCGACGACGATCTTCGCACCGGGAGCGCACAAGACGGCAGCGCCGCGCTCGAAGAGTAATTTGCCGCCGCGGGCGACCGTGGTGACGCCGAGGAGCTTGTACGGGCCGTGGGCCTTGTCCAGTCGCATCTCGGCTTCGATCCGGTCGGGAATCGCCGTGCCTGCGGAACGCTGCAAATCCCCGGCCGGTCCGGCCGCCTCTTTCTTGGGCGGAGCTTTGGACGTGACCTTGGCCGCCGCCTTGACTGCTGCCTTCGGTTCGGCTGCCGCCGCGCTGGAAGCGCCTTCGGCGGCGCTGATCGTGGCCAGCCGTTGCTCGACGCGGGCTTTGGCCAGGCCCGTCAGCCCGGCGACCGACTGGCGATACCACAGGCCGGCCCGCCGCAGCATCGCGTCCTTCTCGTTGCCCTCGCGTGCCTCGGCCAGGGTCCACCACGCGTCGCCCAACTGCAACTGCTGCTCCGGCTGCGAGGGCCGCTCATTCAATTCGCGGGCCGCGAGCGTCCTTAACTCCGCGTCACTCCCGCGGGCCAGGAAAGCGGCCGCTTGGTCCCAATCGTCCTTGCCGAGCCAGTGCCAGAACCCGACCGCCAGCAGGGCCTCGGCGTTGTCCGGTTCTTTTTCCAGCGCGGCCTGGGCCTGCTGCAACCGCTCCCCCAGCGTTTTGGCCGTTTGGACCTTCAGGCGGCGCTGCTGCACCTCTTTGCGGAACTTGCGTCCGGCGGGCGCCTGGCACGCCCGGCTGAGCAGATCCGCAATCGTGTCGGCCGCTTCCAATTGGTCCGCCGCCAATGCTTCGTCGATGACCTGCCCGGCAGCCGTGACCAGCGATTGGATGCTCGCCTCGTCGTCGGCGCGCCGGCTGACCTTGGTCAACATCTTGACCTTGGCGTCCAGTGTGTCGACCTCGAAGTCGGCGCCGATCGACGTCACTGCGGCCACCACCAGCACGGCGTCGTGGGCCTCGCAGGCCAGATCCATCGCTTGCTGGAGGAAGACAAAACGCTCCTCGACGTTTCCGTCGGCCTTCTGACCCTGGAGCAAGAAGTCCTGGGCCAGCTTGAGCTTCTCGGCCGGCGTCTTCTTGGCAGCCGGCTTGTAGACTTCGTCGATCTGCTGGCCGATCTCCTGCTGCTTTTCCTTGGCAGGAAGCCGATGCCGCTTCGGTGGTGACGGCGGCTGCGGCGGGCCCTCGACTGGCGCGGGCTGGCTAACGACGGCCGGAGTGCCCTGGGCGACCTGGGGCGGCATTTCGGACGCTCCCGCTGCGGACGCTCCCGATTCGCCGCCAGCGGGATTCGCCACGGCCTCGACCATCGCCCCGTCGGTAGGCCCCGCGTCAGCAACCCATAACGCCCCGTGAACCGTGATTCCCTCGTGACGCTCCCAAACGAAGCGGACGTGAATCCGCTTCGCTTCCGACGGATCGCGCAGCGGCGCCCATTGCCAAGCCCCGAATTCCCGCTGGGCCTTGTCGCACGTCTCGGGCATCCAGCGGCCGAAGGGCACCCAGGTCTCGCCGTCGAGGCTCAGTTCGAGCCGACCCTGGGACGCTCCACTCGTCGAATGGAAACGGATGCCCGTGCGGTCCAGTCGGACCGGCTCGGCCGTCTCAAACACGTACACGTTGTTCCCCGGCGCAGCACCGACCCAAGCGCTGTGGCCGCCGTCCGCCAAGACCTTTCCAGCCGGTTCCAGCGACCCGGCCGGCGCAGGCGGCTGTGCCGGCGGCGCAGGCTCCAAAGCAGATGCGGTCTGCGGCGGAGCAGGCTCCGGCGGTTCCGTTCCCGGTGGCTGGGCGGGCATGGCCGGCTGAGACGGCAGTTCAGCGTCGGGCGAGATCGTCGCGGGCGATCCGGAAGCGGCCGGTTTGTTCGGGGAGCCTGCAAGGCCCAGCCACAAACCGAAGGCTGCGACGATGAGGATCATCGCCGCGCCAACGCCAGCAATCGCGGTCTTGTTCTCCCCGCTCTTGCGGGAACGAAAACGCGATCGAACTGGGGACTCCGCCGCCAGCGGCGGCAGGACCCGGACCACGGCTGGGGAGACTGGAGAGGCAGCACTCGCCCGCGCCGCCGAATCGGCATCGGCCCCCGGTCTCCGCCGCAACGACTCGTCGTAAGATTTCTTCTTCTCAGGATTCAGCAGGCAGACCCGCGCGGCCGCGATCTCGTTCAGTATCCGTTGCGAGACTTCGCTGTGCTTGGCCAGTTGGAAAGCCCGGACATGGCGTGTCCGCTGCTCGGCGGCGTAATCGATCACCTCCGGGTCGCTCTCGAACTGTTTCAGGCCCAGCAACCGGTAGTGGTCGGGCGGTTGATCCTCGGGTGGAATCGCAAGCCACTTGTGATACGGATCGAAACGCTCCGACATTCCTCTTCTCTCCGAAGCGGCTCTGGTATAACTCGGTCAGGCAGCGGCTCCTGTCGATTGGCAATCGCGGGGCTGAGCGACTCGTCGACGGCACCTATCGTCCACAAAAACCGATGGTCGTGCAAGCCCATTCTGATGATCAACACAAACGCCGTGGGGCAGTCTCTCCGTCGGTCATGGCTTCCGGAAACATACCCAGACGTTTCCGAGAATTCGGCGAACGGCAGGCGTCAGCCCGCCGAAACCGTTTGGGGTCAGGCTTACAGAATTCAATTTTGGCCGAGTTTGGTGCCAGCCACGTCGTACGACTCTGCACGGCCAAAATTGAATTCTGTAAGCCTGACCCCAGCGCCGAAACCGTGACTTTATCAACGACGCGAAACCGTGCCGAAAACCCGTTTGGTGCTAGGGGTAGCATGCCGCCCCAGTCTGTCCTAACCTTTAGCCTGACTCACCGATCGTTGCACGGTGGTGTATGGCAAGCCTCTTTTCAATCATCGGGCCAGAATGACGCCAAACGATATGGACAACTCCGGAGCGGATCGGGCCGAAGCGACTCCTTGGCAACACGATCATGTCTTCGGACAGGACCGGAAGATGCCTGGCGAACTGCGCACACTGATCGTCATCAGCCTCACTGCGGTGACGATGGTCGCGGAGATCGTGGCGGGTGTCATGTTCGGATCGATGGCCTTGTTGGCTGATGGGTTGCACATGGCCTCGCATGCGTCGGCTCTCGCCATCAGCCTGACTGCTTACGTCTACGCTCGTCGCCATGCCTGCGACGAGCGATTTTGTTTTGGGACCGGAAAGGTCAACTCACTCGCGGGATTCACCGGGGCCGTTCTGCTGGCCCTGTTCGCTCTGCTCATGGCCTGGGAGAGCATCGGGCGACTTCTGAATCCCGTGGCGATTGCTTTCGGTCAAGCGATTGGCGTTGCGCTCCTCGGACTAGCCGTCAACGGACTCTCCGTGTTCGTCTTGGGCGGCGGTGCCGCGCACGACCATCACGACGGCGATCGCGAGCAATTCTCTCATGCCAACCATCACCACGAACATCACGATCACAACCTTCGATCGGCGTACTTGCACGTCTTGGCTGACTCGCTTACGTCGGTCTTGGCTATCTTGGCTCTTGTGGGTGGCAAGTATCTGGGACTGAATTGGCTCGATCCCGTGATGGGCCTAGCCGGTGCCGTGTTGGTGGCGCGCTGGTCGACGGGGCTGCTCAGGACGACCAGCCAGACGTTGCTGGACCACCAAGGCCCCGAAACGATGCGCAAGGCGATTCGGCAAAGCCTGGAAGACCTTCGCGGCGTGCACGTGACTGACCTGCATCTGTGGCAAATTGGGCCTGGGCGATACGGTCTTGTGGTTTCCCTGACCGCACGCGATCCCTGGGCACCCGACCAATACAGGAGGTGCTTGCCGAACGATCTCGGATTGGCGCACGTGACAATCGAAGTGCATCGCGCCGCGTAGCACCGCGCCCCCGACTGCCACCAAGAGAGGTTCGTGGCCCGCCTCGTGCATCCCTGCGATCGACGTCTGCGCCGAGGCCGATTGTCGATCATGCGACGTTTGCCGTGTCCAGACCAGTCAAAATAAGGACGCAAGACGGTGGAAATCAACGACGACAAAAGCTACCATCGACCCGGTCGGCTAAATTTGGTGTCGAAGGCCGTTCGATCCGGGAAATCTCGACTTTGCTCTGAGGTTGATAGGAAAAACCATGCGCATCGCCCTTGCTTGCGTCGCGTTGCTGGCTTCGGCCGTTACAGGCTTCGCGGCGAATCCAGCCGCGGATTCGTCCGGGAACAGCACGCCCGTCTTCCTGGCGGCCAACCAGCTGTCGATCGCGACGGGCAATCCCTCGCTCGTGCTCATGTCCAACGGTTCCACGCACATCCCGGTGTGGTCCTTGTCGGGAGGCACGGCCGGACAGTCCGTCGTCGGCGTCGTGGCCCTGCCGGGCGGATGCGCCGCCGTGCAGGTCGAGATCGTCGTGACCACGTCGGAAGCGCCGACGAACCCAGGGTCCGAAGACGTCTACAGGGTCCACCTCTCGCAACTGGCGGAGAACGCACCCTTCACGCAGCGGTATTACCTCGGCACCCCGGTCAGGACAGGGCTGCCGGCCGAGCCGTTCCATTCTCGGACCATCGTCCTGGAGTCGTATTACGCCGTGGTGCCTGACGCCCCCTTGTGCGTGCGCATCCAGCGCGAACCGACCGACCCCGCCGATACGTTCACCCGTCCGACCGGACTGGCCATGGTCAAGGTGACGCCGGTGAAGCCCCCCGCCAAGTCCTACGTCGTGCAGGAGGCCAATCGCTACAACTCATGGCCGATGATCCAGGCCCTCGGCGACAAGCTGGTCTGCGTGTACAGCCGCGGGTCGGCCCACAGCATCGGCGAAGACGAGCGGGCCGTCTACGCGCGCCTTTCGGCGGACCGCGGCCAGACCTGGTCGGACGAAACGCTTGTCGCCAACACGCCCGGCTTTGGCGAAGTCGCCGTCGGCAAAGGACTGGACTCCACCGGGGCGATGCTCCTCTGGGTGCGCCGAGTCGGCGGCGAGCGGCTCCAGGATCTCTACCGCACGACGGACGGCGTGACGTTCCAACTCCTGGCGACGCCGAAGCTGGCCGTGATGCCGATGCAGATCACCGACGTCTTCACGGTCCCGAAGGTCGGGCTGATGGCGCTGTGGTTCGCAGGAAACTACGCCGACGACACGGATCACTCGTGGGGCACGCTGACCAGCGCGGACGACGGCGCGAGTTGGAAGCAGACTGTCGTCGAATCCGGGCTGAGCAGGTCGCAGTGGCCGACCGAACCTTCCGCCGTCTACCTCGGCGCCGGCCGAATCCTCGCGATCGGGCGGTCGGAAACCTGGGGCGGTTCGTCCACGGAGCGATCCCAGTTCCAGCTGACGTCGACCGATGACGGCGCGACCTGGAATCGCGCGCAGACGAACATCGGCGAGGTCGTCGGCTCCACGCCGAGCCTGATTCTGGACCCGAAGACCGGCTTGGTCAGCAACTACTACTACCAGCGCGGCCGGGGCGGCGTTCTGCGACGCCGGGTCGCCGATCCCGCCCTCGTGTTCGACCATCCGCTCCAGTGGCCCACATCCGAGGCGGTCGCCACCGGCAGCGAACTCCCGCTCGACGCGGGCAACGTGAATGCCACCGCGATCGGCGACGCGCACTTCCTCGCCTTCTACTCCGGCAAGGCTCCCGATACGGCCGTCCTAGTATCCGCGGTCCCTGCGCCCACCGGCAGCAACTCGGCCACCGGCCACCCCGCCTTGCCTGGGGAGAAAAAATGAGTCGCGGGCACGCGCTTGCCCGGCGGTGCGACGGCTAGGCCACGGCCTGGAGCGGGCCTTTGGGCGTGCGCAGATTGAACAGGCCGAAGATTTCGTCTTGCGTCAAGCCGACGTTTTGCCGCGGGCCTTCTTGCTGGGAGAAGATCTGGTCGAACAGGGCGCGTTTCTCTTCCAGCACCTGGTTGATGCGTTCTTCGATCGTGCCCAGCGTCAGCATCCGGGTCACGGTCACGGAGCCGGCCACGCCGATCCGGTGAGCCCGGTTGATGGCCTGGTCTTCGATGGCCGGATTCCACCAGCGGTCGAACAGGAACACGTAGCGGCAGAACTGCAGGTTCAGGCCGACGCTGCCCGCGCCGTAGCTCATCAGAATCACGTGTTTTTCCGGGTCGTTGCGGAAGCGTTCGATCACGCCGTCGCGCTGTTTGGACGGGATCCGCCCGTGATACTCCAGCGTGCCGAAGCGGTGCAGGTGCTCTTTCAGGCGGTCCAGGCAGTGGACCCACTGGCTGAAGATGATGGCCTTTTGGCCGCTGGCCGCGACTTCTTCCATGTCGGCCTCGATGCGTTCCAGCTTGCTGCTGGCCCCCGTCACGGGGTCGAAATTGCAGATTTGCTTGAGCCGCAGCACGAGTTCGAACACGTGCTGGATCGTGATTCCCTCGCCCATGCCTTCCAGCCGCAGCACGCCTTCTTCTTCGGCCATTTGGTAGGTGGACGATTGTTCGGGCGTAAGTTCCAACTCGGCGTCCCGGAACAGCTTGGGGGGCATGTCGGTGAGCACCATGTCCTTGGTCCGCCGCAGGACATAGTCGCGTGTGGCCTTGGCCATTTGCCGCGGTTTCATGGCTGGCGACAGATAGCCGTGAGCCAGAAAGTCGAAGATGCCGACGAGGTCTTCCGAGCTGTTTTCGATGGGGGTGCCGGTCAGGGCCCAATTCCGCGATCGCGAGATGGCGCGGACGACCTGGCTGGTGGTGCTCGACCGATTCTTGATCCGCTGGGCTTCGTCCAGGACGACCAGGTCGAAGTGCAGCGCCGGATCGGTGATCACATCTCGGTCGCGCATCAGCAGTTCGTAGTTGGCGATCTTGACCGGCGCCTGCGGTTGCTGCCACTGCCACTCGCGGCGGGCGCGTTCGCCTTCGATAATCGCCAGCGGGACTTCCGGGGCCCAGAGCAGAAACTCGCGCCGCCAGTTGGTCACCAGCGGCTTGGGGCACACCAGCAGCACGTTGCGGATTTCGCCGGAATACAAGAGCAGGCGAATCGTGCTGATGGCCTGCATGGTCTTGCCCAGTCCCATCTCGTCCGCCAAGATGGCGCTGTACCGCGGATACAGGAAGGCGATGCCGGCCAACTGGTACGGGAACGGCTCGAAGGGGAACTCCAGCGAGTCCGCCGCCACGAGGGATTCCAGCGACGGCTGCAGCACGTAGTACAGCCGGTCCTGCAGCTTGATGACGTCCTCGGGCGGCGCGATGCGGGTGACCTTGGGCGTGGCGCCGTCCGGACGCGACGGGACCGCGGCGGGCTTGCGCGCGTCGCTCTTGCCGGCCTGCTGCTGGAAGGCCCAGGCCGGGGCTTCGGGAAACGTGAAACTGAACGTCTTGACGGGCCAGCGGCGGAACTGGACCGAGAGCACCTTGGGCGTTTCCGCGTCGATCGCCACGCGCTCGACGACGACCTTGGGCGGACGGGCGAGGGCGACGTTCCACCCGGTATTAAACGGCGCGACGGGAATGTCCAAGTCCAGCCGCGTGACCGCGGGCCGGGCGTCGCGGGGAACGCCGACCGATTCCAACTCGCGGCTTAACGGAGCGTCCGCGCGGGGAGGGAGCAGGGGACATGGGCCCGGCGTCATACCCGACGGCGACGGAACGGAAAACGCCATTTCTTCCGCCGGACGCGGATCCCAGGCGGCTGTGTCGTCCATCTTGGTCACCTCCTTGCCCGACGGAGGGCTGGCCGAGTCGTGCGGCTGTTCGCGGAATTCCGGTCCATCCAACACGGCTGGCAGAGCCCTGCTGCAAATCGCGCAAGGCGGCTTGGCGCGGAGAGCCGTGCTGCGAATCGGACGGTGTCTGTTACGCTTGGTGTTACGCTTGTCGCGGTGCGCTGCGCCGGGCCTCGTCGAGGGCCTCGCGGATCCGCCCAAACGGTTCCAGCAGATCGAAATCGGCGGCCGATGGTTCCCAGTGTTTGACGATGATCGGGGCGTCCTGTTCGTGGCCCTGCAGCACCGCCAGGCGTTGGCTGCCGACCTGGAAGGTGTGCAGTCGCAGGCCGAACGGCGAGGGCGGGCCGGAGCGGCCTTCGTCCAGACGCAAGGGCCCGGCTGGTTCGTTCGCGCCGGCGTCCGCACGGTCGGCCGGCGGGAGTACGCAAGCCACGGGCAGCGACGTGAAATCGCGGACGGCCAGAATGGGCTCGGCATCGGTGAAGATCACTAAGGGCGTGGTCTTCGCTTTCTCCAGCAAAGCCTGCCCGATCTGTTCGCCGTACAGGTATGCCCTTAAGGTGGCCCCGTACAGGATTTCCTGGGCGCGGCTGGGCCGTACCGGGGCGGTGCAGTGAAACTCCAAGGGACGGCCGGCAGTGTTCAGGATCAGGTAACCTCCAAACAGTCCTTGCGCTTCGTGTTCGCAGACTGTCAGAAATCCCACCGGCTGAGAGGCTCGCGGACCGCTGGATGTCATAGTGTCGATTGTGCTTTCTGAAACGAGTGCCTCACAAAGAATCGGGCGGCTTCCGGCTGTGACTTGAGCACCCCTGCCGTTTGTACGGGGCCGAAAACGCCGTGCCAGCATGGCTGGCACCGCTGTAAATCCCGCCGGTGACTCGACAACGGGGATCAGCCGTGACTATACTAGGCCTTGTAGTGGTCTTGACGATTTTGACGCCTCGGCGACTTTAACTCGGACCGGACCTTCCCATGACCTACGATCCCCAGCAGTTTCCACCGCTGTTTTCTATCGACGTCGTGGCCTCGTCAGCGGAGGGCGCCTCCGCCCCCAGCGGCGACAAGACCGAGTGGGTGATCGCCTTGCTCCGGCAGTTGGTGACGGGGCAGGAGCGGCAGAACAGGCTGCTGGAAGGGATTCTGCAACAGACGAACCTGACGCAACGCCAGCGGCAGTCGGAATTGGGGCAGTGGAAGCAAGCCAACCCGCGGTTGGCCCAACAGTGCAAGCAGGCGGCCGAGACGCTGAACCGCGTGCAAAACGAGTTCCTGCAGCGTCTGACGGACGAGGTCGCCGACAACGAGGACTGTCTGCTGGACGGCGAATTCATGCTCGATGAATTCGTGGACCGCTTTGGTCCGCGGCTGGCGCATCTGAACGGCGTGCTGCACGTGCTGGCGCAGCTGAGCTACGTCCCGGAAGCGCCGGAGGGGCACTAGTCGCAGCGGCCGCAGAAGACGGCCGTCTACGTCGGCTTTGTCAGGCCGCCAGCGCACTTCGAAGTTGTGCATTTCGATAGGAGGTAGCCGAATTCGTGAGAATTCGGAGGTCCTGGACGTCGCCTGCCGCCACGGCACACCTCCGAGTTCTCACGAATTCGGCTGCCCCCGCTCGGACTTCCGGTTCAATTCGATCTTGTCGTCCCGTGCTGCGGGAATGCACCCGATGGCCGTTGTTCGGCTAGTCGGAAGTTCCCTTCTTGAAAACCGTAGTTTCTCCGGTGTTTCGTGGGGTTTTTGCTCAGATCGGGTGCGCTGGTTCTGCCTACACGCTGATGGACTGGAGCAGTTTGAGA